>Ga0224554_1000466_pt1 | contig 33617 bp, 26 predicted proteins | sample 714S22024metaG_FD_180666 | JGI IMG/M metagenome (GOLD analysis project Ga0224554, IMG submission 180666) | Peat soil microbial communities from Stordalen Mire, Sweden - 717 S2 20-24 | ecosystem: Environmental > Terrestrial > Soil > Wetlands > Peat | place: Sweden: Norrbotten County, Stordalen... | reverse complement strand
CTCGTCCGTCAGCGACGGCAGCACCGTCAGTATCCGCCGCAGCGTCACCGATATATCGTCCACATAGTTCATCGTTCGTATTGCTTCGCCAGAGAGAGGCATCGTTGCTCCTGTCAATTGAATTTCGCTCCCATCAGTCTACCGCGCCGCGCAGCGCAGGTTTTCATCCATCCTCCGAATAAATCCGTCATCCTGAGCGGAGCCCATTTGATTGTCATTCCGCCGCGGAGGATTCCTTGCGCCGCGGAATGACAAACAAAATGCGCTACGGAATGACAAACAAAGAGGTGATTATGCGAGATGTGCGGCGGCGATGGCGATGGCGGCGATGGCGGCGGTTTCGGCGCGGAGGATTCGAGGGCCGAGGGTGACGGGCGTCCATGCGTGAGTGGAGAAGAGGGAGATTTCTTCCTGGGTCCAACCGCCTTCGGGACCGATGGCGAGAGACAGTTGCTGGTTGTTGGTTGCTGGTTGTTGGTTGAAAGACGCGGAGGACAATGCTGAAACGAGGGTGAGGGACTGCTCGGTTTCGCTGAGGAGGATGCGCGTGGGGGCGGATTCGCTGGCGAGGGCGGTGGGGAGTGGGGTGGGGTCGAGGATTTCGGGGACGTCGGTGCGGCGGGACTGCTTGGCGGATTCGAGCGCGATGCGACGCCAGCGGTCGGCACGTTTTGGCGCGGCGAGGGCGAGGTGCTTCTCGGTGCGGCGGGCGAGGATGGGCGTGATGCGGGCGACGCCGAGTTCGGTGGCCTTCTCGATGGCCCACTCGAAGCGATCGAACTTGAAGACGGCGAGAAGAAGGTGGATGGGGAGGGCTGCGTCTGTCTCTAACTCTTCGTGGAGGGTGAAGAGGACCTCGTGGTCGGAGACCGCAGCGACTTCGGCGCGGTGGAGGAAGCCGTTGGCTACGACGTCGAAGAGCTGGCCGGGCTGGGCGCGGAGGACGCGGGCGAGATGCAGCGCCTGCTCGCCGGTGAGGGCGGCTTGCGTGGGGTGTCCCGTGGATGGGGACCAGGTGTCGGCGATGAAGCGGCGGCGGGTCATAAGAACGGTTGCTGGTTGCTGGTTGTTGGTTGTTGGAAAAAACAAAAACAAAATCAAAAACAACAACAAAAACAAAAGCATAGGCGGTCAGGGTTTGGGGAGGGGGACGGTGATGGGGTCCTGGTTGTAGAACTTGAGGGTGATGGAGGCGGACTTGCGCTGATCCCATTCGGCCTGGGGGATGGGGTAGTGGAGCAGGACCATTCCTTCGGCGCGGCCGGCGGCCTGGATGATGGACTCGCGCACGAGCGGCGCGGAGGCGAGAGGCACAAGCGCGGGGAAGACAGCGTAGAGGTTGGGAAGGTCACGCTTCTGAAGGGCGGCGGTGGTGGTCTCGGCGCCGTCAGGGGCGGTGATGGTTCCGGTGATGTCGTCGAGGGTTAGGGGGACGCGGAGGCGGTTGTCTACGCGGACGGTGGCGAGGATGTAGAGGTCGTCGTCGAAGCGGGCCTGCTGGCCGACGACCGTGGAGTCGGACTTGAAGACGGTGTGCTCGGGCAGGACGGCGACGTGGGTGACGGTGAGGCCGGCGGTGCTGTGCGGGACGTAGAGATAGATGCCGGCGAAGACGAGGGCGAGGACGGCGATGGCGATGAGGGCGGGGACGAGGAAGCTGCGGCGTTCGGGTTGGGCGAAGGAGAGATCGGACATGGAGGAAAGAATACAGCGAAAGACGGTTGCTGGTTGTTGGCTGATAGAAACGGTTATGAATGGTCTTTTTGGACGAGGTACTCGTCTGCCAGGACGGCGATGAGGGCGGCGGTGGGGACGGCGACGAGGGCACCGGCGATGCCTGCCAGTTCGGTGCCAGCGATGAGGGCGATGATGACGGTGAGACCCATGAGATTGACCCTCTGACGCATGATGCGCGGAATGAGGAAGGCGTTCTCGATGTTGACGTAGACGATGTAGAAGATAAAGACGCCTGCCATTTTGGCCCAGGAGTCGAGGGCGGCGATCAGGCCGACGAGCAGGATGGTAATGACGCCGCCGGCGATGGGGACGATGTTCATCAGGCCCATGAGGACGCCGAGGAGGATGAAGTAGCGTACGTGCAACAGGCCGAAGACGAGGGTGCTGGCGGCGCCCAGGATGAGCATCAGCATGAGCTGGCCGAAGAGCCACTTGCTGACCCGCAGCTCTGCGCGTTGCAGGGTGGTGTCGAGACGGCAGCGGCGATCATGGGAGAAGAGCGAGAGCAGCCATTGGTATGCGTACTCACCCTCGAGCATGAAGTAGACGCAGAGGACAAGGGCGGCGAGCAGATCGAAGACGCGCCCCATCCACATGGGGAATGAGGCGAAGAGGTACTCGGCTGTGGCGGAGAGAGCGTCTTCGGAGCGCTGGGCAATGGTGTCGACGCCGAGCTTGTCCGCGAGCGGGAGGTGCTTGAGGCGGGCGACAATGGGAGGGATGCGGGCGGGCAGGTCGGTGGCGAACTGGTGGAGGTTGCGGATGACGGGGGGAAGCGCGACGAGGAAGAAGAGCGCGAAGGCGAGGAAGACGCAACTGAGCAGAAGCACGATGGCGATGGGACGCGAGACATGGCGTGCGCCGTGCAGTTGGAAGTTCCTGATGTTGTTGACGACAGGCATGAGCACAACGGCGAAGAGCGCGCTGACGTAGATGAGGGTGAGGACATCGCGCAGACGCCAAGCCAGGGCGAGGGCCAGGAGGACAGCGAAGGCGAAGAGGATGTGGCCGCGGACGGCAGCGCGGGTCTGCTCGGGCGGGATGGGGGTTGGGGTCGGCAGGGAATCCTCCTTCATCTGATGAGATGCATCCAGTGTGCATCATGCGCGATCTGGAGGATAGAACAAACAGCGGAAAGAGCAAAAGCCTAACACCGATTGACAGCGATGAAACCGATTAAGAACAAGCAACCGCAGGTTCCTTCGACTTCGTTCAGGACAGGCTCTTCGACTGCGTTTGGCGCAAGTGCGCGCCAAACTCCGCTCAGGATGACAGCTTCTGAATGATTCCGTTCTTTACGATTAAACTCAATGTCGATGCGGCTTAGATGAGGCGGTCGAGGAGGGCGGCGACGGTCTCTTCGGGGGTGAGGTCGGCGGTGTCGAGGGTGAGGCGTGCGAGGCGGCGGTAGATGGGCTGGCGGACGAGGAAGCGGGCCTCGGCGGCGGCGGGATCGGCGAGCAGAGGGCGGAGCGGCTCGGGACGGGCGGGCGCGGCTGAGTTGGCGGCTGCTGGGTTGGGCGCGAAGGCGGTTGCGACGCTGGTTGCAGAGGCGGGCGAGGGGTTGAGGGCCTGCATCATACAGCGGTCGAAGAGGGCGGGGAATGGGGCGTCGAGGAAGATGGTGGAGGTGGCTGGGGTCTGCTCGAGGAGGAGGCGGTTGGTGAGGACCTCGGGTGCTCCGCCGCCGAGGGCGAGGACGAGGCGGGTGCGGCCGAGGGCGGAGGCCAGGGCCATGGACTCAAGCTGGCGGAAATGGGCTTCGCCGTGGATGGCGAAGATGGAGGGGACGGAGAGGCCGAAGCGCGACTCGATGTAGGCATCGAGGTCGAGGAACTCCCAGTTGAGTTGGGCGGCGAGCAGACGGCCTACGGTCGTCTTGCCGGCGCCCATGAATCCGGTGAGGACGAGGCGGCGGAGATGCGCTGGCGGGGTCGCGGCGGGTGGGGGTTCGGCGGCGGACTGGGCGGCGGGTTGGGCGTTCATTGCTGCTCCTTGGAAAAAGACAATGGCAAAAGCAAAAGCAACGACAACAGCAAAAGCAACGACAACAGCAAAAGCAACGACAACAGCAAAAGCAACGACAAAAGCAAAAGCGAAATACAGAGATTCTGGCTTTGCCAGAATGACGACCTTTATTGGCTTCGCCAGAATGACGACCTTTATTGGCTTCGCCAGAATGACGACCATTGTTGGCTTCGCCAGAATGACGACCTATGTTGAGTGGTGCGTGGAGCAAAACAAAGCCGCGACCATTTGTGGGGGTCGCGGCTCGGCTGGTGTGGCGGATGCTCTGAAGTGCGATCTTTTTTTATCGATCCAGAGATGCTCGCAAGCCCAGCAGACCCGCTCCCTGCCACCAAGGGCAAGGATAGGTAAAGTAGGCGTACTGGAGCGAGCGTTGTTTCATCCTGAATGTGAGATTACACCGGAGGGGGATTGGTTGCAAGGAGATTGATCGAAAGTTGTACGGAGGAGATTCTCGGTTACGCGAGACAAAAGCAAATGCGGGGATTCTTCCTGCCCCAGCCAGCAAGCTGGCCGGGGACCCCGTTCGCTGCGCTCAGAATGACGACTTCGAAGAGCTGCGCTCAGGATGACGACTTCGGGGGATGAGTCGATGGGGCGGCCGGGTCGATGTAGTCGTCGTCGATGGAGGCGAGGGCGGAGTCTTCCTGGAGCTTGGCCTGGATGTTTTCCCAGACGCGGTCGCTTGGATCGGCGACGGGTTCGAAGAGGCTGCGTGCGGTTTCGGCGATGATTTCGAGGTCGCTGACCAGGGCTGCGCAGTCGGGGTTGGCGGCGAGGAACTTTTTGAGGCGCGGATCCTGGCTGACCTTGCCGTCGCCGGAGGCGAAGAGGTCGGGGAGGATGTGTTCAAACTCCTCGGGCTTGAGGTTGTCGAAGTCGATGTTGCCGGGGAGGGTCATTTGGCGGACTCCGCGGGCCCGTGCGGCAGTGGGGACTGGGGCAACTTGTTGGGGTTGCGGAGCAGTTCGCGGAGCCTGAGCCGGGCCTTGTGCAGTTGGGATTTGCTGTTTCCTGTGGAGCAGTCGAGCAGGCCGGCGATCTCGTTGTGTTCGTATCCCTCGACATCGTGCAGGACGAAGACCATGCGGTAACCGGGGGGAAGGGCGGCGACTGCGCGCTCCAGGGTGACGCGGTCGACCGATCCGGTGAGGACGGGGTCGCGGGAGCCGAAGTCGCGGCGTGGGCTGTCGTCTTCGGGGTTGATGGTCTCTTCGAGGGAGACGAGGTTGAGACCCTTTTTGCGCAGTTGCATGAGGACCAGGTTGACGGTGAGGCGATGCAGCCAGGTAGAGAAGGCGGATTCGCCGCGGAAGCTGTTGATCTTGCGGAAGAGATGGAGGAAGGCGTTCTGGGTCATGTCCTCCGCGGCGGAGACGTTGCCCAACATGCGCAGGCAGAGGGTGTAGACGCGGCGCTTGTGCAGGTTGTAGAGCTTGGCGAATGCGTCGGCGTCACCGCGTTTGGCGGCTGCGATGGCCTCAGCCTCGCCGGCGATGGGCGGGTTGCGCTTGAAGAGGCCGGGATGGGGTCTGGCGGGTGAGGCTTGCGTCATCAGCTGGCCTTGACAGCTCATTGGTGTCGGCTCCGGGGTTCGGGGAACGCCCAGACTCTCGCCAGATTCAGCTTAGCGCATCTGCCGGGGTTTAACTACTTTGGGAGTTGGATGCCGGGGGAGTGGGGGAGGGTTGTGCGGGAGGGGTAGTGCAGAGCGTGAAAACAAGCAACGACGAAATGCGGGGGTCCCTCCACTCCCCATCCCAACGAGCAAAGTCGCTCGTCGGGGACCCCGGTTCCGGCGGCAAAGAACGCCGCCTCCGGTCGGGATGACGAAGTTTAGAGGCAGGTTGGGATGACGAAGTTTAAATGTAGGCCGGAATGGTGGTGAAAAATCAGGCGCCGATGAAGCGGGCGTAGAGGGAGCGGGCGACGGCGATGTCGGTGGTGCCCTGGACGATGGCGCGTCCGTCGGCAAAGACGGTGAGGGTGTGAGGGCCGCGACGGAAACGGAGGAGGAGATCGTTGGAGCGGAGGTCCTGAATGTCGGCGTGGCCGGCGAGGCGGGCGCGGAGGGCGTTGAAGTCTACGGGGCGGTGGTGCTCGTGGATCTGCACGGAGTCGCGGCCGCAGAGAGTGATGTGGGCGCGGTCCTGGCCGGCGAGGTGGGTGAAGATGCGCTGGCCGCAGACCTGGCAATCGGGGCGTGGAGTGCTGGTGGAGATTTCGGAGTGGTCCAAATAGCCGTGGTCTGCCGGGGAGCCGAGGCCTGCGGGGTTCCATAGGTCGAAGGAGAGCAGGGTGCGGCGCATGAGGTGAGGCTGGCCGGTGAGGAACTTGAGGGCTTCGGTGACCTGGATGGAGGCGGCGAGGTTGACGGCGGTGGAGAGGATTCCGGCGGTGTCGCATGTCTCGACGTTGCCGGTGGGAGGCTTGGGAAAGATGCAGGCGAGGCAAGCAGTGGGGGGAGTATCGATCCCACCCATGTCGCGATGAGACTGCGCCATGGATGGGGCACCCGGACTATGGGCTGGGAGGATGTTCATGGTGGCGGCGTAGGCGCCGATGGCGGCGGCGTAGATCCAGGGGAGGCCGCGCTGGACGGCGAAGTCGTTGATGAGGTAGCGGGTCTCGAAGTTGTCGGTGGCGTCGAGGACGATGTGGACGGATGAAGGGATGAGCTCGGCGATGTTGGTTGGAGTGAGGTCACTGATGCGTGCGTGGACGCTAATGCGGGAGTTGAAGCGGGCGATGTGACGGCGTGCGGCCTCGGCCTTGGGGAGGGCGTCGCGGGCGTCGGCTTCGTCGAAGAGGACCTGCCGCTGGAGGTTGGAGGGCTCGACGAAGTCGCGGTCGATAAGGGTGAGTGTGCCGATACCGGCGCGGGCGAGGAGCGAGGCGGCGGCCGCTCCCATGGCCCCGCAGCCGACGATGGCGACGTGGGAGGCGGCAAGGCGTTGCTGGCCGAGAGGGCCGATGCCGGGGAAGAGAACCTGACGGGAGTAGCGGTCGGCATCGGCGATTGCTCCGGCGGTATATGCGATTGCGTCGGCGGTATATGCGATTGCGTCGGCGGCGGAGGACGCTGGGGTCGAGTTGTCTTGGGGCGAGAGTTGTGGGGACACGGTTGCGCACTCGTTTAAATGCATCGTTCTTCGTAGTATAGGGAATTGCGGGGGACTCTTCATGGGGGCTTGCTTCTGCGCGGTTTGCATCCAAATGAGTGGAAACAGTCCGAGGCGGCCTGAGCGAAGACAGGGGGGAAGTTTTATTGCGCGTTCGAGTTGAGACTGGAAGCAGAAGAGCGGAGGCGGAAGAGGGCGGCTGGCGCGCGCGCTTGCTCACCGGCGTTCTTGTTCTCGCATGGGCTGGGATCAGTTCAGGGCAGAGTGCGAATCCAATAGCAAATTCAACGACAACTGCAAATTCAGCAACAACTGCAACATCAAATTCAACGGCAACGGCAACGACAAATTCAACGGCAACAGCAACTGCGACGACAACGGCAAATTCAACGGCGACGGCGAGCCTGGCGGGGCGGAAGGGGCTGCGGGTTGGGGCGGTGGAGTTTGAGGGGGTGACGTTTGGTGCAAAGGACCCGCTGCCGGGCTTGCTGGCGCAGAAGGCGGGCGTGGCGCTGGAACCGGCGTTGGTGACGGCGAGCGTGCGGCGACTGTTCGCCAGCGGGAGGTACAGGGACATTCGGGTGGAGGGGGTGCGCGAGGGCGCGGGGGTACGGCTGATCTATGTGGGCGTGCCGCGGTATTTTGTGGGGCGGGTGACGATTGCGGGGGTGAAGGACGAACGGCTGGCGTCGCTGCTGGAGTACGCGACGAAGTTACAGCCGGGGACGGATTATACCGAGGCGGCGATCCCGGCGGCGACCGAGGGAGTGCGGCAGGCGCTGGCCAGCAATGGGTACTACGAGCCGGCGATTACGGTGAAGACGACGGTGGATGAGGCGGGCGGCCAGGTAAACGAGGAGTTCAGCGTGCAGGTTGGGCCGCAGGCGCGGGTGGGGAAGATTGCGGTGGAGGGAAATGATCCTGGGTTGACGGCGGAGGAGGTGCGCAAGAAGGGAAAGATGAAGCAGGGCAGCAAGGTGACCCGCGAGACGACCAGCAACGCGTTGACACGGCTGAGGGCGCAGTACGAGAAGAGGGACCGGCTGGAGGCGACGGCGTCGTTGCGGAGCGAGACCTACGACAAGGGGCGCAGGCAGGTGGACTACACGTTCCGGGCGAACCAGGGGCCGCTGGTGAAGGTGGCGGTGGAGGGCGCGAAGTTCGCGAAGCGGCGGATGAAACTGCTGTTGCCGATCTACCAGGAGGGAACGATCGACAACGACCTGCTGAACGAGGGGACGTACAACATCAAGGACTATCTGTTTCAGGAGGGGTACTTCGACGCGACGGTTTCGGTGAAGGTGGTGGGCGCGGAGACGGCGACGATTGTGGGTGCTGCGACGAGACCTGGCACGGGCGCAAACGCGGAGACGGCGCAGGAGAGCGTGGTGTACGCGGTGGTGAAGGGCGGGAAGCACAAGGTCGCATCGGTGACGATTGCGGGCAACCACTACTTCGGCACGGACCTGCTGAAGGAACGGATGCGGGTGCAGAAGGCGGACGCGTATCTGCGCACCGGGCGCTACTCTCCTGCGCTGATGAAGGCGGACGTGGAGTCGATTCTGGCGTTGTACCGGGCGAATGGATTTGATAAGGCGACGATCTCGACGTCGATCACGGACAGCGACACGGCGAAGTCCGGGAAGAAGCTGAAGGATGGCGAGATTGCGGTGGCGTTGACGATTTCGGAGGGGCCGCAGCAGAAGTTCGGGAAGGTGACGCTGGCGGGCGTGGACGCGGGCCGGGAGAAGGCGGTGCGGGCGCTGCTGAACGCGCAGGAGGGCCAGCCCTACTCGCTGATTACGCTGTCGGGCGACCGGGACGCGATGTACGGCTACTACCTGAGTCACGGATTCGAGCAGGCCAAGGTTGAGGTGAAGCAGCAGGTGGAGAGCGCGGACGCGCAGAAGACGGATGTGGTGTTGCATGTGACGGAGGGCGAGCAGGTGTTTGTGGACCGCGTGCTGCGGTCGGGGATTGTGCATACTCGGCCGTCTGTGGTGGCGCGGGAGACGACGTTCCATGCGAGCGATCCACTGGACGAGAGCGCGCTGCTGGAGACGCAGCGCAAGCTATACGGGCTGGCGTTGTTCAACGAGGTGACGACGGCGGTGCAGAACCCGGATGGAGACACGCCGGTCAAGAACGTGTTGCTGCAACTGAGCGAGGCGCGGCGGTGGAACGTGACGTACGGGTTCGGGATAGAGGCGGAGACGGGCACGCCGGAGAATGGCAAGATCAATCCGGCGTCGGCGATTCTGCTGGGGCTTTCGCCGAATGCGACATACTCGCAGGAGGGCAAGACGGGAGTGAGCCCGCGCGTCTCGCTGGATGTGAGCCGGATCAATCTGCGCGGGACGGACAACTCGCTGACGCTGCATACGTCGTATGGCTTGCTGGAGGAGGTGGCTATACTGACGTTTCTGAACCCTCACTTCTTCGGTAAGGAAAAGCTTTCGGACAGCATCTCAGGGGGCTACTCGAATGTGCAGGATATTACGACCTTCCAGGCATCGACGTTGCAGGGCGACTACCGGATTACGCAGAAGGTGAAGCGGACGGACACGGTGATCTACGACTTCGAGTTTCGCCGTGTTGCGGTGAACCCGGCTACGTTGCAGGTTTCGGCGAACCTGATTCCGCAGTTGTCGCAGCCGGTGCGCGTGGGCGGGCCGGGGATTACGTGGTTCCACGACAAGCGGGACCCGGGACCGCTGAATGCGACCAAGGGGTCGTACACATCGGTGCAGGAGTTCTTTGCGACGTCGAAGTTTGGCTCGGAAGCGAACTTCAACCGGACGGACCTGACCAACTCGACGTACTACGCGTTCGGTAAACACAAGTATGTGTTGGCGCGAAACACGCGGCTGGGATTCGAGACGACGTTTGGGGCGAACCCGAACGTGGGCAGTACATCGTGCAGTGCGAGTTTTCAGCCGACGGATCCGATCACGAAGCAGCCGGTCGCCGCGCCGGTGAACCTGCTGGAGACCAATGCGAGCTGCAACGCGGTTCCTCTGCCGGAGCGGTTGTATGCGGGCGGGGCGACCTCGGACCGCGGATTTCCCATCAACGGCGCGGGGCCGCGCGACTTGCAGACGGGCTATCCGGTGGGCGGCAACGGGGTGATTGTGAACAGCACGGAGCTGCGGCTGCCAGCGGCCACGCTGCCTTATCTGGGAGACAGCCTGAGCTTCGTGCTCTTTCACGACATGGGGAACGTGTTTGCGCATGTGTCGGACATGTTTCCCAGCATCGCGCACTTTCACCAGCCGAACCAGGCGACGTGCGCGAATGTGGGGCCTCCACAGGTCACCTCGGGGAATCCGTTTGGGACGTGCAACTTCAACTACTTTTCCCATGCGGTGGGAGTGGGGGCGCGGTACAAGACGCCGGTAGGGCCGATCCGGCTGGACTTCAGTTACAACCTCGATCCGCCGGTCTATCCGGTGATCTACGACTTCAACGGAAGCCTGCCGTATGAGGGGCAGGCGAGCCACTTCAATTTCTTCTTCAGCATTGGACAGGCCTTTTGACGCATGAGCGCAATGGGAGATAGATCGGGCAGAGCGGCGGGCGGAACGAGAGAGCGAAGGCTCCTTGCGCTGGCGTCTGTGCTGGCGATTGCGATGCTGTGCGGAGTGGCTTGCGTGGGGCAGGGAACAGCAGAGCAGGGAACAGGGAACAGGGAACAGGGAACAGAAAGACAGGGAACAGGGAACAGTCACCCCAGCGAGTCAACACCGCTCGCCGGGGGCCCCGTTGGGGAACAGGGAACAGGAAATACAAATACAACTGCAGGTGCGGCGAGCGCGGGGGAGCGGGTTACGCTGGACCGCGTGGTTGCAGTGGTGAATGGCGATCTGATTCTGGAGAGCGATCTGGACGAGGAGGCGCGCATGGCGGCGTTTCAGCCGATTCGCGTTCAGGAGGCGGCGACACGGGAGGAGCTGATCGATCGGCTGATCGACCGCGATTTAATCTTGCAGCAGATGCAGTTGCAGCCGCAGCCGCCGATCACGGATGCGCAGGTGGACGCGGAACTGGGCGTGCTGCGCAAGAACATTCCCGGGTGCGCGGCGTATGGCTGCGAGACGGATGCGGGCTGGGAAAAATTTGTCGCGGCGCAGGGCTTTACGGTGGAGGAGCTGAGGGAGCGCTGGCGGCAGCGCATGGAGGTGCTGCGGTTTGTGGAGGCGCGCTTCCGCATGGGGATCCGCATCTCGCAGGCGGAGATGGATGCGTACTACAAGGGGACACTGGTTCCGGCGTACGAGAAGGAGAAGGTGGCGCCACCGGCGGAGGCGGCGATTGCGGACCGCATTCAGGAGATCCTGTTGCAGCGGCAGGTGGATAAGCTGCTGGACGACTGGCTGACATCGCTGCGCGCGGAGGGCAGCGTGAAGATTGTGAAGCCGGGAGAGGAGCTGCCATGAGCGCCGACGAGATGCAGTCCAATGACGAGAAGCTGAACCCGGCCGGCGAGCAGGCGAGCGGGGAGAAATTGTTGCCGGTGAAGCGGCGGCGGAGCTTTGCGTGGCATGTGACGCGGGCTGGGGCGTGGGGCTTCGGAGGCGCTCTGGCGTTGGTGATTCTGCTGGTGGGTGGGATTACCTGGGTTACGGCGACGGCGTACTTTCAGCGGCTCGTGGGGCGGGAGATCGTGTCGGTGCTGGAGGACGCGACCGGCGGACGGGTGGAGCTGCGCGGCGTCAAGTTCAGCCTGTGGCACCTGAAGATCGAGGTGGACGGCCTGGTGATCCATGGGACGGAGGGGCCGGGCGAGGCGCCTTATCTTTCGGCGGAGAAGGTCGAGGTGCGTGTGGGGATTTCAAGCTTCTTCTCGCACGCGACCGGAGCGGGGTTGCGGTCGCATGTGGGGTTGAAGTTGCTGCGGGTGGAGAGGCCGCAACTGCACCTGATGGTGGACAAGGATGGGAGGACGAATGCGCCTGTTCCGAAGCATCCCACGGTGAGCAAGGAGCCGATGGCGGACCGGCTGCTGGACCTGCGCGCGAAAGAGGTTGCGCTGGTGGACGGGGTGGCTCTGGTGAACGACCGCGCGATTCCGTTCGATGTGGCGGCGCGCGATCTGGATGTGGAGGTGCGTTATCTGCGGGCGACAGACCGCTATGGGATTTCGCTGGGGGTGAACGATCTGCGGACGCGGGCGGAGGCACAGACGGAGGCGCAGTCGAGGCTGCACTTCGATGCGGAGCTGGGACGCGATGCGGTGGAGCTGAAGGGGCTGGAGTTCGATTCGGGCGCGACGTCGGTGCTGCACGCGACGGGAACGCTGACGCACTTTGCCGAGCCGCAATGGCAGGGCGCGGTGAATGGGACGCTGGAGCTGAAGCAGGTGACGGTGCTGACGGATGTGGAGGGGTTCACGGGCGGGTCGGTCGATCTTGCGATGAGTGGGCATAGCTGCGCGGTGAGGCCGATGGGATTGCAGGCAAAGCCGCGGTTCTGGCTGGGACGGCGGCCCGGGGCGAATGCGAAGTCGGGTGCGGTACAGGTAGCGGTCGATCCGGAGTGCAAGGCGGGCTACCTGATCGTGGGCAATGCGAAGCTGCACAAGGCGGGATTCGTGAACCAATACGTGATCCTGCACGATGTGGACGGCGGAGCGCGGGTGCATATTACGCCGAGCGAGTTGCTGCTGACGGAGATGAGCGGATTTCTGCCGGGGGGCGGGAGCGCGGCGGGCGATCTGCGATTTGCCGACTGGCTGGGAGGGGCGGCGCATGTGACCCTGACCTCGACGGTGACGCGGATTCCGCTGCGCACGATTATGGAGGTTACGGAGACAGGAGGGTACGGCGACCTAGGCTTCGATACAGCGGTGACCGGGCCGGCGAAGGTGGAGTGGGTCAATCTGCCGGTGCATACAGGCGATACGGTGACGGTCGATGGACAGCTCGTCTTCCAGCCGACCGGGGTGGCGCGCAAGGGAGCGCTGAACAATGTTCCCGTGACGGGTGTGGCGGACGCTCGCTACGACGGCAAGCGCAATGTGGTGAACATTCGGCACACGAAGTTGCAGACTCCGGGTTCAACGACCGAAGCGACGGGAGTTCTGGGAGTGGAGGAGGGCGATCCGCTGACGAACCTGAAGGTGGATACAACAATCCGCGATCTGGGAGAGTTCGACCAGTTGCTTCAGACGCTGGGATTCGAGGAGAACGGAAAGAAGGGTACGGCGGCGATTCCGCTGGTGCTGCATGGAGGGGTGACGTTCCACGGGACAGCGATGGGGCGGGCGGACGATCTGGATGTGAAGGGACACGTGCAGGGCTCACAGATCGAGGTGAAGCTGGGGAGTGACTTGGGTACGGGGCTGGGGATTGGTCAGGACACGGTGGTGGATTCGGTGGTGGGGGATGCGGAGTATTCATACGACGGGGGGCTGGCGATTGCCGACTCGACGATCAAGCGCGGGAGCGCGGTGTTGAATGTGGCGGGGAGCCTGCGACCGCGCAAGGTGATCTTGCGCAAGGCGACGGCGGGTCGCAAGGACGTGCTGGATTATGTGTGGGACGAGGGGACGAGCGTCGATGCGACGGTGCGGCTGGCCAACGCGGAGGCTGCGGACGTGCTGCAAATGGCCGGCGAACAGAAGAAGATTGAGGTGACGGGGAAGCTGGCGGCGAACGCGACGGTGCGGGGAACCGTGGGCGATATGGATGGGACGGGGAAGATTACGCTGCTGCGCGGCGTGGCGTATGGAGAGCCGTACGACTCCGCGGTGGCGGAGCTTGCGGTGCGCGGGCAGGAGATTGACGCAAGAAATGCTGTGTTGATGCTGCATGGAGCGCGGATCGCAGGCGAGGGCGGATACGACATGCGGTCGGGGCGGCTGCATGGGCACATCGAGGGCGACAATCTGGTGCTGTCGAAGTTCCGGACTTTTGCCAAGGCGAGTCCCAATGCGAATGGAACGCTGACGCTGGTGGCGGACGCGAACGGCACGATGGAGCAGCCGGGGTTGAAGGCGACGGCGAAGCTGACTCGGGTTACGCTCGACGGCAAGCCGCTGGGCGAGATTGCAGCGCAGGCGCATAGCGAGGGAAGCGAGCTGTCTTATGCGGTGCAGTCGACGCTGGTGGGAGCAAAGATCGATGGGGCGGGGGAGACGCGGCTGACGGGGGATTACGAGACGCAGGCGAAGCTGGCGTTTTCGGGGTTCGACGTGGGGACTGCGCTGGCGCTGTTCTCGCCGGGGAGGATCAAGGCGCAGTCGTCGATTGCAGGGGTGGTGACGGTGAGCGGGCCGCTGAAGACGCCTGTGAAACTGAGTGGCGCGGCTGAGTTGAGCGACTTCGATGTGAAGCTGCAAGGGGTGGAGCTGAAGGCCGCGGAACCGTTGCGCGTGAGTCTGAAGAACGGAATGGCGACGCTGGAGCGGGTGCATATCGTCGGCGAAGACACAAACATGCAGGCGAGCGGGACAGTGCAGGCGTTCGGCTCGACCGACCCCGCAGGCGGGAGGCTGGATGTGAAGGCCAGCGGAAGCGTGAGCGTCGCGATTGCGCATACGTTCGACCCGGACATTCTGTCGAGCGGGAAGGTCGAGTTCACGGTGGCGGCGGGCGGACGGACGGGGAAGCCATCGCTGACGGGCAGGGTGAAGTTCGACCAGGTGAATGCGGCGATGGATGGGATTCCGAATGGGCTGAGTTCGCTGAACGGGACGCTGGTGTTCAACGAGGACCGGCTGGAGGTGGAGAACCTAACGGCGATGACGGGCGGCGGACAGTTGAAGATTGGCGGTTTCCTGACCTACCGGGACGGGATCTATGCCGATCTGACGGCTACGGGCGACGTGGTGCGCGTGCGGCTGAATGGGTTGAGCGCGACGGGGAACACGAGCCTGCGGTTGCAGGGCGGGCCGGAGAGTTTGCTGTTGAGCGGGAATGTGTTGGTGACGCGGTTTGGCGTGGGGCCGGAGGTGGACTTCGCGTCGTTCGCGGCGGCGGGGGGAGTGAGTATGCCGCCGAACCCGAACGACGCATCGAACAAGATCCAACTGGACGTGCATGTGACCAGCTCGCAACAACTGGACTTCCAGAACAGCTACGCGAAGCTGGCGGGTTCGGCCGACCTGACGGTGCGTGGTACGTTGGCCGAGCCGACGATTCTGGGACGGATCCAGATTACGGATGGGAGCGCGACCTTTGCCGGGACGAAGTACGAGTTGCAGCGCGGAAATATCTACTTCAGCAACCCGGTGCGCATCGACCCGACGATCGATGTGGACGCCACGGCGCGGGTGGAGAGCTATGACATTACGGTAGGGCTGCAAGGCACGATGAGCAACCTGAAAGCGAACTACCGCTCCGATCCGCCGCTGAGCGAGGCGGACATCTTCGCTCTGCTGGCGCTGGGCAGGACGCAGGAGGAGGCGCAGCTCTACCAGGAACAGGAGGTGGAGGCGGGGACGAATTCCACCAACAGCGCCCTGCTGGGCGGCGCGCTGAACGAGACGGTGAGCAACCGGATCGGCAAACTGTTCGGCGGGGGAAGCGTGAAGATCGATCCGGCGTTTGTGGGGACGCTGGGCAACTCGGCGGCGCGGATTACGGTGCAGCAGCAGGTATCGCGGCAACTGTCGGTGACCTATGCGACGAATGTGAACTACACCGCGCAGCAACTGTTGCAGGCGCAATACGACCTGACGCCCAACGAGTCGATTGTGGCGACGAGGGATGAGTCGGGCGTGTATAGCGTGGTGTTCAAGATTCGCAAGCGGTATAAGTAGGGTTTCTGCTGGTTGAAAACAAGCAACGACGAAATACGGCGATTTTGGCTACGCCAGAATGACGACATGCGGTACAAGTAGGGCACGGCTGAATGAGAACACGAAACTGCGAAATACAGAGATTCTGGCTGCGCCAGAATGACGATTTACGGTACAGGACGGCGTAGCGGTCTCACTCGATAAGATAGAGCGATGGGAAATTTGTGGAAGAGCGCGGGGCTGACGCTGGAGACGATCAAGTGGGAGCACTCGATCTTTGCGCTGCCGTTTGCGTTGACCGGGGCGGTGCTGGCGGCGCGGGGCTGGCCGCGGCCCGCGGTGCTGGGGTGGATCGTGGTGTGCATGGTTTCTGCGCGGTCGGCGGCGATGGCCTTCAACCGGCTGGTGGATGCGCGGCTGGATGCGGCGAATCCGCGGACGAAGATGCGCGCGCTGGCGGCGGGGAAGTTGAGCGCGGGATTTGTGGCGGGATTTGTGGTGCTGTCGTCGGCGGTGTTCGTGCTGGGCGCGGCGATGCTGAACCGGTTGACGCTGGAGCTGGCGCTGCCGACGCTGGCGGTTCTGCTGGCTTACAGCATTATGAAGCGGGTGACGCGGTGGTCGCACCTGGTGCTGGGGCTGGCGCTGGGGATTGCGCCGTCGGCGGCGTGGATTGCGGTGCGCGGCGCGCTGGATTGGCGGATCACGGTGCTGACGGCGGCGGTGTTGCTGTGGGTTGGAGGCTTCGACGTGCTGTACGCGTGCCAGGACTTCGAGTTCGATCGCGCGGCGGGTCTGAAGAGCGTGCCGCAGGCCTACGGGCTGACGCGGGCGTTCTGGCTGGCGCGGGCGATGCACCTGGGAATGGTGGGGCTGCTGGCGTGGCTGGTGCGGCTGTTCGCGATGGGAGGACTGGCGTGGGCGGGGGTTGGGGTGGTTGCGGCGCTATTGATTTACGAGCACAGCATTGTTTCGCCACGTGATCTGCGGCGGATGAATGCGGCGTTCTTTACGCTGAATGGGGTGATCTCTGTGGCGTTCTTCGGGTTCTTCGCGGCGGATGTGCTGTTGCACAAATAAGAGGGTCCGCACGGGGCGAACCCTCTTTGGAGAAGGGATGCAAGAGCAAATGCGGTGGTTCCTCCACTTCGCGACGGACGATGAACCCGTCCGTCGCTCCGGTCGGAATGACGGCGTAAATGCGCTGCGCTCCGGTCGGGATGACGACGTTAGATTAGTGGGTGTGGGTGTGCTCGCGCTGGATGGCTTCGGCCTTGGCGCTGACTGCGTTCTTGACGTTCTGCGCGGTTGAGGTGATCTTTTCGCGGACGTCGTGGGCCCGATCGGCGGCGTTCTGTTTGGCTTCGGTGTGGTGTGTATCGCAACATGCGTGGGCTTGGCCGGCGACCGCGTGGACTGCGTCTTTTGCGTTGCCCCAGGTCTCCTTGACGGCGCCTTTGACCTGATCGGCTGCGCCTGAGTTGGCAAGCTTCTGGTTGCCGAGGGCTTCGCCGACAGACTGTTTTGCCTTGCCTTTTAGCTGGTCGAACTTTCCTGCTGCGGTGTCACGATTCATGGGGTTGCTCCTGTGGTTCGTCTACTGTTTAGTTGAACAGATCATTCATCCGGGGAAGGGAGGTCTGGACAAGTTCTCAAGATTCCCTCGGCGGCTAAAGCCGCGTTCAAAGCCATTGGTTTGCGGTGGGACTGAAGTCCCGCCCTTTCAAAACTTGAAAGTGAGCAAATATTTTCAAATTGCGCGTCGGCCTGCGAGCAGGTTGAAGATGAGCACAACGACGGCTAGGACGAGGAGGATATAAATCCAGCCGCCGAAGGTGTGGCTGCTGACAACGCCCAGCAGCCAGAGCAGGAAGAGGATGACGGTGATGGTCCAAAGCATTGGATTATTCTCCAGCGAACTTTATTCTCCCGCGAACTGCGCGGTGACGATTTCTGCCGTGGGAGTGGAAAGACCAACCGCGGGCCGTCATGTGATAAGTTGCGAGTTACCGGGAAGAGGTTGCCAGGTGCAATCGAGAGACGGTGATTTTTGGGGGGTAGCGCGTGAGGATTGCGATACAGGGCGAGCTGGGATCGAATAGCCACATGGCTGCGCTGGAGATGCTGGCGGGCGCGGGCGGCGGGGTGGAGATTGCGGCGTGCGCCCTGTCGGCGGAGGTCTTCGAGCGGGTGGTTGCGGGCGAGGTGGATGGTGCGGTGCTGCCGATCGAGAACAGCCTGCATGGGTCTGTGGCGGAGCACTACGACCTGCTGCTTGCCGAGCCGGTGCGGATTGCGCGGGAGAGCCTGCTAAGAGTGCGGCACAACCTGATTGCGCGGCCCGGGATGAAGTTGGAGGATGTGAAACGTGCGATGTCGCACCCGGTGGCGCTGTCGCAGTGCAGGCGCTGGTTTCGGGAGCATCCGGAGATCGAGGCGGTGAATTTTTACGATACGGCGGGAAGCGTGAAGCAGGTGATATTGATGGGGGCCAGCGACACAGCGGGGATTGCGCCGGAGCTGGCGGCGCGGCAGTACGGCGGCGAGGTGCTGGCGGCGGGGATCGAGGACCACGCGGAGAACTACACGCGGTTTCATTTTTTAGTGCGGGAGAGTGGATGGGAGGCGGCGGAGGGGGCGAACAAGGCGAGCCTTGCGTTCATCGTGCTGCACCAGCCGGGGACGTTGGTGGTGGCTCTGGAGGAGTTTGCGCGGGCGGGGGTGAATTTGACCAAGATCGAGTCGCGGCCGGTTCCGGGAATGCCGTGGGAGTACGTGTTTTTCGTCGATTTGCGCTTTGAATCGTCCAACCAGATGGATGCGGCGCTGGCGGGGTTGGGGCGGCACTGCGAGATGGTGAAGGAGCTTGGGCGGTACGTTGCGGCGTAAGTGGCTCATGAGGAAGAGCTAATCCACGATGAGCGCCAGACGCGCGGGTTGAAGGGGAGGGCCGGTTGCGCCGATGACGGAAAGGTGGAAGCGAGCATCATACAGGGTGAGGGCAGGGTGAGGGTTGATGGAGAGCGTGTGGGCGAGGATTGGGGTGCGACTTTGGGGGTTATTGATGCATCCAATGAAGGAAATCTGATATAAGAACACTCAAGGATATTCCATGCCAAGTGAATTTGTAAGCGTGATCAAGCCAAGAGCAGCAAGGGTTGACGATGATTCGGCGGAGGTTGTGAGCGCTGGCCGGGCGGTTCCGGTGCTTCCGGTGCGGGACACGGTGCTGTTTCCCCATGCGGTGCTGCCGTTGACGGTGGGACGCGAGAGCTCGATTCTGCTGATCCAGTCGCTGGGCGAGGAGAAGACGATTCTGGTGGTGGCGCAGCGGGACGCGCGGCAGGACGCGCCGGAGGGGGCGGACCTGCACCACATTGGAACGCGCGCGACGGTGCATAAAGTGGTGAAGATGCCGAACCAGAGCCTGTTTGTTTTTACCGAGGGCAATGAGCGGGTGCGGCTGGGCGAGTTTGCGCAGAACAGCCCGTTTATGACTGCGGAGTGCGAGACGGTGGAGGAGATTGAGCCTGTGGCGTCGCCCGAGGCGGAGGCGCTGCAGCGCAATGTGGTGAGCCAGTTTCAGCAGATTGTGAGCTCGTCGCCGACGCTTTCGGACGACTTGCAGACGATTGCGATCAACATCGACGAGCCGGGGCGGCTGGCGGACTTTATTGCGTCTTCGCTGCCGTTCCTGACCACGACGGACAAGCAGGAGCTGCTGGAGACGCCGGATGTCTCGGCGCGGCTGGAGCGGATCAACAAGCACCTGGCGAAGGAGATCGAGGTGCAGCAGTTGCGCAACAAGATCCAGACCGAGGTGCAGGATTCGGTGCAGTCGTCGCAGCGGGACTACTATCTGCGCGAACAGTTGAAGGCGATCCAGAAGGAGCTGGGCGACCTGGACGAGACGCAGAAGGACATTGCGGAGCTGAAGGAGAAGATTGAAGCGGCGGGAATGCCGGAGGAGACCAAGAAGGACGCGCTGAAGGAGCTGGCCCGGTTGAGCCGGATGAATGCGATGGCGGCGGATTACTCGCTGACGCGGAATTACATTGAGTGGCTGGTGGTGCTTCCGTGGTCGAAGTCTTCGGCGGGCGAGGTGGACATTCTGAAGGCGGCGGAGATTCTGGACGCAGACCACTATGGGTTGAAGAAGGTGAAGGACCGGATCCTGGACTATCTCTCCGTGCGGCGGTTGAAGCCGGACATGAAGGGGCCGATCCTGTGCTTTGTGGGGCCTCCGGGCGTGGGCAAGACGTCGCTGGGGCGGAGCGTTGCGCGGGCGCTGGGGCGGAAGTTCGCGCGCATCTCGCTGGGCGGAATGCACGACGAGGCGGAGCTGCGCGGACACCGGCGGACGTACATCGGCGCGCTGCCGGGGCAGGTGATCCAGAATTTGAAGCGGATTGAAACCAACGATCCGGTCTTCATGCTGGACGAGGTGGACAAGCTGGGGCACGACTTTCGCGGCGATCCGGCGAGCGCGCTGCTGGAGGTGCTGGATCCGGAGCAGAACAATACGTTTCGCGACAACTATCTGGACCAGCCGTTCGACCTGTCGAAGGTGCTGTTCATCTGCACGGCGAACCAGCTCGACTCGGTGCCGGCGCCGCTGCTGGACCGGATGGAGATTATCGAGCTGACGGGATACACCGAGGAAGAGAAGGTGGCGATTGCGACGACGTACCTGATTCCGCGGCAGATCAAGGAGAACGGGATCGATCCGGAGCTGATCGAGTTTCCGCAGGAGAGCATCGCGCAGATTGCGCGGCACTACACGCGGGAGGCGGGCGTGCGCAAGCTGGAGCAGCAGATTGGAACGATCTGCCGCAAGCTGGCGCGGCGGATCGCGGAGGGCAAGCCGGAGAAGCTGGTGATTACCAACGAGGTGATTCTGGAGTTTCTGGGCGGGATCAAGGTGCGCGTGGATACGGAGATTGCCGAGCGGACCAAACGGGCCGGAGTTGCGGTGGGGTTGGCGTGGACTCCGGCGGGCGGAGACGTGCTGTTCATCGAGGCCAACCGCATGAAGGGCAAAGGGACGTTCACCATCACCGGGCAGATTGGCGATGTGATGAAGGAGAGTATGCAGGCGGCGCTGACGTGGGTGCGGTCGAACGCTTTGGCGCTGGGGCTCGACGAGGACCTGCTGAAGGAGGTGGACCTGCACATCCATGTTCCGGCGGGCGCGATCCCGAAGGATGGGCCGAGCGCGGGCGTAACCATGGCGACGGCGCTGGTGAGCCTGCTGACGGACACGCGGGTACATCCTCTGCTGGCGATGACGGGCGAGATCACGCTGAGCGGCAACGTGCTGCCAGTGGGCGGAATCAAGGAGAAGTTCCTTGCGGCCAAGCGGGCCGGCGTGCGCGACGTGATTCTGCCGACGGACTGCAAGCAGCAGGTGGATGAGGACCTGTCTCCGGAACAGATCAAGGGCGTGACGATCCACTATGCGAGCCGGATCGAAGACGTGCTGGCGATTGCGCTGCCGAAGTCGAAGGGCGAGGCGGTGGAGGACGAGGTGGTGCGCGAGGAACTGATCGGCGCGACCAACTGAGTCTCGCGCGGGAAGACCATGGGCGGTCGCGAGTCTCGTGGCCGCCTCTTTCTGTGTGTGGCTTCGCAATCGCATAGAAGGTATTCTGAGCGGATGCGGATTCGCGGGTTCAGCTTTGGCGCCTTGCGCGCTCGTGCGTCTAACTCTTCAAGGAGAGATCAGGTGGACGCTGCACGGAAGCGAGGGCGCGCGATGAGGGTTGGTGAGGCAATGGTTGCGACGGCGCTGGGCTTGGCGCTTGGTCTTGCGCCTTTTCGCTCACCGCTTCGCGCGCAGGAGACGCAGGCGGAGCCGACTCCGTTGTCGCCCACGCCAAAGCAGACGACGAGTTCGCAGCAGAACGGTTCTTCACCGCAGAGCGGAAGTTCGCAGACCGGCTCGTCGCAGAGTGGAACGCAATCGACGGGCTCGCAGACGAGTGGTACATCGCAGGGTGGGGCAACAACGACTGCGCCAGTGGTGCGGCGGCGGGTGGCGCATCCCAATGCGGGAGCAGTGGAGCCGGTGGCGGGACCGCTGACTGGGGCTGGATCTGCGTCGCAGAGTTCGTCGACGCAGCCGGTGAATCGCGGGGCCGACGCGGGGACGCTGCGCGTGGAGACGCGGCTGGTGAACGTGGCGGTGAACGTGGTGGACGCGCACGGCGCTCCGGTGGGCGGCTTCGAGAAGAAGGACTTTCAGCTCTTCGAGGACGGCGCGGACCAGACGGTTGCAATCTTCGAGCGCGAGGCGACCTCGCCGCTGTCGATTGTGCTGGCGATCGATGCGAGCGAGACAGTGGTGACCAGCGAGCGGCTGGAGCGCGATGCGGCCAAGCACTTCGTGCATGCGATTCTGCGGCCGCAGGACGAGATCGGCCTGATGGAGTTTGCCGACAACGTGCGCGAGGTGGTGCCGTTTACCAATCAGGCCAAGCGCATTGAGGAGGGACTGGGCGAGATCCGGCGCGGCGACGAGACGGCCCTCTACAACGCGGTCTTTCTGGCCAGCCAGCGGCTTGCGACGACCTCGGCAGCGGCTGGGCGGCGACGCGTGCTGGTGGTCATCAGCGACGGCGGCGACTCGGTCGGCGGCAAGCGCTACGAGGAGGCGGTGGAGGAGGCGCAGCGCGCGGGGGCGATTGTCTACTCGATCATCATTGTGCCGATTGCGGCGGATGCGGGACGCAATACGGGCGGCGAACACGCGCTGATCCAGCTTGCCGAGGACACGGGCGGGAAGTACTACACGGTCATCGACCCGAAGGACCTGGAGCCTGCGTTCAGCCACATCTCGGACGACCTGCGCACGCAGTATTTGTTGGGCTACTATGCGCCGGAGCAGGGCAACAGCGGGTTTCGGCGGATCAAAGTAAAGCTGACCGACGCGGCGCTGGAGGCGAAGTACAACCTGCGCTATCGGACGGGATACTTCGCCGACACGAAGTAGGACCGTCGGGCTGATAGGGTTGTAGTAGACCAACGACTGAGGAGAGATGATGAAGCGGTTTGAGTTTGCGCATGTGGCGGAGGGGATTGCGCGGCAGGCGGGCGCGCTGCTGCGGGGGTCCTACGAGAAGGGCGTGGCGACCGAGTACAAGGGCGACGTCGACCTGGTAACGGAGGCCGACCGCGCGAGCGAGAAGATCATCCGCGAAAAGCTGACGGCGGCGTTTCCCGAGCACGGGATCTACGGCGAGGAGGGGACGAGGGACCAGCTCGACAGCGAGTTTCGGTGGTACGTCGATCCGCTGGATGGGACGACTAACTTTGCGCATGGGTTTCCGGCGTTCTGCGTGATCCTGGGGCTGGAGCGGAGAGCGCCGGGGCTGGCCAAGGACGCGGATGGGGAGATTATTGCTGGCGTGATTTATGATCCGTTGCGGGACGAAATGTTTTCGGCGGAGCGGGGCAAGGGGGCGTTCCTGAATGGGAAGGCGATCCATGTGTCGAAGACAGGGACGCTGGCCGAGTCGCTGACGGCGACCGGATTTCCTTCGCACAAGCGGCATAGCTCGCCGAACATTCATTTTTATCAGGAGATTACGCTGCGCTCGCATGGAGTGAGGCGGGCTGGGTCGGCGGGGCTCGATCTGGCGTATGTGGCATGCGGACGGCTGGACGGGTTCTGGGAGTTCAATTTGAATCCGTGGGACACGAGTGCTGGGATTTTATTGGTGGAAGAGGCGGGCGGAACGGTGACGCACTTCGATGGCGGCAAGTTTACGCTGGACTCGCGCGAGGTGTTTGCCACCAATGGGCTGGTGAAGGCCGAGATGCAGCATTTGTTCCAAGAGATGTTCGCGGGGCGGGAGATGGGGGCGATTCCTACTCCGGCGGAGTTTGCTGCCAAGCGGGCGGCGGAAGTGAAGTAGGCTACTCCATCCCACCCATCACGGTGAGACTGCGATGGATGGGGCACCCATTGCACTAGAAATCAGGGATTTTTGCTCCATCCCACCCATCGCGGTGAGACAAAGGCGCGATGGATGGGGCACCCATTGCACTAGAAATCATAGATTTTTGCGCAGGGTCTCGAAGACGAGGTAGGCGATGGTGGCGGCGAGGATGGCGATGGAGAAGTTGGTGATGGTGAAGATGTCGGCGAAGGCGACGGCGAGAGTTTTGCCGCGGCCGGCAGAGCGGTTGAACTCTCCCATGAGGAGGTTGGAGTAGAAGAGGAAGATGATGAAGGCGACCTCGATGAGCGCACGCAGGACGTGGCTGAAGGGGCGCGGGGAGTGGAGGGTTGGGGGCATGGAACGATTCTACCGCGATTGAGCTCAATCGAAGACAATGGAGTGGTCTCCCACCCATTCCGCAAAGAACGCGGAATGGATGGGGCACCCAGTGCGATGGATGACAACTTCTTGCTTCCATCAACAAGGAGAGCAGATCGACAATTCTATGAATCGAAGCGGCCTGCGCGGGAATCTTGTATCTTGCATCAAAGAGTTCATGCACTGGTAGTAGTATTGTGACCGTAGAAGATGCGGGGCCGGCTTTTGGACAGGCGCTGAACTTTGAGTACGAGAATTTTTTAACAGCAAGGGAGATTGGAACCATGGCCTATGTGATTGCGGAACCATGTATCGGGACCAAAGATACGGCGTGCGTGGATGCTTGTCCGGTGGATTGTATTCACCCCAAGAAGGACGAGGCGGGATACGGCGAGGCGGACCAGTTGTTCATCGATCCGGTGGAGTGCATCGACTGCGGAGCGTGCGTGCCGGTGTGTCCGGTGTCGGCGATCTACGCGGGCGACGACCTGCCGGAGAAGTGGGCGGAGTTTGCGGCGAAGAATGCGGCGCACTTCGGGCGGTAGACCAAAGACGGTGGTCAGTGGTCGGTGAGTGCAGACGCGCGGTCCGAACTTGGGGCTGCGCGTTTTTCTTGTGGGGCGGGGATGAGAGAATACGAGCAGAAGCAAAAGAAAATACAGGGATCCTTCGACTGCGCTGCTCGCAACTTGCGCGAGCAGCTCCACTCAGGATGACGATGGATGAGGGTGGATGAGGCGGCGCGATGACCGAGCATGTGGGTGAGGCGATTGTGCTGCGGACGTGGCCGTTCCACGAGGCCGACCTGGTGGTGAGCCTTTTTACGCGGGACCAGGGACGTGTGAAGGGCGTGGCTCGCCATGCGCTGAAGAGCCGGCGGCGGTTCGGCGGGGCGCTGGAGCCGATGACGCACGTGAGAGCGACCTATGTGGAGAGGCCGCGACAGGAACTGGTGCGGCTGGATGGGTTGGAGATTCTGTCGTCGCCGATGTCACGGCCGGTGGACTATGCGCGGACTGCGGCGCTGGAGATGGTGGCTGAGGTGCTGGAGGAGGCGCTGCCGGAGGGGGCCGTGGAGGATGCGGTCTTCCGGCTGGCGCTGGCGGTGCTGGAGGAGATGCAGGTAGGAAGGGTGTGGATGCCGATTACATATTTTTCGCTGTGGATGAACCGGCTGATGGGGTGGATGCCGGAGTTGGGTCGATGCGCGGCGTGCGGGCTGGATCTGCGCGGAGGGACGGTGTGGTATTCGGCGGCGAGCGATGGAGTGACGTGCGAGGACGACCGAGGAGCGGGGAGCGAGGCGCTGAGCGCAGAGTCGGTGGCGACGGCGGGGCGAATCTTTCGCGGGACGGTGGGTGGGCTGGCGGAGGAGGATTGGCTGCGGACGCGGGCGGCGGACCTGCGGCGATTTGCCATCGAGGTGCTGGAGCGGCATCTGGAGGGACGGCTGATGACGGCACGGGTACTGGGGCGGGGGTAGTGGGGCTGGGGCCGATCGCAGTGGGCTAGACTTGGACTGAATGGCGATCAAGGTGCGGGAGAGATCGGAGAATGAGTGCGCGGTGCGTGAGAGCGCGGGAGGACGGGTGCGGCTTCCTGCGCTGCTGCGGAGCTTCTGGGCGTGGTCGGCGGTGGCGTTTGGGCTGATGGTGCTTGTGGCGTATGTGAAGTATCGGGTGGGGTATACGGCGGTGAACTACAACCCGCTGGGGGACCCGCTGTTCGGCGACCTGATGGAGTATCCGGGGACGTATCAGTGGCTGCATACGGCGGCATTTTTCTTCAATGTGACGGCGCGGCCGGTGCCGTATCCGCTGTACTCGCCGGTGGCGTATCCACCGTTCGCGGCGATGGTGATGGCGGGGCTCTACTCGGCGACGAGCCCGGTGCTGCGATTTCTGGAGGTGTCGGCGGTTTGGCTGGCGGTTGCGGTGTGGGGCGTACGGCGAGCGTTGATGCGGGTTGGGATCGGCGGGGTGACGGCGTCGCTGTTTCCGCTGACGATGGTGCTGATCTCGTTTCCGATTGCGCGGCTGGTGCATGAGGGAAACGTGGAGCTTGCGCTGTGGGTGCTGACGGCGACGGGAGTGTGGGCTTATCTGAAGGATTCGCGCGGCGGCGACGATGCGGCGGCGGTGCTGTGGGGACTGGCCGCGGCGATGAAGCTGTATCCCGCGGTGCTTCTGATCCTGTTTCTGCCACGCGGGCGCTGGCGGGCGTTTGCGGTGGGAGTGGCGGCGTTTGCGGGGGCGACGGCGCTGGCGCTGTGGTGGCTGGGGCCGACGATGGGAGTGGCTTGGCGGGGATCGCTGCATAATGTCTTTGGGTACCAGGGGCTGCGGGCGAGCGAGTGGAGTTTGCGCGAGCTGGCGGCGAACCATTCGGCGTTTGGGCTGGTGAAGCTGGCGGCGATGATGACGGGCGTGCCGCTAATAAAGCTGACGCTGCCATACTATGCGCTGGGAGCGGTGGCGATGGGGTGGGCGTTCTTCGGACGGCTGTGGAAGATGCCGGTGGCGAACCAGTTGCTGGCGGTGACGGTGTTCATGGTGATGTTTCCGCCGGTCTCGTACTTTCATACGCTGGTGCACATGTACGCGTCGCTGGTGGTGCTGCTGTTTGTGGCGATCGATGCGCAAAAGGCGGGGTCGGAGCGGGCTGGGGTGCAGGTGCGCGGGTTGAAGCTGACGGTGCTACTGTTTGTGCCGCTGTTTGCGGCGTTCACGTTGTTCCTGTTTCCGCGGGTGTTTGTATTCGATGGGCTGGTGCAGGCGGCGCTGCTGGTGGCTCTGTTTGGGTGTGCGGTAAGGTATCCGTTTGCGGAGCCGGAGGCGATTTGAATGCGTCGGCCCATACTGGCTTCTTCGATTGGTAGAGATAGGGTGTTGCCATGACTACGCGCAGTCTGTTGCCGGGTTCCGCGAAGCTGCCAAACAGAGACAGGAACAGCCATCTCTATGCACTGGTTTTGATGGCCATCCTCTTCTACCTGCCCTACTTCATACCGCAGCGTCCGGTCGCATCCGACTCCTATCTCTTCGGGTTCAACAACCGCGCAGCGATCATCCTTCTGCTGGTTTTCTCCGCGGGGGCCGCAATCTGGGGGAAGGGAACCAATCTCGCACTGCTGCCCGCAGGCCATCCCAAGAAGATCGCCGGCAGGACGTTGGGCATTTGTCTCGCGATTCAGCTCGCCGCGTGCCTCGCGATGGACCTGCTGGCCGGGGGCTTCGGCGGATTCTGCGAGTCAACCTACGAGATCGACCGAGTCTGGCTTCTGGCGCAGGGACATCTCCCCTACGTTGGATTTGAATGGCCCTTTGGCGTTCTCTTTCTGTATGGCCCGCTATGGCTCTCGCATCTGTTTCATGGCGACATCGCGCAGGGCTATAACGCGTTCTGGACCCTCTCGTCGGTTGCCGGAGTCGCTCTACTGTTCGCCACCATCAACCGACTCGATTACCCCACCCCGCGCAAGACTTCCATCTTTCTCATCTTGTTTATCGCTTTCCTGCCGTCGGTCCTCGGCATGGGCGCACACTACACCTTACTGCGCTACATCGCACCCTTCTATTGCATTCTGATCGTGACCAGAGTGAGCACTGGCAACACGCGGCGGAAGGCCCAACGACTGGCTGCCGCGCTGGCCGTCTGTTTCACAGCGATGCTTCTGCTGATCTCTCCGGAGATGGCATTCGCCCACGCGTTCGCCAGCGCCATTCTGCTGTTTCCCCGCAAGCCGGCAATCAGCCCTGCTGGATTGGCCGCATCGCCGTATGCCGCAATGCTGGTGGGCCTCGCGGTCCTTTTTGGTGCCGCGCTAAAGCTGCATCTGCTGGACACGCTTCTCGCCTCCGGAGGGGGTGCAGACAGCTTTCCCATTCCATTCTCGGTCCCCGTCCTGTTCTTCTACGCGGTGGTCTTCGTCTGCGCGTGCTCGGTTGTCCAGCGGTGGTCCGATCCCTCACTGACCGACAACTCAATTGGCCCGATTATTCTCTCCATCCCGCTGCTGGCTGCGGCCCTTGGCCGATGCGACCCTGGACACATCTTGGTCAATGGCGTCGGCCTCATGATTGCCGTGTTCCTCTATGCCTCGTGTAGCCCCCGCATGTGGAGGCTGTATTGCAGCTCATTCATCGTTGCGATGATTGCCATCCCCGGATACACGGCTTATCGAGGCTTCCTGCCGCGGCTTGGCATTGCTGCCATGCGGACAGCCGCGGAAGAGACCATGCCCGGTGTCACAGGCATGCGCGCATCCATCGCAGAGTTCGGCATCCGCCACATGCCAGCCTCCGCCTTCAAGAGCGCACGGCTCACCGAGATAGAGCGGCTCAGAGTTCACGTTGTCCCTGCCACGATCAACTTTTTCTCACTCTATCCAGGCCTCGGCGTATCGCGCTCGGACGGCATATTGGAGGCGCCGTTCGGCTACAAGCCCAACGGCTTCGGCTCGTACCACTCCAGCGCCGTCGACTACGGCTACTACGAGGGGATCGAAAACGCCAACACTCCGCTTGCCGTGCAAAGAAAGATCGACGAGTTGGCCCGCCATCCCGACAGAGATCTCCTGTTGCCCGATGCATCCGCGAGTCTGTGCAGCGTCGACGGCCGCCTGCAACGAGGACTTCTCAGTGTCTTCTTTTTCTCCCCCTATCTGGCACGCGTCTCGCATCCTGTCAGTGTTCACCAGCCGCTCTGCGACTACATTGCCGAGCACTACACGCTGGCGCGTTCCGCCACGACGGACAACTTTGAGTACGAACTCTGGTTACCAAACAAACCCTCGTCCGCCAGCCGATAGAGCGGATAAGGCGGTGCGAGCTAACCGCAGGTCCTTCGACTTCGTCTGGCGCAAAGATCGCGCCAGACTTCGCTCAGGATGACAACTTCGAAGTATGTGCGCGCTGCTCAGTATGAAAACTTGGGGATATTGGGCGAGACTTCGATGCTTCGTGCTGTGCTAGGCGGGCGGAGGCGTTTAGACTGGGAAGGATCACGAAATCAGAGGGATTGATGCGGGCGATTGCGGAAGAGAAGACGAAGGCGCTGACGTTTCAGGAGCTGCTGTTCCGGCTGGAGAGGTTCTGGGCGGAGCGGGGATGCGTGTTGCAGCAGCCGTACGACGTGGAGGTGGGCGCGGGGACGATGTCGCCGGACACGTTTCTGCGCGTGCTGGGGCCGAAGCCGGTGCGCATTGCGTATGCGCAGCCGAGCCGCCGACCGGCGGATGGGCGGTATGGAGAGAACCCGAACCGGCTGTTCCGGCATACGCAGTTGCAGGTGATTCTGAAGCCGCCGCCGGAGCGGATTCAGGAGATGTATCTGGAATCGCTGGCCGCGATCGGGATCGACCTGGGCGAGCACGACATCAAGTTCGAAGAGGACAACTGGGAGTGGCCGGTGGGCGGCGCATGGGGCGTGGGCTGGCAGGTGATGCTCGATGGGCTGGAGATCACGCAGTTCACCTACTTCCAGCAGTGCGGCGGAATGGACCTGGACCCGATCTGCGGGGAGATTACCTACGGGCTGGAGCGCATCGCGGGATTCCTGCAGGATGTCGACTCGATCTACGACATTGTTTGGGCCGTGGAGCCGGACACTGGGCGGCGCGTGACCTACGGCGAGATGCGTCTGGCCGAGGAGGAGCAGTTTTCGGCGTACAGCTTCGACTACGCAGATGTGCCGAAGCTGTGGGAGCATTTGGGGCTGTATGAGGCGGAGTGCCTGGCGCTGCTGGAGCGGGCGAAGGAATTGTTCGGCGCAGAGAGCAAGGCGAATGAGTTGGAGATGAAGCGGTTTCCGGTGCTGGGCGCGTATGAGCTGGCGCTGAAGTGTTCGCATGTCTTCAATCTGCTGGACGCGCGCGGGGCGATCAGTGTGACGGAACGAGTTGGTGTGATAGCGCGGATTCGCACGCTGGTGGTTGGCGTGGCGAAGGCGTATGTGGCTCAGGGCGAGAAGCTGGCGGCGATAGTTCAGGCGGGTTGACGGTTTGCGATCCCACCCATCGCGTGAGACAAAGGCGCGATGGATGGGCACCCGGCGCACAGGGAACAGGGACCAGGCAACAGGGAACAGTAAGCGCGGACGGTTTGGGCGCAGGAAGATTGGAAGAGGGCGATGGCGGAGTTTCTATTTGAGATTGGATTGGAAGAGGTTCCGGCGCGGATGATTGCGGGGGCGCAGGCGGAGCTTGAGAAGCGCATTAAGGACATGCTCGCAACAAATGGCTTATTAGACGCTAGTCCTCACACTCCCCCCATCGCAGTGCGCAGCTTTTCTACGCCGCGCCGTCTTGCCGTGCACATAACAGGTGTGCTCACTCAGCAGCCAGATATTACTCTGGTATCTACTGGTCCCTCCGAAAAGGTTGCCTTCAAAGACGGCCAGCCGACACCTTCCGCAGAAGCGTTTGCGAAGAGGCTGGGAATAACCGTGAAAGATATCGAGATCACGGATACACCCAAGGGTCGTTATATTACCGCGAATACCACCAAAATTGGCCGCCCCGCAGTGGAAGTGATTGCCGAAGAGCTGCCGAAGGAACTGGCGGGGATCTATTGGGCGAAGAACATGGTGTGGCTCAGCCCCACCGGACAAAATGCGTCCGGCGGGGACCCCAGACGCACGGGCAGGCCGGAGCGGTTCGTGCGGCCGGTGCGCTGGCTGCTGGCTCTACTGGGCGAGATGGTTGTGCCGGTCGAGTTTGGTGGAAAGACGGCGGGGCGCACGACGCGCGGACATCGCGTGCTGGCGGGGGACGAGGCGATTCCGATTGGATTTCCCGATGAGTATGCGCAGACGTTGCTGGATGCGCATGTGATTGCGGATGTGGAGGCGCGACGGTTGGTGATCCGCAAGGCCCTGGACAAGGCAACGCGGACGGCGGGCGCAACGAACGGAGATTCAGACCTGCGCTGGCGCGAGGACTGTGCGCTGGTGGATACCGTGACGCACCTGACGGAGTGGCCAACGGTGGTGCTGGGGAGCTTCGAGCCGGAGTATCTGGCGCTGCCGGAAGAGGTGCTGGTTACGGTGATGCGCGATCACCAGAAATACTTTGCGGTGGAGGAACAGGAAACAGGGAACAGGGAACAGGAAACAGGGAACAGGGAACAGGGAACAGGGAACAGGGAACAAAAGGGCAAACTCGCGCCTTATTTTCTTGCGGTGCTGAATACGAAGGCGGATGCGGCGGGCGAGGAGGTGATCCGGCATGGCAACGAGAGGGTGCTGAGGGCACGGTTCAACGACGCGCGGTTCTTCTGGGAGTTCGATCAGAGAGTGCCGCTGGTGGAGCGCGTGGCGAGACTCGAGAAGGTGACGTTCCAGAAGGACCTAGGCAGCTATGCGGCGAAGACGGAGCGGGTGTCAGCGGTTGCCGCGTCGCTGGCCGGAGTGATGAAGGCGCGCGGATCGAAGCTGGATGGGGCTGCGCTGGACACAGCGGCGCGGCTGGCGAAGACCGACCTGACGACGGAGCTAGTGAAGGAGTTTACAGAGTTGCAGGGGCAGGTGGGCGGGCTGTATGCGCGGGCGCAGGGATTCTCTGCGGCTGTGGGCGATGCGATCTACGACCAGTATCTGCCGAAGTCGATGGAGGATGCGGTGCCGCGAACGGTGGAGGGCGCGCTGCTGGCGATCGCCGACAAGGTGGACACGATCGTTGGAATGTTTGGGCTGGGACTGGAGCCTACGGGATCGAAGGACCCGTTTGCGCTGCGGCGGGCGGCCAACGGAATTGTGAAGATTCTGGCGGAGGCCGAGCCGGCGCTGCCGCTGACGCTGGGCGATGTGGTGGATGCGGCTTCGGTGAGTGAAAAGGTACGGCTGTCGGTGATGAAGTTCTTTGCCGAGCGCGTCGAATTCTACTTGCGTGATGTTCGTGGCAACGCATATGACACCGTAGCCGCTGTAATGAATGCCCACATCGCCAACCCAAATTCTCCTTTAGGAATGTCTGGGTACGATGATATTGCTGACACCGTCGAGCGCGCAGCTGCAGTTACGCGAATACGCGGGAGCGCTGATTTTAAAGCTGTGTGCGCCGCCTACAAGCGATTGAAGAATATTTATGCACAAGCTTTGGAACGAAAAGATATGATGACGCACTTCATCCCAGACTTCGCAACTCAAGTAGAAGCTGAGCTTTGGAAGGAAGTGGAGTCAGCAGGTGCGGGATATCTTACTGATTGTAGATATAAGAGATACGATGACGCCCTTGATAAACTAGCCAAGATGCGTCCAATTATTGACCGTTACTTCGAGGCTGTAATGGTCATGGTCGAAGATTTAAAAGTCAGAGCGAACCGGCTAGGCATGGTGCGATATCTGGTTATTACTTTTGCCCAAATAGCGGATTTCTCGGAGATTGTGACGCAGGGCTAGAAGCGAATCACTGAGATCACAGAGAAGAAGAGAGAACACAGAGAGGGCTGTGGCGTTAGCCGAAGCGGGGAGCGAGCAGGATGTGCTGCTCGACGACGCTCTGTTCGAGGACGGATTTTTCGGGGCTGGATTGTTTGTAGCGGACCTGGACTCGCTGGCCTTTCATCTTGGCTGCGAAGTCGTCGGCTTCGGATTTTTTGGCGAATTCGTGGGTGTACTCGCCGAGGCGGTACTCCTCGACGAAGTAGGTGTATTGCAGCTTGGCGACGAAGCGAGAGGTGTGTGGGATGGACTCGACCTTTGCGCTACTGATATTGCCCTCGACCAGGGGCCAGCTCTGGGCGGCCTCTTCGCGGCGGCTCTTCTGCCATCTGCGGAGATAGAGAGTGCCCCATCCGGCGGCAAAGCCAAAGACATATTTGAAGGACAGGATCCAAAGACCTGTATGGCGGGTCCATTCGGCCCAGTGGTGGGAGAAGTCTGGGGTCATGATTCGTAAGGTATCACGGGGAAGAGATCAGGGGCGGTTGAGGGCGAGGGCGAGGAGGGCCTGGGTGACGCGGTCGGGGTCGTGGCGGAGGAGGTTGCCTTCGAGGGCGAAGTCGCCGGAGATGGGTTCTACACCGAGGGAGCGGATGCGGTCGAGGTCGGGCTCGATGGGCGCCTGGCCACCGCGGGCGTAGCGTTCGAGGAGGGTGGGGGAGATGGGGGCGGTGTTGATGAGGGCGTAATCGCAGATGCGGGAGCCGTTTGTGGCACAGTGCCGGAGGATTATTTCGAGGTGCTGGGATGCGGAGAGGCCGAGTGACTCGTTGGCCTGAGTCATGAGATTGCCGACGTAGACGCGGGTGGCACGGGATGCGGCGATGGCCTCGGGGATACCACGGACGAGCATGTTGGTGACCAGCGAGGTGTAGAGCGAACCGGGGCCGAGGGTGATGAGGTCGGCGTTGGCGATGGCTTCGAGTGTGGCGGGGAGGGGTTTGGCGTCGGCGGGGACGAGCTTGAGTTCGAGGATGCGGCGCGGGCTGGCGGTGATGCTGGTTTCGCCGTGGACGATGGAGCCGTCGTCCATGAGCGCGGTGAGGGTGACGTCGGTGTTGGTGGCGGGGTAGATGCGGCCGCGGGCGGCGAGGATCTGCGAGGACATCTGCACGGCCTGGGCGAAGTCTCCGGTGATGCCGGAGAGGGCGGCGAGGAAGAGATTGCCGAAGCTGTGGCCTTCGAGGCCGCCGTGATGGAAGCGGTACTGGAAGAGGCGTGCGAGCAGGA
>Ga0224554_1000465_pt1 | contig 33623 bp, 24 predicted proteins | sample 714S22024metaG_FD_180666 | JGI IMG/M metagenome (GOLD analysis project Ga0224554, IMG submission 180666) | Peat soil microbial communities from Stordalen Mire, Sweden - 717 S2 20-24 | ecosystem: Environmental > Terrestrial > Soil > Wetlands > Peat | place: Sweden: Norrbotten County, Stordalen... | reverse complement strand
CGCTCGATACCGTGCTGCCCGCCGTCAAGCGTATCGTCGCCGACGTGCGCAAACAGGGCGACCGCGCACTGCTCCGCTATGCCGCTCAATTCGACGGCCTGGCTGGCGCGAGCTCTCTGCGCGTTACACCCGATGAAATGGCCACCGCCTGGGACGCAATCACGCCGGCTATGCGAGACGCACTGTCCACGGCAGCCACGCAGATTCGCCGCTTTGCTGTTTCTCAGCTGCCCGCCTCATTCAGCGATGAGCCCATCCGCGGCCTCACCACGGGTCAGCTCGTTCGCCCTCTCAGATCGGTAGGCTGCTATGTGCCCAGCGGACGTCACCCGCTGCCTTCCACGCTGCTGATGACCGTCATCCCCGCGCAGGTTGCGGGTGTCGGGCGCATCGCAGTTGTTTCTCCTAAACCTGCTACGGAAACTCTCGCCACCGCGCACCTGCTCGGAATCACCGAGTTCTATCGCCTCGGAGGTGCGCACGCCCTCGCTGCGCTGGCCTATGGCACCGCGTCCATTCCGCGTGTAGATAAAATCGTCGGCCCCGGCAATCTCTACGTCACCGCCGCCAAGCGCCTGGTCGCCTTCAACTGCGCCATCGATATGCTCGCAGGCCCCACAGAGATCGTCGTCACCAGCGAACGCGGCAACGCGGCTTGTATTGCCTCCGACCTTGTTGCGCAAGCTGAGCACGATCCGGAGGCGCTAGCCATCTTCATCACCACACGCGCTGATCTCGCCAAAGAAGTCATTGCGGAAGCAACACTCCGCAGCCGTAATAATCCCGTCGCGCGCCAGGCACTCGACCGAAATGGCCTGGCCATCATCGCAGCAAGTCTGGATGAAGCCCGCGCCATCACCAATCGCCTCGCGCCCGAACACCTCACGGTGGATGCAGCCAGCGACCTCGATTGGGTGCAGAACGCAGGTTCGGTGTTCGTGGGCCGCTGGTCCGCGCAGCCTATGGGCGATTACATCTCCGGGCCTAATCACACGCTGCCCACCGGCGGCATGGCGCGCATCCGCGGCGGCCTCAGCGTCAACGACTTCGTCAAACTCATTACAGTGCAGCAGTATTCGGCGCAAGGCCTGCGCACACTCGGCCCATCAGCTGCCCTGCTGGCCGAAGCCGAAGGCCTCACCGCCCACGCCGAATCCATTGGCACACGCTTACATAAGAGGAGGACTCGTGACTGAAGCCGCAACAAATGTCACCCCCGTGCCGCGCGCCCGCGTGCAGGCCATGAAAGAGTATCACCCTCCTCTCGGCTGCCGCGATGCCTTGCGCCTGGACTTCAACGAAAACACCGTGGCCTGCTCACCCAAAGTGCGCGAAGTGCTGGGCCGCATTTCCGCAGGCAGCCTCACGCGGTATCCCGAGCGTGAGCCGGTTGAGGCTTTCGTCGCCGCGCATTTCGGCCTCGCGCCAGCGAAGGTCGCGCTCACCAACGGCGTGGACGAGGCCATTCACGTGCTCTTTGATACGTTTCTCGAAGTCGGCGACGAATTGCTGCTTCCCGTTCCGACATACACCATGTACGAGGTCTATGCCTCTGCAACAGACGCGCGCGTGGTTTCGGTACTCGCCTCGGACGATCTCAAATTTCCCTTCGAGCGCCTGCTCTCAGCCATCACGCCGCGCACCAAGATCATCGCGATCGCCAACCCGAACAGCCCCTCCGGTTCTGTGGCCACGCGCGCGCAATTGCTCCAGATTGCCGCGCGCGCACCGCACGCCGTGCTGCTGGTTGACGAAGCTTACTTCCACTTTCACGGTGAGACGGTCATCGATCTCATCGGCACGGTGCCCAATCTCATCGTCGCGCGCACCTTCTCCAAAGCCTATGGCCTTGCCGGATTGCGCCTCGGCCTGCTTGCCGGTCCCGTGGAACTGATGCACTGGGTCAAGCGCGTGCTCTCGCCGTACAGCGTCAATGCGCTGGCGTTGGCCTGCCTGCCGCCCGCGCTCGAAGATGCCGCCTATATCGATTGGTACGTTGGCGAAGTACTTGCAGCGCGCACGGAGTTTGAGGCGGCACTCGATCGAGCCGGAGTTCGCCGCTGGCCCAGCGAAGCCAACTTTGTCCTCACTGAAATCGGCGCGCAGCACAAGGAATTCACGCGCCACATGAGCGCCGCCGGCGTACTCGTCCGCGACCGCTCCAGCGATCCCGGCTGCGATGGCCGCGTGCGCATCACCATCGGAACGCGAGAGCAAATGCGCAGGGCCGCCGGCGCTCTCAATTTAGTGCTGGCCGCACTCCACATGAAAGGAGGCGCTCTGTGACGCCGAAGAAAGTTGCGAAATCTGCTGCCCTGCGCACCACAAGCCTTGAACGTAACACCACAGAGACGCGCATCAGTATCAGGCTGACCATTGAAGGCAGCGGTCAATATAAAATCACCACCGGCATTCGCTTCTTCGATCACATGCTCGAGCTGTTCACGCGGCACGGCGCCTTCAATCTCGAACTCAAGTGCTATGGCGACCTCGATGTGGATCAGCATCACACCGTCGAGGATGTGGGCATCGCGCTCGGCGAGGCATTCGACCGCGCTCTGGGCGACAAGCGCGGAATCTTGCGCGCCGGTTACTTCCTCATGCCCATGGACGAAACCCTCGCAATTGCGGCCGTGGACCTGAGCGGACGCGCGGCCTTCGCTGTCGAAACCAAAGCCCGCACGCGCCTGGTCGGCGATCTGCAAACCGAACTCGTAACAGATTTCTTTGAAGGCTTTGCACGTGGCGCGCGCGCCAACGTCCACGTAAAGACCATGTACGGCCGCTCCAATCACCACAAGATTGAGGCCATCTTCAAAGCTTTTGCGCGTGCGCTCCGCGTGGCCTGCTCGCGCGACAAGCAACTGGGAAAGATGCTGCCTTCTACGAAGGGATTGCTTTGATGCGCGTAACGGTGATCGATTACAAGGCCGGCAATCTCACTTCGGTGCTCAAGGCTCTGCACCATCTCGGCGCGGAAGCTGAAGTGACGGACGGCAACCTCGCTCCCATCGAGAAAGCTGAGCGCATCGTGCTACCTGGCGTGGGCCACTTTGCGGCCACTCAAAGGCTCGACGCAACCGGCCTCACGACCGCGATTCGAGAGGCGATTTCGCGCGGCGTTCCCTTTCTTGGCATCTGCGTAGGGATGCAGTGGCTCTATGCGGGATCAAGTGAAGCGCCCGAACAACCAGGCCTCGGATGTTTTGCGGAATCGTGTACGCGTTTCTCCGAAAGCAAAGAAAAAGTTCCGCACGTCGGATGGAATTCTCTGGAAATCCGCCCGAACTCGTGCCTTCTTGCTGGCGTCGAACCGGGCGAGTACGTCTACTTTACGCACTCCTATAAAGCTCCCGTAACAGCCGACACCGCCGCCGTCACGCATTACATTGAGCCTTTTGCATCAGCCGTCGAGCGTGGTAATGTGATGGGGGTCCAATTCCACCCAGAGAAATCAGGAACAGCCGGACTCAATATTCTCAGTAACTTTCTCAAGTGGGAAGGAACTGAATGATCACCAAGCGCATCATCGCGTGCCTCGACGTGCAGGCCGGGCGCGTAGTCAAGGGCGTGCAGTTCGTCGATCTCATCGATGCCGGCGATCCGGCTACGCAGGCCGCGCGCCACGCCCGTGAAGGCGCCGACGAGATCGTCCTGCTCGACATTACTGCGACGCATGAAGGCCGCGCCACGCTGCTCGACACCGTGCGCCGCACTGCTCGCGAATTGTTCGTTCCCTTTTGCGTGGGCGGCGGCATTCGCTCCGCCGGCGATGCTGCGCAGGTCTTCGAGGCTGGCGCGGATAAGGTCAGCGTGAACTCCGCCGCGCTTGCCGACCCTATGTTGATCGACGCCATAGGCCGCAGCTTCGGCGCGCAGGCCGTCGTCGTCGCCATCGACGCGCGTCGCGACCCTGAAGCCGCCGATCCCGTGCGCGATGCGCAAGTACTCGTGCAGGGCGGGCGAAAGCTGACTGGCCGACGCGTGGTCGAGTGGGCGCGCGAAGCCGAAGCACGCGGCGCCGGCGAAATCCTGCTTACATCAATGGACTCCGACGGAATGCGTACCGGCTTCGATTGCGAACTGACCGCTGCCGTCAGCGAGGCCGTTAGTATTCCCGTCATCGCCTCGGGTGGAGCAGGAACAGTCGAACATTTCGTCGATGTCTTCGGGCGCGGCAAGGCCGACGCCGCGCTCGCGGCCAGCATCTTTCACTTCGGCGTTTCGAGCGCGCGTTCGCTCAAAGAAGAGCTGGCCAGGGCCGGCGTCTCCGTGAGGCTGCCATGCTGATTCCTTCCATCGATCTGCTGGGCGGACAAATCGTTCAGCTCGTGCAGGGCGAAAAACTGCGCCTGGCCTTCGACAACTTTGAATACTGGATCGAAAAATTCTCCAAATTTCCGTTAGTCCAATTGATCGATCTCGATGCGGCCATGCGCCAGGGCGATAACTCAAAGCTGGTCGCCCAGATTGCCAAACGGTTACCTGTTCAGGCCGGCGGCGGCATTCACTCCATCGAACGCGCGCAACAGCTGGTCGACGCAGGAGCGAAACGCGTCATCATCGGCTCTGCGCTTTTCTCCGCGGAAGGTGCAGTCAACACCGAGTTTGCCGCCGCACTGGCCGACAGCGTTGGCGTAGAGCGCATCGTGGCCGGCATCGACACAAAGAACGGCCGCATCGCCGTGAAAGGCTGGAAGGCGCAGGTTGCGCTCACTCCCGACAATGCGATTCCACAACTCGATCCTCATGTCAGCGCATTTCTCTACACGCACGTAGACGGCGAAGGGCTGATGCAGGGCTTTCCCATTGCCACAGCCGCGCGCTTGCACAAGCTCACCCAGCGGCAGCTCATCGTGGCCGGCGGCATTCGCAGCCAGCAGGAAGTGGACGCGCTGGACGTCCTCGGCATCGATGCCGTAGTCGGCATGGCCGTCTATACGGAATTGCTAGCGATCTGATTTTTTGTGCTATTGCAAAAGAAAAACGGGTCAAGAGGCCGCGTGGAACATCACATCTCATGTAGTATTTAGCACAGAATTTTGTTTCCCCAGGGAGACATTTCCCATGTTGCGTGTAGGATACCCAGCCACAATATCCGCGGATCTGTTGTACGATTTCCCTCCGGAAATCGAGCTCATCCCCCTGCCCGACAATCTCGATCACGATGTCGAAATCGACGTCTGGATTCCCAACCCTTATCCCACGCGGGCCATGCGCGTGTGGCCTCGGCTGCGCGGCGTGTGCCTGATCCTGTCGCTGATGACTGGCACGGAGTGGATTCCCGGCGTGGCTGGGCCTCACGTCACCATTTGCAATGCCCACGGCGCACACAGCATCTCCACAGCTGAATGGACTCTTGCCGCCATTCTGTCCATGCTGAAGTACGTCCCGCTTTATCTCGGCGTGCAGCACTCCGGAGTTTGGAAACACCGCTTCGAGGCCAGCGCTCACTACGCGCAAATCACCGGCGATACGCGTCCGCTTTATCCACCCGTCATGCTGGAAGAACTTACCGGCAAGAATGTGTTGCTTGCGGGCTACGGCGTCATCGGTAAGGAGATAGAGCGCATGCTCGCGCCCTTCCATGTCGAACTCGTGCGCGTGGCTCGCACCGCGCGCAGCAACCCACCCATTCAAGCCGTCAGCGAACTCGACAATCTCTTGCCGCAAGCTGAGATAGTGATTCTGATCCTGCCGTCAACTGCTGAATCGTATCATCTGATCAGCGCGCGCCAATTCTCACTGATGCGCCAGGGCGCGCTTCTGGTCAATGCCGCACGCGGACCTATTGTGGATACAGACGCATTGGTTGAGGCGCTCAATGCCGGCCGCATCCGCGCAGCTCTCGACGTCACAGATCCCGAACCGCTGCCCGATGGCCACCCGTTGTGGAGTTGCCCCAACCTGTTGCTCACGCCTCATGTCGCCGGCTCCAGCCCGCAGTTCACGCCTCGTTCGTTGCGTACCGCCGCGGATGAGTTGCGCCGCTACATTGCCGGCGAGCCGCTGCACAACGTGGTTCAGGCCGCAATCTGAGTCGCGGCAGCACGCTGCCAGTCCCGCAGTCCAAGCACAGCCAGGGCCACAAGCAATGCGTAGAGCGCAGCGGTCGGCTGAAGACCCTTGTAAAGATATTCGCCAATGTAGGCCAGGTCCACCACAATCCAAAGCCACCAATTCGCCGTGTGCTTTCGCGTTTGCCACCAACTAGCCACCAGGCTGTAACTCATCAGAGTCGCATCCAGGCGAGGCAGTGCCGCGCCAACCTGTTCCATCAGTAGCCCCAGCAGTACACTGCCCGCGGCTCCCGCCGCCAATCCCGCTAACATGTTGCGCAGAGTCAGCCGCACCACGCGCACCTCGCCCTCTTCGCGCACTCCGCGCCACCAATACCACCAACCGTACAGCGTGAACGCCAGAAAAAATATCTGCAGCAGTGCATCCGAATACAAGCGAACGCGGTAAAAAACAATCAGGTAAAGTACATCGGAGACCAACACCACCGGCCAGCAGATAAGTTTGCGGCGCGTAGTTAGCCATATGCCTATCACTGTGGTGACGACACCCGCATCTTCCATCCAATTCGCGACCAGGTAGTTCGCAATCGCTGTCCAGTGCATCAGTCTTCAGCTCCCACAGGCTCTGCTCCTTGCCGTTCTGATTTCCCGGCCCATCTCTGAATTGCGTCCAACAGCTTCTGACCACCCGCACCGCGAAACCACCGTGCATGGCCCACCAGGTAATCAATCGAGGCCACTCTCGCCTTTTCTTCGGAATGCAGCACGCCTCGGTAATAATCCGCCTCACTTAGCGCAAACTCCGCGTGGCAAAGCGCGGTCATCGGCGCAAGCGCAGCGGACTCCTCATCGTTCAGCGGCCTCACCGATTCATAGCCATCAAGCATTGCCTCCAGGTGATCGACATGCACGCGCACATTTTCCCCTCGCGTAGGGTCTTCGATCAGATCAAGCCACTCCACAATGTTGCGCTCGATGGCCTGCGCCAGATCATGCGCGGCGTTAGTGCGATCGGCAAGACCAAAGTCGATCACGCCAACGGCCCGCGCTTTGTCGGACGCATCGCTCCACAAAAAATTGGAGGCGTGCGGATCGTTGTGCGTCCACAGCGATTTCAGCGCGGAAAGAAGCGGACGTAGTTGACCATGAAACGGCGCCAATAATTCGCGCGCCTCCCTGCAGCCCTCACGCGCAACCGCATCTTCGGCGAGCGCGGGCCGCGCCGCCAGGTAGCGCGCCATCGCGGCGCTTGGGTCATCGGCCGCAAAAATCGTAAAGCCTGCCACCAGAGGCTGCGCTTTGCGCAGCGGCGCATCGAATCCTTGCGATGCCAGATGCAGCCGCGCCAGCGCCTCACCTGCCGAGCGGGCATGCGCGGTTGAGCGAAACGGCGTCCACGAGAGCGCCTCTTCATAAATGTCAATGCCCGCAAGCGCTTCGTGCACTTCGAAAATCCATTCGCCGCATTCGATGGCTGTCTCACCCGATGAGGCGACAAAGACGCGTGGCACCTGCGCGCCATGCTCTCGCAGATGATTCAGAAAGCGATGTTCTTCAAGCAATCCCTCGCGGTCGCGCACTGCCCGGTGATGGCGCTTGATGAAAGCACGACCGCCGCCCGTCGCCACGACGCTTGCCGCAGAAAACGGCCGCGGACTCACCGAAAGAATCTCGATAGGCTCGCCGCAGTCGGGAAACGCGGCGAGCAACTCGCGCACTTCAGTGAGCGTGAGCGGAGGCCAGTCGGGTTCCACCAGACTGCCGTCTAACCCATGCGCCTTTGCCGTCATGCTCATCGCTCGTGCATCCTCTGCCTTCATTCGCAAAATCAAAAAGTGTAGTGCGCCGAGAGCCGCACCGTCGTCGGTGCGCCCAGGTGAATGAAAGTGTCGCCATAACTCGCGCCGGTGTCTTTCCAGTAGCGTTTGTCGGTAATGTTATCGGCATAAAGCCGCAGCGTCAGGCGGCCCTGCTCGCCGCCCGGAGTGTAGCGCGCGCCGAGGTTGAAAAGGTTATAGCCGGACACGCTCACCGCATCATCACGTGTGGCCTCTTTGCGGTCGGTGTAACTCCATCCGGGCATCAGGTGCAGCCCGCGCGATTTCAGCACAAGCACGTCCGCAAACATCGCGGTGTGCAGGTGTGGTAGATTGAGCACCTGCTTGTTATCAAAGGCCGGCGTGCCGGTATCACTGGAGATAGCCCGAATAGCCGCCGCCGAAGCTGTCAACCGCAGACGGTTTGTTGCTTTTCCTTCCGCGTTCAATTCGACGCCGTCGTGCGTCTCGCGACCCTCGGATTCAAAGCAAAGATCGCCGGAATTGCCGCTGGGGCAAAAGCTATCGGGGCCAGAGAGCGTCTTGGGATAAAAGAACGGAGCACGCATGTGGAAGAGATCCGTAGTAATCAGGATTCGCTGGCCCGGTTCGTACTTCGCTCCTACCTCGGCCTGCCGGGTCATGAATGGATCCAGAAACTGATTTGCGTTATCCACCCACCACGGCCCTTGCGGGCCCAGCGATAACAGCACCCCATAGTTTCCGTAGAGTGTCAGGCTATCCACCGGGTTGTAAGTGACGGCGTATTGCGGCAGCCAGATGAGTTTGTTCGTGATGGTGGGCAGGGTGCCGGGACTGGTTGCGCTGAGAGAGTAGTTGTTGTCGCGCAGAGAATCTTCCCGGCCGCTGGCGAGCAATTGAATGTGCGCGGGCAAATGAATTCGGTCCTGCACCACAGCGGCCGACTGATGACTATCTTCCCAGAGAGCGCGGGGGCCAGCCTGCAATCGTACGCCATTGGCATCCGTTGCGCCCGGAAACGCCACATCAGGCTGATAGATATTCTCCGAGCCGATGTAGTTGTACACCGCGCCGTCCGTCACCCAATCGGGCGCATTCGATGGCGGCGCACCCGGCTGCTGAACGCTGCGCAGAAACAGATCGCCTCCACCGGCCAGGTCGTGCGTAATAGCTCCGGTTTTCACGTGGCCGGTGATCAACGCCTCAGCCTGTGCGTCGATGCGCAACTCGCCGGGGTCGCGGTAATCGTAGATGCCGTAAGTTCCGTCCGGACAGAAGAAATAGGCTGGAGCATTGGGCGCGTTGGGACAGTTGGGAATATCGTAGGCATCAGTAATCGGGTCGAAAGCCAGGGACGAGCCATACGCGTAAATCACGTTATCGTCAATCAGCGAGTGGCTGTAACTCGCCTCGGCGAAGACGCGCCACGCGTGGGGCAAATCGTAGTCTAATCGTGAACCCGCATTGAATGTGTCAAAGGTATTCGGCTTTTCCCACGACTGCTCGCCCAGCATCGTCGAAGGATAAACTTGCTCATAATTTGGAGCTACTTTCTGTAGATCAGGCACGGTTGTTCCGCCCAGCAGTTGATAGCCGCAGACCGAGCGCTCCACCTTATGCTGATACTCGAAGTCGCCCTTCAAAATTGCCTTGGGGCTAATGTGCCAATCAGCAGAGCCCGCGCCCACCGCGCGCCATCCGTTGGCGCTGTTCACGTAGGTGTCGATCTTTTCGCCGGCTAGATTGATGCGCGCGCCCACCTGCTTGTGGCTGCCGAAGAGGCGACCCAAATCGACGGCGCCGTAAGTGCTGCCGCGATGATCTGTAGCCAGATCAACGGCCCCCACGTTCGTCGGCCGCTTGGTCACGTAGTCGACGAGCCCGCCAGCTGAGGCCACGCCGCTCTCCACACCCGCGATGCCTTTTAGGAACTCGACGCTCTGCTTGTTCTCCAGCGGCACATCCTGCTCACCGGCAATGGTCATGCCGTTGATCTCCAAGCCCGTGGCTAGATCGATGGGAAAGCCGCGAATCTCGAAGTCGCCGTAGTAGCCCACCGGCGCGTAATCCTCTCCTATTGAAGCGTCGTTCTTCACCACATCGGAAAGCACGCGCGCGCCCTGATCGGTGAGCAGCTCGCGCGTCACGACCGTAGCCGAAAGCGGCGCCTGTTCCAGCGGTACGCCATCCAGATTGCCCACCGTGACAGTCTCGGGAAGATACTCGTCCGGTGTCTCGCCATGCACCACCACCGTGGTGGTCACGCGCGGAATCTTCGGCGCTGGTGCAGGCGGCTTCGGCGCTGGCGACTGCGTCGTATTGCCGCTGGGATTGGGCGCGGGATTTTGCGCAAATGCGCATATAGGCGCGGCTAGACAGCAGAGCAGCAATCCCGCCGCCCAGACCAACCGGCTGGACCCAGGCCGCTTCCTCAAAGGACGCGGAAAGAATCGGACACCCAGGCCATTGCATTCTTGGGCTGGCTCAATGAGCTCGAATGATTGCGATACGATGTGAACCGGACCGGCGGCAGTGAAACTGAACATGGATTCCCCTTGTTTCCAACTTTCATGAAACAAAGGAACTCACGCTGAAATTCGAGGAAGAAGGCCGTTCGGCTTCGAAAGCTTCCCACGCCGGTATTATCCGGATCGGGTTCTAGGGTATTTCTCAGCCCCACCTCGTGGAGCACCCCTGTTTCAATATCCAGATTGGAACACTCCCAGCTAGAATTTGCAAGCGCCCGGCCTCGCAAGCCTTCCGCAAACGCGAATCAAACTGCAGAGCAAAACATATTTTCTTCCCTGGCCTCGCTCGGCGAAAGCCAGGGTATAGTATCGTTCCGTGCTGTGTGACAACAGGTAGTCTGAACGCGATTTTTCGCAATGTGACTGTCGTCACAGACAGCATTTTGGACCATGCTAGTCTAAAAAGCGATCTTGGGGGTTACAAAGGGTACGATGCAATCCTTTCCCGCTGTTGATCCAATTCCCTTGCCGGCGCCGATATGGCTCTTGAAACTGCTGCATATCGTCACGCTGGCTCTGCACTTTGTCGCCGTGGAAATGCTGTTGGGCGGACTGCTGCTGGCTGTTCTGCTCAGCCTCTTTCGCCATTCGCCGCCATCGCTCGTCACCGCGCGAGCACTTGCGCGCCGGCTCACCGTCGTCATGACATTTGTCATCAACCTGGCTGTGCCGCCGCTCCTCTTTGCCCAGGTACTCTATGGCCGCGCACTTTACACCAGCAGCGTGCTGATCGGGATCTACTGGATCTCAATCATCGGCCTCCTCACGCTAACCTACTGGCTGCTCTATCGCTTCACCGCGCGACTTGAGGCCGGCAAATCGGCCTGGTGGGTCGGCCTGAGCGCGTGGTTGCTCGCAGGCTCCATCGCCCGCCTGCTCTCCACCAATATGACGCTGATGCTGAGGCCCGAGGCCTGGCGCCAGATGTACTCCGCCTCGGCCATGGGCGCGTATCTGCCCACGGGCGACCCCACGCTCACTCCGCGCTGGCTGATGATGTTGGCTGGCGGACTCTTCATCGGTGGACTCTGGCTGGTGTATCTGGCGGGCCGCTCGACCTTCACAGCGGAAGAGAAGCGATTTCTCGCTCCTCTCGGCGGCAAGGTGGCTGCGGTCTTCGGCGCCGTTTATCTCGCGGCTGGCCTGTGGGCCGCAGCCGTGCAACCGGAGATCGTCAAAACCGGCCTGCGCACCGATGCGCTCTACAAGTTCGCTGGCTTTGCCGGTTACGGCTGGCTCATTCTGGTTGGCCTGGCGATTCTGCTCGCAGCCGTTGCCGGATTCGCCAAACTCTCCGCCGGCGCACTCAGCCTATTCAGTTGGGCCGGCGTCCTGCTTGCCGTGCTCATCGAGATCATGCTCGTTGTTTACCGCGACGGTGTACGCGACCTCACCCTGCTCGCCAAGGGCTACAACGTCTGGGATCGCGCCGTGGAAACCAACTGGTGGGTGGTGGGCTTGTTCCTGGCACTCTTCGTTGGCGGCGTCGCCACCATCGGCTGGCTCGTCTCCGTCGTGGCTCGCGCCAGAAAAGTCATGGAGGACGCGGCCTAATCCCCGCGAAGAGATTGTTATGAACGAACAGACAAATCATGCCGCAAATATCATCGAGGAGCCCGGCGAAAGGAATACCCGCCGCGCTTTTCTGGCCGCTGCCGGCGTCGCGGGCCTCGCGTACACCGCGGCCCTCGCCTATCCCGTCTACCGTTATCTGGCCTCGCCCGAGGAGATGGCGATGAACGCCACTGCAGTCACCGAGGTTACGCTCAAGGACGCGCAGAAGCTGCCCTTGGGTTCGGTGCTGATGTACAAATTCGGCCGCTCTCCGGCTCTCCTGATTCACCATGAGGACGGCCGCTGGATCTCCATGACCGCGGTCTGCACGCACTTGGGCTGCACCGTGCAGTATGAGCCGCAGGCTGACCGCATCCACTGCGCCTGCCACGGCGGCGTTTACAACCCGTACACCGGCGCCAACGTCAGCGGTCCGCCTCCCAAGCCGCTCAAGCTCTTCAAAGTGGCCGTCAACTTGACCGGCGTGGATGTTTCTCTTGCGTAACGCGAACAGGATCCAAAACCCAAGGATTGCCGCATGACTTCAAAGACCGTTGCAAGCTCCGTTTACGATTGGGTCGATGAGCGCCTGGGCCTCTCTGAACTGGCCGCCTTTGCGCGCCACAAGACCGTCCCCGTCCACTCCCAATCTTTCTGGTACTACTGGGGCGGCATCTCGCTGTTCCTCTTCATCGTTCAGTGCTTCACCGGCGTGCTGCTGCTGGTCTACTACCGCCCCGGCGCCGACGCCTACGAGTCGGTCCGTCAGATCACCTTTGTGATGAACTTCGGCTGGCTCATCCGCTCGGCGCACGCCTGGGCCGCCAGCCTGATGATCTTCTCCATCCTGGTGCACATGTTCTCGGTCTACTTCATGAAGGCTTACCGCAAGCCGCGCGAGCTTGGCTGGCTCAGTGGGATGGCGCTCCTGGGGCTGGCCTCGGTCTTCGGTTTCTCCGGGTATCTGCTGCCCATGGATGAGTTGAGTTACTTTGCCACCAAAGTCGGTCTGGATATTCCCACGGCGATTCCATGGATCGGACCCGTCATCGCCAATATGCTGCGCGGCGGCCCCGATGTGAGCGATTTCACCGTGCAGCGTTTCTTTGCTCTGCACGTGGTGGTGCTGCCGGCCCTCTTCGTGCCGTTGCTCGGATTTCATTTATGGCTTGTCCAGCGCTATGGCAACGCCGTCCCTCCCAATGAAGAAGCCAAGCCCGCCAGCGAACGCAAGACCATGCCCTTCCTGCCTAACTTCCTGCGCAAAGACCTGGCCATGTGGCTTATCTCGCTCAACATCCTCGCGCTGCTGGCTTCGGTCTTTCCCTGGAGTCTCGGAAAACCATTCGACCCGCTTGCACCCGCGCCCGTCGGCATTCATCCCGAGTGGTACTTCATGAGCCCCTTCGAGATGCTCAAATTGCTGGGCGTCGTGCTTCGTGGTGAAGCCGGCGAGATAGCGGGCATCCTGTTGTTCACGCTCGGCATCGTGCTCTGGATTCTGATTCCCTTCTACGACAGAAGCAGGGAATTCGGACAGCGCGCCCGCGCCGCTCACTACTTCGGCCTGCTGGCGGTATTCGCCCTGCTGGCCACCACCGTCATCGGCTATTGGACGATTCGGTAAGGAAGAAAAAAGATGAACTATCCATTCTGGGACATACCCTATCTCGGCTCGGGCTGGGTGATCGGCATCATCGCCATCTTCCACGTCATGATCTCGCAGTTTGCCGTGGGCGGCGGCCTCTATCTGCCGCTCGCCGAGCGCAAAGCCATGCGTATGCCAGAAGGCCCATTGCGCGACGCCTGGCTCACACAATTGGCTGTCTACTCCAAATTTTTCCTCATCCTCACCGCCGTCTTCGGCACCGTCAGCGGCGTGGGAATCTGGTTCGCCATCGGCCTCACGCACCCTGAAGCCACCAGCACGCTGATTCATAACTTCGTCTTCGGATGGGCCATGGAGTGGGTCTTCTTTCTCGTCGAACTGACCACCATCGCCGTCTACTACACCACCTGGGGCAAGATCGACCCCAAGTTGCACCTCAAAGTCGGCTGGGTTTATGCCGGCGCTTCTGCCTTTACGCTCATCATCATCAACGGCATTCTTACCTTCATGCTCACGCCCGGCGACACCTGGTTGGCCGTCGCCGGAACAGGTCATGAGGCGAGCAAATTCTGGTACGCCTTCTTCAATCCGACTTACTGGCCGAGCCTCTTCCTGCGCACCTGCGTATGCTGCGCGCTGGCCGGCATCTGGGCGCTCATCACCGCCAGCCGCATCGACGGCGACAAGCAGCCGGAGCTCAAAACCAGCCTTGTCAAGTGGAGCGTGAAATGGCTGGTGCCTTCCTTCGTTGCTACGCCCTTCATCCTCATCTGGTATCTCTGGATGGTTCCCGCTTCGCAGCGCGCGCTGCTCAGCCTGGGCATTGACACCATCGGCTCCGGAACCTTCTCCGTCATCACGCGTATCGCCCTGCTCATCATCATCACCTCGGCCACCATCGTGGGCGTCGCCTATTTCCTCGCCTATCGCAATCCGCGAGACTTCAACCTCTCGCACGCTATTGCCCTGCTGCTACTGGCGCTGATGGCGACCGGCGCGGGCGAATATTCTCGCGAGATGTTGCGCAAGCCCTACGTCATCGGCCGCTGGATGTTCTCGAACGGCGTCCGCGTCCCGTATGTTGCGCGCATCAATCAGGAGGGCTATCTGGCCCACTCGATGTGGGTCTGGAATGATTACGATGAATCCCATGCCAAGCATCTTGAGATACTCGTATCGCCTGAACAAGAGCGCCAGTGGAGCTCGTACGCTTCTCAACCGAGTTACTCCCGCGGCGAGGCCATCTTCCGCGGCGAATGCGGCTCCTGTCACACGCTCAACGGCTACCGGCCTCTCGCAAAACTCCTCGCCGGACGCGACCAAGCCAACATCCGCAGCTTCATTTCAATGCTCCATGACTACAAGCCCGACTCGCCTTACCGCCGGTTCATGCCGCCCATGGTCGGCACCAAACAGGACATCGACGACCTGACCAACTTCCTCAACGCCCAGGTCAATCCGCCGACTCCAGCAGCGCAAAAGCCAATGCAAACCGCACAAAAGTAGGTTTCTTCGATAGCCCGTTGCTGAGAAAAAGTCCCGTGCCCCATCCTTGCGACTTTTTCCTGTCGCAAGGGTGGGAGGCCACAAAGCAAAAATGTTTCAGGACTGCATTACCTGCAATCGCACAATAGCGCGCGCTCCTTCACCATCGTCGCGATTGACGAGGCGAATTTCGCCGCCGTGCGCGTGGGCAATCTGCTGCGCCAGAGCCAGCCCCACGCCGCTGCCCGCCGGCTTGGTGGTATAGAACGGCACAAAAAGATTCTCAGTGTTGGCGATGCCCAGGCCCCGGTCCTCAATAGTAACCGTCGCGGACTCTCCCGCAAGCTGCCAGCTTGCACGCACCGGCTGCGCTCCATTGGCCAGCGACGCATCCACAGCGTTGGCCAGCAGGTTGATGAACATCTGCTCCAACTGGTCGGGGTCCGCGCAAAGAACCACTGGCGGGCCGGGATCGAGCTGCACCGGCAATCGCTGCTCCAGCAGCACCACGCGCTCCAGCAGCGCCGCCAGCGGCACCGGCTTCAGGTGCGGCGGGGGCAACTGTGCAAGCTGCCTATAAGACTGCACAAAACGATGCAACGCATCCGCGCGGCTCTCGATCACGCCCAGGCCGCGACGAAAATCGTGCGCGGTAGCATCGTCTCCGCCCATCGCGTCTGCCCGCGCCAGCAGGCTGCCTGCAATGGATTTGATGGGCGCCAGCGAGTTGGAAAGCTCGTGGCCGAGAACGCGAATCAGCCGCTTCCACGCCATCTGTTCCTCTTCCTGCAGCGGAAGGCTCACGTCGGCCAACAGCAGCATCGTGTGGGGCGCGCCGTCCTGGCGAAAGGCGGCCTTTCGCAGTAGCCAGCGCGAGGTCTTCGCGCCAAAAGAGTGTATCGTCTGGTCCGACGAGGCGAGTAGGCCTTCAAGATTCAGCTCGTGCGCGCTGCGGCCGAAGCAGCGTGCGTGAGGCATTTCCAACAACCGCGCGCCGGCGTCGTTGACCAACTGCAGCCGATTATCGCGGTCAAATGCAAACAGTGGCGTGTGCATCACTTCAAGAATGCGCGCCAGCAGAGCCGTAGCTTCCAGCGACCGGACCCTTTGCTTTTGCAGCAGGTCGGCAAGCGCGTTTACCTCCCATGCCAGTTCGCTGAGCGCATCCTGATTCCCGCTTTCGCTCGAGCGCGCCCCGCGAGCGCGAAAAGAATAGTCGCCCTCGCGCAGCGATGACACTACATTGGAAAGCGTCTGCAAGGGGCGGATAATGCTGTCAATGAGCGCAGCGGCCACCAGCGCGAGGTAAAGCAGCAGGCAGGCGATGAGCAGTAGAGCCGGCGCGAGAGAGATTTGTTGCTGGTAAAAAAGAAATCCGGTGAAGGCCAGCGCGGGCACCGCTAGCAAAAAACAGAACAGCCACGCCCGGCGGACGGCCGAGCGGCGGCTGCGCACACCTTTCTCATAGCCCATATTTCTCGATGCGGCGATAGAGCGCGGAGCGGCTGAGTCCGAGAGACTCCGCGGCCTGCGAGATGTTGCCGTCGCAGCGGCGCAGAACCTTGCGGATGAGCAGGGCCTCGACCTCGTCGATGCTCATGTTTTCAAGCGGCGGGGTGGACGAGCGCGCGGCGGCGATGGCCAGATCCGCCGGTTCTATCTCTTCGCCTCGGCAGAGCAGCACGGCGCGCTCCACAGTGTGCTCCAGCTCGCGCACGTTGCCCGGCCACGCATATTGCATCATCTGTTGCAGGGCCGCCGGCGAAAATCCGATGGTCTGTTTGCGGTAGCGAGTGCGGTTGCGCCCCAGAAAGTGCTGCGCCAAAAGCGGAATATCTTCGCGCCGGTCGCGCAGTGCGGGCAGGTGAATTTCAACGGTGTTGATGCGGAAGAGCAAGTCTTCACGGAAGTTGCCGGCCTTGGCCTCCTCGTCGAGTTTGGCATTGGTCGCGGAAAGAATCCTCACATCGACGCGCCGGGTTTGCGACGAGCCAACGCGCTCCAGTTCGCCGGTTTCCAGCACGCGCAGCAGCTTGGCTTGCTGGCGCAAGGGAACGTTGGCAATCTCGTCCAGAAACAATGTTCCGCCGTTGGCCAGCTCGAACCGCCCGATGCGATCAGTGCGCGCATCGGTAAAGGCGCCTTTGACATGGCCGAAGATCTCGCTCTCGAAGGTGCCTTCGGGCAACCCGCCGGCGTTCACTGCTACCATCGCCATGCGCGCACGTGGCGAAGCGGCGTGCAGCAGGCGGGCCACGATTTCCTTGCCGGTGCCGTGTTCGCCGGTGATGAGTACGTTGGCGTCCGAAGGGCCAACCTGCGCAATCAGCTCCAGCACCCCTCGCATCGAGGGCGCGCCGGCCACAAACTCCGGCATGCCTTCGGCGCGGAGCAAGCGGTTTTCCAGCTCCAACTCGCGCGCGCGCCGCAGAGCCTGGCGCAACTCGGCGTGGACGCGAATCAGCGAGAGCAGCCGCTCGTTCTCCCAAGGCTTCTGAATGAAGTCGCGGGCGCCGCGTTTGATGCTTTCGACGGCCAGGTCAATGTTGCCCCACGCGGTCATCACGATCACCGGCAACCGCGTATCGAATTCATGGATGCGGGCCAGCAGGTCGAGGCCCTCCTGACCGGAGGTAGTATCGCGCGTGTAGTTGAGGTCGATCAGCAGCACATCGTAATCGCGATGGCCCAGTTCCTCCAGCAGTGCCTGCGGCGAGCGCACACAGTCCACCTCGATGCCCTGCGGGCGGAGCAACAGCTCTACGGCCTCTAGGATGTGCGCTTGATCATCGGCAACCAGTACCCGGATTGGCTCTTTTTTATTGGAGATGATTCGCCTCCACCGCGCCGGTTTTGGCATCGGAGATCGTGATGCCGTACCCTTCGAGGACGCTGCCGGTGGCGCGCCGCACCTCGATGCGTGCCTTCTCGTAGGCGGTCTCTGCCGCCACCAGCGCCGACTCGGCCAGTGCCAGGTCGTGCTCGGCTGTGAGCGTCTGCTGATTCGATCCCGCGCCCAGTTTTTGCTCCTTCTGCATGATATCCAGCGTGCGCTGCGCCAGGTCGCGGGCCTTGCGGGCTGCCTCAATGCGGCTGGCGCCCTGTTCCAAAGCATAGCGCGCGCTGCGCACTTCGATGCGAATTTGTTTTTTCAGCTCCTCCAAATATACCTGCGACTGCCGGTACTCAAGCTCGGTGCGATCCTGTTCGGCCTTGGCGGCCCGGTTCCGCAGCGGGACGCTCAACTGAAAGCCCACCTGGTATTCCGGCGATGAGCCGTTCAACGCGTTTTGCAGTGTGCCGCTGTACCCGCCCGGCGCCACGATCTTGCTCCCCTGATTCGCAACGCCACCCGCTCCCGTGCCGTTGTAGAAGCCGTAAAGCGCCAGCGATGGCAACAATGCATTGCGCGCCGTTTTGCGGCTCAATTCGCTGTTTTGTTCAAACAGAGCCGATTCCTGCAACTCGGGGCGATTCTCGAGCGCTGCGGCAATCATATCCTGCACCGGTTCGGAGACAGCTTCAATCTGCCCGCCGATTTTGTCCACCGGAACCACCGGCATCTCTTCCAATATCGGGTTATCCAGCGAACGAGTGATGGCGTTTTTCATATATAGCTCTTGTAGCTCAAGGTTCGTTCTTGCTATGGTCAAATCCTGCTCACGGGTAGCTAACTCGCCCTCCGCCTTCAGTACATCCATCTCCGGAATGGCCTGTAACTCAAGCTGCTTGTGGCTGGTGTTCAACGTCTCCGTGGCAAAGGCCACTGAACGCTCTCCCACCTGCTCGGTGTCATAGGCGCTCACCAGATCCCAATAGATGCGGCAAATCTGTATCACCGTCGCGCCGACCTGGGCGCGAAATGCTATGTCGGAAATCTTCTGGTTAGTTCGCGCGATTCTCAGAAAGCGCAGGTTTGGCCCAAACCCAAAGCCCGCCAGCAACGGCTGCACAATCTGGACTCCTGTGGAGACGTTGAGCACTGGATTCAAGCCGTTCTCCGGGCTGTTCGAAGTCTGGCGATTGTTATTCCATTGCACAGCAAGCGAGGTACCCGTTGGAAAGGCTTCTGTGTAACTCATGTTGAAAAGGTTCGTATTGAGATGATAGATGGGCACGCCCAGAGTTACCTGGTTAGTAAGCAATTGCGAAGTATGATCGTTATAAACTGTCGCGTTGATCACCGGGTCGTAGCTCGGCACTGTGGTTCCGATTCCCAGTGTGGATGAGACAATGCCGGAAGCACCCGCGCCCGCGCCGCCCGCCCCGCCGCTGGTTCCTCCGGCGCCCGTGCCCACACCGCCGCCTACGCCGCCGCCGCCGGGCGTACCCTGCACCACTCCAGTGTTGACGCCGCGCGCAATGCCGCCGGATTGCGTAAGCAATATGTCGGTCTGCGCGATAGGCAGGTTATAGCGCGCGATCACCATGTCGAGATTGTCTTCAAGCGCAAGATCAATGGCGTCGCGCAACGACAGATAGATTTTCCCGTCGCGCACCAGGGTGTCCAGCCGCGCCGAGTTAGCCATACTGGGCGGAGGCGCTGTCTTTCCGCGATAGGCGTCGATGGGGTTGTACGAACGGCGCAACAGTCGGTCAAAGGGAATGCCGTTTTGCGCCGTCTGCGTACTCTCTGATGCCGGTGCGGGTGCCTCGCCGGAAGCCTTTGCGACCGCTGGTTCAACCGCCCGTGCCACCACGGCCTGCAAAAGCAGAATCGCCGCTAAATAGATTGCGCAATGGCTCCGTTGAGCTCTGATTTTCTTCGCGCACTCAAGTGCTTGAATGTTCTTGACCGGATTTATCCTTATGAATTTCATTTGGCGCTAGCCTCCGTTGCATGCAGCATCTCATCGCGCTTTAGCCAGCCGTCTCGCAACTCCAGTATGCGCTTGCCGTAGCGCGCGTTTTCTTCAGAGTGCGTCACCTGCACGATGGTTGTGCCTGCGCGATTGAGCTCGCAAAACAGATCCATGATTTCGCGCGCCTGCGTGGAGTGCAGGTTGCCGGTCGGCTCGTCGGCCAGCAGCAGCGCTGGCGCGTGAACTACAGCGCGCGCAATGCCTACCAGTTGCTGCTGTCCGCCGGAAAGCTGCGAAGGGAACAGATCTTTCTTGGCGACAATCTGGAAGCGATCGAGAATGTCGGCCACCATCCCTTGCCTCTCCTGTGCAGGGAGATTCTTGTAAGAAAGTGGAAGATCGATGTTCTCGGCGACAGTAAGATCATCCAGCAGGTGATAACTCTGGAAAACCATGCCGACGCGCTGGCGGGCCAAGTCGGCTCGCTGTTTTCGATTCAGCTTATGCACTGCCGTTTCGCCAAACCAATACTCGCCCAGCCACCCGTCATCGAGCAGCGCCAGCACGTTGAGAAGCGATGACTTTCCCGCGCCCGACGGGCCCATCACGGTGACAAACTCGCCCTCCTTGATAGTGAGACCAATGCGGCGCAATACCCAGGTTTCGGCGTGGCCTGCCTTATAACTGCGTTCTACGTTTTTCAATTCAATCATCAAGTTACTCCTATCTCGAACAACTAGTTACTCCGTGCGCAATGCCTGCATGGGTTCAATGGAAGCGGCGCGGCGGGCGGGAATGAAGCCCGCAACGGCAGCGCAGAGCCCAAGCACTAACGTTGCGCCGGCCAGGGCAAGCGGGTCGGCGCTGCTGACTTCGTAGAGTTGGCTAGCCATCAGATGACCGGCAATGAGCGCGGCCGGAATGCCGAGGCCAAGACCGACAAGTATCTGCCACAGTGCGCCGCGCAGCACCATGGCCACTACGCTCGAGCGCGTTGCGCCGAGCGCCATGCGGATGCCAACCTCGCCGGTGCGGCGTGCGACAAAGTAGGACATGACTCCATAAAGACCGACCGAGGCAAGAGTCAACGCGAGAATTCCGAAGAGGCTGGTGAGTCGTGCAATCAGCCTTTCCTGAGTGAAGTTTCCGGCTACCTGTGAATCGAAGGAACGCAGATCCATCACTGTGAGATTTGGATCGATGCCGGCCAGGTTGCGTCGAATCAGCGCCTCCACATTCTGCTGAGGCGCGTTGAAGTCGAGAATCATGGCGTTCACAAACATCGATTGCGTCTCGGTCGAAATCATCATGTCTTCTTTGAAGCCGGTAAACTGCTGAGAAAGTGGCCGCAAGAAAACAGGGCGCGCTGGATCGCGCGGATTGTTCATCTTGAAATCGTGGAAGACGCCCACAATCTCCCAACTGCCTGAGTACTGCGGCAGATCGATGCCGAAATGCTGGCCCACCGGGTCCTTCTTGGGGAAGAAGCGCTTGACGAAGGCTTCGTTGACCACGGCAACCTGCGGCGAAGTAGCCGTGTCCTGCTCGGTAATGCCGCGTCCGCGCACTATGGAGACGCCAATGGAATCGAGAAAATGCGGAGTGACGCGATCCCAGGTCGATCCGCATTGGTCGTTTGGCCCGGGCGCTGGATGACCTTGTTGGATGACGCACTCGCCCCAGTTGTCGCCTTCAAGCGGGCTATAAAGCGCCATGCTGACGTTGGCGAGGCCCGGCAGCGCGGCGAAGCGGTCTTCAATCTGGCGATAGAGCGCGGGCAGACGGTCAACGGTATAGCCTGCGCCGGCCGGATCAAAATGCAACACGTAGCGATTGGAAGTGGTGACGCCCAACTTCTGATGCTCCAGGTTGGCCAGAGATTCGGTCATCAAAATGGCTCCGGCAAGCAGGACCAAAGACAGCGCAGCCTGGAATACGACGAGAGATTTTTGCGGCAGCGAAGAGCGGTCGCGTGTGGAGCGGTTCACACCGCGCAGCGCCTCGGCAGGTTGTGCATGCGATGACAACCACGCCGGCCCCGCGCCAAAGAGTATGCCGGTAACAAGCGAAACTAGAAAGGCAAAGCCCAGGACGGCCAGGGATGGACTCGCGCTGATGGGCAGGTGTGTGGCGTCTGGGAAAGCGAGTGCAAGAATGGTGTGTGAGCCGGCATATGCAACAACCAATCCAGCCAATCCGCCCAGACAGCTTAATATCACGCTCTCGGTGAGAATCTGGCGGATGACGCGACGACGGCCCGCGCCCAGGGCCATGCGCAGCGCAACGTCGGCACGTCGCGTTGTGGCGCGCGCCAGCAGCAGGTTGGCGATGTTGGCGCAGGCGATGAGCAGTACGACGCAGGAAAGAATCATCAGCATCTTCAGACCCTTGCCCGTCTCCTGTTGCAAGTTCTGAATGCCGCCGCCGCCGGGTGTGATAACCACATGCTGTTTGGGAATGACGCTCGCGCCGCCGTTCGCGGTGAGCAGCGGGCGAGTATAAAGCCACTGGCGCAACGCAGCGGTAAGCTTCAATTGCAATACGCCAATATTCGTACCGGCGCGCACTCTGCCTAGCGGGTAAAGCCAGTTGGACTCCTGATGATGGAGAATGGCGCTCGGACCCCGGACATAAGGCTCCGTTTGAACCGGCATCCAGAAATCTGGTGGAGAATCCGATACGCGGTCTCCAAAAAATCCGGGAGGCGCAACGCCGATGACGGTGAAGGGCCGCGCCTGAATGTAAACCGTGGATCCGACAATCGACGGATCGCCGGCGTATTCGCCCTGCCACGCCTGGTAGCTGAGTACGGTAGTGGGCTGCGATGCGGGACTGTCATCGCTGTCACTGAAAACGCGCCCTGCATAAGCGCCCACGCCCAGCGTTGAGAAGTAATTGCCGGAGACGAATTCGCCGCGAAGTGACTTCGGCAACGCATTGCCGCGCCGCATGCTCCAATGCCATTGGCCCGCCTGCGCCGCGGCCAGTTGCTCAAACTCCGGCGCGGAGTTTTTCAGATTCAGATAAAGGTCGTAAGAGAAGATGGAGTAATCGCCCGTGGTCCCGGCATCACCTGGAAAGCCGCCTTCAACGCAGCAGTCGTCGTTGTCGCCGATGCGATAGAGACGTGCGGGGTCGGTGACCGGAAGCGAACGCAGCAAGATGCCCTGGATTAGCGTGAAGATCGCGGTATTGGCGCCGATGCCCAGCGCCAGCGTCAGCACCGCGGTCAGCGTGAATCCCGGCGACTTGCGCAATTGGCGCAGCGCGTAGCGAATGTCCTGAATGATTGTCTGCATCTTCGCGGTTCTCCGATTCTTCGATTCCGTTTCTATTCCGCGCGCAATGCCTGCATGGGTTCGATTGAGGCCGCGCGACGCGCGGGCAGCAGGCAGGCGGCGGTTCCCACAGCCACAAGCACGCATACGGCGCCAGCGGCGATTGTGGGATTGTACGGGCTTATCTGAAACAACAGACTTCTTACCAGGCGCGCAAATACAAACGCGACGCCAATTCCGGCAACCGCGCCCACCAGGACCGGCAGGAGGCCATCTCGCAGCACCAGACCGTAGATATTTGTCCGTTGCGCGCCCAGCGCCATACGCAAGCCGAGCTCATGCTGGCGCTGGACGACGGAGTAGGTGACGACGCCATAGACGCCCAGTCCGGCAAGGAGCAGCGCGCTTACGGCGAAGAGCATCAACAGGTCCATCTCAAAGCGACGGTTGGCGACCGAGTCCGCGACGACTCCGTCGAGGGTGCGGATCACGGGGATGGAGACCGCGGGATCCACGCTCCAAACGGTCTTGCGAACGGCATCGGCCATCGCCGCCGTATCCTGTCGGGTGCGTACGATGATTCCGCTCGTGCTATCGCACCGGTACCAGTAAGGCATGTAGACCATCATCGGGTCGGCATTCGCCAGAGAGATCGTCCGTGCGTCTTTGACCACGCCGATTACGGTGAAGGGCGCCTCGGTCGAGCCGGAGCGGTTAAATTGGCGGCCGACGGGATTCATGCGCGGCCAAAGTGTGCGCGCCGTAAACTCCGAGATCAGCGCAACGTGTTTGCCTTCGTCGCTGGAGCTCAGGTAGCGCCCGGCGATCAGGGGCAAATGAATCGCCTCCAAATATCCGGGGCTCATCCAGCGAAAATGCTCGGTGGAAAGTTGCATGAACGGACGGGTGTCGCCGGGAACGCGGATCATGTCGATCCAAAAGTCTCCCGCGAGGGGTGGCACGCTGACCATACCGGCGGACTCGACGCCCGGAAGCTGACGCAGGCGTTCTAGCGCCGACTTGTAGAACGCCGCACGAGCCTGGAGGCCTTGGTAGGCATTGCTGGGCAAGTTCACGTCAGCGGTCAAGACGCGATCGGCATCGAAGACGCGATCGGTGTGCATAAGCCGGACCATGCTCGACGTGAGCAGACCTGTGAGGAGTAGGAGGGTGACACTGACGGCGACTTCCACGGCAACCAACACTCTGCGCAGATGCTTGCTGCTACGCGATTCGCTTGCCAGTCGCGACTCGCTGTGCAGTACATCGTGTGGCTGCGTTCGGGAACCGATCCATGCCGGGACTGCGCCCGCAAACAGCGTCGCCGCAACCGCAAGCAAAACTGCGCAGGCAGCTCCTGCCCAATCCAGATGCAGAGGCCCCCTGAAATTTAATGCCGGCGGAAGGTAATGTTGCATCGACGGCACAAGGATTGCCGCCAGTAGAATGCCCAGCGCGGCGCCGAGAGCGGCGAGTAGCGCGGGCTCACGCATGGCCATGCGCAGCATCTGGCTGCGTCTCGCGCCGAGCGCTGAGGCTACGGCCATCTGCTGGCGGCGACTTACGGCGCGAGAGAGAAGAAGATTGGCGATGTTGACACAGCCGACCAGGAGCAGTCCCGCGACCGCGGCGAGCAGGATGAGCAGTTGGGTCCGATCGCCGCCGACGAGGGCCTGCTGAAAGGGCGTCAGCACGGCCGAGAGAGTGGCCTTCTTGTCCAGCGGTAGCGAAGCGGAGATGGTGTGCTGGAGGGCATCGAGCTCTGCGTTGGCCTGTGCGACGGTCACTCCAGGCCTGAGCCGCGCGAGTCCGAAGTAATTGAAGTCGCCCATCGCTTCCGCCAACTGATCCTGAGTGAATGCCTTGGGCACAAGAGCTTCGACCGGCTTGGCGCGATCGGTGTTGTTGGCGAAATCCTGGATGACGGGCAGATGAAACGACGACGGCATCACACCGATTACGGTATAGGGAAATCCATCGAGGGTGATGGATTTGCCCAGGACACCCGGGTCGCTCTGGAACTGCGTCCGCCACAGATCGTTCATCAGCACTACGACACGGTCGCGGCCGGGCTCGGCCTCCTGCGGTGCAAACGGACGGCCTATCTGCGGCGCGACGTCGAGCACGTCGAAGATGCCGGGCGTAGCGCGGACGACTTTCACCTGGAGGGGATGCCCGCCGATGCCCAGAGGCATGGAGTTTTGTTCCATTACCGCCATCGACTGAAAGCTGCGGCTGTTCCGCTGCCAGTTGACGAAGTGGTTGGCGGATACTGGGAGCTTCGGATAAATGTCGAGGAACTCTGCAACCCGCTCTTCCACCACAACCAGCCGCTCAGGGTGCGCATAAGGCAGCGGTCTCAATAATGCGTCGTACACAAGCGTGAAAATAGCCGTGGTCGCTCCAATTCCCAGTGCCAGCGTAAGTACCACGGTCAGCGTAAATCCTGGCGACTTGCGTAACTGCCGCAGCGCGAAACGAATGTCTTGAATGATTGCCTGAATCATCGACGCCTCTCCTATTCCGTCTCTATTCCGCGCGCAGCGCTTGCATGGGTTCAATGGAAGCTGCGCGCCGCGCGGGAATGGCCGACGCCGCGAGCGCGAGCAGAAAAATGGAGATCGCAGCCAACCCAATCACCATCGGATCCAGCGGATCCACCTCGAATAACAAAGAGCGCAACAGGCGAGTAGCGAACAAGGCCGCCACTGCTCCTATGCCGCAACCTGTCAGTCCCAGCTTCGCGCCGGAGACTAGCACCAGCCGAAGAATGCCGGCGCGCTGTGCGCCTAGCGCTAGTCGAATCGCCATCTCCTGGGTGCGCATCGCAGCCGAAAAAGCGATGACGCTATAGATGCCCATCAACGCCAGCCACACCGCCGCGCCCGCGAAGCTCGATATCAGCACCGTGTTGAAGCGGCGCGATGCCTGACCTTCGGCTATCAACTGGTCCATGGATTCGACCTGCGTGAGCGCAAGCTGTGGATCAATGGAACGGACCACGGCGCGCAGCGAATCCTCCATCTGCTCCGGCGGCATGCTGGAGCGCAGTACGATGGTGCCGTCGGTGCCGGTGAGCATGTCGGGGGCAGCGAACTGGCCCAGGCTTGTCTTGAACTGGCTTATTGGCTGGTAGAGCTGGTACGTTGTGTCAGCGTCGGCCGAATTCTGCTTGATGTCCCCGATCTCGCCAACCACGGTCATCCAGGGAAGCGGAGTCTCTTGTAATCCGAGGTGGATGCGCTTTCCAATTGGGTCTTGTCCCGGCCAGAACCGCTCTGCCAGCTTGCGGTTCACGATGATGACAAGCGGTGATCCCATGGTGTCGGCTTCAGTGAATGTGCGGCCACGCAGGATAGGAATGCCGGCTGCGCTGAAGTAGCTTCCCAGAACCCGAGAGTGCCAGGAAGAAAGCAACCCGGCTCCTTTGGACGGCGCGTAGCCTTCCGGATAGAAGGCATCATTGCTATTGTTTCCAGACAAGGGCATGTCGGATGTAATGCCCGCGGCCTGCACACTGGGCAGCAGTTGCAGTTTGCTCAACAGTTGCGTGTTGAATCCGTCGGCCGCGGCCTGCGTGGAGTACTGTTGCCGGGGCAGGCTATAGGTAGCAGTGAGCATATGATCGGTGCGGAAGCCGACATCGACCTGGCGCAATTTTTCAAAGCTGCGCAGCAACAAGCCGGAAGCAGTGAGGAGTACCAGCGCGACCGCGAGTTCGGCGATGACGAGGGCAGAGCGAAGCCTTGCATGACCACTGCCCGCGGTTCCGGTGCGCCCGCCCTCTTTCAGCGCCTCGTTGACTCCTGTGCGCGCGGCAGATAGTGCCGGAAGCAGCCCACATATAAGGCCGGTAAGCACCGCCAGTCCGAGAGCGAAGGCCGCAACTTGCCAGTCGAGCGCGATCGAGCTGACGCGCGGAAGAGTTTCAGGCAGAAAGCTGACGCCCACACGCAGTGCGGCAGAGGCGAGAACCAAACCAACCAGTCCTCCGCCTATACTGAGCAACATTGCCTCGACAAGAGATTGGCGCACAATCGTGCCGCTGCCGGCGCCCAGAGCGAGGCGCACAGAGATTTCGCGCCGGCGGCGAATGACACGGACGAGCAACAGTCCGGCGAGATTTGCGCAAGCGATAAACAGAACCACGGCGACGGCGAGAAAGAGCGTGCGAATCAGCGGCCGGGCCTGGGCAACAGCGGCCTCTTCCAGGGGCTGGATTGCGGGAGCGAGGCGGAGGCTGGCCATGGCGGCTGGGAAGCCCTTTACTATGTCTCGTTGGGTACGGGCAACATCTTGCAGCGCCTGCGCGGAGGTGACGCCAGGCTTGAGCCGCCCGACCATGGTGAAGTTCCAGCTTGCTATTGCTGTTCCCGAACGTTCCTCCGGGGTCAGGCTCATGGGCACCCAAAGCTCACTGCGATTCAACTGCCCAGGGACCAGCGGGAATTCGAAATTGCGCGGCATGACTCCGATGATTTCGTAAAGCTTGCGGTCAAGCAGAAGCCTTTGACCGAGAACCTTGGCATCGCCATGGAAGCGGCTGCGCCACATTTGATAACTAATCACGACGACCTTTTGGTTGCCGTCGTCTTCCTGCTGCGTGAAGGGCCGCCCGATTGCGGGAGAAACGCCCAGCGTCGGAAAGATGCCTGCGGTAAGCCGCGTCGCATTGATCTGTGCAGGCTCGCCGAAGCCTGACAGCTCAAAGCCTGTTTGCCGATAGGCTCCCAGGTTTGAAAAGGCGGTAAGGCCGCGGGTATACTGGCCGATTTCGAGCGAAGTAACGGCTGGCATACCGCCGCCGAAGTCCGCACCGATAATGGTGTCTCCGACCGCCGTCAGGCGAGCGGAATCGGCAAACGGCAGGGGCCGCAGCAACACGCCCTCGACGATGGAAAAAATCGCGGTGGTGGCGCCGATGCCAAAAGCCAGCGTCAGTACCGCTGTCAGCGTAAATCCCGGCGACTTGCGCAATTGCCGCAGCGCGAAGCGAATGTCGTGAATGATTGCCTGAATCATAGATGCCTCTCCGATTCCGTTTCTATTCCGTGCGCAATGCCTGCATCGGTTCAATGGAAGCCGCGCGCCGCGCCGGAATAAGACAAGCGGCCAGCGCAACCACACAAAGCAAAACCGCAACCGACGTGAAGGTCAGCCAATCAGTTGTTCCAATGCCGAACAACATGCCGCGCAAAAAGCGTGTGAAGGCGAACGAAACCACAAGGCCAACAGCCAGCCCCGCGAAGGTAAGGCGCAATCCCTGCCCCAGAACCTGACGGAAGACATCTTCCTTCGCCGCGCCGAGCGCCATGCGGATTCCTATTTCATGTGTGCGTTGCCGTGTGGTGTAAGCCACCACGCCATAGATTCCAACCGCTGCCAGAAGCAGGGCCAGCAAGCCGAATGCACCGGCGAAGGTCACCGCAATCCGCTCAAAGACATTCCCCATTTGCATGTTCGCTTTGAGCGTGGTCACGTTGTACACCGGCAAGTCGGGATTGAGGCCCTGTATTGTTTGCTCCACCGCGGAAGCCTGTGCCAGCGGATCGCCGCTGGTGCGCACATGGAGAATGAGCTGGTCATCGTAGCGTTGCATCAGAGGCAAAAGTACCAGCGGAGCTGCATCGTAAGTCATGCGCCGGTACTTTCCGTTGGCGGCCACGCCGACCACCGTATACGAATGTGAAGAAACATCAATGTGTTTGCCGATCGCGTTCTGTCCCGGCCAGTAGCGATCAACCAGCGCCTGGTTGACGATAGCCACCGGCTGCGCGGCCGCATTGTCCTGTTCGGTGAAGTCGCGCCCCGCAAGAAGAGGCGTGTGCATCGTTTGCAGATAGCCGGGACCCACTTTTCCCCGATCCGCTTCCACCGATTGATGAGGAGCGGGCACGTAACCCTCTGGCAAAATACCTTCGGAATGAATGGTGAAACTGAGAGGCGAAAAATCCGCCAGGGTTGCCGACTGTACGCCCGGCAACTGCTTTACGCGTTCCACTAGCTGCCTCTCAAACTCCAGGCCCTTGGCATCGGAATAGCCCATCGGATCGAGGTCGAAGGAAACCAGCAAAACATGGTTGGGATCAAATCCGGGATCGGATTCCTGCGCTTTGAGCAGGCTGCGAACGAACAATCCCGCGCATGTGAGCAGCAGAAGCGACAAGGCAACCTGTGCAATCACAAGCGTCGAAGAGATGCGCGACTTGGAAAGTCCGCCGCTGGTGCTCAGCGCCTCGTCCTTCAGAACCGACACCGGCGAGAGGCCGGAAGCGCGCAGGGCGGGAACGATGCCGGAGACCGCGGCCGTGACAATCGAGACGAGTATTGTAGCCAGGAAAACCACGCCGTTGACGTGGCCGTTCACTGAGAGCGGCAGCGTGACGGGAGGCAGAAAAGCAGCCAGGGATTTCGCCGTCCAAACTGTCAGGACCAGCGCAGCTCCTCCTCCAGCCAGTGCGATCACCAGGTTCTCCACCAGAAGTTGGCGCATCACGCGCCAGCGCGTTGCTCCCATAGATAAACGAATAGCCATTTCACGGCGGCGCGCAACCGAGCGTACCAGAAGCAGATTGGCCACATTCGCGCAGGCCAATAGCAACAGAACCGCGGCCAGAGCCAGCAGAATGGGCAGCGTGCCATAAAGGTAAACGTTGGTCCCGAAAGGCGAGCGCCAGAGCGGATCGGAAGAAATAGTGTTGGAGCCTTGATGCGCTTCAGGATAGCGGTCCACAATGCGCTGCATCAGAAGGTTCAACTCGGCATCGGCCTGGCGCCGTGTGACTCCGGGCTTGAGTTTGCCTAGCATCTGCAGCCATGAGGCGCCGCGATCATTGACGCGATTCGATCCCCATATCTGCGTGTCCATGCCCAACGGAATCCACACGTCAGCGCGCAATCCCGATTTGCATCCCTGAAATCCCCTGGGAGCCACGCCGACAATCGTGTAAGGATGCAGGTTGATCTGCATCGTCTTGCCGATGATTGATGGGTCGCCGTCGAAGCGATTCTTCCATATGTCGTAGCCCAGCACGACCTCGGCTGCGCCCGCGCGCTCGTTGGCCTGCGTGGGAAGCAGCGTTCTTCCCAGAACAGGCCGGACGCCCAGCACCTCGAAGTAATTCGCCGTTGTCAGCGCGCCATAGATACGCTCCGGCTTGCCTGACCCGGTGATGGCCATGTAGTCGTCGTGATAGGCAAGCACTCCGGAAAAGCTGTGCGCCTGGGCGCGCAGGTCTGCATAATCCGGGTAGGAGAACGGAGGCGACGGATGCTCGCTTCTTTCTCCCCGCATCACCGTGACCATGTCGCTGGTATGTGCTACTCCGGGAATCGGGTCGAGCAGGGTCGAGTTGATCCAGCTGAAGACCGTGCAGTTGGCAGCAATGCCAAGCGCCAGCGTACCCACCGCCAGAGCGGTGAATCCAGGGTTCTTGCGCAATTGTCGCAACGCGTAACGCAGGTCCTGAAACAACACGGCTATGCCTCCACTTCCTCTTCGAGCTTCTTCAGCTCCTGCTCGGAAACAACCTTTCCGTCGAAAAGATGCACCTCACGCTGCGCGTGCTTGGCAAAGCGCGGATCGTGCGTCACCATGCAAATCGTGGATCCTTCGCGGTGAAGATCGGTCAGCAGATGCATCACCGCCTCGCCGTTCTTCGAGTCCAGGTTGCCGGTGGGCTCATCAGCCAGCAGAATCGACGGCGACCCAGCCAGGGCGCGCGCCACGGCCACGCGCTGCTGTTGGCCGCCGCTGAGTTGCGCCGGATAATGCCTCATGCGATGCGCCATGTTCACACGCTCCAGCGCTTCCTTCACGCGCTTCTTGCGCTCACTCGACGGCATCCCTGCGCGATAAGTCAGTGGTAGCTCGACGTTCTCTTCCACAGTCAGATCGCCGATCAGATTGAAGCTCTGAAAGATAAAGCCGATCTCCTGGTTGCGAATCCGCGAGCGGTCGCCGAAGCTCAGGTTCTCTGCCGGGCTGCCGTTGAGCAGATACTTGCCGCCCGTGGGCGTGTCGAGCAGGCCAAGAATCGAGAGCAGCGTGGATTTGCCGCAGCCTGAAGGGCCGGACATGGCCACATACTCGCCCCGCGAGATGGTCAGGTGAATGCCGGAGAGCGCGTGCGTCTCCACTTCGTCGGTGTAGAAGACCTTGGTCAGATCTTCAATTTCAATCAGCTTGTCATTCGATGCCATTCAATCCCCCTCATGTGTTTACGAATCTGTTTTGCCGTTCCCTGTTCCCTATTCACTGCTTTGTTATTCCAGCCGGATGCGGTCCACATTGTCCCAGCGCGACATGTCAGAAAGAATCACCGTGTCGCCTTCCTTCAACCCTTCAAGCACCTGAATGCTATTCACCGACGCGCGGCCCACCTTCACCGGCACTCGCGTGGCGCCCTTGCCGTCGGCATCAATCCTGAACAGGCTCAGTGTCGAGTTCTCGTTGCCCAGCGCCGGACGGCCCACATAAAGAACATCCGTCATGCGTTCCAGGTCAATCGTCCCATCCACACTCAGCGACGGAACCGCGCCCGGAGGCAGCGGCCCATCCAGCTCTACGTCTACCGTGCGTGTTCCGTTCACGACAGTAGGATCGATTCTGGTAACGTGCCCAGGGATAATGCCGTTGTGCGTGTCGATAGACGCGGGCTGCCCAATCTGAATGTCGCGCGCCTGCGTCTCGGCAATTTGCAGTGCGGCCTTGAGCTTGTCGAGTTGAATCACCTCGGCCACTGAAGTTCCCGCTGTCACGTGCTGGCCCACTTGCAAAGGAACTGCAAGCGCCGCCACTGCGCCGGAGATTCCTGCCCTCACCTCAAGCGCCTGCGTCTGTTTCTCGTAGAGGTCCAGCAGCGCCTTGGCCTGGTCGATCTTGGTCTGCGACGAAGCAAGCTGAACCTGAATCGCCTTCTGGTTCACTTCGACCTGCTGTTGGCTGAGCTTGTGCTGAACGGTCAACTGATCGGCCGTGCTTTTGGATTTGTTGTAAGCAATGCCGGCGATCACGCCCAGGTCATAGAGAGCCTTGTCCGTCTGCGCCTGCAACTGGTCCTGCGTATAGTCGGAGTTGACCTGCGCGGCCGCCGTCTTCTTGTCCATCAGCGTGCTTTCCAGCGTCGCCTGCAGACTCTTGTAGTCGGCCTGCGAGGCCCTCAGCGCCAGCTTTGCGTTCAGCAGCTCCTGCTCAAGCTGAGGATCGGCCAGGTCCATGAGAATCGTGTCGGGAGTGACTTTGGCGCCGGGCAACACACGTATGCGAACAACGGTCGCATCCGTCTGCGCGGGAATCAGCTCGATGCTGTCCTCGCGCGGAACCAATGTGCCGGTAGACCCGCGCACTTGCCGGACCATCGGTCCGCGCTTGACCGTATCCGGCCAGATCGTCGAGCGGTCCACCGTGGGCGCAGCCGGCTTCAGCCGCGACAGCCCAACGAGCGCCACCGCCAACCCCGCCACCACCACACCGGCCAGAATCCAGCGCCTGCGCTTCATCTTCTGCAATAAATCTGGGCGTGCGATATCCATGCCAGAAATCATTGCACTTGCCATGCCAAAAGAGTCGCGCCACATTGCTTTGAAAATAAACTACTTAGCAAATCAAACAGCCGAGAACGGTGTGCAGAGTGACCGTTTCCAGCGCGGCAGTGTTCGATTTCGGACAGTGAGATAGGTACCCTAGCGCCTGTGGGTGCGCCAGCATTTCTGTCATTCCGAGCAACCCGGCTGGTTTCCGCGAGTTGCAACAGCCATGAACGGCAGCAGAAATCCAGTTCCATCCCGGCCAACCGCCAACTTGCTAACTTGCTATTCCCGCGAAGCGGGAGCTAACTTGCTGTATTTGTCCGAACTTTACACAGCCGCGCTGGCCATGTTCATCATGAGCCAGGCGCATCAAGGTCGAAATCCGGGGACCTCATTCTTTCGCCTTTTTTCTGGCGAAAGTGTGGGAAAACACGAACCTCATCCCAACTCATGCGATCCTGAAGACGCCATGAAAATTCTCCTCGGCATCCTCGCCGTTCTCGTCATCGCCGCGTCCCTCTTCGCCGACTACAAATGGCGCCAATGGATCGCCGCCCGCCGCCGCAACCGTCAATAACCTCCTGACTTTTCTCGTTTTCTCCCGCTACAATGCTCTTCAGGGGGCCGTTCATTCGCCATCTGCCGCACAACGCCTGCTGCCCCGCCGCGAGTGGTTACAATAATCAAGAGGGAGCCGTCCAACCAATATGTCTCATTCTTTAGCCCTTGCCCATCGCTTTCCTGCTCTTCGTCCGCGCAGCGGCCTCTGGCTCAGCTTTGCCGCCGCCGCGCTCATAGCCGTCGCCGCTGCTGCCCAGGCTCAGTTTGTCCCTCCGGCGCCCGGTACGCAGGTGCACGACGCTTCCGCCCTCAAGCCGCCCGCCGGCGCCCGCGTGGCCATCGTCGAGTTTGCGGACTATGAGTGCCCCGACTGCGCCCACGCCAACCCGCTCCTGAAAGAGGCCGCGGCCAAGTACAAGATTCCACTGGTGCGCCATGATTTCCCGCTGCCCATGC
>Ga0224554_1000464_pt1 | contig 33705 bp, 24 predicted proteins | sample 714S22024metaG_FD_180666 | JGI IMG/M metagenome (GOLD analysis project Ga0224554, IMG submission 180666) | Peat soil microbial communities from Stordalen Mire, Sweden - 717 S2 20-24 | ecosystem: Environmental > Terrestrial > Soil > Wetlands > Peat | place: Sweden: Norrbotten County, Stordalen... | reverse complement strand
GCGTCCATCCCGATGAACCCCAACCGGACCGGATCGATTACATCGTCTCCTGCCTGCGCAAAGGGGGTGTCATCGCTCTGCCAACCGACACCTTCTACGGCCTGGCCGTGGACCCGGTGAACCTCGCCGCCGTCGAGCAGATCTACCAGATCAAGACCCGCCAGAAGCATAAACCGCTCTCGCTGCTCATCTCCGGCTTGTCCCAGGCCTACGAGTTGGCGCGCGACACCGATCCTCAGCTTGACAAGCTCGCGGACCGTTTCTGGCCCGGCCCGCTGACCATCATCGTTCGAGCCGGAACCAAGCTGCCGCTGCGCTCCACAGCCAACACAGGCAACGTAGCTTTGCGCGTGCCCGATGCCGCCATTCCGCGTGCCGTGGTGGAGCGCTTCGGCCTGCCGATCACCGCAACCTCAGCCAACCTGCAGGGCGCTTCGGAGTGCACCAACGCCGGCTGTGTCCGCGATCAGATCGGCGAGCGCATTCCGCTCATCGTCGACGGCGGGCCGACCGGCCGCGCGCAGCCTACGACCATCGTCGATCTCACCCTCGGCGAGGGGCGCTGGGAAGTTCTGCGCGAAGGCGCTATCCCAACGCACGAAATCGTTATGACCCTGCAGCGATAGAGAGGCAGGGAGCAAGGGAACGAGGGGCTAGGGACTAAGGGACTCGGGACTGAGGGACTCGGAACTGAGGGACTCGGGGAGTGAGAGACCGAGGGGGGCGAAAGACCGAAGAGCCTTTGGGACTGAGTAAGATGGTGACCATGGGGCGCGAATCCAAGACGAAGCACCGAAATTGGGCCCTCCGCGTCGCACTCTTTCTTGTCCTTTGCCTGCTGGTGGCAGCTTTGGGGTGGTGCCGCTGGGTCTACTTGCAGATTGAGATCTACGCCAATCAGGATCAGGCTGCACCCGCCGACGCCATCGGCGTTCTTGGCGCGGCAGAGTACGATGGCCGCCCTTCGCCCGTGTACCGCGCGCGGCTCGACCACGCACTCGAACTCTACCATCGCGGCATTGCCCCGCTCATCATCACCCTCGGCGGTCCTGGCGGCGATCAGTTTACTGAGGGTTCGGTGGGCGAGGGATATCTGATCAGCAAAAGCGTTCCCGAGCAGGCCATCATCGCTGAAACCGAAAGCCGCAACACTGAGGAGTCGGCCCGCCGCATTGCCGTCATCGCCCGCGCCAACGGACTGCATCGCCTGGTCGTCGTCAGCGACGACACACACATGTTCCGCATTCATGCCATCTGCGCAGCCGAGGGTCTTGACGTGCTCACTTCGCCGCGCCCACGCCCGGCCGTCGAAGACCGCGCGCTTGAGGCCGAGCGGATTGCCCACGAGATTATCAGTTACACCTTTTGGCGGCTGCATCTGCATTGAAGCAGCGGAGCTAGCGGGTTGGCGGAGTTAGAAAGACGGCGAATCGCAAGTCGGCAGGTTAGCGAGTCAGCAAATCAAAGAACTGGCGGGCCGGAGCCGAAGGCGTTTTCTATCCGACTCCCGGACGAGGCAGGTACGCCAGCAACAGGAGCGCAAACGCCGACGCGCTCGCTGTCGACAGAAAGTTCACCGCATCGTTGTTGAGCCAGCCCTTTTTCTCCAGCGTCGCTCCGAGCAGGCTGTCGAAGAAAAGTCCGAACACCGCGCCGGCGCAGCTGAGCTTGAAGAGGGTGAAGTCGCCGCGTAGCGCCCAACTTCCTGCGCCTGCCACGATGGCCGCAGCAACCAACCCGGCCACGGTGCCGGCCACACTCACTGCGCCGTCCGACCCCGGTTCCACAGCTCGCAAGTTCGTAATCATCCGCGGCCGACCGCCCAGAACCTGCCCGATCTCCGACGAAACCGTGTCTGCCGCGGCCTCAGCCAGCGCCGCCAAGGGCATTGCCAGCAACAGAGCTCCCGCGTGGGCTGGGCGTGGAAGCCAGCGGCTGTCGAGCAACCACACAATCACCGGATCGCTCGAAACAAGCGCCGCTATGCCCAGGTTCGCCGCAACCTGCGAGGCGGATCGTCCCCGCCGCTCCTCTGCCGTGCCCAGGCGCTCTTTCCTCGCCCGTCCAATTCGAGTGGCGGCGAAGGCCAGCGCTGAAACCGCCATCGTGGGAATCAGCGCGGTATGCCAAGGCTCGTATGGGAACCTTCCGGTCGAGAACATCAGACTTGCCGTGATCAATGCCCCGGTCGCCGCAGCCGCCGGCGTGGCCGCCCGCAGCTTCCACATGATCAGCGCGAGCAATGCGCTCAACCCGATGACCCAAATCACCACGGCAGCGGACTCCGTTGCCCACTCAAAGCACGAAAGCAGCACACCGGTGCCCGCGAAAGGCAGCACCGCCAGCAACACCATCTTCGATTGCCACGACAGTTTTTCTTGAGCCACGCCTCATCGTACAGCGGTTCTCCAGCTGCTTTAAGGCGAAGGCGCAACAGCCAAGTGGCCTTTTCCTCAACCGGGGTCGCGCAGCGGGGGCAGACTCCGGGAAGGCCTGCCGCCGGCCGGTTTGAGATGACAAACCTCCTCCGCTTGCGTCGGACTTCCGAGTGGGCTGTTTGCTCCCGAAGGCCCGCCCACTTGATTTACAATCACCAAGAAAGCAGGAAAGATTTCGAATGAGGCTTTTTCCCATGAAGTCATGCCCGGCGCGTGTGCTCTTCGCGCAGGCATCAGGAGCGGCACTTGCACTTGCTGCTCTAATTAGCGGCTGTGGCGATAATTACCGGCCGGTGGTCACGCCGATCGGAACCAATGGTCCGCCGGCGCAACCAAGTTCATATACGGTTGTGGCTTCGACAACGGGCACCCTTACGCCTGGGGTGGTCACCATCATCGATTATGCCGGTGACTCGATCCTGAACGAAACGCCCATTGGTCCGGGGCCGACAGTATTTTCCATCGACGAGACCGGCTCGACTGGTTACACCTACAACTTCGACCACACTTTGTCCAATTTCGCCATTAGTCCCAGCCTGCAGGCCAAGAACGTCTCGGAGTCCACGTTGCCTGTCTTTAGCGGGCTGCCGGCGCAACCCGTTAACCTGATGGCGCCTTCCAACGGACTCTGGGTCACCGACCTTAATGGAAACTTCGTCGATCTCTTTTCCGGATCGCCACAGGCATTCAAACTCCAGATTCCCGTGGCCACGTCGGCGAGCTTAGCCACCATGCCCGTCTTCGTCGCCGGGTCGCCGAGTACTTCCGGTCAGCGCGAATATGTCCTGAGCCAGAATGTCCCGGACACTGCGCCATTGGCCTGCAATCTCTCGCCGACTACGGCTCCTCTGGGCGTCGCTACGCCGATTGAGCTCTCGAGCAACACCGCAGATCCTGCCATCCCAGTCGGTAAGTGTCCCGTCTACGCGGTGCAAACTCCCAACCTTCAGCGCCTGTTTGTCCTCAACCGCGGAGACGATACCCTCACGGTCATTAACACCAGAAACAATACGCCGGACGCATGTACGCCATTTCAAAACCAGAGCGGGCAATGGGTCACTTGCCATCCCACCATTCAGCTTCCCAGCGGCTCCGGGCCCATTTACGCCGAATATAACTCGGCAACCCAGCAGCTTGTCGTCGCCAACTATGAAGGTGGATCGATCAGCGTCGTCAATGTCCCCCTGGATGAATATGGCAACGACTCGAATACCTACACCAACAGCACGTGCAATCCCACCCCGCCAACGACCACCTGTCTCGTCACGGGCGGCTTCGGCACCGTGACCACGATTAAGGTGGGCAATACTGCTACGCCCAACCCGGCCAGCGTCACCGTGCTCGCTGACGGCAGCAAGGCCTACACGGCCAACCAGAACGATGATAGCGGTACAGGCAACGGCACCGTGACCGTGGTGAACCTTTACACATATACGGTGGAAAAAACTCTTACCGTCGTCGGCCATCCGCGCACAGTTGTCAACACGCAGAACTCCGAGTTCTCCAAGATCTACGTGGCCTCGCCCGACAGCCCATTTATCACCATCATCGAATCGAGCCCGACCGTCACTGACTTGATTGACACCACGGTTCTTCTGGAGGGTACGCCGGTGGACATTCGCACAACCACACAAAACGGCGCCAGTGGCAACAACAATTACAGCAGCCGTGTTCCCGGCTACGGTCAGCCGTGCAATCTGCCAGGCAGCGCGTCGCTGGCTTCGCTGGCCGCGTGCCAGGCCACTCCGTAGCGCGAAACGATCAACGGAGCGGCGCAATCATCTGAAGGGCCATTCTCGCCGTGCGGGAACGGCCCTTCGGCGCATTGGGAGACTGTTGCGTTGATGGTGAAGGATCGAAAAGCGAGCGTTGCGAAAGATCGCCTGGCCCTGAAGCGCCCAGAAAAGATGCGTCTCGACCAGGTGCTCGTCGAGCGTGGCCTCGCCGCCAGCCGTGAGCGCGCTCGATCGCTGATCCTTGCCGGGCGGGTTCTGGTGCGCGAGCAAAAGATCGACAAGCCCGGCGCATCCGTCCCGGTTGACTCCCCCATCCGGCTCCTCGGCGATGACCTTCCCTACGTCAGCCGGGGCGGATTGAAGCTGGCCGCTGCGTTGGATCACTGGCAGATCGACGTTACCGGCCGCGCCTGCCTCGATGTTGGCGCATCGACCGGAGGATTTACCGACTGCCTTCTGCAGCATGGCGCCGCGCACGTCACGGCCATCGACACCGGCTTCGGCCAAATCCACATGAAGCTGCGCAACGACCCGCGCGTCAGCCTGCTCGAGCGCACCAACGCTCGGCTGCTCGAGCCTGGATCATTGGCGGCACTCGACCCAGAGCCAAAAAAAATTCTTCTCGCCGTCGACGTCGCCTTTATCTCGGCGACTCTTGTGCTTCCGGCCGTGCTGGCTGCGGCGCCAGACCTCGTCGAGGCGGTGATTCTCGTCAAGCCTCAGTTCGAGGCCGGCCGTGAGCACGTCGGCAAGGGCGGCATCGTGCGCAATCCCGAGGCGCACCAGTTGGCCATCGACAAGGTCGCTGACTGTGTCCGCTCTATTGGCTGGACCGTAGTTGAGACCATTCCGTCGCCGATCACTGGCGCAGAGGGCAACCAGGAGTTTCTGCTCTACGCACGGCGGTCATGAGATTCCGCTCCTCATGAACAACGGTGGTCGAGATTCACCGCAAACGGTGAAACGGGCAGGTGTCGACGCCGTACTCAGACACGTGTGCCGCAGGTCGTGCAAAATGAAGATCCATCCATCAACTTCGTGCCGCAGCTCTTGCAAAAAACAAGGCTGCTCGCGGTTGTGACCTGTTGCGGCTGCGCACCGATCGCGAATGGGGTCAAGCCGGCGTTCCCGGGAAATAGCCCCACCTGCCCGGGAAACTTCGGATTGGGGCCGTACTGATTCGGGCCCGGCTGGCTGTCCTGACATAAAAGGACAATCTGAATGATGGAGCAAATGAATCCTACGATTGGAATGATGCCGAGCACACAAAGCAACACGAGCATCCAGCCGCTCTTGCCGATGTCGTGAAACCGGCGCGTCGCGACTGCCACGCTGGGAATGATAGCGGCCAACGCGTAGACGCCAAATGGAATGAGCAGGAATGCCCCTTTGTCCTCCGACATTGCCATTCCCGCGCCGCCTATCCCCGCCAGCACCATGATGGCCAGAATATTGAAGAGAATAAACATCCAATATTCCTTGCGCCGCGAGCGGCCGTCGAACTGAGCATATTTCTTCCATACCATCAAGTACCATTCCATCGCAGCCTCTCTTTCTTATTGCGTGCCGAACGCCTTGGTTCAGGCTCGCCGGTGGCAGCGCCCGTCCAAAGCCACGGGATCGAATCGCCGTCACCTTTTGGAGTTGAGCCACTATACAAACACAAGCCCGGTAAAGTCAGCAATTATTCTGCGCCGTAATCCTGGACCGGTTCCCGTTCTCGTCGCAGGGCGGGTTGGTGCTGGTCGAAAATTGGTCGCTGTCGAGCGGGTCCATTACACTGGGACGCATGACCACGGTTGCAATTGTCTGCAAGCCGAACAGGGATGAGCTCAAGCGGCTCTTGCCGGACCTGATCGCGTGGCTGCGCAAGCACGACTACGACGTAGTGCTGGACCGCGAAGGCGCAGCGTATACCGACGCTGCGCCCGCTGTGGCTCGCGCCGAGTTGCCCTCGCATTTGCCGGGCCTGGTGATTGTTCTTGGCGGCGACGGCACCTTGCTTGCCGCCGCGCGCATCTTCGCCACCGTCGGTACGCCCATCCTCAGCGTCAACCTCGGATTTCTCGGCTTCCTTACTGAAGTGCGCCTTGCCGACCTCTACGCCACTCTCGAAAACTGGTGCGACGGCTGCCACAGCCTCGACGAGCGCGCCATGCTCCACGCGGTTCTATGGCGTGGCGGGGCAGAGCACTCGAGCTTTGAGGCGCTGAACGAAATCGTCGTCTCCAAGGGCGACATTGCCCGCATGGGCGAGTTCGCCGTGGAACTCGACGGCCGCAGCGTCGCCCGCTTCCGCGCCGACGGCGTCATCGTTTCCACTCCCACGGGCTCAACCGCTTATACACTGGCCGCGAACGGCCCCATCCTCACACCCGATGTCGACGCGATGGTGGTCACTCCCATCTGTCCTCACTTGCTCACGCTCAGGCCCATCGTCGTGCCTGGCAGCGCGTCGCTCACTGTGCGCGTCGAGGGCGTTCCCAACGTCGCGCTGCTTACCATCGACGGCCAGCAGGGTGTCGAACTTCTCCGCGGCGACGAGGTGCGGTGCCGCCGCTCCAGCCACACCGTCAAACTCGTCCGCCTTGGCGATGGCGGCTTCTTCGATGTGTTGCGCAGCAAGCTCAGTTGGGGTGAGTTGTAGAGACGCCGCCGCAGCGCGCACTAATTAATTGGGGGGAACCCCCGGTTTTGGCGGGGCGGCGGCAGAAGTTTGACATTTACGGGAGTCACTCCCGGTTTGTTTTTTTTCATTGTTTTCGCAAAAAAAGTAGAAGGGCGCGCCGGAAGAGCGCCGTCCCTACGGGACTCCCTATGAATTGTTGGTTTCGCCAACCCCACGCTGAAGCGCGGAGCTAACGACCGCTGCGCCTACGGCGCGGGCGACGAGCGGCTGCCGGTATGGGGCGCTACCGGACGGGCCCCATTGAGGGACCATCAACCATAAAGCCTCGGTTATGCCGGAGGTACTTAGTGTGTCAGCGCGGCCAGCAGCACTTGCGCCTTGGCCACCAGAGTACGCGCGCCATCCACGTCGCCAGACGCCAAAGCCGTTCTGGCCTCTTTCAGAAACTCCCGAACCTGGTCGGCGGTCTTTTGGTCGGTGTCGTTCAACGTACGGTTGATGCCGTTGAGCCCGCGCTCAAGGTTCGCGATCGACTGCTCTGTTTGCTGTCGATCACTCACAGGGTTTCCGGAAGAAAGTTCACCAATCGCGCTGACCTCGGGGCCCGGGTTTGTGGGCGCTTCCGAAGTGCTGACGATTTCCGTTGGATTCGCCCGCCTCCAGTGCCTGATGAGCGGCTTCGCCGATTCGTCGAAGACCCTCATGTTGTAGAGAGGCTTGCCGGGGATCAATCTCATCGTAGGCGGCAGCTCGACGAACGCAAGCTCCAGGGGCACAGAAGGCTCAATCAGCGGCGCCAGCATCGGCTGTGCTGGTTGGCCCTTGTGAACGGGCGTGTGGAAGCAGCCAGCCAGCAAGAGCGGCAGCAGCCACGCAGCACACTTGGCAGGTGACTTCATTCCCCCGTCCCCTTTTCGTCTTCAACAGCCGCCGGTTGCAGATTCCGGCGTCCCCGTTCCGCGGCGGCGAGTGGAATTCGCAGCCTGAATTCCGTGCCGCGGCCTTGCCTCGATTGTACTTCGACACTCCCGTGGTGTAACTGCAGGATCCGGTAGGTCATTGCCAGCCCAATGCCGCTGCCCCCGATCTTGGTTGTAAAGTACAGATCGAAGATCTTGTCCCGGACTTCGTCGGGAATTCCGATACCCTCATCGGCAACGCGCAGCACCGCCGAATACGTTGCCGGATGCACACTTCCGCCGCCCGCCCCGTTCGGCTTCGCTGCATTCTCGCCGCGATCCCTGTCTTTCTCGAGGGTAACTTCCAGCCGCCCGCCATCCGGCATGGCCTGTGCGCCATTCTGGATCACGTTCAGCGCCGCCTGCTTCAGCAGGTCGGCATCAACATTGGCGATCAGCGGCTCTGCCGGTATGCGGCTGATCAGCGTCACCCGGCGCATCGTCAGCTCGTCCGCGGCCAATGCCAGCACGTCGCCGATTACGGGGCGAAGGTCCTGCTCCCGCAGTTGCACTTCGACCGGCCGCGCGAAATCCACCAGCGTCTGCACCACGCGGTCCAGCCGCCGTATCTCCGCGTCGATCACATCCAGGTGCCTGGTTGCCGGTCCCGCTTGTTCGCCCAGCTTCGACTTCAGAAGTTCCAGATGCACCACGATCGCGTTGATCGGGTTTTTCACCTCGTGGCCCACGCCCGAGGTGAGCCGTCCAATCGCCGCCATGCGCCGTGAAAGCTCCAGTTCCGATTCAATCTCCGCTGCCGATTCCAGATCGTGCAGCGTTACCAGAGCGCCCAGCCCCTTCTGCGCTTCGTCGTCGTTGATAAAGTTCACCGAAGCCTGGATACGCCGTCCGCTTTCGGTGCGAATCTCTTCCTTCTCCATATTCCTGCCGGATTCGATAGCCTCGCGCAGTGTCCGTCCCAGCTCGCTTGAGTCGTCGAGGATTTCGCGCGCTTGCAGTCCCAAAATGTTATCGCGATCGATCTGCAGGAATCGCCGCGCCGCTTCTGAAACGAGCACCGCGCGCCTGTCCTCGGTAAAGAGCATGATTCCGTCCTGCAAATTGCCCAGAATCTGGTCGAGATTTTCCCGCAACGCAGAATAGATTTCCTCCACATTGCGCATGCGCTGCCCGATCTTCTCGATCTTGGTGGACACCTGCGCGGCCACGTCCTGTTTCTTAGGCGCCTGCTCTTCAGTTGGTGCTCCTCCGGCTGCACTCAGGCGGTCGAGCTGCCGGCTGATCTCCGTCATGGGACGCAGCGCCAGGTTGCTCAGCGAAAAAGCCGCCAGCAACGCCGCAATCAGGGCAAATCCCATCAGCCAGAACGCCTTGCGCAGGAGCGGCTCGTAAACGGCCCGCAGCAGCGACGTGTGAACTCCCACGTGGACCGATGCGAAGAGCTTGCCGTTGTTCTTGAGCGGCGCAACGATATCCAGAACCTTGGGCTGGCCGAAGACCTGCATCATCATTCGCACCGGCCCGGCTTTGCGCAACTCGTCATAGTCGGGCCGCGCGGGCAGCGGCTTGCCTTCGTTGCCGGGATTGGTGCTCAACAGCACCAATCCCTGGCTGTCGCCGATATCCACGTCGTACACCGTGGACGAATAGCGGATCACCGACACCAGCGCTGCCTGCAGCGTTGGATCGTTTTGCACCGTCTCGGCGACGAGTCCGCGCAATTCGCCCGGATTATTCGGATCGACCGTGAGGCCCTTGAGCCCAGCCTCCAGCGCATTCTGCAATGCATACCGCACCTGGTCGGCCACCATCTGGTTGGTGTCATAGGTCTCCAGCACCGCCGCTTTCACCAGTTGGTGGACATACACCAGCGAGACCACCCCGGCGATCAGAAACACCAGAGTCGTAATCGCCAGCACGAGTTTGGTCTTCAGGCGCATGGGTTATAGCACTCGGCAGCGGGCCAGTTCAGAACTTCCTTGCGAGCAATTCGGATACGGTTCGCTGCAATCACCTGGTTCGACGTTGATTTGAGCGCACTGGGGATAAAAACTGCACCTACCGCACAGGAATCGCAACTTTTTCAGTTTTTTACTTCATGTTGATCACGGCCGTATTCCTTGAGCTTGTTGTGCAGCGTCTTCAGGCTCACGCCCAGAATCTCCGCTGCCCGGGTCTTGTTTTGCCCGGTAGCCTCAAGGGTGCGCAGGATCAGCAGCCGCTCCGCCTCGCCCACGGTTGCTCCCACGCGCACGGTAATCGCGCTGCTGTCGGCGGGCGTCGCCGCCGCCTGATCCTTGCCAAATCCCGACGGCAGGTGTCCCGCATCGAGAGGCGCGCCATCGGGACAAAGAATCACCGCCCGCTCGATCGTGTTGCGAAGTTCGCGCGCATTCCCCGGCCAGTTGTAGGCCATCAGCCTGTCCAGCATCGAAGGGGCCACGCCCGACACTTTGCGGCCATGCTTGAGGTTCATCTCGCTCACCATGGTCTCCACCATGGGCGGCAAATCCTCCAGATGTTCGCGCAACGGCGGCATGACGATGTTGAACACGTTGAGCCGGTAATAGAGGTCGGCGCGCAAATGACCCTCGGCCACGGCCCGCTGCGGATCCCGATTCATCGCCGCCAGCACGCGCACGTCCGTATCCATCTCGGTGCGAGCGCCCAGCCTGCGGAACTTCCGCTCTTCCAGCACGCGCAGCAGCTTGGCTTGCGTCCCCGACGGCATCTCGCCAATCTCGTCCAACAGCAGCGTTCCGCCCGCGGCCAATTCGAAGCAGCCGGCTCTCCGCTCGATCGCGCCCGTAAATGAGCCCTTCTCGTGGCCGAAGACTTCGCTCTCGATCAGCGTCTCCGGAATCGCCGCGCAGTTCACCGCAACAAACGGCCGCGCCTTGCGCGGGCTCAGGTCGTGCAGCGTGCGCGCCACCAGTTCCTTGCCCGTCCCGCTCTCTCCCGTGATCAGTACCGGCACGTTCGACGGGGCAACCTGCTCGATCAGCGTGAAAATCTCACGCATCTCCGGCGAGCTGCCCACCATGTGGCCCAGCACGCCCGACTCGCGCAGCCGCCGCCGCGCAACCTCCAGCTCGATTGCCGTCTGTCGCTGTCGCGCGGCGTTGGCCAGAATGGTCTTCAACCGTGTGGCGTCCACCGGCTTTTGCAGAAAGTCGTACGCGCCCAGCTTCATCGCATCCACAGCCAACTGGATGGAGCCCATGGCAGTCAGCACCACCACCGCCATGTTGGCGCTCAGGCCCTCGGCGCCCTCGGCCAGCTTGGTTAGCAGCCCCATGCCGTCCATCCGCGGCATCTTCAGGTCGGTCACCACGATGGCCGGATCCCAGGACTGTGCCTTCTCCCACGCCTCAAGGCCGTCGCGCGCCGTCTCGGTGCGGTATCCCCATCCGGAGACCAGCTCCGCGAGGCCAGCCAGTGCGTTTGGCTCATCCTCGGCGATCAAAACCTTTACGACGTTCTGCATAATGGATTACTGTCCACCCCATTAGCTTACCTTTTCGCGGCGGCATCGGGCCATGAAGCCGGATTCCGCGCATTACTTCGGTAGCCGGCGAAGGTCCTACGCAGCTGGCGAGCGTCTGGCTGAGGAAACGGGGATTTGAGCGGTCGCAGCCGCTACGCAGCGGCGCTCACGCCTGGTCCACGATTATCGGTCCTAAGGCCGCCCGCTCCCGGTGCGCGCTTCCTGCATAATGGAAAAGTCATGAAGAGACTCTGGGTTATTTCGGTTTTCTGTTCAGGCTTGTTTTCCTGCGCGTTTCTATCCGCCGAGGTCAAGCCCTCACCGCTTTTCAGCGATCACATGGTCTTGCAACGCGGCATGCCGGTTCCTGTATGGGGTACAGCAAGCCCTGGGGAGCTGGTGAAGGTGACTCTGAATGGTCATTCCCGCTCAACCCGCGCCGACGCGGACGGCAAGTGGATGGTGCGTTTGCGCAAGCTCAAGGCTGGTGGGCCCTACGACATGCGTATCGACGGCGCCAACTCAATGGTCATTCACGATGTTCTCGTTGGCGAAGTGTGGCTTGCAACGGGCCAGTCGAACATGGTGTTTACTGTTTCCAAAAAAATCAATCCCTGGGCTGGAATGCTCGACGAAGAAAGGGAAATCGCCGCGGCCAACTACCCGCAGATCCGCATGTTCACGGTAAAGACCGCTAAGACCTTGGAGCCGCAGGACGATCCCGCCGGCCAATGGCAGATTTGCAGCCCCGATACGGTTCCCGGATTCTCTGCCGTGGGCTACCTTTTCGCGCGCGACCTTCAGCAGCGCCTTCATGTCCCCGTTGGTATTCTGACCGTCGCCTATGGCGCCAGCACCGCCGAATCATGGTTGCCGCGCTCGGCGCTTGAAGCCGATCCGCAACTCAAGCCGCTTCTCGATCGCTTCGATGCTCTGGAGAGTTTTTACAAATCCCATCCCGGCGCAACTACGGCCGACGCGCCACCCGCCCCGCAGACCATTAACTCGCGTCCCGGCAAGCCCGGCCCGCTGCGCGATCCCGTCCAGGATCAACACGAGCCCACAGTGCTTTTTAACGGTATGCTGCATCCCGTCATTCCTTTCGCCATTCGCGGCGCCATTTGGTATCAGGGTGAGTCCATCGTGGGCGGAAAAGCCGGCGTTTCCCTCTATCCCCACGTGATGGAGACATTGGTTACTCAGTGGCGTCAGCTGTGGGGTGAAGGAAACTTTCCCTTCAACGCCGTGCAGCTGCCCGCGCTCAAGAACGTAAGCAACAATCCCATGGTGCGCGAAGCCCAGGCGCAGATCCTGTCGCTCCCCGACACTGGTCTCGCCGTCGCCATCGACGTCGGCGATCCTGATAATGTGCATCCGAAGGACAAGGAGCCTGTCGGCGAGCGTCTTGCGCTCATCGCCTTTGCCAACACTTACAAACAGAAGCTGGAGTATTCCGGCCCACGTTACAAATCCATGCAGATCGAGGGCAGTTCCATTCGCATTCGATTCACACATGCCGATGGCGGTCTTTTGGCCAAGGGCGGTCCGCTGGAGTGGTTCCAGATCGCGGGCGCCGATCAACAATTCGGCCCTGCTGAAGCAGTCATTGACGGCGACTCGATAGTCGTTAAGAGCTCTGCCGTGCCCGCGCCCGTCGCTGTGCGCTACGCCTGGGACGACTACCCGTTGGGATGCAACCTCTACAATCGCGCCGGCCTTCCCGCTGCGCCGTTTCGCACCGACGCCTGGGACGCACTGGGCGAGATCGCGCAGAAGTTCACGGGCAAGTAAGTCGCAGAATCTGAACAATCCACTACATGCGCCGTGGGCGTTGCCGGTCTATACTCTCATCTGTCTGTTTTCCTTGAAGGGAGCAATTCCATGTCCTCTTCCGCAGTTGCTTTTGCCCGCCAGAACTACCCCCGTTTTCTCGATGAATTGAAGGCCCTGCTGCGCATTCCCTCCGTCTCCACGTTGCCCGAACACAAGGGTGACTGCCGCAAGGCAGCCGAGACGCTGCTCGCCGAGCTTGAGCGCATCGGCATGGAGCACGCTCGCCTCATCGAAACCGAAGGCCACCCACTGGTCTATGCTGACTGGCTGCACGCCGCCGGCAAGCCCACCGTGCTCATCTACGGCCACTACGATGTCCAGCCCCCCGACCCGCTCGATGAGTGGCTTTCTCCGCCCTTCGAGCCTACCGAGCGCAGCGGCAACATCTACGCCCGCGGCGCGGTCGACGACAAAGGCCAGGTGGTGGCGCAGGTCAAGGCCCTCGAGTCGTTGCTCGCCGCCAATCATACTTTGCCGATCAACGTCCGGGTCCTGTTCGAAGGCGAAGAAGAAGTGGGAGGGGAGGGAATTGCTGCCTACGTTGCCTCCAAGCCTGCCGATCTCAAAGCCGACTTCGCGCTGGTTTCCGACACGGAGCTCTTTGCGCCCGGTCTGCCCACCCTTTGTGTCGGCCTGCGCGGCATGATCTACACCGAACTCGAGGTCCGCGGCGCCAAGAGCGATCTCCACTCCGGCATGTACGGCGGAGCGGCTCCCAATCCTTTCGTCTCGATCGCGCAAATCATCGCCAAACTGAAGGACGAGAACGGCCACATCCTCATCCCCGGTTTCTATGACGATGTTGTTCCGCCCAGCGCCGAGGAGCTCGCTGCCTGGCGTAGCCTGCCCTTTAACGAAGAGGACTACCGCAAGTCCGAAGTAGGCGCGAAGCAACTGGTCGGCGAAGCCGGTTACAGCGTTCTCGAGCGCACCTGGGCGCGGCCCACAGTCGATGTCCACGGAATTCCCGGCGGCTTCATCGGCGCTGGCGCCAAGACTGTGATCCCCGCCAAAGCCGTCGCCAAGGTCTCCATGCGCCTGGTTCCCAACATGACCCCCGCCAAGGCCTTCGCGCTCTACAAGAGCTACGTGGAAAAGATCGCTCCCGCCGGTGTCGATGTCGATGTCCGGCTCATTCACTCCGGTGACGCTTGCCTGATCCCCGTTAACAACCCCTACATTCAGGCCGCGACGCGCGCCCTGCATGAAGTCTGGGGTAAGGACACGGTCTTCATCCGCTCCGGCGGCTCCATTCCCATCGTCGGAGACTTCGATCGTCACCTCGGCCTGCCCAGCGTCATGATGGGCTTCGGCCTGCCCGACGACAATCTCCACGCTCCCAACGAAAAGTTCAACCTGAAGAACTTCTCACTGGGCATTGAATCGCTCATTCGCTTCCTGGAGGAACTGGGACGGTGAAGTGAAGCAGGGAGCAAGGGGGCGAGGGAGCAAGGGAGCAAGGGAACAGGGGACCGAGGGAACAAGACGGCGATCGGTGCAGTAAGCTACGCCCAAGATGACAGAGGATACAGCCTCGACAAACGAATCGGATGCCGCAGGTTTTGTCCTCGCCGGCGGCCAATCCAGCCGCATGGGCCGCGACAAGGCTCTCTTGCCCTTTGCCGGTGAGCCGCTGATCGCGCACGCTGTATCAACCTTGCACGAGGCCGGACTTCCAGTCGCAATCGCAGGAGCCGCTTCGTCCGCCCGCACATCTCTCGCCGCGTATGCGCCGGTTGTCGATGACTCAGAGCCCGGCCTGGGCCCTTTGGCAGGCATCTGCGCAGCTTTGGCCACTGCTTCCAAGAGCTTTGCCGTCTTTCTACCCGTCGATCTGCCGCTGCTGCCGCCCTCGCTTATCGAATACCTGCTCCATCACGCGCGCATAACCGGCCACGCCGTCACCGTCCCTTCGATTAACGGCTTTATCCAGATCTTTCCGGCTGTTCTGGAGCGATCCGCTCTTCCCGAACTCCAAAACGAATTACATTCCGGGCAACGCGGCTGCTTTTCAGCGTTCCAGGCCGCGGCGGCTGGCCTGGGCCAGCCCATCGCCACCCTCGCCGTCGAGCTGCTCGCACAATCCGGGCAGGTATCGCACCCTCTTGGCCTTCCTCCAGTTCGCTGGTTCCTCAACGTGAATACCCTTCAGGATTTTCATCGCGCCGAGGCTCTCAGAGCGGTTCCGCAGTTGCCGTAGCCACTTCTGGCCTCATTGCAAGGTGGATTTTACTTCCACCCCACAGACGAGGACCTGTCTGCGGGGGCCCCGGTTAAGGAAAAATCCACTTCACGTTCACGGTTTCAAGACGCATTGACTGCGGAACCGCTCGGGTCGCACGCCGTCGCGTAAGCTTGATGCATGGCGTTGTTAGAACCCCACGCTGAGCCCGATCCGGTCGAGCCTCCAATATCGAAACTTGAAGCGGAGCTCGAAGCGCTGGCCGCCCCCGGGGAAACTGCGCCTCAACCGCTCCCGGCGATCGCCGCAGACTCCGCGCAACCCATCATCGTCTTCGACGACGTCTCCATCTCTTTCGATGGCCGTTCCGTGTTGGAGAATGTCAGTTTTTCCGTGGGCCGCGGCGAGACACTGTGCATCCTCGGCCGCAGCGGCGTTGGCAAATCCGTCTCGCTGCGCATGCTCATGGGCTTTCTCAAGCCCGATTCCGGATCAATCCGCGTCGAGGGACAGGAGATCACCGGCCTAAAAGAAGAGGGCCTGCGCGCCATTCGCAAACGCGTCACCATGGTCTTTCAGAACGGCGCCTTATTCGATTCGATGAGTGTGCGCGAAAACGTGGCCTTCCCCTTGCGCGAGAAAGGCGGCCTGGCCGAAGACCAGGTGAACCTGATCGTCGACCGCCTCATTGGCCTCGCCGGCGCGGAAGATGTGGTTGACTCGTTCCCGGCCAGCCTTTCAACGGGGCGCAAACGCGCCGTGGCCATGGCTCGCGCGCTCGCCGCTCAACCTGAGATCGTCCTGTATGACGAGCCCACCACCATGGTCGATCCCATCACTGCCCGTCGTCTTGGCGGGCTCATCCAGCGCCTCAAGCACCAGCTCGGGTTCACCAGTATCGTGGTCACGCACGATACGCGATTTGCCCAGGAACTTGCCGACACAGTGCTCTTTTTGAACCAGGGCCGGGCGCTTTTCTTCGGTCCCCTTAGTGGCTTTCTTGAGTCAGGCGATCCTTATATCCGCCAGTTCCTCGCCCTGGACGCCTATGTATTGCCATCAGATTAAAAGAGTTATGCTTCCAAGCCCTTCCGCTGTAAAATGAGCTTACCGGTCGGAGTGACCCAAAGGTACCCGATCGTTGCATCCGCCTGTAATCTGTCAGCAGTATGATTTGTCTTGCTAACCGTCCCCCTGCTGGGCCAATCTGGAGGCAAGCGATTGTACCTCACATTGTGTCGAATTCGGCGCAAGAAGCAACGCGCAGACTGTTACGCGCCCCTAAATAAAGCATATCGCGACACACATCTTGGTTTCATTGAACTCAATTCCTTAAAAAGCGCTCGCGCGCTCATTCCGGGCCTGACATTGAAGCCAATGTTTCCTCGGACCATCTTCTCGTCGTGTCGGCTTGCCGCCAGCAAGCGTGGCGGGTTCGCCTTCCCGGTCACCGGCCGGAACTCCATTAGTTCCACCGTGTCGGCCGATCCTGGATCCAGCCCCGAGTCTCTGAGTAGGAAACCGCTCGCACAAGATGGTGCTCTACTCGAACCTTGCTTCTCTTGCGTTGCATATCAACCCCACCAGCCCGCGGTTCAGGCCGTTCAGGAAGTTTGAGGTCTGCGTAGAACTTATGGCGAGTTCAGATTTCTGGCAAAAGCTGTCATCGTCCCTGGCAGAGTGGGACGCCGGAGTCAAAGGCAACTCCTCGAGAGGTTCGCGGGGGACGGCCAAGATGTGGATGGTGATGGATGCGCTCACCGTCTTCCTGGCAGCCATGGGGGCTACTCTCTACAAGTTCCACACCACTCCCGTGGAGGGCGCGCGGGACTTTTTCCACGGCACCTTGTTCCACGGCCTGTCGATTTGGATTCTGCTGGCGCTCTTATGCGGATTCACCTGCGCGCTCATTGTCACCAGCAGGCGCCTGCATCTCTACGTGCCCATGCACATGACTAACTTCCTCCACGAGCAGAGGATGAGCGCCCAGGCCTGCCTTACCTCCGGCCTCTTGCTCACCGGCGCGCTCTACCTGGTCAGAGCAGTCGTTATTCCCCGCGGCATTGTGCTTGAAACCATCGGCCTCGTCACCATCGGGCTGGCTCTCCGCCGCTTCATCTATCGCATTCTGCTTTATCGCCGGTTCGATCGCGGGCTCGACACGCGCAACGTGCTTATCGTCGGCACCGGCCTTGAGGCACAAGCGCTCCGCCAGCACCTCGAGAAAATCCGCCATCTGGGCTACACGTTCAAGGGGTTTATTGAGTTGCCTGGCTGCACCTCTCACGAGACGGTGACTTCAGACGTCGTCGGTAACCTCGAGACTCTCTTTACGCACACCCGCAAACAGTTCATCGACGAGATCTTCTTCACTACCCCATGCGAGCGCGGCATCGTCCAGAACGTGCTGGAGCAGGCCCGCGCATATGGCGTTGATCTTCGCGTCATCCCCGACCTCTATGACGGACTGGCCTGGAACAGTCCCATCGAATACGTCGGCCAGTTTCCCACCATCCCCCTGCACCGCGGCGCGGTGCCCGAAATCGGACTGATCTTCAAGCGCATCTTCGACACAATCTTTTCCACATTAGTCCTTGTTCTCTTCTCGCCCGTCCTGCTGGCCATCGCCATTGCCATCAAGTTCGATTCCCCTGGTGCGGTCTTCTATAGCTCGGAGCGCATCGGCAAGAAGGGCGTCGTGTTCCACTGCATGAAGTTCCGCACCATGGTTCGCGATGCCGACACGCGCCGCGCCGAGATCATGCACATGAACGAGCGCGACGACGTGCTCTTCAAGGTCTCAAACGACCCCCGCATCACCCGGCTGGGCCGTTTCCTGCGCAAATATTCGTTGGATGAGTTACCCCAGTTCATCAATGTTTTGCGCGGCGAAATGAGCATCGTCGGCCCGCGTCCGCCGCTGGCCGGCGAAGTGCGCAAGTACGATCTCGACCACTTGCGCCGCCTTGACGTCACCCCTGGCATCACTGGCCTGTGGCAGGTCCAGGGCCGCCAGGATCCCTCATTCGCCAGCTATGTCTCGTTGGACGTCACCTACATCGACAGCTGGAGCATCTGGCTCGATTTCAAGATCATCATGCGCACCATCGCCGTCGTCTTTTCAGGCACCGGCACGTAGCGTACCCGCAAACGTCGAACCACCCTATAACCGGTCTCATCAATTTCACGGCTGCATCATGAGCGCGTATGGGTCCCAGCAACAAGGCGGGTCCCACGATTCAGGCAAGTTGATAGAGATGGTTTATGAAACAGGCACTACAGCGCTCTAGACCAGGCCGGTGCTCCGCTTGATCTCAACGTCCTGGTATTCATGAATTGATTCTGGCGGCTTCCTCAATTGGGGCGGCACTGATGGTAAGCCTGTTTGTTGCGAGCGTTCCGTTCGTGGGTCGGTGTTTCTCCTCACCCTCAAATTGTTCACCGCATACTCCACGTAAGGCGATTTCAGCTCCGGATCCTTGCCCAGGAAACGGCAAGTCGCCGTCACCTGTTCAACAATGAATGTTGGTTGGAATCCGGCAAGGTCCAGTTCTTTTTCCTTCGTGATCATGTACACGATGAAATTGAAGACTTCATCTCTGAGGGTCAGCTTATGCCGCGCGCACTCCATTTGGAAGATGCGGCGGAATTGGTCCAGGCTCGGCGGACCCACTTCGATCTTGTAAGGTAGGCGGCGAAGAAACGCCGGATCCATCAGGTCTTCCGGATTCAGGTTGGTGGCAAAGATCACGATCTCTTCAAACGGAATGCAGAAGCTCGCTCCGGAGCGCAACTTCATGTAATCGACCCGGCTCTCCATCGGCACAATCCACCGGTTCAGCAGGTCTCTCGGGCTCACAAACTGCCGCCCGAAGTCGTCGATGAGGAAGCAGCCGCCCAGCGCCTTCATGTGCAGCGGCGCTTCGTAGTAATGCCCCTTCTCGTCGTAGCGCAGATCCAGCATGTCCAGGGTCAATTCGCCGCCGGCCACAACGAAAGGCCTCCGGCAAGTTACCCAGCGCCTGTCGTGCGTCTCGCGCTTGAAGCTCGCAAGCTCGGGGCCGTCGTCTTTATCCGCCTGAGCACTGGCCTGAATGTGAATCCTCGGGTCGTAGAATCGGATGATCTGGCCCTGAATGGTAATTGCGTAAGGGACATGAATCAAATCCTGAAAGACGCCGGCGAAGCTAAGGGCCACTGAGGTCTTGCCGTTTCCCGGCGGTCCGTAAAGCAAAATCGCGCGGCCGGAATTCAACGCCGGCCCCGCCTGCTCCACGATGGTCTCGTCGATTGTCAATTCCTTGATGGCCTCGTGTACCTGCTCCAGCGTCACGCGCTCGTTCGTCGGCTTCTGCATGTTCACCCGTTCGATGAATTCCTCAAGCGTCACCGGCGCGGGCCCAATGTATCCCGATCTCTGCAGCGCCTCGAGGGTCCACCGCTTGCCCTCGTCGGTCATCGCATAGCGCATGTCCAGCACGCTGTCCGAGCTCATCGCGCCCAGCGTATAGAGCAATTGCCTCTCAATTGCGATCTTCGCCAAGTCCATCACGACATGCTGGGGAAGCTTAATGGCGTCCGATATCTGCCCGATCTTTTCCAGCCGCCCGGAAAAAACCAACTTCATGAACAGCGCCAGCAAATCGGTGTCGTCGATGCCCGTTGCTTCAATGTCGGCAGGTTCCTGCGGAACGCGATGGATGAACCGCTCGATCGTTCGCGCGTCGGTCGCGCCAATCGCAACCAGATTTTCGCCCAGGTTTCCGCCATACGACACTTTGTGCTCAAGGGCCGCAGTGACGTCCTTCTCCGTGACAATTTTGGCACGGACCAGCAACTCGCCCAATCTCATATTCGGTTCGATGGTGTTCCCCCAAATCGAGCGATTCCGCGGAGATGGAAGCGCTCAATGAATCCGAACTCTGCAGAATTCGTCGACTGCACCAGGCTGATCTTTAGAGATGGCTCATTTAGTTACGGCTTTGATTCTAGGCAGTGACTTCGGTGCAAATAAATCCCCCGTTTGGGGGCCTGTTTCATAAAGCCTTAATAATTGAACAACTTAGCCATCGCGGTTTTCTTCTTCCTTAAGGTGCTGTCGTGCCTTCCTGCGCTCTGCTAGCGCCGCCCGCTCCGCTGGCTCGACGAACCCCGCCCGCGCCTCCCCTCCATTTAAACTGGTTCTGTGAAGATCGCTCTCGCCCAGATCGATCCTACGGTCGGGGATTTTACCGGCAATCTCGAGAAAATTCTGGCCGCCAGCCGTCGCGCCGCCGATTCAGGCGCGCGGCTTACCGTCTTCTCTGAGCTCGCCATCTGCGGCTATCCGCCTGCCGATTTTGTTGAAAAACCCAGCTTCCTCGCTCGCTGCCGCGCCGCGGTTGAAGACCTCGCCGCCGCCACGCGTGATTTGCCTACCGCCGTCCTTGCCGGCGTCGCACTGCCCGCTGGACGCGATGACGTCAAACCCGCCTTTAACGCCGCCGTCCTTGTCGATCGAGGCCAACTACTCCTCGAGCAACACAAGCGTCTCCTGCCCTTCTATGACGTCTTCGACGAGCAGCGCTACTTCTCGCCATCCGGGCCCCAGAAGGTCGTCGACTTCGAAGGTCTTCGCCTCGCTGTTTCCATCTGCGAAGACGCCTGGAACGACAAGAATTTCTGGCGGCGCCGCCTCTACACCATCGATCCCATGGAAGAGCTCATGCGTCAGAGCCCTTCGCTGCACATCAACCTCTCTTCCTCGCCCTTCTGGCACAATAAGCGCGCCGTTCGCCGCGAAATGCTCGCCGCCATCGCCCGGCGCGACGCCATTCCGGTGCTCATGTGCAACCAGGTCGGCGGCGACGACAGCCTCATCTTCGACGGTTCCTCGCTGGCCTTCAATGCGCGTGGAGAGCTGATCGCGCAGGCCGCCTCGTTTCAGGAGGACCTGGTCGTCGTCGACCCCTTTAATGCCTCACCCGTTTCGCTTCCCGAAGACGACGAGACCGAGGCCGCATACCGCGCTCTTGTGCTCGGCACGCGTGACTACGTCCGCAAGTGCGGGTTTCGCAAAGTCATCGTCGGCCTCAGCGGCGGCATCGACTCTGCCCTGGTTGCGGCCATCGCCACTGAAGCTCTCGGCGCGGAAAACGTGATCGGCATCGGCATGCCCAGTCCATATTCCTCTTCAGGCTCCGTTGACGACAGCCGCCAGTTGGCCTCGAACCTCGGCATTCGCTTCGAGGCGATCTCAATCAGCGAGCTCTTTGCCGATTTCAATCGCGCATTGGCCCCTCTCTTCACCGGATTGCCGCCGGACATCACCGAAGAAAACATCCAGCCACGCATTCGCGGCACGATCCTCATGGCCCTCTCTAATAAGCTCGGCGCCCTGGTGCTCACAACCGGCAACAAATCCGAAATGGCGGTCGGCTACTGCACCCTTTATGGCGACATGGTGGGAGCTCTTGCGGTCATCGGCGACCTGGTTAAGACACGCGTCTACGCAATCTGCCACTGGCTCAACCGGAACCAGGAAAAAGTCCCCGCTGCGATCCTCTCCAAGCCTCCCTCCGCCGAGCTGCGCCCCGGACAGATGGACACCGACTCACTGCCCCCCTACGAGGTGCTCGATCCCATCGTCGAAGCCTACGTTGAGCGATATGAGACGCCGGAATGTATTGCTCAGGAGCACGGTTTTCCCCTCGATCTCGTCCAACAGGTGGTGCGTCTCATTGAGCGCTCCGAGTACAAGCGCCAGCAGGCCGCTCCGGTCCTGAAGGTGACCTCCAAGTCCTTTGGCATGGGCCGCAGGTTTCCCATCGCCGTCAAAGTCCAGAGCTGATCAACTCCCCGTAACCAGGGACCTGACCGGCGCCCCGTTATAAGCTAGGGAAAGGGAATTTTCCCGCGATTGAAGGAGAATAGCTTGATCCGTTTGTCCTGCCGTTTCATCGGCGCTGCCGCGCTGATTGCTTTATTCGTTCCCGCACTTCAAGCCGCCGCCCAGCAACATGTGCCGCCAGCGCCTGACACCACGAGCTCCGAGCCCTCGGCGCCCGCGCAGCAGCCGGATGCCGCCGCGCCCGCACCCGGCGCACCTCAGGACCAGCAGCCTGCGGCTACGCCCAGCGCCCCGGCTCCGTCGGGTCCGCCGGTCTTTCCCAAGCCCGATCCGGCGAACTTCACGGCCACCGCCCCGGCAAAGGAAGTCGTCAACGGCTTTCTCCAGGCCACTTGGGGTTACGACGCGGACCGGATGTGGCAGGTGCAGGCCATTCTCAAAACGCCTGCTGACGGCGTCAGCAAGGTGATCGTTCTGGTCGGCGATAAGACGGGCAAGCAAAAACCGCAGGTTCTCTCCTTTTTTGCTCTTCCTGACGGCAAGCACATCGTCACCGGTGACGACATCATCGACTTCGGCGTGAATCCCTTCGCCGAAGCCCGCAAGCAGTTGCAACAGCGCGCTAACGGCCCCTATCGTGGAGTTGCATCGAAAGATCTGGAGCTGGTCGAGTTCGCCGATTTCCAATGCCCGCACTGCAAAGAAGCACAAGCGAACATGGACAAGCTCGTCGCCGATTATCCCAACGCGCGCATCGTCTTTCAGAACTTTCCCATAGCGGCCATCCATCCGCAGGCTACAAATGCAGCGGAATACGGCGTCTGCGTGACCAAGTTGGGCGGCAGCCTGGCCTTCTTCCAGTTTGCAGCCGCGGTCTTTGACGGTCAGGATGGTCTGGCCAGTGCTGATGGCGCCACGCTCACCCTCAACAGCGCCACCACCAAAGCCGGCCTCGATCCTGCCAAGGTGGCAGCCTGCGCCGCCACGCCCGAGGTCAAGGCCGACATCGATGGCTCCGTTCAGTTGGCCAAGGATCTGGACGTCAACGAGGTGCCTACACTCATGATTAACGGTCGCGCTGTTCCTGCCACCGCTCCCTATGACGTGCTGAAAAAAATCATCGACTATCAGGTCAAGGCCGACGGCATAACCGGCCAATAGCCAACCTCGGTGCAAGGGATGGGCAGAGCGAGCACTACTTGATGTCTTTCTCCACTCGAATCATCGCCGTATGCCCCGCCGCCTGCGGCCCGCGGATTACGTGCGGTGTCATCACGATCACCAGCGTCGCGTAGTTTTGCTGCGAATCCTTGCTGGTCACATTGTTCAGCCCCGGAATCTCGCTGATTCCCGGCGTTCCACTGATCGCCTGGCTCTGCGTCTTGTCCAATTCCGTCGCTACCACCGCTGCCTCGCCCTCCTTCAACGTGACCATGCCGGAATACGCGCGGTTGTCCAGCACAGGATTCCCATCGATCATCGTTCCCGACAGCGCATCGAGCTTCAGATCGATGGCGAGCGCTACGTCGCCGTCGCGCAGAACCTTGGAGTTTACCTTCAAGGTCAGGCCCAGGTCCTGGTACTGAATTATGGGGATAGCCGGCGCTGCCGAGCCCAGCGACGACAGCAGCGACGACAGGCTGCTCGAACTCCCCGCACCCGTCAGTCCTGGAATGTTCGGGATGCTCGGGCTCGCCACGGAGGAGGTCTGAATGGGATACCTTTCGCCCTCCTTGATCGTTTCATCCTGGCCGTCCTCCATACGCAGCTCAATCTGGTCGAGCTCCCGCGAGTCGGACGTGTTCAGGGCCAGGTTGAATTTCGTTGCGCCAGGTACCAGTGCCGATTCCGTCAGCCCGCCGCCAAACAGGGCGAATCCGCTCGAGAGCAGTGGGCTGGAAATCTCGCCGGACGCGATGAGAATTCCGAGGATGGCCAGGGGGTCGTTGCTCGAAGCCAGCCCCGACGAGATGATCTGTTGCACCAGGCTTGCATTCTGGCTCAACAGCGACTGCTCCTCGGCAAACACATTGAACGCCGAAAAGGTCGGCGGCAACTGCGCTCCGGTGTTTAGCTGACTCGTGTGCGCTACCTGAATCATCTTCACATCGACCAACACCTGGCTCTTTCCGCCGAGCAGGCTCCTCATCGTGGCGTTGAATGCGTCCAGCGTAGATGCCGGTGCGCGAAGTGTGAGCGTGTGCTCCGACTGCGAAACTTGAGCCTGCTGCGTCTCAAACACGTTCTTGGCCAGCGATTCAACCTCATTCATGTCGTCGGCACTCAGTCCGGACAGGTAAACCGTCTCTGTCTCCTCCGGCGTCAACCGCGCCCGGTTCTCGCGCGTATCGTCGGCCACCAATGCATGATGCGCATCCAGGGGCACGTAAAACGTGTGCGTCGCCAATTCCAGGATGCGCGCCGCATCCGCGAACCTCACTTCATCCAGATCGAGCCTGACCTGAATCGGACGCACGCTGTCGTCGAGCATCGCTTTGACTCCGTAGGCATTGAAGACCTGGTCGAGCGCCTGGCGCTGATCGGTGCGCAGGTGGAAGCTCTGCGGCGCCGACCCAACCAGGAGCGTTTCAGGATTGGCAATCTCGCTCGAAGCCTGCCCGTACAGTGGCCTGGGCCGGGCACGCACCGATTCATCCGCCAGCTCGTCCAGATGCTGGCTGGCCTCAAAATTCGTTGGATCGAGCGCAAGCGCGCGCGCGAGGGCTGCGCGTGCGGCCGTCTCATCGCCCAGCATCCGATCCTTCGCCGCCTCCTGGATCAGCGCCGTTACCGCGTGGCTGCGCGCCATCTGTGCCGCCAGCCGGTAGTTCGTATTCGTGGCATCAAACGCGGCGGCGCGCTCAAATCCGTACATCGCCGCTTCAAACTGGCTGTTCAGGAACAGCTTGCTCGATTCCAGATAAAGCTTCGCCGCACGCCTCTGATCGCTCGTGCGCGGCCCTTTCGCCGGTTTGCCGGGCTCCGGGATCTCGCTCACCGCCGGCGCTGCCTGCCCCGCCGCCGCGCCCGCCGCATCGGGAGAGCTTGTACCGCCGGGCTCCTGTCCGGCTGCCTTCGGGGTCTCCTGGCCCGCACTGCCTGCGCCCGCATTCGCGTTCGTGGCCTGCGCCATCAGGCCGTAAGGAATCGCCGCCAGAAGCAGCCCCGCGCCGCACCGCTTCAACACCGCGCCCACGCGCCCGCTCCGCGTCCCTGGGCGCTTCCTAATTAGCGTCCCGGTCCGCTGCCACATCACGGTCTTTGCCGCATGCGTTCTCATCGAGTGCTCGGAGCCATGGCGATCAAATCCTTGAGCGACGACACGCAAGCCTCGGGCTGGCACTGTAGCAACTCGTCGAAGCCGTACTTTCCCGTGGCCACGGCAATCACGGAAAGAAAATTGGCCCGCGCCGCCTCAATATCGCGCGGCGTATCGCCCACTACGCAGATCTGAACCCCATTTGGCCCTCCTGGCGAAGCCAGCTGCCGCGCCTTCTGCGCCGCCTGCCCGATCAGCTCCGGCCGCACGGGGAAGTGATCGCTGAATCCGCCAAAGCGGAACCACTCGCGCAGCCCGGCCTTTTCAATCTTGATCCAGCCGATGGCCTCCAGGTTTCCCGACGCCACGCCCAGAAGCGCGCCGCGGCGGGCCAGGTGTCCCAAAACCTCCTCGACCCCCGGCATCAGCTCCGGGTCCAATTCGTGCCGCCGCTCGGCAACGCTATTCCGCATCGCTTCAAGAATGGCGTCGTAATGCTCTTCCAGTACCTTGTCGGGAATCCCTGCCTGCCGGCACGCCTCGCGCAAAATCGCCGTGTCCGTGCTTCCGTGGATCAAAACCCCGGCCAGCGTGATCTCGAATCCCGTGATCCGCTGTACGCTCGCCGCCACCGAGTCGTAATGCACCCGGTCCCGGCTGCGCATCAGCGTTCCGTCAATGTCGAACAGATAAGCGTCCTGCGCGTCCCACACGAAATCGGGCTCGATCTCAACGCGGGCTTCGTTCTTCAGTTGTATTTTCTGCATGATTCAGGCACGCGTGATCAGCCCTGGCGGTAGCCCTGCCGATACGCGCTGTATACAGGACGTTCGCTCCGCGGCGGACGCTTGAGCTCCGCGCGCACTTCCGCCAGGTCCAGCCCCAGCTCTGCCATCGCGCGGCTCAGCGTGTTGCGATGCATGCCCAGCTCTTCCGCGGCCTTGCACTGGTTCCCCCGGTGTGCCACCAGCACTTCCCGCAAATACTGCTTCTTGAACTCGCGCACCGCCACTTCGTAGCGGCAGCCGCTCGAGTGCATTTGCGTCACCAGGCTCTCCAATTCTCGTTTCACGCGTCCCTCTTGCCAATTATGAACAATCAGTCTAACCCGTCCCAGGGCTTTCGTGCAGCACAATTTCTCAGCCGGTTTTTCTTAAGTCGTCCCGTGGGGCTTCAACCACCCCGGCGATTCGTGTTCCAGCAGCAACAAGCCTTTCCGCAGGCGGTCGCCCAGCTCGCCTGGGGTCACATTCTCGCTCACGTGGAGCGTCCCGAAGAATAGCTTCGGCAGCCTGGCCTCGATCAACCAATCCTGGCCGGGGAAAAAGGCTACGGTCACCATGATGCCAATCGCCACCAGCACCACCCCCTGAATAAATCCCAGAATTGCTCCCGCCAGGCCATCGAGGCAACCCAATCCCAACTTATCTGCCACCTTCCCAATCGCGCCCCCAATCAGGTTCGCGAGTCCCATCACCAGGAGCGCGATCAGCAGGAACGCCACCGTGTCGGCCACCGCCTCGACCCTGAAGATCGGCATGAACACAATGCCCACCCGATGGTAGTTCCACGCCGCCAGCGTCAGCCCCAGGATCAACCCCGCGAGTGAGGCGGCCGTGCGGAAGAACCCCTGCGCAAGTCCGCCCAACGTCGCCGCCGTGAGCACTGCCAGGATGACCCAATCTGCCCAATTCATAGCTCGCTCCGCGTCCGCTTCAGGGCCCGTCCACAAAACCTACGACGCCATCTCTCGTCCGGTCAAGCGCCGGAAGGCTTCAAGATACTTGGCCCGTGTGCGCTCCACAACTTCTGCCGGCAAACTCGGAGCTGGAGCCTGTTTATTCCAGCGGATCTCTTCCAGGTAGTCACGCACAAACTGTTTGTCAAAGGATGGCTGCGCGCCCCCGGGCTTCCACAACTTTCCGTCCCAGAAACGCGATGAATCCGGTGTCAGGACCTCATCGGCAAGGATAACCCCTTCGGCGGTTTTGCCAAACTCAAATTTTGTGTCGGCCAGGATCAGCCCGCGCGATTCGGCGTGCGCGGCGGCCTTCCGGTAAATCGCGAGCGTCAGCCTTCGCAGATCGGCAGCCTCGTTCGAGCCCAACTGCTTCTCCACGGCCGCATAAGAAATATTTTCGTCGTGCGCGCCGTCCTGGCTCTTCGTCGCCGGGGTAAAGATGTGCTCCGGCAGCCGCGATCCATCCTCCAAGCCGGCCGGAAGCACGATCCCGCACACCGCTCCCGATGCCCGATACTCCTTCCACCCCGATCCCGCCAGGTATCCCCGCGCCACGCACTCCACCGGAAACATCTCGGCCCGCTTCACCAGCATCGAGCGCCCTTCAAGCTGATCGTTATACGGCCGGAGTGCCTGCGGGTACTCCTCCACATTCGCGGTGATCACGTGATTGGGGACGAGATTTTTCAGAAGATCGAACCAGAACAGCGAAATCTGCGTCAGGATCTTGCCTTTGTCCGGAATTCCCGAGCCCAGCACGTGGTCGAAGGCCGAGATGCGGTCCGTCGCCACCAGCAGCAACGCGCCGTCCACCGCATACAGATCGCGAACCTTGCCGCGGCCCAGCAAGGGCACGTCGCCAAGGTTGGTCGTCAACAATGCTGCCATAAAGATTCTTCCTCGGGGGGGGCTGAATGTCCGATTTTCGAGCGGCAGGCGCGCTTTGTCAATCGCCCATGCTTTTGCGCCCAATGCGAAGCCCAATGCGAAGCCCAATGCGAAGGTTGATCTGCATGCAATTTTCCTGTTTCCTGCCGCGGCCGTCGTGCCCCTTTGGTCCCTTTTCAGGCCAGATTCAGCCACCAAACCTGCCCTTCCTCCTTAACACAACCTGGTGTGACGGCCGTCACGGACCCCTGACTCCGCATGGGAGACACTGCAACTGTCAACAAGGTTCGGAGGGCGTGTAAGAAAAGCTCTCTTTGAGCCGGGCGACACGAGGCAGCAGTGGAAAGGGGAAGCCGCGGCTAGCTTCGTTTAATACAGGGATCGCCAGTAGCCGCGTACTACCGACCTCCAGTGCCGGCTACTGGTCCCCGTCTTTATCTTGTGTAATTAGCTCTACAAGCGCCTCCGATGCGAAGTTTTCCATCGGGGGCGAATTTTTGTCTGTAATGCGCCTCCCATAAGCTTGCACGCGCCCAACCCGCACTGTGAACTGCGAACTGTGAACTGCGAACTGTGAACTACGAACTGTGAACTACGAAGTGCCCTTAATGCGGCCGTCCCGGCAGCACGAAGTGTTCCTCGCAACGCGGCTCATAGTTGTCGCCGGCCATGATGATCGGGCTGGAGTAGTCCGCCGGCCGTCCATCCAACAGCCGCTGCGGATATAGCGCCTTCGCTCCGCAACTGCAATACGCCACCAGCTCGGTCACGTTGCCCGCGTAGGTCCGCACCAGCCACGAAAGGTCGAGCATCTCGCCGAACGGCATCCCGCGGAAATCCAGTTCCAGGCCCGAAACCATCACGTCGTAGCCCAGGTCGAGCAGCCGCTTGGTGAACTGAAATAGATCCTGGACGAACTGGCCCTCGTCGAGGGCGATGCACTCAATCCGCTTTCCGATGCGCTGCTCCGTGGCTTCAATCACCGGCAGCACGGTCCACGGATTGGCGGAAGGGAATTCTACCGCCTCCATTTTTCCGCAGCCGTTGCGATTGCGGCTTTCCACCAGCCCCGCGGCGGCCTTGGTGTCGGCGCTCGGTTTCAGCAGCATTACGTGCTGCTTGGCGTACTCGCGGCGCGTCTCGATCCTGCGCAGCAACTCTGCAGTCTTGTTGCTCCGCATGGGCCCAACAATCATTTCGAGCTTGCCTGGCACGTAGTCCTCGGAACTTCTAAGATCCGCCAACCGCAAAGCCAGTAGCCAATAGCCAGCAGCCAATAGGCGGTAGCTGGTGGCCAGCCGCGATTCGCTACTGGCTACTGGCTGTTTCTAAGCCGTCGCCCGCTGCGCCTCGCGATGCTGCCCCAGCCGCACGCTCACCACCTTCGACACGCCCGGCTCCTGCATGGTCACGCCGTAAATCATATCGGCGGCCTGCATCATGCGCTTGGAGTGGGTCACGATCAGGAATTGCGTGTCGCGGCTCAGCGAGTCGAGCAGGTCCGCAAACCGGCCCACGTTGGTTTCGTCCAGCGCCGCATCCACTTCGTCCAGCACGCAGAAGGGGCTCGGCCTGAACTGGAAGATTCCCACCAGCAGCGCCAGCGCCGTCAACGACTTTTCGCCGCCCGAGAGCAGCAGCACATTCTGCAGTTTCTTGCCCGGCGGCGAAACCACAATGTCCAGCCCGCTCTCTTCGAGATTTCCTTCATCGCTCACGCGCAAAAATGCCTGGCCGCCCTGGAACAGCCGCGCAAAAACTTTCTCGAAATTCTCGTTGATGGCCACCAGCGCCTCGTCGAACTTTGTCCGCGAAATCTGATCGATCTCCTTGATCGTCTCCTGCGTGTTCTCGATGGACTCGATCAGATCCTGCCGTTGCGTCATCAGGAAGCCGTGGCGCTCCGCCGTCTCCTTGTATTCATCGAGCGCCATCATATTCACCGGGCCCATCTGTTCCAGACGCTGGCGCAGTCCGCGGCAGGTCTCCTCTTCAGCGGCCAGTTCCTCGCCGGCCAGCCGTGCCATCTCCGCATCCGCGCGCAGCACCTGCGCCTCGACGTTGACCTCGGCAAGGCAGCTTGCCTCCAGGTGCTCCAGATCGGAGCGCAGCTTGGCCAGCTCGGTCGAACGCCCGGCGCGGTCCTCGCGCAGTTGGTCCACCGCCGACCTCTCGTTCTTCAACTGCGTTTCAAGCTCTGCCAATTGCAAGCGTAGCGCTTGTGCCTGCTCTGCAATTTGCTGCGCCGCGGCCAGTGCTTCCGCCCGCGCCGTGGTCAGCTCCGCATGGCGCTTCACCAACTCGGCGTTCTCGCTCACCCGCTGCTCGCGCTCCGCCGTCGCCGCGGTTCGCTGTTGTTCGATCGTCTGCATGCGCCGGTCCAGATCGCCAAACAGCCGGTCGATGCGCTGGAACGCCGCCTCCGCGCCGCGCCTGCGCTCTTCCAGGCCTGCCAGCTCCGCGGTCATCCGCGCCGCTTCCTGTTGCAGCACCTCGCGCCTCTGCCGCAAAATTTCCAACTGCGCCAGTTGCGTGTTCAGGCTGCTCTCGGTTTGCGCATGTTCGGCCTCAAGCCGCGCGGCCTCCTCTCGCTTTTCTGCGATCGACTGCCGTCTCGCCTCGCGCGCATCCTTGTTGCGCGCCGCCTGCGCCTCCCACTCCTGCATGCGCCGCTCAATGCGCTGCGCTTCGGCCTCCATCTGCTTCAGAGCCGCGCCCAGGTTGGCCGCCTCGCTCTCCGCATGACGCCGCTGCTCGCCGCGTGCTTCAAGCTCTGCCGTCAGCTCCTCGATTGCGTGCGTCAGCGCTTCGGCTTCTTTCTCCGCTTCCGCCAGTTCCTGCTCCAGTTTCGCCAGCCGGCCTTCGGTCTCGCGCAGCTCGCGCTTCAGCGCCAGCGGACCCTCGCTCGCCGGCTTGCCGCCCGTCACCGTCGAGCGATGAAAGCACTCGCCCTCCGGCGTCAGGAAGTAGGCTTGCGTATAACGCAACGCCAGCCGCTGTGCCTCAATCGAATTCTCCGCCAGATAACCGTGCCGCAGCTTGGGAAGCAACGACTCCAGCGACCGTCCAAATCCGTTCAGCACCTTGATCGCATCGCGCAGCGGCGTCAGGCCCGGCTCGTTCACTGGCCCCTCGCTCGTATCAAACAGCACGCCCTGCGCATCGGAGTGCACGAGGAACGTCGCGCGACCATCGCTGGTCTTTAGCACGCGCACGCCCTCTTCCGCCGCGCCCCAGCTTTCGACCACAACGTAATTGAGTTCTTCGCGCAGGAACTCGTCTACCACGGCTTCGTGCTCGCCGCTCACTTCAACAAAGTCCGCCAGCGTGCCCGCCGTCGCCACTGACGGCCCCAGCGCTCCCGGCTTCAGCAGCCGCCGCACCGTGTCTGTTGCGTACCCATGATTCCGGATCAGCGCGTTGAGCGAGTCGCGCCGCCCCGCTGCCGCCGCTTGGTCGCCGCGCATTTGGTTCGCCAGCGCCCGCCGCGCGCCTTCGTCTGCCCTCTTGCTCTGCGCGCTCTCGCGCAGCTTCGCAATCTCTTCTTCCAGCCGCTTCAGGGTCGCGTCCGCCGCATCAAACCGTTGCCGCGATTCGCCAGTCTGCACGCCAAGGTTTTCCTGCTCGATTTGCGCCTGCCCCATCTCGCCATCGAGCCGCTCCGCCTCGCGCTCCAGCGCCGCCAGGCTTTCTTCGCCCTGCACCACGGAATTCCGCGCATTGCCCGCCAGCGTCAGCAGGTGCATCGCTTGACGCCGCGCGCCTTCCAGATCGCGCTCCGCGGTGTAAACCTCCTCCGCCGCGGCGCGCGCCTCATGCTGCCGCGCCTCCACTTTCTCGTGGAACGCATTCGCTTCGCCGGCCGCTGTCGCCAGAAAGCTCCGCTGCTGCGTGCGCTCCTCTTCAATTCCTGCCATTTGCGTCCGGAGCTGTTCCAGTTCCGCGCCCGACGCCGCGATGCGGGTATCCAGCTCGCTCACGCGCTCCGTATTGCTGCGCTCACGCGCCGTCGCTCGCTCCAGCTCCACGGCCGCGTCGTTCGCCTTCGTCCGTGCAGCCTCGCCCTCCCGGTCCAGCTCGTATCCGCGCTCGGTCAGCGCGTGCTGGCTCGCCTCCTGCTGCGCAATTTCCTCCGCCGAACCGTTAATGCGCTCCGTCAGCGCTGCAATCTCCTGCTCCAGCCGCGCCTGATCCGCATCCATGGTGGCCATGCGGCTCGCCAGCACTACGCGCAGGCGTCCGCGCAGCTCCTCGCGCACCGCGGCGTATCGTTCCGCCTTGGCTGCCTGCCGCTTCAGGCTGTTCATCTGCCGCGTCACTTCTTCAAAAATGTCGTCCACGCGCGCCAGGTTTTGTTTCGCGCTCTCCAGCCGTAACTCCGCCAGCCGCTTCTTCGTCTTGAAGCGCGTCACTCCCGCGGCCTCTTCGACAATCGCGCGCCGTTCGTACGGCTTTGAGCTGAGCAACTGCCCAATGCGCTCCTGGCCGATGATCGCGTAGCTCTCCGGCCCCAGCCCCGTGCCCATGAAGATGTCCTGAATGTCGCGCAGCCGGCACAGTTTTCCGTTCAGCAGGTATTCGCTCTCGCCTGTCCGGAACAGCCGCCGCGTGATCACCACTTCGCCCTTTTGCGGTGCGCTGCGGAACCTGCGCCGCCGAATCTTCAGCACCACGCCCTGCGGCGAACCCGGACCCTGCTCCGCTCCTTCTCCTTGCGCCTGCCCGCCGTCAGCTCTCTCGCCGGCTTCTTCTTCAATCGTCTGTCCCGGCTGCTCGTTGGCAATGATCTCTTCAGCCTCGCTCGCGCGCTGCCTGCGAATCTCGTCCTCATCCCAGTCCGCCGGTCCCTCATGATCGATCTCGACCTCAGGCGCAACCGGCACCGGTCCTTCGTAGGCTTCGGGATCGATCATCGTCAACGTCACTTCCGCCATGCCCAGCGGCTTGCGTTCGCGCGTCCCGGCAAAAATCAGATCCTGCATGTGCGAGCCGCGCAGGCTCTTCGCGCTCTGCTCGCCCAGCACCCAGCTCACTCCGTCCAGAATGTTCGACTTCCCGCACCCGTTCGGCCCCACCACAACGGCGATCCCGGTGCCCGCCACCGTCACTTCAGTGCGGTCGCAAAAGCTCTTGAATCCGAGGATGTGAATCTTCTTTAGTTTCAGCATGTTTACTCCGGCCCGATCCGGCCCGCGCCAGAACCGACGGACCCGCCTGAAAAGTTCTCTATGCGCTCGCCCACAGCCACGCACAACGCCGCCCACGCGGGCGATTCTGCCGCTTCATTTAAGACTCTACGGACGCCGAACCGCAGGGTCAACGCCGATCAAATGCGCCAATGTGGATAAGAGGGACGGAACCCGTGCCCATGGCGCGCTCAACGATTGATAGTCCCTTTCCGTCCGTTGAAACTCAAGAAAATAGAACCGGTCTCATAAACCATCGCTGTCAACTCGATGGAATCATGGGACCCGCCTTGTTGTTGGGTCCCATACTTGCGCACTATGCGGCAGAGGCATTTATGAGACCGGTTGTAGCCCGAATCTTTTCCCCGATCGGACCCGCAAAAATCGAACGCTTCGCATCGCTCACTGCCGGTTGCGGCCCCAACGGTTACGGGGAATCGACGCGACGAGCGATCTCTTCACGTTTGTTGCCGCTATCCCGGCGGAGCTAAACTGGATCCACCATAGCCTTCGGGTGGGCGTCGTCTGGCAGGCTTTCCTCCCGCAACGCTGAAGCGATAGATTTCGATCATAGGCC
>Ga0224554_1000463_pt1 | contig 33765 bp, 27 predicted proteins | sample 714S22024metaG_FD_180666 | JGI IMG/M metagenome (GOLD analysis project Ga0224554, IMG submission 180666) | Peat soil microbial communities from Stordalen Mire, Sweden - 717 S2 20-24 | ecosystem: Environmental > Terrestrial > Soil > Wetlands > Peat | place: Sweden: Norrbotten County, Stordalen... | reverse complement strand
TGCGAATGCTGGACCTGGCTGCTCCGGCGGCGGCGCTGGGCTACGGCGTGGGACGCATCGGGTGCCTGCTGGCGGGCGACGGCGACTATGGCATCAACACAACGCTGCCGTGGGGCGTGCATATGGCGAAGAATGCGCTGGTGCCGCCGATCCCTGCCAACGCGCTGGTTCAGCCGACGCCGATCTACGAGCTGCTGTTCTCGATTGCGGTCTTCTGGCTGCTGTGGAAGCTGGGCGAACGGGCGCGGCCAGTGGGCTGGTTGACCGGAGTTTATCTGGCGCTGAGCGGGGTGGGACGGTTCCTGGTGGAGTTTGTGCGCATCAACCCGAAGCTCTACTTCCACCACACGCTGAGCAACGCGCAGGTGGCCGCGGCGGCGAGCGCGATTGTGGGGTTGATTGTGATCGCGGCGGCGCAGAAGATGCGGCTGCCGTGGACGCCGAAGCCGGCCTCGGAGCCGGGGAACTGACACTGGAGCAATTCTCGTAGTGGTGTAGATCGTCGCGCAACACGCAAAAGCAGATTCCTCCCCCATCGACTTCGCTCAGGGTGCGGAATGACAAAAAATCGGTCTATAGCAATTCAGAAAATGCTCTGGCGGAGTGTGATGGGCATGGCGCGAAGCGCTGGCGCACGGTATCCTCCTGCTATGCCGAAGACACACCAGGAGCCGCATCTACTCGCGCTGGATGGGTTGCGCGGCTTTGCCATCCTGTCGGTGCTCTGCTACCACCTGTTTGTGGTGGGCAACGTGCAGCCAACCGGCATCGGCAAGGTGCTATTGCCCGTGGCAAAGATGGGTTGGTCGGGGGTCGATCTATTCTTCGTGCTCTCCGGCTTCCTGATCACGGGCATCCTGCTCAACGCGCGCACGGCAACGAATTATTACCGTGTCTTCTACGCGCGGCGCGTACTGCGCATCTTTCCGGTCTACTATCTGGCGGTGGCCCTGGTGTTCTGGGTGGTTGTCCCGATGCAACATCATGGCGGGTTCTTCGCGCTGCACCCGGCGGGATATTTTGGGCCGCGTGAACAGCTCTGGTACTGGGTGAACCTGTCAAACTTCCGCACGGCCTTCTACCCCCTGATGATCCCCATGCTGAGCCCGTTCTGGAGCCTCTCCATCGAGGAGCAGTTCTACATTGTGTGGCCGTCGGTGGTGCGCAAGCTGCGCCGGCGGTCGCTGATGATCTTCTGCGTGGCCGGGGTGGCGCTCACGGCGGTGCTGCGGAACCTGCCCTGGGTGCAGCACTGGAACAGTATTTATCCCAACCTGATCTACCGGATGACGCCGCTGCATATGGATGGGCTGCTCTGCGGCGGCGTGGTGGCGATTCTGCTGCCCTTGTACGGGGAGAGCCGAATGGCGCGGAACCTGTTTGCCGGGCTGTTCTGGGGATCGTTTGCCGCGCTGGTGGTTCTGGCACGCAACCCGGATGCGCCGGCGATGGCCCGCGTGGGGTTCTCCGTTCTGGCGCTCTTTGGGGGATCGCTGATCTGGCTATGCGCCGCGCGAACGGGCAGCAAGATCGCGCGCACCATCTTCTCGCGGAAGCCGCTGGTGCGCCTGGGGAAGTACAGCTACTTTATCTATGTCTTTCATATTCCGATGTTCATCTATGTGCCTATCATCGGGCGGCATTTTCTGCGCGGAACCAATATGGCGGTGCATCCCTACCTGTTCCATATAGCGTTGGCGAGCCTGTCATTCGCGTTTACCTACGCCGGCGCGGCGCTTTCCTCGAGGTTCTACGAGGGGCCAATCCTGCGCCAGAAACGCTTCTTCCGGTTCCGTTTTGCATCGCAGGCGGGAATCGATCCGACCCATGCGGAGCAGCAGGGCGCAGCGATGGTCCAACCGGGAACGGCCAACCCGGAGCAGTGATCTCCGGTATAAGTAATGAGGCGAATAAACCTGCCGAATGGGTGTGAGGGTTGAAGCATGGTTGCACGGTGCAACAGCGAACCGCCGGGTGAGTCGACAGCAGTGCAGCGCGTCCGCGGGTTGCTGCGCGGGTTGCTGATTGTGGCGCTGCTGGCCTCGTTCGCAACTATGGTGGTGCGGAGCCTGCACTGGCCGCTGCTGGCCGACGCGCAGGTGATGCGCTATGCGAACTTCCTGATCGACCATGGCTTCGCGCCCTACCGCGACATCCTGGACATCAACATGCCGGGGACGTACTTCTCCGACCGCGCGGCGGTGTTTCTGTTCGGCACGAGCGATTTGGGATGGCGCATGTATGACATCTTCCTGATGGTGATGGCGACGGTGGGGATGATCGCGATTGCGTGGCCAACCGACTGGCTGGCAGGGCTCTTCGGCGGCGTACTGTTTGCCCTGCTGCACGCCGCGGACGGGCCGACCGCGACCGGGGAGCGGGACCTGTTCATCACGGTGCTGATGATTGTTGGCTACGCCTTCCTGTTTTATTCCGTGCGTCGCGGCAGGCCGGGCTGGATGGCGCTGCTCGGGTTCTGCATGGGGATGGCGGCGACGGTGAAGCCGACCACCGCTCCGCTGGGCTTTCTTCTGCTGGCAATGGCGGGAGTGGTGCTGCACAAGCGGCGCGTGCGATGGATGCCGACCATGCTGTATGGACTGCTGGGAGCAGGCGCGGCGGCGGCGATCTTCTTCGGATTCCTGCTGCGCCACCACTCGCTGGGGGCTTTCATCGAGATCACACGGAATATTACCGCCTACTATGCGGGACTGGACCGGCTTGGTTGGGGGACCTTGGTGCGCGAGATGGTGCCGCGTCCCATGCGGCTGCTGTTCCCGATCGGGATTGCGCTGGCCGGGATGAACCGAAGAGAGTGGAACTGGGAGCGGTGGGCATTGATGGCGGGCGTTGCCATGGGAGCCTTCTCCTACTTCATGCAAGGCAAAGGGTTCACCCACCATCGCTACGAGCTGATGGCGTTCAGCCTGCTGTGGTTCGCCATCGAGTTCTCGATTGCGGCCAGACGACGGGGCGCGGCGCGCTGGCTGGCGCTGGCCGGCGTCGCGGTGGGGATGGCGGTGGTTGTGCCCAAGTGCCTGATGCAGATTCAAAATGCGAGCTACGCGAAGCTATTCAGCTTTACCACCGATGCCGAGACCGATCTGCGCAGGATCGGCGTGGACCGGCTGCAGGGCAGGGTGCAGTGCCTGGATATGACGGACGGCTGCATGAACGCGCTCTACCGCCTGGGGCTGGTGCAGAACACCGGGGTGATGGGAGATACGCTCTTCTTCTCGGCGGACAACGCGTCGCCGATCGTGCAGCACTACCGCAAGCTCTACTGGGACCACCTGCAGGTCGATCCGCCGGACGTCTTCCTGATGAGCAACGAACTCTTCCTCGATGCGCCGACCTTCGACAAGGTGCAGCGCTGGCCGCTGTTCGCCGAGTACCTGGCGGAGCACTACGACCTCTACCGCGAACGCCGGATGGACGAGAAATTTGCGTACCGCATCTATGTTCGCAAAGGCAGCTTCGCCGACCGGCCAGGACTGTAGGGATGGCCTGAGTGGAGCTGGGGAAGCTTGCGCATGGAGCAGATTCGGTTTATTGATCCGCCCTTAAATCGCGATGCTGACTCCCCCCCATTCCGCAAAGTATGCGGAATGGATGGGGCGCCCGCCATTTCTGCTGCGATATTATTTGGGATGGGGTTGAGCATCGCGCTACGAACGAAATGCGGGGATTCTTCCCCATTCCCCTTCGATTGCGCTCAGGGTCAGAATGACAATCGTAAAGAAACCCAACGGAGGATGAAATTCTGTTTAAATACTTCTTGACATAGAGAACTCTATAATGCAGAGTAATTAGTGGAGGGAAGAGATTATGGCGAACTTCGAGGCGGAAGACGGGACGACGCGGGACGATCTGGTGCAGCGGATTGCGTTGATGGAGGAGATGATTACCGAGGGACGGCGATCGACGATTCGCTTTGGTTGGATCTTCGTCCTATGGGGATTGATCGATCTGGCGCCGATTGGCTGGCAGTTGGTTGTGCCGCATTCGCGCTGGGTGATGAACTGGAGCTGGCCGATTGCCATTGCCTGTGGAGTTGCGATTCAGTTCATCATAATGGCGATTCTGCGTCGCAGAAGCGGAGTCGTCTGTAGCAGCAATATGCGTGGGCGAAGCATGTCTGCGGTTTGGAGCATGATGGGGCTGACGGCGATGCTCTACTTTGCGGGCGCGATGATTGAGCAAAAGGCCTGGCAGATCTCGTTTGTCGCCGCGATGCTGATGTTCGTCGGCATGGCGCACGGAATCAGTGCGATGATTCTGCGCTGGAAGGCGCAGGGGTTGGTGGCATGCGTGTGGTGGATCGGCGGAGTTGCAATGTTCTTTTTACCGGACCGCTACTGGCTGAACATTTTTGTCGGCGAAATGTGCTTCGGCATGATCGGCTTCGGGCTGTACGCGATGTGGCTGGAGCGGCGGGGCGCGACGACAGAGGGGCAGAAGAATGCCTGAGCTGCCAGAACTCGATCCTGTGATTCACGGAAAGCTGCGGCTGGCGGTGCTGTCGCTGCTGATCGGCGTGGAGGAGGCCGACTTCACCTGGCTGCGCGACAAGACCGGATCGACCGACGGCAACCTGGGCGCGCAGATGATGAAGCTGGAGGAGGCGGGCTATGTGGCGATGCAGAAGCGGTTTGCCGGGCGCAAGCCGCAGACGCTCTATCGCATGACTCCGGCGGGACGGAAGGCCCTGGCGAAGTATGTGTCGGCGCTGAAGCGGTTGCTGGGCGGGGCGTTGTAGCGCGAGTTGGCTTAATTATCGGGTCGGTTCCCAAACCCACCCATGCGATGAGACCGCATGAATGGGGCATCCAGAAAATTTTCCGCTTGACCTTGACGCTGCGTCAGGGACGACGATTGACAATAGAGCTATGAGCGGCACTTATCGCATCGGCGAATTCGCGGAACTGGCGGGCGTAACCGTCAGAGCTTTGCACCACTACGACTGCATTGGTCTGCTCAAACCGCAGCGTGGCAGTTCTGGCGCTCGTCTCTATCGTCTGGAAGAGCTGGAGCGCCTGGAACAAATTGCGGCACTGAAGTTTCTGGGCATTCCGCTCAAAGAGATCAAGCTGCTGCTGAAACACGGGCCGCTGACGTTGATCGACTCGCTGCACATGCAACTGGAAGCTCTAGCCGAAAAACGAATTCTGATTGATCGAGCCATCGCTGCGATTGAAACAGCGAAAAAGGCAATTCAATCGGGGCAAACAACCGACGCAACTATTCTTCGCAAAATCATCGAGGTGATCGACATGCAGCCACAAGAAAACTCCATGCGGAAGTACTACACCGAACAAGCCTGGAATGAGAGGGCACAGCTCAGGGAAGATTGGGAACATGCGCCTGCAGAGACGCGAGAGAGATGGAGGCAAGCCTCGCAGCAGCTCTTTACTGAAATCGAAGAGGCCCTTGATCTCGATCCCGCAAGCGAGGCAGCCCAGGCGCTCACCAAGCGTTGGCTGCAGTTAGGAGAGAGCGCTAATGGCGGCAACGACGGAATCAGGACCGGCAGTATCGAAGCGTGGAAGGACCGCCTCAACTGGCCGCCCGCAGAACAAGAGCGGCTTCTGGCCGGCTTCGGTCTCGATCCTAAGGATAGAACCGGGTCCATGCAGCGTTTGGATGCTGTAGACAAATTCATAGCGCGTGCGATTGGCTACAAGGTTCAGTCCAGCCTGCGAGGCCTCTACGGATTGGATCAAGCGTGATCTTATCGAAGCGGACACTCAAGATAATGTTGTCGGTGGGCCACCCGCCGAGATCCGACGCTTTGTTAGCGTGTCCTGTTTCGCCAGACCGTAGATCTTTCAACCGTTGGGCGGGCCCTTTGAATATGCAGTGCGTTGTTGGATTAACGCTGGATTGAACAGGGAGGGAAGATGCGAAATCGATTTGGATTGATGTTGATGGCAGGCGCGCTGAGTGTGACGGGCGCGGCCTTTGCGCAGACGGCCCCTGCGACGCAGGCGGCTTCCAGTGTACAAGCGGCTCCGGCTGCGCAGGCCGCGTCCGGCAACCTTGTCTTTGACGTGGCGTCGGTGCGGCCGTCCCCCGCGCCGGACCAGGCGGCGATGCTGACTGGCCTGATGGCGGGCAAGCTGCCGAATTGGGTTCGTATCGATGGGTCGCGAGCAACGTTCCACTACGAGTCGCTGAAGGACCTGATTATGTACGCCTACAAGATGCCGCGATATGAAATTAGCGGGCCAGAGTGGCTGGTGGCGGACCGGTTCGACATTGAAGCGCGACTGCCGGAAGGAACGACGAAGGACGATGTGCCGGAGATGTTGCGTGCGCTGCTTGCGGAGCGGTTCAAGCTGGCGACGCATCGCGAGATGAGCGAACAGCCGGTGCTGGGGTTGGTGATTGGCAAGAGCGGGCCGAAGCTGAAGGAGTCTGCCGAGAAGCCCGTGGCGTTTGACGAGAGCGAGCCGCTGATGCCGGGCGAATCGAAGATGGACACTCCGAACGGGCCGATTCGCCTGATGAAGAACGCGGACGGATCGACGACCTACAACATGGGGGCGAGGGGAAGCTTCACGCTGAAGTTCGACGGCGAGACCCGCTCGATGCACATGGAGGCAAGCACAATCAGCATGAAGGGGTTCGTCATGATGATGACGACGCTGGGCGCTGGCGAGGGACGCCAGATTGTCGACATGACCGGACTGACGGGCATGTATCAGGCGGCGGTTGACTTTTCGCTGATGGACCTACAGTCGAGTCTGAGCGCCCAGGGCATTGATATTCCGAGACGTTCCGGCGGCGGTTCGTCCGGCTCAGAGGCTACCGATCCGGAGGGTGGCGCGACGGTTGCCGCGGCACTCGACAAGCTTGGATTGAAGCTGGAGAAAAGCAGGGCGAAGGTGGACCGACTGGTGGTGGACCATGTGGAGAAGAGTCCGACGGAAAACTGACGTGTCCTGATAGTGTTATTCTGCATCTATTAGAAGCGAGGTGCTGTATGGCGACGATCCCTCAGGTCAAGCCGAGTAAAGCTCAAATCATCGACGAAGCGGCGTCGAAGATTTCGCGGATACTGGAAGAGCACTTCGACGAACAAGGGTGGAGTGAGGGTGAGCGCAATCGCCGGGTCTCCGAAGCTAGCGCTCGCGTCGCAGACGCTGTTGCGCGTCATTCCAAATCTGCATAATCGCGGCGTATCGCGGGTCTCTTGGAGTCAGGTTGTACTTGCTCTTCAGGAGGGTGACGAGTGTGTTTTCATCGTCGATCGCGAGCAGATCGCGCATCTGAGACTGCATCTCCCGTTCGCGTTCCCGGCTGGCGGCCTTTGGGGTCTTTGAACCACTCTTCTGGTAGTCGTCCACTATGCAACACTCCTTAGCTTCTTTCGGTTGGGTTGCTCACATTCTGGATAGTAGACTATGTCCGAATATACAGCGACAATGATGCACCATCCGGCAATGCTGCACCGGAGCACACTTCACAATCTGGCAGACTCCTTAGCCGCCCGGATTTTGCGGCGGGCTAGTCTGACGGATCTTTGGGGAGGAGAGCGCGCTGGACGCGGCTGTGCTTCTGGCCGTAGGTGAAGTAGACGAAGAGGCCGATGATGAGCCAGACGATCAGCCGCGTCCAGTTCATCCATCCCAGCTTGACCATCATGTAGCCGTTGAAGAGGACGCCGAGGATGGGAACGACGGGGACCCACGGGGTGCGGAAGGGGCGCGCCTTGCCCGGATCGGTGCGGCGCAGGACGAGGATGGAGATGCAGACGATGACGAAGGCAAGCAGGGTGCCGATGTTGACCATCTTGCCGATGTCGTCGATGGGGGTGAGCGCGCCGACGACCCCGGCTAGCGTTCCCACCAGGAATGTATTTTTGAAGGGTGTGCGGAACCTGGGATGAATCTCGGCGAAGGGCCTGCGGGGCAGAAGGCCATCGTTGGCCATGGCGTAGAGGACGCGGGTCTGGCCGAGGAGCATGACGAGCATGACGCTGGTGAGGCCGGCGAGCGCGCCCATGGTGATGATGTCGCTGGCCCAGGGAAGTCCGCGGTCGAAGAAGGCGCGCGCGATGGGGGCTTCGATGTTGATCTGTTGCCACGGCACCATTCCGGTGAGCACGGCGGCCACACCGATGTAGAGCACGGTGCAGATGATGAGCGAAAGGATGATTCCGATGGGCAGATCGCGCTGCGGGTTCTTGGCCTCTTGCGCGGTGGTGGAGACGGCGTCGAAGCCGATGTAGGCGAAGAAAATATAGGCCGCGCCCGCGCCGATGCCGGAGAAGCCGTAGGGCGCAAAGGTGTGCCACGAACTTCCCCAGTTTGCGGGATGGACGTAGTGCGATCCCAGGCCAATCACCAGAAGCACGACCGCGACCTTGAGGGCCACAATGCCGGTGTTGAACTTCGCCGACTCCTGAATGCCGATGGCAAGCACCGTGGTGACCGCGAGAGCAATGAGGAAGGCGGGAAGGTTGATGCCGATCTCGTGGCCGAAGAGGACGGGCGCGGCAAGCACAAGGTGGGCCTGCGCCATTATTGCGGCGGTTGGCGCGGCCTTCAGGACGCCGAGCTGTGCGATGTACTCCTGCGTGCCCGGGATGAGGGACGGATAGCTGGCCGCCATCGCTTGACGGCTGACCATCTCGACCGCCTTGCTCAGCGCGGTCCAGTGGTCGTAGGCCAGCCACAAGGGAAATTTGATGCGAAAGATCTCCAGCATCTCGACGAAGTAGTTGGACCAGCCGGAGCTGACGGTGCTGGCTCCCATGGCGTACTCCAGCGTGAGGTCCCAGCCGATGATCCAGGCGATCAACTCGCCAAGGGTGGCGTATGCGTAGGTGTAGGCCGAGCCGGCGAGCGGGATCATGGCGGCGAACTCCGCATAGCAGAGGCCGGCGAAGGCGCATCCCAGGCCGCTGAGAACGAAGGAGAGCATCAGGCCCGGGCCGGCGTAGTGGGCACCGAGGCCAGCCATGACGAAGATGCCCGCGCCAATGACCGCGCCGATTCCCAGCGCCGTCAGTTGGAAGGGGCCGAGCGACCGCTTCAGCGTACCCGCACCTGTGGCGCTGGCCTCCGCCGTCAGCACGTCCATCGACTTCTTTGCAAACAGATTCGCCATGCGGTGTTCGATCTCCCTTGGTCGTTCCTAACTATTAACTATTCTCTGTTGCCGCCTTCGTGCCTAGGCGCTTCCACAGCAGATACACCGGTATCCCAAGCAGCACGAGGACGAGTCCAGGCCATGTGTACTGGGGTTTATATCGCAAGAGTACAACACAGATCCATGCAGCCATCAGGATATAGAGCGCGGGAAGGATTGGGTAGCCGAAGGCGCGGTAGGGGCGCGGTGCATCGGGCTGGGTGTGGCGCAGGACGAAGAGGCCGGCAATGGTGAGGATGTAGAAGACGAGCACGGCGAAGATTACATAGTCCAATAGCTGGCCGTAGCTGCCTGAGAGGCAGAGCAGGCTGGTCCACGCCCACTGCACCCAGAGAGAGTTGACGGGGACGCCGCCCTCGGAGTGGCTGGACGGCTTGCTGAGTTTGCCGACGGAGTGGAAGAAGAGGCCGTCGCGGCCCATGGCGTAGTAGACGCGCGCGCCGGCGAGAAGCATTCCGTTGACGCAGCCGAAGGTGGAGATGAGGATGGCGGCGGCCATGAGCTTTGCGCCGATTGCGCCGAAGGCAGACTCCATGACTGCCGTGGCGACGCGATCCTGCGTGGCGAACTGAATGCCGCGGCCGGCGATTGTGGTTGCAGTGGGCGATCCGGCCAGCGGCAGAACGCTGAGGTAGACGAAGTTGCAGAAGATGTAGAGAAGAAGGACGACGCCGGTGCCGAGCGCGAGGCTCAGAGGAAGATTGCGGCGCGGGTTCTCTATTTCGCCGGCGGTGAAGGTGACGTTGTTCCATGCGTCGGCGCTGAAGAGGCTGCCGACTTGAACGACTGCGACCACGGTCAACAGGCCGACGAATGCGGTTGGGGCGCCGACGCCGACTTGAACCGCATGATGCGTGTGCCAGCTTGCTCCGGCCCAGAAATTCTGCCATCCCGCGCCAAAATTCGCGGCGATGGCGGCTGAGTTCTTCGCGACGAAACCGACGAGAACGACGGCGGCGAGGGCCAGAACCTTTGCGGAGGTGAAGACGTTCTGCACCGCCGCGCCGAGCTTGACGCCGAAGGTGTTGAGCAGAGTGAGCAGGGTGATGATGACGATGGCGGCGAGGTTCGCGGTGTTGAGGCCGATGTCCATGTTGCCGAGGACCATGGGGCCGATGGGAATTGCGGGGACATGCGCGATGTGCCAGAGCCAGTGGCTGGCGCTGACCGAAGGGAAGAAGACGCCGAGGAACTTGCCGAAGGCGACGCCGACCGCCGCGATGGTCCCGGTCTGGATGACGAGGAAGAGCGTCCATCCGTAGAGAAAGCCGTAGAGCGGGCCGAGCGACTCGCGGAGGTAGACGTACTGGCCGCCCGCCTTGGGCATCATCGCGGCCAGCTCGCCGTAGCTGAGCGCGCCGATGATGGTCATCGCGGCGGTGACCAGCCAGGCCGCGATCAGCAGCGCGGGCGAGCCTACCGTGCGGCCCATGTCGGCGGAGACGATGAAGATGCCGGAGCCGATCATGGAGCCCATGACGATGGCGGTGGCGGAGAAGAGTCCCATGCCGCGCACAAAATGCGGGGCTGCGGCGGGGCTGTCGTCGCGCGGCGCAACACTAACTTGTTTGTCATCCCGTAGCGCAGCGGAGGGATCTGCTTTTGTATTGTCGGATGGAGTCACTGCTCTCAGTTTTACCGCAGACGGGCGAGAAAGTCGCGTGCGACCTGCTCGGGGCTTTCTCCGGCGACGAAGATGGCGGAGATGACGGCGACGAAGTCTGCGCCGGAATCGATGACGGTGCACGCATTGGCGCGGGTGATGCCGCCGATGGCGACCAGCGGCTTGCGGGTGAGCGTGCGCGCGTGGCGGACGCCATCGAGGCCGACGACGGCGGAGGCGTCGGGCTTGGTACTTGTGGCGAAGACGGGGCCGATGGCGATGTAGTCGGCGCTGGTTAACTCAGCGGACTGCACCTGTTTGGGGGTGTGGGTGGAGACGCCGACGATGCGGTCCGGGCCGACGACGCGGCGGGCGTCTTCGGGGGAGAGGTCGCCCTGGCCTACATGGACGCCGTCGAAGTTGGCGAGTACGGCGAGGTCCGCGCGGTCGTTGAGGATGAGACGGCAGTTACTGCCGGACATTGCTTCGCGCAGGATTGACGCCGCGCGGAGAACATCCTGTAGCGAGCCGGTCTTATCGCGGTACTGCAGCAGTTCTACGCCTACAGCGCGGAGGTCGCGGGCGAAGTCTGCGAGCAAAACGCCACGCGCCGCGAGGACTTCTGCATCGACAATGACATATAGCCGCGAAACGATGAGTGGACTTTGCATGACAAAAAGATCGGTTGCGTCGGTGTGGATCGGTGTTAAGCCTTTGCTTCGGCCTCTGCCTTCTCCACCTGGCGGTCGAAGAAGCGCTCCATGAAATGGGTGTCGAAGTGGCCGGAGCGGAACTCGGGGTCGTCGAAGATTTTTTGGTGGAGGGGGATTGAGGTGTAGATGCCCTCGACGACGAACTGCGAGAGGGCGCGCTGCATCTTGTTCATGGCCTCTTCGCGGTCGTGGCCATGGCAGATGAGCTTGGCGATGAGCGAGTCGTAGTAGGGCGGGACGACGCCCTCGGCGTACTGGGCGGTGTCGACGCGGACGCCGTTGCCGCCGGGCAGGCTGAAGGCCGTGATGGTGCCGGCGCTGGGGGTGAACTTTTCGGGATGCTCGGCGTTGATGCGGCACTCGATGGCGTGGCCGGTGATGGTGACCGGGGTGGGGACGATGTCGGACAGGCGCTCGCCGGCGGCGATGCGGATCTGGGCCTTGACCAGGTCGATGCCGGTGACCATCTCGGTGATGGTGTGCTCGACCTGGATGCGGGTGTTCATCTCGATGAAGTAGAGTTTGCCCTCCTCGTCCATGAGGAACTCGATGGTGCCTGCGTTGCGGTAGCCGACGTCCTTCATGCATCGCTCGATGGTCTTGCCCAGCTCGGCGCGCAGCCTGGGCGAGATGGCGAGACTGGGGGCCTCTTCGATGAGCTTCTGGTGGCGGCGCTGGATGGAGCACTCGCGCTCGCCCAGGCTGAGGACGTTGCCGTGCTCGTCGGCGAGGACCTGAAACTCGATGTGACGGGGGCGCTCGATGTACTTCTCCATGTAGAGGTCGCCGTTGCCGAAGGCGCCGGCGGCCTCGCTGGACGCCTGCTGGAAGAGCGCGGGCAACTCGGCGGCGTTGCGGCAGATGCGCATTCCGCGCCCTCCGCCACCGGCCGCGGCCTTCAGAATCACGGGATAGCCGATGGAGCGGGCGCACTCCAGGGCCTCGTCCTCGCTGGCGAGCACGCCGTCGGAGCCGGGCAGGATGAGGACTTTGGCCTTCTTCATGGTCTGGCGCGCGGTGGATTTTTCGCCCATGAGGCGCGTGACCTCGGGCGGCGGACCGATGAACTTGATGTTGGAGGCGCGGCAGACCTCGGCGAAGTTGGCGTTCTCGCTGAGCAGGCCGTATCCGGGATGGATGGCGTCGACGTCGGCGATCTCGGCGGCGGAGATGACGGCGGGGACGTTGAGGTAGCTCTCGGCGGCGCGGGGCGGGCCGATGCAGATGGCTTCGTCGGCGAACTTGACATGCAGGCTGTGCCGGTCCGCCTCGCTGTAGACGGCGACGGTGCGGATGCCCATCTCGCGGCAGGCGCTGATGACGCGCAGGGCGATCTCACCACGATTTGCGATCAAAATCTTACGAAACATGTTCACCAAGACTTTCCATCTTTGGATGTCGCCTTGCGGACAAGTAAACCAGCAAGTAATAAATCATGGCGCCGTACCAAATCCCGACGCTTAGGAGGAAGCGGACCGACTTGGATTTGCCCACGAGCTCAGGATCTCGAACTTCTCTAAACTCTTGATATCTGCGCATACCAGCCCACAGAAAAATTATGCTTAGGGGACTCAAAATTCCTAGCGAACCCCAGAGAACTTGCGCCACAAAACCGTTGGACTCGCCTGGAGTTATAACGCCGAACCAGTATGCCGTTAGCAAACAAATGAATACTGTAGCCAAACCGTAGAGGCAGGCTGCCTGTGTGCTTACCATCCATCTATAGCTAACTCTGTTCCAGAGCCAATTCGATCCAAGCATTCTGAGATTCCTGATTGGTAGACAAAAGCGATCAATTCTTTATCGCGGGCGGATGGCGAAGAGGGGCTGGCCGAACTCGACCGGCTGGCCGGTTGCGGCGATGCGTTGGACGATCTCGCCCGCCACGTCGCACTCGATCTCGTTCATCAGCTTCATGGCCTCGACGATGCAGAGCACCTGGCCGACTTCGACCTGGTCGCCGAGCTTGACGAAGGTTGGCGCGCCGGGCGAGGGCGAGTCGTAGAAGGTGCCGACGATGGGCGACGTAACTTCGTGCAGCTTTTCTGCGGCCGGTGCGGCGGGCTGCTCCGGGGTGGCCGCGCCCAGGCTTGAGACGCTGCCGGAGGCGCTTGCGGCCAGTTGCTGCGCCATCGCCAGGTCGACCGCGCTTGCTCCGGCGGCACCGGCAAACTTGATGCGCACCTTCAGGTCCGTGCGCTCCATATCGAACTCGGCGATGCCGTTTTCCTTCAGGAAATCGACCAGTTCGCGCAACTCCTTCAGCTTATTGCTGTCCATCGTTCCTCTTCCTCGCGGCACTTGCGGCGCTCACTGCATCTAGTCTTTGTTCGAATCTCGAATCTCGAATCTCGAATCTCGAATCTCGAATTTCAAATCTCGAACCATAAACCTTGAACCTGATCCGTTACAACTCGATCCACGCCTTGGGGCTTGGAGTCAGGATTTCGCAGCCGGAGCGGGTGACCAGCACCGTGTCCTCGATGCGCAGGCCGAACCTTCCCGGCATGTAAATGCCAGGTTCAATTGTAACGATCATTCCGGTTTTGAGCTTCTCCGTTCTCTTAGCGGCGAGGCGTGGATCCTCGTGGATCTCCAGGCCGAGGCTGTGGCCGGTGGAGTGGGTGAACCAGTCGGCGAGTCCGGCGCGGCGGAGGACGGAACGGGCTGCCTCATCGACATCGCCGGTGACGACGCCGGCGCGGACGGCGGCGAGGCCCGATTCCTGCGCATCGAGCACGGCGTCGTAGGCGTTTCGCTCGGCTGTGGTGGCGCGACCCATGTGGATGGTCCGTGTCATGTCGGAGCAGTAGCCATTGAGCAGGACGCCGAAGTCCATGGTGACGAAGCCGCGCCGTGGCAGACGGGCCTGGGTTGCATGGCCATGAGGCAGTGCACTGCGCACGCCGCTGGCAATGATGGTTTCGAAGGACATACCTTCGGCCCCGGCGAGACGCGCCGCGTGCTCCAGTTCCGCTGCGACTGCCATCTCTGTCATGCCCGGCTGGATGAAGGTGAGGATGTGGTCGAAGAGACGGCAGCCGAGGAGGGCGGCGGCGCGCAGGCTGGCGATCTCGTCTGCATCCTTCACCTGACGCAGCTTTGCGACGAGCGGATCGACGGCGACGAAGAGGGAGCGGCGCAGCCTGGCGGGGACGGCCTTGCGCATGTTGTCCAGGGCGGCGAGGGTGGTATGCGTCTGGTCGAAGCCGCAGCGCTTGACGCGGGCGGCTGCGATCCACTCGCATGCCTCGGTGAGCGGCGGTTTGGTGGCAATCACCACCTCGGTGCCCACCGCCTCGGCATTGGCCTGGGCGATGTAGCGGCCATCGGTGAACAGCACCGCGTGTATTGGCGATCGCGTGGACCGCGCTCCAGAAGCCGCTTCGTTCCGCAGCACCAGCGCCGCACTCGATCCGGTAAACCCGCACAGCCAACGTACATCGGGCAGATGCGTCACAAGCAGCGCATCGACTCCCGCCGCCTTGGCCGCATCCGCAGCACTCTTCTTACGCGTATTCAAGCTCATGCGTTCCATTCTACCGAAGAGGCCGCGCAGAGCAATTCCCATTCGTCCAACTCCCTGAAAAACTGCGCGAAACCGGCTATCATGCAGTATGACCGGAATTGTCGCCGATCCGCCGTTGGCTGAGCAGAAAAAGCTGCTCAGCCGGCGCAACTTTATTCTGGGCTCCGCTGCTGGAGGCCTGGCGCTTTACTCCGGCGCGATTGCGCGCCACGAGATCAGCGTGGTGCCGCGCGACGTGGCGCTGGCGAAGCTGCCCGATGCGTTTCATGGCTACCGCATCGCGCAGATCAGCGACATCCACTTCGACGAGTACACCGAGCCCTCGTTTGTGCGCCGCGTGGTGGGAGAGGTGAACCGGCTGGCGCCCGACCTGGTGCTGCTGACCGGGGACTACATCAGCAATAGCCCGCTGGGGCAGAACTTCGCCGCGGGAGCCATGCTGCGCTGCGCCGAGGCGCTGCGCGAGCTGGCCTGCCCGCTGCGCTTTGCGGTGATGGGCAACCACGATTCGATCCTGGGGCCGCCACTGATCCGCGCGGGACTGGCGACGGCGTCGATCCCGGTGCTATTCAACCAACATGTAGCGATTGAGCGTAACGGACAGCGGCTGTGGCTGGCAGGCATCGCCGACCCACTCAGCAATAAGCCCGACCTGGGCCTCGCCGTTCCAGCCAGCCCCGATGGGCCCGTCCTGCTGATGTGCCACGCGCCCGACTACGCGGACAACGTGCTGACCCACCCGCGCGGGGCGCTTGTCGACCTGATGCTGGCGGGGCACTCCCATGGGGGCCAGGTCCGGCTTCCCATTGTCGGAGCGCTGCATCGCGTGGATGGCGGGCGAAAGTACGTCCAAGGCCTCTTCCGGCTGGGCCAGATGCAGCTTTATGTGAATCGCGGAATTGGGACTGTCGGGCTGCCGTTCCGGCTGAACTGCCCGCCGGAGATCACGCTGTTCACGCTGAAGAACAGTTGAAGGGTGCTGGTTGAGGACGAGACTTCGCGGCAACTGACAACCAGCTGCATTTGACAACCAGCTACTTTCTAACGTGCGCGGCCGGCGGGCTTCTTCTCGCGTGGCATGACCGAGAAGGTTGACGTGGCCTTGGGGCTGCTCATGCGGACCATCCAGGCGTCGAGCAGGCTGCGCTTGAAGCGCCAGCGGTTGCCCAGCCTGAAGGCCGGGATGAAGCCCTCCGAGGCGTAGCGGTAGAGGGTATCGCCGCTAATGCCCAGATACTCCGAGGCCTGGCGAATATCCATCACCTCGCGCATCATCTGCTGGACTGCACCCGCCATGGAAGCTCGCTCCTTTAGATTCGAAGTCCCTGAATGATGAGGATGCCGGAAACCCGAAGATACCGGGAGAAAGGCCTGACAAACCCGGCATTTTCTTTTGTATGCCCAAACGGGCGGCCAGGCAACTGGATTTTAATTCTTCATGCAGGAGTCTATGGTTTAGCTACTAACTGATTGATAAACAAGAAGGCTGACCGGCTCGCAGACAAAACGGCGGCAGCACCCCGGCTCGGGTTGCTGCCGCCGCCTTCAACTCACAACTCGCAACGGACAACTACTTCCTCGCTGGCTACAGGCTGCGGAACACGTCGAACAGATCTTCGCCCACGGTACGCGTCTTCGCAAGCGCGTCCTCCGGCAGCGATCGCCAGTGGAACTCGAGTCGCAAGTTAGCTAACTTCATCTCCAGCGCCGCTCACATTTGCCGCGAAGCTGCCGATAGTGGCTTCAGACGGTTGCCGAAGAGGAGTGTAATGGACAGAGTCGAAATCCTATTGCCAAGCTGGCAGCGTGCAGACACGACGGCGACACCCTGCGCGCCTGGGTTTAAATCGTCCAAGCCTCGCTCTGGCAGACGATGGGCGCAAGCGCCTGCGGCATGGCTATCCAGAATGCTCCACAGCCTGGCCAAGACGTTGAGCCGAGGCAGCGAGGCGGTGCAGCAGCAGACGAAGTTGCTCGAAGTCTATGCCGGTGTGGCCATCCTGGCCGGGCAGATGGTGGAAGACAGCCAGCGTATTCACACCGCATCGAACCAGTTGTCGACCCACAATAAGGCGCTCAGCGATAGCGTCTGGGCTTCGAATACTGAAGTTGACGAAATTATGCAGATTGCCACCGAGACCGGAGCAGCCTGCGAGCAGTCCAGCGTCAAGATCGCTCAGGCGCGTGGCCTGCTCGAAGCCTGCTACATCGCCTTCGGAGACAGTGCGCATCTGATCGACAATCTGATTGCCAGCGTTGAGAAGAGCCATGCGGGATTCCGCGAGGTCGACGCCAGCGTCGAAGAGGTGGAGCGCCTCCTGGTCGTCATTCAGGAGATGAGCAATCAGACGAACCTGCTGGCCTTGAATGCGGCGATTGAAGCGGCACGCGCGGGCCAGTACGGCGCGGGCTTCAACGTAGTGGCAAGCGAGATGCGCCTGCTTGCGGACAAGACAGGGACCGCTTCGAAACAGATTCGAAGCATCACCGAACGGATGCGCGCTTCCACGGGCGCAGCCTCAGCTTCGATCCAACTCGTCTCCGAGACCAGCGCCCTGAGCCGGGAACAGGGCGAAAGGGCTTCGCAGGACCTTAACGGCTGCATCGCCGTGATGCACGATGCGGAGAGGACCTCCTGTAGCCTGGCGGCCGCCGCGCGACGCCAGACGGATGCTGTCAAACAGATCACTCAAAATTCGGAGAAGACGAAGGACTTTGGCCGGAATTGCACATGGAGCGCCGATGTCGCGGCGGAGATGAGCATCCCTGGCTGTAGGATGGCAGCCGACTTGTGCGATCGACTGGCGAGCCTCGGCACTGAGATTGCCGCTGCAGACCAATTGGACAAGCAGGAGCTTGCCAGCCAAAGCGCAGCCCTTGAGCGCAAAGCCGCAACCTGCAGGAATGACTCTGGGCTGAATGAACTCGAGCGCATGCGGCCCAGGATCGAGCAGGCCCTCCAGACCCTGCGCAACGACTGCATGCGCCTGGGAGCGCCGTCGCGGAGAGGACGGATTCACCGCGTCAGAACCATGCCTGAACTCTGTTTCGGCGGGCGCAGCCTCAACCTCCAGAACGGACAGGTCGACTCCATATATAAGTCTACGGGATTCACCGCGACCCTGTATGTCCTGGCGGAAGAGGAGGATGGCAGCCGCTCCTTTTATCGCGTGGCGACCAGCCTAAGGTTGATAGACGGGCGCCGCTCCATCGGATCCGAGCTGAATCCGACGAGCGGCGTTGCGCAACGGCTGCTCCGTGGCGAGCCGACGTATGACTACGCGTACCCCCTCGCCCGCTGCCACGTGGTCGCCTATCAGCCGATCATCGATGCGCAGGGTGAACTGATCGGCGCCTTCTGCGTCGGCTGGGAGGTAAAGATCGGGGGCAGCCAAGCGCCGCACGGAAGAGTGGAGGACCCTCCGCCCGTCGAGAGCAACGCGGAAGCGGAATGGTGGTAAGGGTAGAGCGGTTTCACCGCAACTGTTATCGCGCGAGAATTATTGAAGTGGTTTTTCTTGAGGAAAAACCACGCAAACGTTCTTCGCTCCTGTAAAGACCTACGGTGAAACCGCTCTATCGGTGTCCTCGCCTGTCAGACCGCCGGTGCGGCTGGAAAGACAGATCGCAATCCAAGCCGCCCGTCTTTGCTTACCACTTACAACTGTTCTTGCTTACTTTGCCGGCTGGAGTCCTCGGACCACGGCGAAGAGGTCCTCGCCCACGGTGCGCGTGCTGGCGATTGCGTCGGCGATTGAGATGTCGCAGATCTTGGTTCCCTTGAGCACCGCCATGCGGCCGAACTTGCCTTCATGCACCATATCGATTGCCGCGATGCCATAGCGCGTTGCCAGCATCCTGTCGTACGCCGTGGGAGTTCCGCCGCGCTGGGTGTGGCCCAGGTTGACCGAGCGGGTCTCGTAGCCGGTGCGCTTCTCGATCTCCTCGGCCAGGACCTGCCCGATGCCGCTGAGGCGGGCATGGCCGAAGGAGTCCAGCTTGTCGCCGACCGTGATCTGTCCCTCGATCTGGGGCAACTTCGCGCCCTCGGCGACGACCACGATGCCGAAGCGCTTGCCGCACTCCCAGCGGGCGCGCAGCAGGCGCACCACATCGTCCATGTCGATGGGCTTCTCCGGCGTCAGGATGACGTCGGCTCCGCCCGCGATGCCGGCCGTGATGGCGATCCAACCAGCGTCGCGGCCCATGACCTCGACCACCTGCACGCGGCTGTGCGCCTCGGTGGTGGAGTGCAAGCGGTCGACCGCCTCGGTGGCAATCATCACGGCGGTGTCGAAGCCGAAGCAGGCGTCGGTGCCACTGAGGTCGTTGTCGATGGTCTTGGGCACGCTCACGACGTTCACTCCGCGCTCGGCCAGTTCGACGGAGATGGACTGCGTATCGTCTCCGCCCATGGCGATCAGCGCGTCCAGTTTCTCGTCCTGGATGACCTTGAGGCAGCGCTCAAACCCACCGGGAATCTTTTTCACGTTGGTGCGTGAAGAGCGCAGGACAGTTCCTCCGCGATGCAGCATTCCGCTCATCGTCTTCATGCTGAGCGGCATGGTGCGGTCGTCCAGCACTCCGCGCCAACCCTCCATGAAGCCGATGAACTCATCGCCATAGTGCTGCACTCCCTTGTGCACCACCGCACGGATCACAGCATTCAGGCCAGGACAGTCCCCGCCTCCGGTCAACATACCAATGCGCATCGCAAAACCTCTCAATAAGAAATAAGTTCAATCAAAGAAATCATACTGCAACCACCATCCCGATCCGGTGCCCCATGTCACACAACCACTCGGCCGCGAACTGGCCGCGATGCCGTTGCTCGGCCAAAATCAAAGGGACCAAAAGGCCGTAGCGGCGACTGGCCGTAGCGGCGACCGGCAGATGGAAGGGATGGACTGGATGGTGAGAGCGCTGGGACTCGAACCCAGGACCAACGCCTTAAAAGGGCGCGATCTCCTGATATAGTCCCGGTCAGGGGTAAGCATGTGCCGCGCAAGGCGAAGTCGGTAACCGGGCTGTACGAGCACAATCCGGGGAGCGGGATCTGGTACGTCCGGTATCGCCTTGAGGGGAAGCTGGTGCGGAAGAGGATCGGCCCCATGAACAAGGCTAAACAATAGTACCTTGAGGACCTGAGGGATGCCCGCACCAACGGCGGCATCGTCCCCACGTCAGCGAAGGGCGTGGTCAAGACGACTGCCCAATTGGCTGCGGAAGCCAAGGCTACATCCGAAGCTAAGGCCGCTCTCCTAAAAGGAGTCCTTCTCGGCGAGCTGTGCGATGGCCTGCTCAAGGAGATCATGGACGACCCCGATGCCGACCATCGCACCCCACCGAGCCGGATCGCGCGGATCAAGAGGGAACTGGGACAGCGGATTGCCACCTAGACAAATAGACTCAGAAGCCGGCTAAATCCTTCAGCGATACGGTTGCCGTTGGAGTCTGCATCTGCATGCGCCGCACTATACTCTTTCCGGCATAGCTGATCGGCGTGCCTATGCAAAGAGATCCCAGAGATCCCCACGCCTGGCCTTGACTCTCGAACTTCACTCCCGACACCGTCAGCGGGCTGATGCCAAGTGTAATCCTCGACTCGCGGGTCGATTCATGCCCAATCAGCCCATGTGAAGGAAGATTGCCCGGCGACACTTCACACCTCCCACGGGTCCGGAATGCACTGACCGCAAAATTCGCAGGCTGGCCAAAGACCGAGCGGCAGCCAATTGTTCCATATTCCTCACTGAACGCGCAGGAGCCGAGTCCCGGAACCATCACGCGCTCGGCGGAGACGGCAGTCTGAAACGCAGGCATCTCCTGCAGTTGTGCGACGGCGAACTCCATGCGTACCCGTACAGTTCCTCCGCCCAGCCGGTCATAGACTCTCCGGGGAATGGAAATCACCGCATACGAACTGTCGGAGTTGGCAAAGGAATCCTTTGTCAGCACTGAATTCGCGTTCTCCCAATGCGACTGCCAGACATATCCGTCGGGCCCCTCCAGATGAACCCTTTGCCCTTCCAGGCTGAAGCTCGTCCCCGGTGCAATGCTGGAAACAACCAGCGGGACATACAGAATGATGGTTGGAACATCGGGTTTTTCTGAGTTGAAGCCGTGGACTCCAGGTTGCGGACCGGAATAGATTGCGATTGAGACGGGAGCGCCCTGCGCGGGCCTGTCATATCCCGCCACTGCCAGCGAACTTCCCGGTAACAAACACTGCGTGCAGATCAGCAGCACGGCTGTCACCGCACACAGCACGATGGTGTTGCGCGTCGCGCGCCAGCGATATTGATAGACCACTGCGCTCGAAAGAATCGCAACCACAATGCCAAGCTGCAATGAAGTTAAATAGCGCGGCTCCAGGTTTCTTCCCAGCGCGAATGCAACGTAGAGCACAAGCACAAACAGCACCAGCGTGCCCAGAAGCACTAGCATCGTCTGGCCGAACGAGCTTGTGACCGCCGCCAGGCTCGTCAGCGGCAGCACCAGGACAGCACTCAGCAGGAACATGTCGAGAAGAATCAGAGGCAGATTGGGCGCGACAGCAAAGCCGCCCAGATGCAGCAGTACCATCTGCAACAGAATCAGCGGCGCGTACAAAAAAGCAAGCAGAAACAGGCCCTTCGCCGCCAGCAGCTTCCACCACTCTACCGGTCGCGTCGTCCAGAACTGGTTCAGGCCCGGCAGGCGGTCTGTCTGAATCAGCCGAATGATCAGAATTCCCCACGCGATGCACAGCAGAATGGCAAACGCCATCGAGGTCATCCCATCGAGCGTCATCACAACAAGATCATTCCAGCTTCGCGGCTCGAAGATACCGAAGAGAACAAGAATGGTGAGCGTGGCCAGAATCTCCAGCCGCAGTTGGCGCGCGTCCTTGCGGAAGATGTGGACGATCTGATTCATGCCTTGCCTCCCAGTGTGGCTCCCGATGCAACTTCCGAATCCAATTTGGCACGCACTGTGCGGTACGTGCGCGCGTAGGCCAGAAAGATCGAACGCAGCGACATTGGCGCAAACTCCGCATCGCCCACCGTGGGAAAGAGCGTCGCAATCTGCGCCCGCGACTCCGCCTCCGTGCCGAACTGTGAGTGCGTAAACCGCACCAGCGAGCCGCTCCGCTCGCACTCCATCCACGCGGCGGGCAGCTTCGCAGGCGTGTCACTCGCCGGATCGACCTGAAACTCCACCTGGCGAAAGCGGTTGCTCAGCGTCGTCATCTCCTCGCTGAATAGCAGGCTGCCCTCCTCCAGATAGCCCACGTGGCTGGCGAAGCTCTCAATCTCCGCCAGGTCGTGCGAGGAGAGAAACAAGGTTGTCTCGCCGATGCGGTCCAGCAATCCCTGGATCAGTTCGTCGCGTACCAGCGGATCGAGCCCCGAGAATGGCTCGTCCAGAACCAGAAGCGCGGGACGGAAGCAAAGCGCTCCGGCGAAGGCCGCCTTCATCCTCATGCCGCGTGAGAGCTGCTTCAGCTTACGGTCGCAGGGCAGCGCGAAGTCGCGCAGCAGTTGCGCCTCCAGCCCACGGTCCCACGTCGGATAGAACGGGCGCAGGTAATCCAGCAGCCCGCCCACCGTCATCCACTCCGGCAGCTCCTGGTTCTCCGAGACGTAGCCGATGCGGTTCAGTGCCGCGCCGCGGATCTCATTCGTAGGCAGGCCCAGCACTTGCGCCGTGCCCGCCGTTGCCGGCTGCAGATTCATCAGGAGCTGGATCAGCGTGGTCTTTCCCGCGCCATTGGGGCCGACCAGGGCATAGACAGATCCCGGATCGACCGAGAGCGTCACCTCTGCGAGCGCTGTGAGCGTGCGGTACTTGCGGGTAAGGGCATGTGTGGCAATGGATGGAGTGATCATCGGCGGGCTTGACCTCTACGACTGGGAGTGAGTAGTTCGTACTGCTTTGCGATTGACCGGACGAGTTCTTCTTGCTCGACACCGAGTCTGCAGGCTTCGACCACCAGCTCTTCGATCTGACGGCCCAGCAGCTTGGCTCGCTCCCTAGGACTTGATTCAGGCGGCGTCACAATAACCGTGCCGATGCCGGGATGCATCGCCAGCAAGCCTGCTTCGATGAGCTCAGTGACAGCCCTATGGGCGGTGTTGGGGTTGATCCGTAGTTCTTTCGACAGCGTGCGGACCGAGGGAAAGGCTTCTCCCGGGCGCATAAGCCCCGAGATGATTGCGCGCTTGGCCGCGTAGACAATCTGATCCGAGATCGGGATACCGGGCTGAAGAGTGATGGGAAATGGTGTCACAGGTGTATTGATACAACCGATACACCAATCATGCAAGTTAATTCGCTTTGGGGCTAAGCCTCCTCTAACCTGGGCGGCCTGCGAGTATTATCTTGCAGTCTGCATTGACCTTCGCAACCCTACGCGTTCCGCAGAAGATGCCAACGTACAGCAGACAGAGATCGTGTACATCATTGATAGCTCTCAAGAGCAGGGCAATCTGCTCTCTTGTCATCACTGGCCTTTCGATGGATTTGGTCTGTGGCTTAGTCACGTCTTCTGCGGGATCTTCACTAAGAAATTTCAGCTTCTTGGCAAGACGCGTAATCGCCCGAATGTTGGTGAAGCAGTGACCGACCACCGCCTCCGAATAGCCCTTCGCGGCCAGTTGGTTGAGCCAAATTTGGATCTCGAAGGTGTCGAGATTACGAAGGGGCCGTTCTCCAAAACGAGAAGTGAGGTAGTGTCCGAACTCATAGGTGTTCGATTTCTTGTAGGCCGGACTCCACGCACCTTCCCGCATAGGGATCCCCGCCACCTCGGCGCGGAGATCCCAGGTCTCAAAGTCGAGACCTAGATGTTCAGTCCCAGCATTTGATGGTTGATTGAGATGTGGGCCACCCGCCGAATTAATAACTCAGGACACTAGACCGCCATCTAACGAACAAACCTGGCTAGCAACCGGATATAGGCAGTTTGGTAGCCGATGGATGGCTCGGTCACCTCCCAGGAATCGATTGGCCAGCCATCGCTAAAATCGGCATAGGCCTTTTGTGGCACTTCACCAAACGGGGGTGAAGGCGGCGCCTGCCCACAGCCAGGGTTGAGGTTCGGGCACCCTTTGGCCCAGTTGTAGTGCGGATTGGCGCCGCCCACGAGGTAGCCGGGCGGAGGACCAAATTTTGAGCCGCTAACGCTGCCCCAAAGCGCACTACCGTGGGCAAACCAAGTATGGTAGAAACGGTCCACCGAATTGCTCGCACCAAACGCCTTCATGTTGGACAGATAGACCTTGCCGAGCGGATTGACGCCGTCGACATAGTGCAGATAGTCCGCCGCAGCGCTCATGGCATCGGCCGGGCTGTGGCTGCCCAAACCATAAAGCGCTTCGTCGCCAAAAATGTTGCCGTGATTGGATTTGGTCGCGTTGCTGCCCCAGGTATAAGCCGAAATATGGGCCCGGTAAGGATCGCTCTCGGCGGCCTTCCAACCGTCGTCTTCGAACCCTTTGGCAAACTCGGTCTTGATGGCAGACGAAACCGAAGGCGTCGCCCCGGCCAGGCTTGCATAGTAGACCAAAGGTGCTGTCTGCGTGTAGTCGAAATCAAGCGTACGGTGATAGGTGAAGATATGATTGTCGCGGTAATGCGCGTCGATATAGTCGCGGTAGATCGCCTCTCCAGTCAGATCGAAGAGATAGACGGCGGCGGCTATAGCTCCCATCTCGCGCCCATAATCGTCAACCTCCTGCTGCCCAGCCGCAAGCCCTTCAGAATGGTCGCGTGGATCATTGTTGTAAAAGAGCACGTGCGGATGCGCTTGGGCCCACCCCCAGGCCTTAAGCGCCCGCTCTCTCAGATCATCGGCAAATGTTTTGAGGGCCGGAAACTGTCCGTAGGTCTTGGCCGCGTAGGCAAAGGCCTCGGCCCCCGCATAGGTCGAAGAGGTGGTCGCCGGGCCATAGAAGCTAGGCCCCGTAGCCGCCGAAGCTGGGCTTCCCGACGCCGATCCGATCACCGACAGCAACGAGCCATCATCATTTTGCATGCGCTTTAGCCACTCAACCTCCCATTTGACCTCATCGAGCAAATCGGGAATGCCGTTACCGGATTCTGGAATGTTAAAGTCGCCGGTAAAGGCTGTCGGGCTTTCGTGATAAGCGTGAAGCAGGCCCACTACATAGTCACCGCTCCAGCGGGTATAACGATTGAAATCACCGGCGTCATACCATCCGCCGTGCAGATCACGGGCTGTCGCTTTATCGTTCTTGGCGCTATAGAGCCGAGCCTCAGAGTCTTGACCTGGGCCCATATGACTTGCCTTGTCCGCCCAGCCGGCGCCGGCATAACGCGCCTCCTTGGTAAAACCGGCGCGCTGGTAATAGAGCATGCGCACAGCCTGCACCAAGATAGGCTTATAGAGATTGGCCGCGACCGAAAAGGCCACGGAATCATACCCCGCCTGCTTGTCACGGATCAGATAGCGACCCGGTGTGACAACCCGCGAAAAGTCGAATTGCCAAGCATGGTCGCCTGAAGAGGGATCGACAGCGCCGGCGTGCCAGGCGACAGGCGCCCCCTCAAAGACAACTGCCCCCGTCTTCACATTGACGACCTGATAGACCTTACCCGGCGCAAAGTGCCATTGGCTATCGAAGCCGGTAGCCGGATCGCGGATAACGGCGATCTTTTTTGCATCCGGCAGATAGCCAAACTGATCGACGACGATGAAGGGCGTAGGCGACGCGCTACCCTTAGGGCCACCTTTAGCGCTGCCCTGAGCACTGGCTCGTAGGCTCGGACAAAAACAAAGTGCAGCAAGCCCCGCGATCAAGACCTTCTTCAACATGACCCTCCGAACCCCTTACAAAAAAACCTTTGATGCCGAGCTCGGAGCGACACGCTACGAATTCAACTCAAGGCTGTGTTAATTATGTTAATTGACATTATAACCGGAACGCTTCAACTACCATCCTGCGCACCTCATCGCGATTTCTCTTCGTCAAGAGCTCGTGCCCCGCGGCGGGTGGTCCAGGTCCCGGAGTAGCTGAGTTAACCGAAATCTGGATGCCCCATGTCTCTATTCTGAGACACGGATGGCTGGAATCCCAGTCGTGAGCGGATCACCGCCTACGCCAGCCAGAGCGGCAGCAAGCTCGATAGTTGCAAAGAGACGAAGATCGTTATCTGGGATCTGGTCCAATAGCCTGGCTGCGTCAGGCCCCATGCGCCGCACGGCCTGATAGAGGACCGAACGGAACGCGCCCGTGGACGGCCAAAATTCCTTTGGCGCGTAGTTTGGCGCATCAGGCGATGTGTCTTGCCGATATTTCTCCAGTGCGTCTTCGATGGGTGGGCCAAAGTCTCCGCCGCGAGCAGCGTCGATGATCCGGCGCTGCCGGTCAAAATCGCTGGGGTCGCCCGTCAGGATATAGCCGCCACCGCACGTTCCGTCCTGGCAAGTTGCAGGTTCCTAGCCTGCCAGCGGATCAGCGCGAGCATATCGCCGGAGCAGGAGATGACCTTTGGTGAAACTGCTCAGTTAAAGATTTATGGGCGAAAGGTGGGCGGAGGCTGGAGGACGGTAGAAGTGGGCTCGGTGGACTGGAGCGTGAAGGTGAGTGTAGTGGTGGTGTTCGGCGCGATCTTGTCGAGGGGAAGCCAGAGCTGGTTGTACAGCTGACCATTGAGGGCGATTGAGGTTACGTAAGGTCCGGTCCCTTCGGAGCGGATGACGAGGGTGCGAGGGTCGAAAACGCCGCCGAGGTGGAGGGTGGCTTCCGGGAACATGGGCGTGCCGAGAAAGACTCCGGCGGCGCCCGGGACGCCGGGATAGAGGCCGAGGGCGTTCCAGACGTAGACGCCGGAGGTAGCGCCAAGATCGTCGTTTCCGGGAATGCCGTCGGGTTTTGTGGTGAAGGTCTGCTGCTCGATGCGGGTGATGACATCGCCGATTTTCCACGGGGCGTTCGTGTACGCGTAGACGTAGGGCGTGACGAAGTCGGGCTCGTTAGCCATGTTGAAGCAGGGGTCGTTCCAGCAGATGAGCTTCGAGAAGAAGCGGCCGAGGCGGGGAACGACGGTATCATTGCCGCCCATAGCGGCGACGAGGCGCGGGTAGTCGAAGGGAACCATAAAGGAGTACTGCCAGGCATTGCCTTCTTCGTAGCCGACGGGACCGACCCAAGCGGGAGCGTTGAGCACGCGCGGCAGCGAGCGGTCGGCGTCGAAGCCGGGGAGCCAGGAGCCGTCGGCGGAGCGGGGGCGAATCCATTTCGTTTCGGGGTCAAAGAGGTTCTTCCAGTTACCTGCTCTTTTCATGAGCATCGTGGCATCGGCTTTGTCTGCTTTGTCGCCGAGGGCGCGGGCAAACTGCGCGATGGCGAAGTCGTCGGAGGCGTACTCGAGGGTGCGGGAGGCGTCAATACTGTCGTGGTCGACTGGGACGTAGCCGTACTGCAGCTCCGCCGCGAGGTAGGGTCGCTCGGAATTGCCGTGGGGGCCGCTGCCAGGCTCGGTCGCGGCTTTGATCATAAAGTGGAGTGCTGATCCCACGTCGAAGCCGCGGGCTCCGAAGGCGAAAGCTTCGGAGAGAACGGCGCTGGGTGAGTCGCCGCCCATGACATACGTGACGTCGTTGGCCGCGGGCCAACGTGGGAGCCAGCCGGATTGCTCGGCGTCGTTGACGAGGGACTGAGCTTCGTCCTCGGTGCGCTGGGGATTGAGGAGGGCCTGGAGTGGGATGACGTCGCGGTAGATGTCCCAGTCGGAAAAGTTGGCGTACTGGGCGAGGTTGCAGCGCACGCCGATGCAGAAGCGGCTGATGTGGTGGACCTGACCGTCAAAGCCGATGTAGTCGCCGTTGTCGTCGTTGAAGATATTCGGCGAAAGGAACATGTGGTAGAGGCCGGTGTAGAAGATGGTGCGCTGCGCTGGCGTACCGCCGGCGATTTGGACCTGGTCGAGGAGCCTAGTCCATTCGCGCTGAGCGAGATTGTGGACACGGTCGATGTCCCAGGCTGGGATTTCGTGATTCAGGTTGGCGCGGGCGTTGGCGACGCTGACGAAGGAGAGGCCGACTTTCATCAGGACTTCGCGCTGGGAGCCGAAGTCGAACCAGGCACCGGCGTGGCGGGCGTTCTCTTCTCGGGCGGAGGAGTCCACGGTGTCGTCATGCCACATGGAGGTGCTGACGAACGGCTCGCGGAATTCAGCGGCGAAGTAGAGGGTGTAACGGGTGGGCGTGCTGCAGAAGCCGCCGGAGCGGGCTTCGCCTTCGACGGCGTTGCTGCCAACGAGGCGTATGGTTGTGCCGTCCTGTGTGCGGGCGGGGTCGTCGGGCTTCTTGTCGATGATGGTGGAGTTGGCGCTGCCGCCAGCGTTGAGCAGGAGGCGCGCGGGCGTTCCAGCAGGGAAATTGAAGCGGGCGATGCCGGAGGTGTTGGAGACGGTGATCTCGACGCGTATGCCGTTGGCGAGCGTGACAGCGTAGTAGCCGGGGTGGGCGGATTCCTGGGAGTGATCGAAGGGCTGGGTATAGAGGTCGCGGTTGACATGCGGGCTGACGGTGAGATTGCCGGCCCAGGGAAGGACGGGGATGTCTCCGTAGAGCGGGCAGCCGGCGCCGGAGAGGTGGGTGAGGGAGAAGCCGGTGATGCGGTGGGCGTCGTAGCGGTACCAGGCGTCGGGGCCGGTGTCGGGGCTCCACTGCATCATGCCCCCGGGGAGAGTTGCGCCAGGGAAGGTGTTGCCGCCGCCGGCGGTTCCGATGAAGGGGTCAACGGCGTCGTAGGAGGCGGGCGACGAAGACTGAGCAAAGAGAGGGAGACAGAGGAGCAGAACAAGCTCTGGAGCAAGTGAACGTGCGGACATGGGAACAATACTAGTCCTGCGCATGGAGTGTGGAAACGAGAGGCGGGGTGAAAAGAAGGGAATCCAATTTCCGCGGGACCGGTTCCGGAGAGGCCGGTCCACGCCGGAGAGTGGCCTGATGTGGCGCGGCGGGACAGAATGGGCTGACCAACCGCTTCCCTACGCGCCCGACCCGACCAAGAATACCGATCCCCCATCCAAGTGCCCCAGCGAACCAAAAAGACTGCCATCTGCCGAGTGGTTGATTTCGGCTACCGAACGGCATGACCCGAGTTTGTATGGAGCGCCAAAACATCTTGCCTGACATTTGCACCGTGGAAGCCTGGCGCGGTATATGAACTCCGTGTCCCGTTTGAGGGCCTATTTCCCGCTGTCGCGCGAGCGGGATGAAACATCGCCGTACACGATCCCGCGTCCCTCGGTGCCAACATACACCCGACCGTAGATTCTTGGATCCCCGGTGAGGTCGCCAAGGTTTCCGAACTGGTGCGCATCGTCATTGATGCGTGTCCACGAACTCCCCGCGTCTTTCGAGCGGAAAATTCCGTAAACGCCCTTCACCGTTCCGGCGGCGTACACGGTTGGATAGGAACTCCCTTCAGCCGCCATCCCGAAACCCACCAGCGGTGCGCTGTCGATTGAGGCGAGCCTGGTAAAGCTGGCACCGAAGTCCGTCGAGTGATACAAGCCGCTCTCCAGGGGTAGCCAGAGGTCGCCCTCGTGTCCCGGCACTGCCTTGGGTTTGGCTTCCGCCGTCCAGCCTGGGTTGCCATTGTCTTTCGGCAGGCGCGCGGCGCGTTCGACAAACGTTGCTCCGCCGTCGCTGCTCGCATAAACCGTTCCGGTGGCGGCGTCATACCCGTAAAACTTCCTGGGATTCACGCGATCCGCCACTACGCGCAGCCCCTTCGGCGCGCCGGAGCACGCGGTCCATGTTCTTCCGAAATCGATCGAGTAATCCGGCCCGGCCGCGCCCGGCACCCAAACGATTGTGGAGCCATCAGCTGCTACCGCCAGCGTAGATACATAGCCGCCGGCGGACGGTCCCTGTCCTGCGCTGACAGGCAAGCTGGCGAACGGCTTCCAGGTGCTGCCGCCGTCAAGCGAATAAGCGCCTGCCACCGTTCCGCGATAGTCCAGCACCCCCACTCGGGCCACGATGGCCGGGTTCGATTCGGCGTAATCCAGCCCTACCACGTTGGTCATTACGGGGTTCGTGAACGTCTCCGGCGAAACCTGCAGGTCATCGTGCCGAAACCCGCCTTCGTCCCCCATGGCGCTTAACAGGTGCGCCCCCGTCGGTGGGCTCACCACCGCGTCAATCACTGTCTCCTCGATTCCATTGGCTCCAACAGTCCAGTGGACCATGCGATGCGAGTCAACGTTGGTCGTGTCGTCGCTCGTCCATAGCGTGTTGCCGCCCTGGTAGAGTATGTGGCTGGAATCGAATGGATCGATCTCAAGCGACGAGTTCCAGACTCCGAAGACCGACTGGTGGTGCAGAAATGGGGACAGCGAAGTGTCAAAGACGGAGTACTTTCTCAGGCTGGTCCAGGTTTTGCCGCCGTCTGTGCTGCGAAATATGTCGTCGCCTGGAGCCCATCGATTCCATGTACCGACCATCACCGTTCCATTGCGCCGCGCATCGGCTCCCACCGCTACATATCCATACCAGAGCTCTCCCCTGGGTTCCGGCGGCGTGATGTTCGTCCACGTCCCATCGTTCGTGTCCAGCTTGTACACCGCCCCGTTGCCGATGCCGGAGAGCGTTGCCGCATTGCAATAGGTGATGTAGAGTGTGCCGTCGGGACCGAGAGCCGATCGCATCGGCCGTGGGCTCTCTCCGTCCCCAAGCGCGGTGGGCTGGCCGGGGATCGCCTGCCAGCTTTGGCCATCGTCGGTCGAGCGGTAGATGCCTCCCGTGTATGCGGCAACATAAACCGTACCTTTGTGCCGCGTATCGAAGCGGACAAAGTCCAGGCCCATGGTGTCGGACGAGCGGGAGATGGGAAAACCTGCCATCTGGCTCCATGTCTTCGCGTGATCCTCGCTGCGCCAAAGCCCGTTCTCGTGGGTGCACAGGTAGAGTTCGTTGGGTTGGAACGGATTGACCGCCAGTCGCTCGCCGCCTTGTTGGCCGAACATATCGTTGGCGCCCAGCTTGAAAGGCAAGTCAACCCTCTTGAACGTTGTGCCCTTGTCTGCGGAGATCAGAATCGCTCCATTCTCCGCCCATGGTTCAGTGTAGGTTCCCGCCGCAATGTACACTCGCCCGGGATCGGTCGGATCGAGGGCGATGCTCTCCACTCCCGTGAGGTTCCAGTCCGATCTCGTCCCGCTCAGCCAGTCCAATAATGGAACCCATATCGGTTGGGTCGAATCCCAGCGATAAGCGCCGCCCACATTGGCGCGAATGTACATGAGTCCCGGGACCGCGGGGTGAATGTAGATGCCCGGCATCACTCCACCGTCCACTATCTTCACGCTCTGCCAGACGTACTTCGTGGAAGTGAGCGGTGCGGCCCCGTCGTTTTCGCCGTAAGCCGGAGCCATGCACACGATCATCCAGCCAACAGCAAGCATCGTGCGCACTGCGCCCAGTCGGTGACTGGCTATAAGCGGCACAATAGTCATGATCCAGAGCAACGGACAGCCAATTAGGACCAAAGCAACCAACCCACACTGCATCATCTCGGGAGCTCCAACGTCACAATATGATAGCCCCAAAACAGGTGTCTCTCAGCGGAGGATTCTGCAACCGCCGCATTTCCCGATGGTGGCGCACCGCGAAGGCTTCCAGACGGCAGTTAAGGCCACGCTGATGTCAATGGCGCGTATGGGCCAATACCCATGCCCGACCCAAGAGATGTAGCAGTCTCGAAGCTGCTATCCAAGATCGTCTGCGCGTTGGTTGACCGGCCTCGACGTGATGGACGCATACACCCACTTCATCAAGGCCGACGAGAAACTGGGCGTAGCGGAGGATGCTCGCAAGGACGTACTCCCCAGGCGGCAAACTCACGCCAATACGAGAAGACGGCGGGCAACGCCGTACCCACTTCGCTGGCTCCGAGTTGCAGAAGTCCATGGCCCGCGCCGCGCTCGAACGAACCCTGCAAGCGCTGCGCTACCTCCGCGTCGAGCGCAAGGGCGTCGTCCTCCTGTGCCAGCGAGAGGTGTCCATGGGGAGTCATAACGGGTGCGAGCAACACCGGATGCATACACAAAACCTAGCAGCAGCAACGGCTTTGAGACAACCCACACCCTCGCGACTAGAGCATTTTCACAGTTTCTGTAATGTCGGCATGGAGAGCCTGAACCATGCTTGAGCATTGTCTGTAGGGATGAGGGCGAGGGCTTCGGTGATAGCTTGGTCGAGGTTCTCCTTGCTTCTGGCCCGAGTTGAGCGCAGGTATTGTTTGATCTTTGCCCAGGTCTTTTCGATGGGATTGAGGTCGGGAGAATAGGGCGGCAGATAGAGCACTTCCGCTCCCCGGGCCTCGATCCGTTCGCGCACCCCTGTGACCTTGTGCTAACTGAGGTTGTCCATCACCACGACGTCGCCGATTGCGAGCGTGGGGCACAAGACCTGTTCGACATAGCCGAGGAAGATATCAGCGTCGGTAGCTTCCTCGATGGTCATCGCCCACTCACTCCGCCGAGCCGCATTGCCGCCAGAATGTTCAGGATCTTCCAGTGGCCACCGGGCATAGATTCGTGGATCCGGCGAACTGCTGGGAGATATAGCGAGCCAGGCGGACGACCGCAACTGCTTCTCGGAAAGCAATGCACACATGCACGACGCCGACCGGCATTGGGGATAAGCCGCCCTTAAGTCGGTTCACTGTTCCATTGCTCTCCAGACCCCTTCTACAGAACTTTAAGCGGAAATATCCTTTTTCAATACGTGGCGACCGAAACCCGGAGCACATCGGGTTCCGAAGAGAAGTTGAGGCCCCAGTCCGTTTGATCGCCATTCAGGATGCGCTGGAACTTGAAAGCGCCGTTTTCGTAGGCGCCTTCTTCGACGCGCAGGAATTGGCGGTGCACCCTTTTGCCGCCGATCTTAGCGGCAGGGGTCTGTCCGGCTTCCACGACGATATTCCCGGCTTTCCGCTGTTGCTCGGTGCCGGCGGGGCGGAAGTCGACGCGGCAATCGAATCCGGTGACCAGAAACCGGTTGTCTCCCAGTTGCGCGACCAGGGCGCGCCCGCGCGGCTCGTGAGTTTGACTTTCATCCGGCATGCGCCTGCGGCCCGGTCCATAGGAGATCACCGCGTCCCAGTCTCCGAAATGGAGGGTTTGGGTGGGTTGGCCTTCCACTTCCGCCGTGGCCTGTAGCTTGCCTTCGAAGTTAAGGCGCGCGATATCGCGCATCATGGGGCCGATAAGCCGGTAGTTCTGCGCGGTCGGATCAAGGAACGTATTCTTCGCATCCGGTTCACCGGGCAGGGCGGGACGATTGCGCGTGTAATCCAGCCCGAACGGCGAGTAGCCGATGGCCTGAAGGCCGAGAGCGGAAAAGAAGAAACGGGCTTCATGAACGGCACCGCTGGTTTCGGGAACGAACAATGCATTGTCCGGGCGATGGTAGAGATCGAGCGTCTTAAGATACTGTTCGGTGCCTGGCAGATAGATATCGGGTGCGAGGACATCGATGGCGGGGGCCTCGACCTTCCAGATGGGGATCACGTTGTCGGTGGGGCCTCCGCTCTCGTAGTTGACAGGCACCTCCGGCGTGAGCGGATCGTGCAATGCATCATTGACATACAGCGGCAACGGGTAGGCGGCCTTTCCGGCGGCGGCAACCTCTCCCACATATTTGGCGATCGCCCAAGCATGAAAGTAGACCTCGGCTTCGGGACCGAAGACCGTCTCCCAATTGGCATCGGGCGTGACCGGGGTCTTGCCCATGGCCTTTA
>Ga0224554_1000462_pt1 | contig 33774 bp, 38 predicted proteins | sample 714S22024metaG_FD_180666 | JGI IMG/M metagenome (GOLD analysis project Ga0224554, IMG submission 180666) | Peat soil microbial communities from Stordalen Mire, Sweden - 717 S2 20-24 | ecosystem: Environmental > Terrestrial > Soil > Wetlands > Peat | place: Sweden: Norrbotten County, Stordalen... | reverse complement strand
ACTCTCCCTTTTCCCCCAGGTGGGTGTGTGCAGGAGACAGCCGGGTACGGAGCCTTTTGGACTAGGAAAATCAAGGGGATTGTGGGGATTGGGATGCTACGTGGAGACCGACTGGAGCGAAGCGAAAGGAGGTCGGAGCAATAGCCTCGGAAAACCCGCGCCGACAAACCCGCGCCGGTAAAGCGACCCGGCGTCGCTGGTGGTAGATACCGGGTATCTACGGCGTGGCGGGGGCGGAATTTTTCCCCGCCCACAAAAGCGACACCGGCGAGCTTTTCGCTGGGCGCGAAAAGCTCGATTTGGTCTGCTTTTTCAATGGTCGGGGCGGTCAGATTCGAACTGACGACCCTCTGCTCCCAAAGCGGAAAACTCTCTTTTGGGGAAAACTGAATTTCGGCAGCTCAGGGGAAAGTGTTGAGGGGAAATGCAGGCATTCCATCGCATTTTAAAGATTTTTTAAAGATTTAATGAACACTAGGCATTGCGCGTATATGATGGGATACATCTACATGAGAAGAAATGGCTTCTGGAGGTCTGTGGTGAATCAGATGTCAATTCGCGCATCGCTTGACCCCATAATTGAACAGCAGATGTTCGAGCCGTCTGCAAGGCCAACCAGAAACCGCTTAACAGATATATCCAGCAGCAATGTACGAAAGAGGCACAGGGATTATTGTTTTCTGATTACCCTTTCTATTCTCGGTGTCGTAAGCCTAACCCTTGGTTGTGGTGGGGGAAGCAGCAACAGCTCTTCCATACCTCCGCCTCAGCAAGCATCAGCTCCAACCATCACTCCGAACGGTGGAACTTTCACTTCAGTGCAAACTCTGACCGTCAGCGACAGCACTCCCGGCGCGGTATATCATTGCGCCACTGGCGGCAGCACGCCAACGGCCGCGTCCGGTTCTTGCCCGTCCACCATCAGCGCTTCCACAACTGTGGAAGTATATGTATCTGCCAGCGGCTACACCGACAGTGCTATTAGCACTGCGGTGTTTACCATCAATCTACAAGCAGCCGCCCCAACCATTTCTCCAAATGGCGGCAGTTTCGGCAGCACGCAAACTCTGACCGTCAGCGACTCCACGTCCGGCGCTACTTACCACTGCACAACAGATGGCAGCACGCCAACTTCGGCCTCTGGGTCTTGCCCTGCTACCGTGAACCTTTCGTCCACTTTAACCACAATTACGGTTAAGGTGTACGCATCGGCTAGCGGCTACACCGATAGCGCCATCACCTCAGCGACCTTCAACTACGTAGCACAAAGCGTGGCTTGGACCAACAGTTCAATTAACGTTGACCTGAACGGAACACTGGCCATTACGTCCAGCAACCTTACAGCGTCGGCTTCTTGCTCGCCAGCATCTGTGGCATTTACGGTTGTTCCGGTTTCATCGGACACCGCTCATGCAACAGGTTCCACCTTCGCTTCGTATGCGGCGGACACAACCAATGCAACTTACGGCAGCATCCTCGGCGGCAACGCGCTACTCGAGGACAACACCAACACCTTCAACGCAACCGCTACCTGTGGCGCTTTGGTCAGCAAAGTAACGCTAACCGTAAACGACGTGGCTCCGACGCTTGTGTCAATTTCTCCAACCACGGTTAAGACGAGTTCTACCAGCACCACATTCGACTTGGTCGGCACTGGATTTAGCGCTCAGAGCTCAACCCAGAATCTTTCCCAATGGTTTGGCACAACAGCTACACTTCGAAATGGTGCTTGCCCTACAAATCATACAGATACTGGAGCTGGAACTGCTTGGATTAGCTCAACGCACATAGAGCAGTTTGCATCTGGTAACATAGGGGTGGGGACTTGGAGTTACGTTGTGTACAATGCACCCACTGCGGCAGGAACTGGCGGCGGCTGGAATTGTCTGGCGAGCGCCTTCACTGTCACTGCTAATGCCATCACCGGCACCGGCAACGCCATGGTCATCGTTGATCCTGGCACCAACAGCTCAACAGCTGCCGGCGCTTCGTCCTCAACCACCTCAACCGCAACCTCAACCACTGGCACCGCAACCGTCATCAAAAACGGCGCGGTAACCGCAACTACTACACAGCTCGCACTCGGCGCTGGCTCCGGCAATCCTGTTGCTCAGGGAAATCTTGTGTTCGTGCCCAACCAGGCCGCTCACACGATTTCCCAAATCGACACTGGGGCTGCCACTCCAACCGTCTCAACCATCTCCACTGGCGCAGAATATGCTCCGGTGATTATGGCTGCAGACGCAAACAATGTCTTGGTTGCCGCGAACGCGAACGGAGATCCGTCTCAGGGCGCAATTCTGACTCTGAAAAACGGTTATCTCACCAAGCTAGCGGACGCACCGTACTTCGACGATCTGGCCATCCAAGCGGCTAACGCAGTGTGGGTCAGCACCCCCAAAGGGAGCACCACGGCGCAAGTGCACATGATTGCTCTGACTGGTGGGCCCGAAACGGTCGCCCAGTTGACGCAACATGCGGACTCGTTGAAGGTTATGGCTGACGGTACGCTCCTCGCGTTCCATGTCGGCGATGCCACGGCTCTGGTTCTGGACCCATTCACGCTTGCAGAGCGCGGATCGGTGTCCTTTGCCAAAGGGCTGTACGGCTTCAGTGGCGACTACGCAACTTTGTCCGATGGCAGCATCGGCAAGGTAGCGGTAAGCCAAGACGGCTCTGGTAATCCAACCGCGAGCTTCACGGCAATTGACACGGCAGCGGGGAACTACGGCAGCTTCGCGGTGGACACCACCACGCAGCCCGGAGTCGCAAAGGTCTACAGCGTCTACCACGACGGCAGCGGCACATCTGCGCCTCGGGTAGACATAGTCCCCCTTTACGGGGGTCGCAACTAACAAAATAAAACGTGTCAGCTCTAGTATAGATTTATTATTGGAGGCTACATCATGAGCACATGTGCACGTTGTGATGGAAGCGGAACCATCGAATGTCCAACATGCGGCGGAAATGGTCGTACTGGCGGGTTTCCTATAATCGATGTTGGGTCTTTCGAGTGCAGTAGATGTAACGGCGACCGTCAAGTAACTTGTCCGACATGTCACGGCAGCGGAGAGGTAGACGATTAGTGCGGTCTGTCTGTAAGTAATCAGTTTACCTGTCGGCTAAATATCTTTCTTTTAGTGCTTCTGCGAATGAAGACATTTCCTTTCTAAATAGATCAAGATTATCACTCTGCTCGCCATGCGGGAGTCCGTCCTGGATTCCATATCCCTGATTGATTATTCGTGTATTACCTAAACGGAATACTGCTATCAGCCGCACAGGATTCAAAGGGTTCCGCACTTTATAAAATGCATCGAGTAAGTCAAGCACATTCTTCCTTTCTAATAATATCTGTCGTCTGACTTTATCTCTCTTTTCTTCAGTCTCGGCAGACCCTTCTAAGTTTTTGGATAGAGCTTCCGATGCCATTTCATCGTCGATGCTGCCCACGTCTACCCACGGGGCTTTAATTCCATGATGAAGATGCCCCTCACAAGACGCCCGTGTTTGAAGGCCGAGGGCGTTCAAGGCAATTACAGATTCTTTAATGCCTTTGTCTATAGGGCGACCAAGACGATCAGTCGCAAGTTCGATATTCTCAGATATTTTGTGCCACTCTTGTTCTTTTTCAATGTGGCTATATAGCTCAGGTGATCCGTATTCCAATGTTGTAGAAGTTATTGTCTATGCGGTCATAGTAAGATATTTTGTGAATTACGTCTATGCGGCGACGTTTCTCCGCCGAGGAGTCTGACCTTGCAACGGCGTTAGCAGCAAAAAGCTAGAGGTGGAGTGGTGAAGCATAATTAATGCTGAGTCGGTATTATGAGTAACACTGTTCCAATCTCTAGTAGTAGTTGCTTTGCAGTTTTAACTCCGCTCTGAGATGGGCAGCCATTTCGGTCATCAGAGGACGCGATTGAACGATCAGATGGATGTCGCTCAATGTTCATCGCATCTCCACCGACTCCGACAACGTTCAAAGGATGGCGTCCACGCAGACCAACCCCATTGTTGGTCTTAGTTTGAACGGGAGGACGGGATGCGAAAAGTTCGTACGGCTTGTGCAAGACAACATCTGCGACTCTGTTGGTTACAGTCACTCTCAATGCAACACGCCTGAGAAGTTGTTGCTGAAAACTCGGTGCGGATGTCTCGAATACCGCCTTCACACTGACCGCAAAATCTATGAACTCTTTTAGCTTTTCGCTTATTAGGTTTTGCCGCTGTTGAGCCAACTCTAATCTGTCTTGAATCCCCTTGCGCTCCTCTAGGAGCGCTTTTTGCTTGTCCTGCAATACCTCACGGTTAAGGATGCCATCGAGATATGCGTCTGCCAACCGAGACATGCGCTCTTGAACGCTACCAAGCGTTGCTTGCATGGACTGGATCAATTCGTTTCTCTGCTGTTGAGCTTCCCTGCTAATGTCGTCGAGCACCGCAAGAAGGAAGCGATGCTCGCTTTCCGGCATTTCCAGACGAGAGAGGGTCTCAAGGACCGTTGCCTTCAGGTGATCATCACGAATTGCGTTCGTTGGACATGTGCTTGTATGGCAGCGGTAATAGATAATCCCCTTTACTCGTTCTCCGGTGAGATTGTATCCGCACATTCCGCAGCGGACCGAGCGGCGAAAAGTAAAGTCATGTTTCACTGCCCTCTTGTTGAGACGCTGAGCTGAAACTTCTCGCGCCGCCTTGAACAAGGTGTGAGAGATGAGGGGCTGGTGTCTTCCTTCAAATAGTTGCCCGGTGGATTTCAAACGAATTATCCCGTAGTAAAACGGGTTCGCCAGCATCCAGGCGAACGTCGATTTTCCAACTCTTCGACCACGCTTTGTTCGGAGTCCTAGATCGTACATGATGTCCGCTAGTTCGTTATGGCCATAGCGGGCAGATGCATAAAGCTCGAACATGCGTCGAACCATAGGGCCTTGTACTGGATCAATACACTTTGGTTGTCCGCCCCCTTGATCTAGGTAGCCAATGGGTGCCGGTAATGGGAATAGACCTTGGCGATATCGTCCGCGCATCCCCTTAATCGTTTCATCTCGAAGGTTGCGGATAAAGTCCGCCGCAACAACAGCTTGAATGTCGGCAGAGAGCCTGCCCCCACGAGAGTTCAGATCCAATGATTCATTCGCGAAGTGCACTTCTATTCCGCTGTCAATCACTTCGCCGAGGTCGGACCAGTCGCGAAGGTTTCTAGCGCTCCGATCTATCTTGTGGATGACCACTCCAGCGGCCTTTTCCTGCCGCAAGAGCGTCATCATGCGATCAAACACTGGACGCCCACGCTTTGCCGCAGTCTCTCGCTCCTCGAACCATTGTGAAATTGTCAGCTCGTGCCTCACGGCATAGGTTTCTATTGAGACGTACTGCTCCTGTAGAGACACACCCTTTTCCCCCTGTTTCACTGTTGAGACGCGGGTGTACCCAAAATATGTTTTCAATTATGTGATTGTTGGTTGGTTAGGATAGGGTTCGACCTTTACGACTTCACCGTATGATTAACTCATACCTTTGTCAAAGTGCATCCGGGAGGTCAAGATTGGGATGCTGTTGGCGATACACTGCCCATGCCAATCGCAGATAGATTCTTATTTCTTGCATTGCCTCATCGAATTCAGCATCCGTGAATTCGGGATGCAACAAGCGCCATTCTTTCAGTAAGGCTTGTAAGGAATTATCTGTTTGATCAAGATTATTGTTCTGCATTCATGCACCCTAGCTGATCTAAGCTGTCGGCGGAAGGCGTGCAAATGCTGCGGTTCACCGCAGCATTTTTAATTTTCTTTGTGCACAACGCGTTCAACAGACAAGTTATGCACAGAAATCGACTTCAATGCTCGGCAAGATATGCATTTGCCCCTCTTCCGCCAATCACAGTGGGTTGCTACTGTCCAATCAGAAAGGGGGACACAAAGAATTGTCCGAAAAGAAAAACAAAAATCATAATGCCATCGCGCAATACCGCCGACGCCTGGGCTTCACACAGGAACAGGTTGAGCAACTGCTCGGCCACCGGGGGCGGCGTGCGATCTGGCTCTTTGAATCGGGGCAGTCCATACCAAGTCTGCCGACCGCGCTCAAACTTGCGGCCATCTACCGCGTTCCGGTTGAGTTCCTCTTCCACGAGATATTTCTCGGCTATCGTGAGGAGATACGCAGGCGGGAAGAGGTCGTGCATCCAGTCGGACAGCAGGCCTTATTCCCGATACTGCCATGAGCATTCTAGACCACTTCCGTCCGCTCGAAGAGTTCGAGCCGGAATCGATCGCACAATATGTGGCACTGCAACTGGCACGGCAGATGCGGGACATGCCCAACCTCCCAGCATATTTGCATTTGAGCGAGACTTTCTCGTTCGATGAACTGGCCCGTGCCTTCCAAAAAGCTCGGAACACGGCAGCAGACCCGGAATCAATTCCTGAACACTTTCGCCGACATCTTCACTATTAACACAATGTTATGACCCAAATAGTCGCAGCCATGAGTATCCAGCGGCGGACGGCAGCCATTGCCATATTTAGAGACTTGCATCTTGAAGGAGTCGTCGTACGGCACATCCCATCTGATATCAACCGAGCGGAAAACACCATCATGGGCTTCGCCCATGAGATGTGCAGTCATTTCCAGATTTCTGCTATTGCAATCGAAACCAGCGAACGAACCACACCCCGGCTGGAGCGAAGCTATGCTTGCGCGCGCAAGGCATTCGATGAAGAATCTGTATCTCTACACGAGGTCCCTTTGCGGGAGCTGATGGAGAGCTACGCGTACCGTCCGTTGAAACTCCGTCAACAGCTTCGACGGATTGGCCGCAAGATATGGCCGGTGCTGGAGAACAAACGGTATGGCATCACCGCGCTCGATGCTGCGCTGGTCGGTCTCTGCTTACAAACCAAACGCCTCTTGAACATTAATCCCGATCACCAATGAAAGGTCCTCTCTGCTACGTCGGCGGCAAAAACCGCTTCGTGTCCAAAATCCTTCCCCTCATACCGGAACACACAACCTATGTAGAGCCGTTCGCGGGGGGAGCCCAGATATTCTTTCAGAAGCCTATCTCAAAGGTCGAGGTACTGAACGACCTCGACGGAGAACTGGTCAATTTCTACCGTGTCTGCCAATCGCACTATGAAGAGCTGCTGCGTTATATGCGTTTCCTGGTGCCGAGCCGGGCGTGGTATCTGAAGTTGCAGAACACGCCGCCTGATACGCTCACCGATATACAACGTGCCGCCCGTTACTTCTATTTACAGAAGCTGTCCTACGGGGGCCGCGTCGCCCACCAGAGCTACGTCATCCACTTGGTTCAGAGGCCCAGCTTTTCAACCGCGCGACTTTCCGAGCTAATTGAGGACACACACAAACGGCTACGGCTTGTGCAGATTGACAGCCTGCCTTACGACCAGGCCATCAAGAAATATGACCGCCCGGAAACCTTTTTCTATATTGATCCGCCGTACTACGGTGTGCGCGGCTTGTACCGTTTCGATTTCGAGCACAAGGATTTTGAAAACCTAGCGGCAACGCTGAAATCAATTCGCGGGAAGTTTTTGCTTTCCACGAACGATCACCCGGAGCTTCGTCGCATCTTTGCGGACTTTCAAATCGAAGAGTTTTCTGTCGCCTATTCCTTACAGCCTGCGGCTGGAAAGCGTTACCAAGAACTCCTCATTAAAAATTATTAGCAATCACACCCATGTCATTTGCTATCAATTTCTGGAACAAAATGGTCAACCGAACACCACGCGGGAGTCCCGGAGTCGCTCTGGGATTGCGGGTTGTCGATGGACAAATCACCACCAAACATTACATCCTCCCCCATCAGCGGCGCGCTGAGCACGTTGTCATTCTTGGGAAGAGCGGCACCGGCAAAACCAGCCTGATTAAGTCAATGGTTGCCGGGGATGTACGGGATGGGAACGGATTTCTCTGCATCGATCTTCACGGCGACCTCACTCCGTTTGTATTAGGCAGGATTGCCGAACTGGAACAATGCACCGGCAAAGATCTGAGCAAGCGAACGGTGATCTTCAATCCCGCAGGCGCAAGTTCTTCGGTCGGATTGAATATTCTACGGACTGACGGGGCACTTGCTCCACATATCTCCGAGGTTGTCGCCGTCTTCCGAGGGCGTTGGCAGCTTGATCATTTCGGCGCTCGCACTGAAGAGTTGCTGCGAAACTCCCTATGGATACTGGCTGAGCATGGTCTCACGCTCACGGAGCTTGCGCCATTTCTAACCGATCTCGGCTTCCGCGCGGCTCTCGTTGAGCGCACTAGCAATCCCGAGATACGAGCATATTTCCGTGAACGCTATGAACAGTTATCGGAGGCCATGCAGACGGTGGTCCGCGAGGCGATTTTAAACAAAGTCAGCGCGTTCACCACCGATCCTGCCATCCGGCATATTGTCGGGCAGCAGGAGTCGCTTGATCTCCGGGATGCAATCGACCGAGGCCTGTGGATCATCCTGCAACTGAACAAGTCTTCGCTCGGTGAAAACAGTGAGACGCTTGCGTCTCTCATCCTCACTCGATTCAAGAACGCCGTCTACGCACGCCGGAGTCGGGAGCTATTCACCCTCTATGCAGACGAAGTGCAAAACCTCGTCTCATCCGGCAATACCTTCGACCACTTGCTTTCGGAGGCACGCAAGTTCGGTGTCTCGGTCGTCACCGCAAACCAGCATTTGGGACAGTACCCAGCCCAGGTACGAGCCGCCCTGTTCTCGGCAGGCACGAACCTGTTCTTCCGCTGCTCCCCTGAGGATGCCCCGTCCATCGCCCGAACACTTGGCGGCGGGCATACGGTCGAAAGGCTCATCGGCGAGCTGCCAAACCGCCACTTCTTAATTCGTAGCGGAAGCAGCCCCAGAGTCGAAGTTTTGGCTTCGGGAGTTGCCCACAATACCATCTCCTCGGTTGGACTTGTAGCTCGTTCCAATTCCGTTTGGGCAAAGCCACGCGCAGGAATTGAGGAGTCTATCGCTTTGAGGCGTGGGCGTTCTCCGAGAAAGGAGGCTCTTGCAGAATGGGATTAGGCTTCAGCCGCGAGACATCACTATGCTTCGCTTTCTCTCTCTGCTGCGCATTCTGGACCGGCGACAGATTGAACGTATTGCGGGCTTCACGTCTATTAGCCGAGCTAACGTGCGCCTCGGAAAGCTTCGCAAGACTGGCCTCATAGTCCGGTATTTCACAGGCAGCTTTTCTGGAAGCAGGCGATCTCTCTATGCGCTCACAAAATCCGGATCGATAGCTGCGGAGACCCCTTTTGTTCCTCTCAAATGGAAGCCGGACTCGCTCCTGCTCGGCAACGCCTTCGTCGCTCACCAGCTTGCGCTCAATGACATATATATAGAGGGGGCTTTGGGCAGAGGCACCGACTGGAAATTTTTTGCGCAGCCTCTCTCAGCTTCAATCCCGCTCATACCGGATGCATTCATTGAGACGGAGGCGCGGGCGTTCTTTGTTGAGCTGGATCTTGGCACCGAACAGCTTGCTGTTTGGACTCGAAAGACATCTCTATACCTGAGGCTTGCCACATCCGGCGCCTTTAGGGAGTTCACTCCCCATTCGCAGTTTGCGGTGCTAGTAGTTACGGGCAACGAGTCGCGGATGCAAGCGCTCCGGCGGCATATATCAAAACAAACACAAAAACTTTTCCGGTTCGCGTCCCTCGACATCATTATGCGGCAGGGCTTCTGGTCCTCTGTGTGGCTCCGGCCTCACGGCGACGACCGTTCCCCGCCGGGAGGATAAGGCTTATGCGTTACTGTTTCTCGTGCCGGAAGATCACCTCCGGCGACCCCTCCTACTGCAATTTTTGCGGAAAGACTTACGACGTAAAACTGTGCAGCCGGGGGCATACCAATCCCCGTGTAGCTGAGGTGTGTTCGGAATGCGGTTCCCGCAACCTCAGCGTCCCGCATATGCGAGGCGGGAGCATTCTTCGGGCAATCTTCTTCATCGGCCTCTTTCTGACCTTTGGGGCTTTGGTGATTGGGTCGTTTGCCTATATCGGAGTTTTTGTCCGAGCCCTTTTTCAGAATCCCAATGGACTCCTGCCTCTGATGCTCGTGGGCCTCGGCCTGGGCCTCGTCTGGCTCATCTGGATGCAAGCAGCTTCGGCTCTGCGCCGACTGCTTCTAGGACAGCCTGACAAGCGAAAGCGAGAGTAATCGGCAGAGGCAGCGGAGCCGAAGAGCTAATGGATATTGGCGAATTGCCGCATCTGCCTAGGGTAGTTGTGCCCTAGGCGATGCCCTAATTGTTGCCCGCTTCTGGCCTGGATTGGGCGCAGGTTCCCCTGCGTCGATATCAGGTCAGGAGTATATCCATGAGTCTGTACAAACGGGGAGGCGTCTATTGGAGCTACATCTGGATCAACAACGTCCGGCATGGACGCTCTCTCAGCACGGGCAACAAACAGGAAGCCATTCGGCGCGAGATCGATTTCAGAGGTGAACTCGATATCCGCCGCCACAAGAAATCCAACATCAACCCAGAGATGCGTTTTGCAGACCTTGCAACTCGCTTTCTCGGAAGCGGCCTCGTCAAGCCGTACCACATCGACCGGATTGAGCAGCTGTTGCCGTACTTCGGCGACATGCCGCTCAACGAGATCACCAAATCTATTGCGGAGGAGTACCGGCGGCACCGCATACGCACTGCCGGGATTACCGATTCGACCGTCAACCACGATATCGGGGTGCTCCGACGCGTTCTCTTCTATGCACAGGACAACGGGATTCTGCTCACAAACCCATTAAGTCGGGTGCGGATGGCAGGCATCCGCCGGGTTCGACAGCCGGTCTTGAGCATAGAGGAAGAGCAGCCGCTTCTCGCTGCGGCGGCTCCCCACCTCAAACCACTCATTCTCGCTGCACTCGATACCGGGATTCGGCGGGGTGAACTATTTACCCAGCGTGCGGAAGACATTGATATGCCCCGCAAGGTGCTTTCAGTAACGCACAGCAAAACGATTGGGGGCGAGCAGCGAGAGATTCCTCTTACAGCACGCATGGTCAGTTTGCTCGAAGACATGCCAAAGTCTGGCCTTGTCTTTACCTATCGCGGCGGCGAACTGAATAAGCTCAGGTGGTCGTGGATGACGGCAGTAAAGAATGCCGGCATTCGTCCCCTGCTTTTCAGACATCTCCGGCACACCTTCAACACAAGGCTGATGGAGGCCGGGGTAATCCAGGACGTGCGCATGTCGCTCATGGGACATTCGCAGGGACGGCCACGCACAACCAACGACATTTACACCCACATCGAGTTGCCCATGCTTCGCCATGCCATCCAGAAGCTGGAGGCTTGGACTGTCGAACAGCAACAAGAAATTGCAGAGCGAAAGGAGAGAGAGCAGCAGCACGAAGAGCAGTAATCCGGCGAAGACCTAAACCACAACCGACACACAACCCAAAAGGAGAAGACATTATGGCAGGGAAAAAGACAACGCAGGCTCAGCCTGCAAGCGCACCTCAGCAGGAGATGGCGGGACGTAAGCGCTGGGTCAAATTGACACCGCGCGATCACGTTCTGAAACAAATCGAGATTCAACGGGAACTCGTGGAAGCCCTGCGAACACAACTTCAGAAGGAGGAACAGACCTTGCAGGGAATGGAGAAAGCGAAGGAATTCTTCCCTGCATAGCCAGGCGGAGGGGGTATGGAAATCGCCACCCCCTCCGCTAACAATCTCCATCCAAATGGTTTACTTCAATTCCCTATCCTTGACAGAACACCATTCGCTTGATATGCTTAATTTGTATTGTTTATCAGGAATCGAGAATACATGGAATAAGCTTCGAATGACACTCAAATGAACCAGTAAGAGCCCCGAGCATCTCGTCGGGTTTTTGTTGTTGCTGGTTCCCTGTCTCCATTGTATGATGGCAGTGATCACTGTTGCATCATGGAATGGAGATGTTGTGCTTAATGGAAAGAAGTGGAGTCAAGAATTCCTGGCAGTCGCTCTATTGGAGTCGCTAAAGGCCATCTTTGGCATAGCTGCTGCGACAGTTACGCTCTATCTTCTGACACTTTCTAAGACAAAGTGGGCCCTGATGATCAACTCCCATCACGTGTCCATGGGGGCTGTGGGCGGTGCAGTGGCGACATTGCTTATCTCAAATGCATACCACCGAATTAGATACTACCCATCACTTCCAAAACAATCACACAATTTCTCTCAGGTAGAGCGTGAGTTGACTTTTGTGTACTTGAGCGCAACGAAATTCACATACAAAAAACGTATCGTCCTCAAAGCACTACACAACGGACTTGACTCTTATACAGACAAGTATAAGTGGACTGGATCGGTCGCGCCGATAAAGATCGCCAGCGCAATCCCGGAACACACATTGCGGATGACTGAGAGAAAGAGCGTATGGCAATACTACGATATATGCTTCGAAAAGACCCTTGCAAAAAAAGAGACTATTGAGACGGAGTTGGTCTTTGACCTCGAAGATCCCAATGACGACTACACCCCCTTTATTTCAGCAACCATATTGGAGCCGACGAATAAATTGACGTTCCGGCTGACCATTCCACCGAGCATGGGGATCACAGTATCAACTTGCGAAACATCCAGAAGCATGGGTGCTCGAGTTCCTTATGAGTCTGAAACTAAACATTTTGACCGAAACGGCAATATCGTTTGGGAAATTGATAAACCGAAGATGCATCATCATTATGAACTGCGATGGCGAAAGCCAGGAAGATGAGTATTATGATACGCAACCTCGTTGAACTATCCTCACATTCGTTGTCTTCCAAGGATAGCGTCTTGCGGCATGTTGCTCAGGATGTTGAGGCTTTCGACAAAGACCTAATTACGCTTATTAATGACTTAACCGAAACTATGAATCACCACCACATCGCAGTTGGATTGGCAGCCCCACAGATAGGTGTGTCATTGCGCGTGGCTATCATAAATCCTGATAAGACAAGGGAGACGCCGCCGACGGTCATTATCAACCCTACCGACGTTGAATTCAGTGGAAAGAAGGATACCAAGAAGGAATCCTGTATGTCGGTTCCCAATCTTCGCGGAGACGTTGAGAGGAGAAGCAAGGTAACCTTCAAGTATCAGGACATACATGGAGAGAGCCATTCGCTAAGAGCTGAGGGTTTCTTGGCTCGGATTTTTGCCCACGAGATCGACCACCTAAATGGGTTCTTATACGTTGATCGTATGGCCGCGACAGCCAAGCTCGAAGAAACAGATTTATGGAAAGAAGATAATCGCCACTAATTCCTAATGCTATTTAATTTTTTGAATTGGCTGTGTATCTTCACGTGTAATAGCGCTAGGATGACTAAATAGCAACTGTCATACATCAATATAAAGCCGCACTCCAGAAAGCTCACTGATGTGGTACGAGTAACTGATTGTGAAGTATCAATTCAATGACTATTATACTGCCCAGTGCTATGCACAATAGAATAATTGAAATAAACAGATCTTGTTTAGGATCGGAGGGCGACGTATCTAACTCTTGATTAACTTCATCAACAAATCCGCTTCTCACTTCTAGAATAGACGCCGATCTCGTCGAATCAAGATATTCTCCCAGAGTCTGACGTGCCAGTACCGCCATCACATCCGCCTTGGCGTCTGAAAATGAACGGAGGTGAGCCTGACTGTGTTCGGTAACGTGCAGCAATATAAATCCTCCTCGCGTCGTAATAACTTCCGAAACGCTACCGACCGGCATTGTGAATACTACGCTCGCTATGCTCTTGTCCATGGAATCCTTCATAAATATCCCAAGGTCTCCACCGTTCTTAGCGGTGACTCCGCTGGAAAAATGTCGCGCTGCATCCTCAAATTTCTCGCCTTTGAGCACTAATCTATGTATCTTCTCTGCCTTCTGGAGTGCCTCCAGAACGTTTTTATCTTGATTCTGGAACATTAAATACGGGTCTTTACGAATACCACATGGTGCGATCAGTATTTCCGACATGCGAACGGTCTCTGGCGCCATAAAGTCGTCCGCACTCCTTGCGTAGTAGTTTCGGGCCTCACTATATGTGACTGGGAAAGACGATGAAATGTTTTTCGCTACGGCTTGTGCAAGCAAACCCTCTTCGGTAATTTTCTCTAGGTCATTTTCATTCATACCTGTTGTTCTCTCAACTGTTCTTACTCTTGCAGCATTTGCAGCCATATAATCTCTTGCCTGTTGATGCATGTTGATCCCCTGATCCCAGGCGATCTGGACCAGAAGTGTCTCATCAATTAGGTTGCTTAGAGCGTGTGCCTTGTCAGTTGTATCCATATTCAGCCTATTCTGAAGCTGTGACCTAGTGATTACAGTTCCATTCACTCGGGCAACGAATTCTGAATTTCTAGTGTCTTTCACCATAAGGATCAAGCGGCTGCTTAAGATATGTACGGCGGGGATACAGCTACAGCACAAGAGAGTAAGTATGAATACGGATGCTCCCACTGCAGATGATAATCTCTGCCTCAGCAATACCGCAAGTTGGAGGGGCTTCAGCAATAGGTTAATCACCGAGATATATACCTCATCACCATATCCTTAATTGCGACAAATGGTGTTTTATTAGAAAGTGACGCTATTATGCAAACAAGACCCACGCAGACCAAAGTCCTCTTGTGTCGAAGAAGCTTTAGCCGTTGCAGTGAATACATGGGTCTTAATAGCGATGGCCATACAAAATGATGCACGAGCATGATGCAGCCGAGGCAGAAGAATGTGGAGAGAAGGATTCCACTACTCAAATTCAGTACCGCGGACATCATTAAGATGTGGACCCCTGTCTTAAAATATAGAGTACCAGGTATGAAAACGAGTAGCGCTATTCCTAATAGATTTATAAGCAGAAGTATTATAATGTAACTAAACCGTTTGGCTTTAGCACTCAATCGAAGAACGCGACGGGTAATTGCAGTTGCGTAGATTTGACTCAGAATGACAATAGGAAATGCGAGAGAAGGGTTCAACGCCTCAATCGCCGCGCGATGATATATTATGGTTAGCCATGCACATCCGAACCCAACAATTATCGCACATAAAGTGGGTAGCCATCTTAGGCGCGGCCTGATAAGTGGTACACATGGGACCAATAGTGAAAGCAATGCGAGTCCAGAAAGCAGGAAAACTAGACGATAAAGATGAGGTATCTGGAAATCTGGGTACATGAATACGGGGAGACACCAAAACGGTGAATCTAGGTTATGAGGAAGCGACACGAACATAGCTGTAACGACTGCTATGAGAAGCAGCAACGTCCCCGCCGCATAGCAAATTGATGCGCAAATGGCTCGCAACGAGAATGTTTTTGCACCAAAGAGCTTATCTAGGAATCGTGTGGTTGACGCAGCGAGCGCTGCCATAAATGTTGCCTGACGAGTAAGCAATCGGTCGCTACTGTCGTCTAATCTGACCCACCATTCTTCTAAATAGCTTTGCAGAACAGACTCTTCGTTCTCGCGGAGTAGGAGCGTATAACAGAGAAGAAGTCCAACAAGAAACAGGAGCGTTCTGGTCAACAGTGGAAACATAGATGTCTCGCTGATCGTGAGTGATTCCCAAAAAACTCAGTAATTTACTTGCCGGTCGTCTTCACTTCGTCCACTGGAGATTCCACAGCAGCATAACCGAAAAGCGTGCGCAGGCCAAGTCGATCTTTCAATTTGACGTCAACGGCTCTGTTGTAAATCAACCCCTAGCGACTTTCCATGGCCCGGCATCTTCAACAGAATACTGCATGCAGAGTCCATTTCTGGCCGTTTGACGGCTGGTCACTCCTAAGTGGATGCTCTGTATTGGCAGAGATGTACCCCGCACTCTGGAACGGAACATCCCCCAACAAGACTGTGAGGGCCATCAGCACGTCGCGTACACCATCGCCGCTTGGAAGAATCCAGCGACGCGCAGCCGGTATCATTGGGATTTTGTCTCTGGATGGTCGGCGGGGCGGATGGCTCCCCGAACCTCTGAATCCAAGGTTCAACGCAGTCTGTTCTTCGGCCCGACGTGATATGTCAGTTATACAGCTTAGGTGCCGATTATGGGCATACCAAAATCGACATCAATTTGGATTTTCATTAGGGTCGCCCAAAATCACCCACAAAGCATAGAGAATAAAGCGGTAAGAAACGGAGGCGGAATCGTGGGCGGCAGCGGCGCAGATCGAGATTTTCTCGTTCAGTGCCGTTTTTGAAAAGAAAATAAAACCTTTCCCATCAATACTTTCCCCCAAGCTGCCGAAATCCAGTTTTCCCAAAAAAAGAGTTTTCCGCTTTGGGAGCAGGGGGTCGGCCCCCTGCATTCCCTACGCGGGGAAAATTGGCTTCCTTCGCTCAGGGGTGTTGAGGGGAAAGAGCCCAGGGGTGCGCCGCCGGTGGCTTTGGAATTTTGCCTCGGGATGGTCGGCGGCGCGTCCCCGAAAATCGACATCAGTTTCGATTTTCGATGGGGTCGGCTTGGGCGGCCATAATACATTGAAAATAAGACGGTAAGGACCGCAGGCGGAAACGTGGGCGGAAGCGGCGCAGATCGAGATTTTCTCGTTCAGCGCCGCTTTTAGAAAGAGGATAAAACCTTTTTCCTCAATACTTTCCCCTGAGTTGCCGAAATCCAGTTTTCCCCAAAAGAGAGTTTTCCGCTTTGGGAGCAGAGGGTCGTCAGTTCGAATCTGACCGCCCCGACCAGCACACCCATTATTTTCTATGCCTTCTCATTGGGGAAGAAAGGTCTGCTTGGTGAATCTTGTGGTTCTGCGGGGATTCTATAGCTACAAATTCGACACCAGTCGAAGAATCTAAAAAGCAGATGCGTTAAGCGAAATCGCACCCTCTGCTTTGTTCCAAACAGGTTGTAGTTATTGCGTTGTTGAAAATTCAAAGGCCCGGCCATCTGCTGTGAGCAGCAGATGGCCGGGCCTTTGAATCACTGTATAGAGCGATTCCGACTGCATACAGCGATTCCGAAAACGGCAAGAGTGAGGCGGGGGCAGTTCTACTTGCCTGTGTGGTATGTAAGGCCGAAGGCGATGCGCAGGTCGTTCTGGCTGTTGGAGGCGTTGTTGGGGAGGCTGGTGTGGATGTAGTCCAGCTCCAGCGCGCGAATGCCGAAGCCCCGGCCCACGGCGACATCCAAGCCACCGCCCAACTGCATGGCGAAGGAGTTGGCGGAGGAGACGAGGCCGCTGGGCGTGGGGAAGGAGCTGCTGAAGCCATGGGCGCCGCCGAACAGCGCTTCGCCGAAGAGAACGCGGGCAATTGCAATGTGCAACAGATTGCTTACATCACTACCGAGAAGTCAATCGGGTTTGTCCAATAGTTTGCCAGCCTCCGCTATGCTTGTTGAGCCAGAATGATAAAGTGCCCCAATCGCAAACAACGACATCGTTCATGTGGGGTGCGATGCTGTTGAGAAAGTCTCTGATTGCCGATGTCAGTTGCTCTTTTGACTGTTGGCTTGGGATAACGGCACTGACGCAATATACATAGGATTTTGCTCTGCGCCAAGGCTCGAATTTTCCGGCGAAGCCGTTGTCTGCTTGCTCCTGAAGCTTAGTGCGGACCTTGTACCATCCGTTCTGAATGTTGCGCCAGGTTGTAGCCCCGTTGGGCTGCTCTTCGTGGTCCTTGCATTCGATGATCACCGGACCTTCAAGTCCGCCAATAAGCTCACAGTCCGTTACAGGCTGTTCAACCCAAGCGTCGATTGAGCCATCACGACCGAGAGTCGGCGATACGTGGGCTGTTGCGCCATGGACTTCACGGAGCGCATCACCTATCAGTTGTTGAAAGCAATCCTCGCGGCTCTTAAATTGATTAGCGTGCCAGCCGCAGAAATCGCTAGGCGTGAATGTCTGATTGAAGGACGCGATCATAACGAATACAACTATATCCCTTTGAATTCAGATGACATTCCGTCAGTCGTTTCAGACACGTTCCTCTCAAGTTCTTGTTAGGCGAGCACTGAAATCGCGTACACTCCTGCTTTGTGCAGGATAGTCGCTCTTTGCCGCTGAATTTTCATAATGAAACCGCGGGTTGGGGGAGGGGGAGACTGAATGGCAGACACGCCTTTCCAATGCCCCTGAAAACGGGGGGTTCGGAAACTTCGCGCGGAATCGCTTAACCGCGCGCAGGCAGCTCAATATCTGGGGCAAGACATTCTCCAGAACAACACAGTGGGAATTGTTCAACTCTGCTCAACATATGGATGCGCGTATGTTTCAAAGGATGGAAAATTTTTCTTCAATTGTTTTTTATGAGAGGGACTCGGGGAGTGTCCAGATAACCGGTCCTGCGACGGGACAGCGGAACTTGGCTCGCCTATCGTTCGACATGCCTGGCTGCGAGATCAACTGTGCGGAGTTCTTCGCAGGTCCTATTTGTAACCCGTGTCCCACTCGCGGCGGGCGCGACGTTTCTGGGCGGTTGTTGCGGTACGACGCCGGACTTTATTCGCGCCCTTGTGGACGCGCCGCGCTGCCGAGTGATTCGCGGCCTGGCCGGCGTGGCAGGACCGTGGGCGAGCAGGATGGGCAGCCTCGGCGATCTGTGCGCTTCCCTGTCAGGGTGCGTCTTGAAACGGTTATTTCTGTCCCGTTTCCCAGAATGGGATGAAGCTCGTCTTACATCGCTAATCCATCAATCCATGTGTCTTCCGATCACTGCGTCGAGGTTTGACCTCTACGCAATCGCACGCGCGCAGAGGAATGGCGCGGCGTTGTGTGGACTTCGCGCGGGAGCAGGCGCATGATGACATCTCCATGAGCGATCCGCCATCCTCCGTTGGGAAAAGAAAGCTCATCTATATCCCAATCATTCACACTGCGGCGGACATGGGGACGCTGGGGGCATCGATTCGAGGCAAAAAACTGTCCACCCTTGGGCGGCAGGGCCTGACGCACAACGCGGCCGTGGTGGAGAAGATGTGGGAGGAGATCGAGCGTGTGGTTGCCCGCCTGCCGCCGACCCAAGGAACCGTGCGGCTCTATCAGGATGGATTGCCGGTTTGCGGTCATGAGCGGGCCATTGTGTCGGAGTTGGCTGGAGCGGGCAGCCGAAACCACCGGTTGCTGCTGGAACTTGAGGCGCGCGGAGCGATCCTGATGGGTACGGAATCGCCCGATCTGTTGGTGGAGGAATACCAACTGGCAACGGCTGCGTTCGCACCCGGGGCCGCGGTGCGGACGAACATCCTCCAGCAAAAATTGCGCGACACGCTGCTGGAGAAGCGCGACCGCTATGTTGCGGATCGCATTAACAGGACATTGAGCGCAGGGGAGAGCGGAATCCTGTTCCTGGGAATGCTTCACGAGGCCGCCAAGTACCTGGATTCCGATATCGACGTTGTTACCCCGTTGGGCCTTCCAAGAGTAGGACAAAGAAGGGCCGGATGAATCCCGTGCATGGCAGGATCCTGATTGCCGACGACGACGGCTCGATGGCCCGATTGTTGGGCCACATGGTGAGCCACGAGGGGTTGACGCCGCTGCTGGCCAAAGACGGAGCTGAGGCACTGCAACTGGTCCGCGCCGGAGACCCCGACGTGCTGCTGACAGATACCAGAATGCCGGACATGGATGGCATGGAGCTCATGCGCAAAGCAAAAGAGATTGATCCGGAGTTGCCGGTGATCCTGATGACGGGGTTTGCCCAGGTGCAGGGAGCGGTGGAGGCGCTCCGTGCCGGCGCCCACGACTATCTGGCCAAGCCGTTTGAGCATCAACAGGTGCTCCGCGTCGTGCTGCGTGCCTTGAACGAGCGGCGCCTGAAGCTGGAGTTGAAGCACCTGGTGGACCACGTCCACCATGTTCTGTCGCCGCGCGAGACATTTGGACCCAGCGGGGCGATCGGCAAAGTGATCGCAGACATTGAACGGGTGGCGAAGTCGAATTTCAGCGTGCTCATCGTGGGCGAAACCGGGTCGGGCAAAGAGGTGGTGGCCCGGGCCATCCACCAGGCAAGCAATCGCGCGCGGCAGCCATTTGTCCCGGTGGATTGCGGCGCGGTTCCCGAGGCGCTCTTTGAGAGCGAGTTGTTCGGACACGAGCGGGGAGCCTTCACCGGGGCCGATCAAAAGACCGTGGGAAAGATCGAGGAAACGCACACGGGGACACTCTTTCTGGATGAAATCCCCAATATGCCGCTTGCCTCGCAAGCCAAGCTGCTGCGGGTGCTGCAGGAAAAGACGCTGTACCGGCTGGGCGGCGTCAAGCCGATCCATGTGGACACGCGGATGCTGACGGCAAGCGGCCAGGACCTGGAAGCGCTTTGCGATCATGGCTCGTTCCGTTCCGACCTATACTTCCGGCTCAACGAATACACCATCTCCATCCCGCCGCTGCGCAAGCGATGCGAGGACATTCCGTACCTGGCCAAACGGTTCATGGATATTGCGAACATCGAGCTTTCCAAGTTTGTCCGGGGGTTTTCCCCGCCGGCGGTGGAGGCGATGCTGGGCTACCGCTGGCCAGGGAATGTGCGCCAGCTTCGGTCCGTCGTCCGCCGCGGCGTGCTGATGGCCGAGGACGTGATCTCCGAGGAGCATCTCGGACTGGGCCTCAAGAACGGCAAGCCAGTGGTCGATGAGGAGCAGGCGGAGCGATCCGCCATGCGCGGCCGGGAGCGGAGCGACCTCTCGCTGCGGGAGATTGTGCGCAGCAACACAGTCCACGTTGAGCGGACGGTGATCGTCGACGCCCTGCGCGCATCGGGAGGAAACAAAGCCAAGGCAGCGCGTCTGCTGCAGGTGGACTACAAAACCCTCCACAGCAAAGTGAAGGAATACGGAATTCAAAACGAAGGAGAGCATGCACATGTTTAAGAAACGCGATGAGAAAAAGAGTGAAGGCGGCTTCGAGTCAGGGCTGGGCGGGATTCTCAAGGGACTTGGGGACCTGGTCGAGAAACTGGGAGACATGTCCGAATCGGGGGGAGAACTCTCGCGCACCGGCGAGATTCACGGAGCGGGCAAGGAACTGAAGGGAATCTACGGGTTCACCATCAAGTCCGGCATCGGCGGCGACGGTCCGCGCATCGAGCCCTTCGGGAACATCCGCAAGGACCGGGATTCCGGCCGCTCCGTTGTGCAGGAGGTGCGCGAGCCCGTGGTGGATCTTTTCGAGGAAGAAGACCATGTATCGATCGTGGCCGAGATGCCCGGCATCAGCGTGGAAGACGTGCAAATCACCGTGGAGGACGATCTGCTGACCATCGCGGCCGCGCACGGTGAAAAGAAGTATCGCAAGGAAGTGCTTCTACCGGCCAGCTACGCTCGCGAGAAGATGCAAATCACCTGCAATCAGGGTGTGGTGGAAATCAAGTGCGTGAAGTGAGGATGCAATCATGGCTTCGGAACGTGTGGAAGTACCGGTACTAAAGCTCAAGGTCGCCGAGGCGTTGAGCCGGGATGTGGGCCGCGGGATTGCCCGCATGGGCCCGGAAGACCTGGAGAAACTCGGGATCGCGGTTGGCGATACGGTGGAGATCACCGGCAAGCGCGCGGCCGTTTGCAAGGCCATGCCCGCGCATAAGGAACTGCGCGGACAGTCGCGCATCCAGATCGACGGACTGGTGCGCGAGAACGCCGGGGCGGGGCTGGATGAGTTCGTGTCGGTGCACAAGATCGTTTGCCGGCCCGCCGAACGCGTTGTGCTGGCCCCGGCCAACGTCCGGCCCACGGACCGCGACATGGACTATATCGGCAGCCTGCTGGATGGCCTGCCGGTACGCGAAGGCGCCCGCATCCGTGCCCCGTTGTTCGGCAGCCGCTGGGCGGACTTCCGCGTGGGCAGCACCACGCCCAAGGGAGCGGTGCTGATCAATCCCACCACGATATTGGTGATTGGCAATCCGCAGCAGGCCGAGGAAGTGGCCGCGCGCTCCACCACGTACGAGGACATCGGCGGGCTGAAGCCGCAGTTGCAGCGCATCCGCGAGATGATCGAGTTGCCGCTGCGCTATCCGGAGGTCTTCGAGCAGTTGGGGATCGACGCCCCCAAGGGCGTGTTGCTGTATGGTCCTCCGGGATGCGGAAAGACCCTGATCGCGCGCGCCATCGCGCATGAGACCGAGGCCAATTTCTTCTCGGTGAGCGGCCCGGAGATCATCCACAAGTTCTATGGCGAGAGCGAGGCCCATCTGCGCAAGATCTTCGAGGAGGCCACGCGCAAAGGCCCCAGCATCATCTTTCTGGATGAGATCGACGCCATCGCGCCGCGCCGCGAGAACGTGGTCGGCGAAGTGGAAAAGCGGGTGGTGGCGCAACTTCTGGCGCTGATGGACGGGCTGGCCAAACGGCAGCATCTGATCGTGATTGCAGCCACCAACCTGCCCAACATGCTGGATCCGGCCCTGCGCCGGCCCGGCCGGTTCGACCGCGAGATTGCGATCCCGATTCCAGACCGCATCGGGCGCGAAGAGATCCTATCGGTCCACAGCCGGGGCATGCCTCTGGCCGAAGACGTGGCCATCGGCCACCTGGCGGAGATCACCCACGGCTTTGTGGGGGCCGATCTGGAGGCGCTATGCCGCGAGGCGGCGATGATCTGCCTGCGCCGCATCATGCCCAGCATCGACTTCGCGCTGGCCAAGATCCCATACGAACAACTGTCCAAGCTGGAGGTGCAGAAGGAAGACTTTCAGGATGCGTTGCGCGAGGTCGAGCCCTCCGCGTTGCGCGAGGTGTTCGTGGAGCTGCCCAACGTTCACTGGGAAGACGTGGGCGGCCTGGCGCAGATCAAGCAGCGGCTGGTGGAAGCGGTGGAGTGGCCGCTGCAGTACGCGGAGCTGTTCACCAAGGCCGGAATCCGCCCGCCCAAGGGCATTCTGCTGACCGGGCCTCCGGGCTGCGGAAAGACCATGCTGGCCAAGGCCATCGCAAGCGAGAGCAAGGTCAACTTCATCTCGGTTAAGGGTCCGGCGCTGCTCTCCAAGTACGTGGGCGAGTCGGAGAAAGGCGTGCGCGAGATGTTTCACAAGGCCAAACAGGCGGCGCCGTGCATTATCTTCTTCGACGAGATCGACGCGCTGGTGCCGGCGCGCAACTCCGGCGGCTCGGATGCGCACGTCGCCGAGCGCGTCCTGAGTCAGTTTCTCGCCGAACTGGATGGCGTCGAGGAGCTGAGGGGCGTGCTGATGCTGGGCGCGACCAACCGGCCGGACATGCTCGATCCAGCCATCCTGCGGCCAGGGCGTTTCGACGAGATCGTCGAGATTCCGCTGCCGGACGAGCAGAGCCGCCGCGAGATCTTCGAGGTGCATCTACGCAACAAGCCGCTGGCGCCGGGGATCAGCATCGCCAGCCTCGCCGCGGCCACCGAGGAGTTCAGCGGCGCCGAAATCCAGGGTGTATGCACCAAGGCGGCCCTGCGCGCCGTGCGCCGAGCGGTGGCCGTCAAGATCGAGAGACCGCAGGACGCTGTGGAGGTACTGATCGGGCCGGACGATCTGGAAGCGGAGTTGGAAGAAGCACGGCGGCAGTAGATGAATCCCAGCGAAGCGGCTTATTATCTGTATTGCCTTACCCCCTCCGGCTGCGAACTGCAATGTTCCGCGGCCGGGGTGGATGAGCGCCATCCGGTCCTGGCGCGCGCCTGCGGGGAGGCTTGCGCCATCTACAGTGAGGTCGAATTGTCTGAGTTTATGGGAGAGACTGCGGAAGCAAACATGCAGGACCTGGCGTGGCTCGGGCCGCGCGTCTGCCGCCACGAGTCCGTGATCGAGCAGGTCATGGGCCGGGCTGCGGTGTTGCCGGCGCGCTTTGCGACCCTGTTCTCCTCTCTCGACAGCCTGGAGCAGTTCATCGTCGAACATCGGGAGGCCATCGCAGGATTCTTCGCCAAGCTCGGCGAAAGACAGGAATGGTCCGTCAAAGGGCTGCTGGACCGTGCGGGCGCATTGCAGGGGCTGTTTCATCCCGCGGCGCATGAACTGACCGGCTCTCCTGGAATGCGCTACTTTCAGGAGAAGCGGATCAAGGCCCAGTTGGAGCGGGAGTTCAACCAGCGGCTGAGAGCGTTCAGTCAGCGGGCGGCGGCGGCCCTGGGGACTCATGCCGGCGGCTTCAGGGAACGCAAAGTACTGACGCCGGTAGCTGAGGGAACCGAGGCCGAGGTCGTCTTGAACTGGGCGTTCCTCATTGCGCCAGGAGCGTTCGAGGACTTCAAGGCCAGTCTGGAACGGTTCAATGGCGGCGAGGCGTTTCCCGGCCTGATGTTGGCGCTGACCGGCCCGTGGCCACCCTATAGTTTTGCTCCGGACCTCTCCGGCGGTGCCGAGGCATGAAGGTTCTTCTCTACTGCATCTGCCAACAGGACGGGGATGGGCCATGCCTTGGTCCGGGAATCCGTGTCGTGACGGGCCACGGACTGATGGCCGTGGTGTCGGAGTTGGAAGGGCCAACTACGGCGCCCAGCGTCTCCTCTCTGCTGGCGTACGAGAGAGTGGTCGAGACGATCCACGCCCGGCAGACCGTCATTCCTCTGCGTTATGGCTGCCTGATGGAGAGCGAAGAGCAGGTCGTTCAGTTGCTTGAGGACCACCGCCGGGAGTACGAAGCTCTGCTGGGCCGGCTTCGCGGCATGACGGAGATGGGGATTCGCCTCCTGTGGCTTCCATCTGCCGTGCCACCGCCCAGCCTTCCGCACTCTCCGGGAGCTGCCTATCTGGCGACTTTGCGCAATCGCTACAACTCCCAGGAGACCCTGACTGCGGAGGAGGTTCTCCTGGCCGATCGGATCGTGGCCCTGCTGGATGACTGCTCCACCGAGCAGCGCCGGGAGCTCTCGTCGTCCCGCCAGGGACGTCTTCTCTCTCTCTACTTTCTGACGCCGAAGAGTGGCGCCGAAGAGTTTCGCAGGATAGTCCGCACGATATCGACTCCACGCGGCGTGAAACTGCTGTTGAGCGGGCCGTGGCCTCCGTACAACTTTGTGTGCCCTCCGCCCGATTCCATGGAATGCAAGCTATGGAACTAATTCCATAGTTGCGATTGAGCCTCTCTCGAATCTGCGTGTAACGTCGTAGCGATTCTTCGCCGCGATCATTTCTGCATCTTTGAGGCTCCCCAATCTGGTTCGAGCAGGTTTGTATTCCATGACTTGCATCACAAGCTATGCGACATTCCGAACCGCATTAGAGCGTTCTAATTTCCGATAAGAGTCTTATTTTTCTGGTATTTGCCTTAGATTGCTCTAAGGGTTCTTTGGCCATCTGCTTGCTATCCACACGGGCAGATTGGACATAAGTTTGTGTCCTATAGCGGCGGAAGCCGGAAAGGAGAACGAACGCAATGGCGAAAGTGAATAAGTCTACAGATTCATCCAGCTTGGCAGAAGTTGTTGACCGCATCCTTGACAAAGGCATCGTAATCGATGCTTGGGTTAAGGTGTCTCTGGTCGGCATCGAACTGCTCTCGGTGGAAGCTCGCGTTGTAATCGCTTCGGTCGAAACTTACCTGAAGTATGCCGAAGCCATCGGTCTGACAGCCAGCGCAGCATCGCCGGCGTAGATCTGCGCCCGTACGGTTTCCACCGCCGGAGAGAGGCCCCGATCGGAGGCCTCTCCGGCGACGGATTCCCCCGCGCCATTAACCAGAACAGGAGCAAAGACATGTTGACGAACGATATGAAACGGTTGTGCCGGGAGATCGTCACTCTGCGCGGAATGCGCGCCAGCGCGATGACCGAGTTGCAGCAAGAAACCAAGTCGCGGAAGCAGGATGTCGAGGAGTTCTGCTCGCAAATACACGATGACCGCACGGCCATGGCCCGCCAAACCAAGAAGGAACGGATGACCTTCATGAAAGGCATGCGCCGCTCGGTTGCCGCGCAACGCCACGCGATGGCGAACGATCTGGCCGGCGCCCGCAAAGCCTGGGCAGGCATCAGCTGATCGCAACGACGGCATGGACCGAAGTTCAAACGGCGGGAGCGATCGTTCTGACAACATTTGCAGATCAGCGCCCGCGCCGCAGGTCATTGCACGCTTGGCCAGGGCGTCTGGCCCAGCGCCTGACAACCAGTAAGCTTTCCGAGCGGGAGCTGACGGAGGGGACAGAAATGATCGCAGGCACCGAACGTCCGACGGCCCGAAAAGGCGCTGTTGATTCCAGGTCCGACGATGTTTCACTCCTGCATGTTTCCGGGCCAGGTTCGCGCGAATCGGGTTGCGTGGAAGTACCCTGTGCCTTTTGTCACGGTACGGGAACCGATCCCTTCGGCATCATGTCCTGGCATTCCGACTGTTGTGTTTGTAAAGGGAGAGGCTTCACGCATGTGCAGGGGCCGCAGGAGAGTTGCGCGCATTGCCGGGGCACCGGGGCTGTCAAGACGCTTACCTGCACCGTTTGCGACGGGAAAGGTCTCGTGCCTTTGCGGAAAGGCAATACGGCGGTGTGCACGGAGTGCCAGGGTACGGGAGACGACTCTTCGGCATCGGCGATTCCATGTTTGAAATGCCGCGGCCGCGGCTGGATCGTGTTGGATGCCTAGAGCCGGATGGTCAAGATTGCTTGCTTCGGGGTAGTCGGGCAACTCAGTGCCGTTTCTGTATCGAGTGACCCGGTAGGGGAAAGAGTGAAGTGAAATGAAGATCAACTGCCTTTCATGCGGATTCAAGGTGGATCTAACCAACACCTATGACGACTACGAAGGCCAAGTCAAGTGCTTTGGCTGTGGCGCGATCCTGGAGATCGAGACCCAGGAGGGCCACGTCCGGACGGTCAAATTAGTGAAGGCCATGCCGAGCCCTCCGGTGGAAGAGGTCATTGAGATCGTGGAAGTCTTTGGCCAGGGGCGCGGCTGAGGATATGGGTTTTAGGCCTTCGGTGCGCAGCCAAGATGCCAGCGCACCGGGCGAAATTTTTGAAAGCGAGGACAGAGATGAGTGTATTGACTGAATCAATGACGCGGCTGCACAACGAAATTGTATCCGCGAACCAGTCCCGGAAGGTCTTCCGAGGCGAACTCGTTCGTCAGACAGAAGAGCGGCGCTCTCAGGTCTCCGCTCTATGCACCGGCTTCGCGCGCGATCTGGCGGGCGCCCACCGTGCATGGCTTGGACGAAGCCCTCTTCGCCGCAGCCCTACAGAACGTAAGACCGAAGAAGCAGAACAGCATCTTCAGCCTGTGCAGCAGGCTTCGGCCAAGGGCCGCGCGCAACACAAGCCGCACGCCGCTCATGCGACAAAGCCGGCTGTGCGCTCGCGAGCTGCACGAGTGTCGCCAGCCTCCAAACGTCCCATCAAAGCTGCGAAGCGGTCTTGATTCCAGAAGCGGTCCTGATTCCAGCCGACAGAAAGTGAGCTTTCAATAAAGTGAGCACTCTAATGGTAGATCCACTCAGCAAAGACTATGGGGAGATGGTGGTGAGGGTGCAGTCCGATGGGGACAACATCGAGGCCGAGGCCAGCGACCAATTCGTGGCCACCCCGCATGTTCAGGCCTTGGCCGAGAGAGCGCTGGCGTATCTGGAGGTCGGCTATGCGGTGCACTTCGCCGGTTCGGCGGGCACTGGCAAGACGACGCTGGCCTTCCACGTGGCGGCCAAACTCGGCCGTCCGGTCACTCTCATCCATGGCGACGACGAGTTCGGCAGTTCGGACCTGGTGGGCAAGGATTCCGGCTACCGCAAGTCCAAGCTGGTGGACAACTACATTCATTCCGTGCTCAAGACGGAAGAGAACATGAATACGTTATGGGTGGACAACCGCCTCACCACTGCCTGTGCCAGCGGGAACACCCTGATCTACGACGAGTTCAACCGTTCCCGCCCGGAGGCCAACAACGCCTTGCTGAGTGTGTTGGAGGAGCGGGTCCTGAATCTGCCCAGCCTGCGGCAGAACGGCGAAGGGTATCTACAGGTTCATCCGGACTTCCGGGCGATCTTCACCTCCAACCCGGAGGAGTATGCCGGGGTCCATAAGACCCAGGATGCGCTGATGGACCGTCTGATCACCATCCAGATGGGCAACTTCGACCGGGAGACGGAGATTGCGATCGCGATTGCCCAGTCGGGCGTGCCGCGCGAAGATGCCGGGATCATTGTGGACATTGTGAACGAGTTGCGGGGCACCGGCGTCAACAACCACCGGCCGACTGTTCGTGCCACCATTGCCATCGCCAGAATCCTGGTTCACCGCCATGCGCGGGCCACATTCAACGATCCGGTCTTCCAATGGGTCTGCCACGACGTTCTTACCACCGAAACAGCCAAGGTCACGCGAGAGGGGCAATCGTTGATGCCGCACATGATCGACGAAAGCATGGCGCGGGTCTGCGGCGCCGCGCTGAAGGCACACCGCAGCGGCAACCGGCCACGCCTCGTAAACAAAGGGAAGGAGTAATTCGATGGCGATCCCTGCAAAAGGTTTGAATCAGCTTCGCACTCTCTCCGGCCGGGTGGATAAACTCTCCCTGCCCTACCGAAGCTACATGCAGATCACCTGCCTGGAGATGGAACGGGCCCGGCGGAATATGGAGCGCAAGAGCGCCAGCCAGCGGGTGGCACAGATCGATGCCCGAATCCAGGAGATCGAGAAGTCCAAACAAGAGCTGCTGCTGGCGGTGGCTTCTGCCGGCCTGGGCACTCGGACGCGCCTTCCGGGCCTCGAACTGAGGCCCGCGCCCCGCTGCAGCACGGGCGGATTCAAAATCCGTTACTGAGGGATCCGGCCCATGCTGACCATCAAGACTTCCGCTCACGTCCCTGGCAACCGCCAACGCAGAAACTTCCATTCCTGCGCAGTCTCCACTGGTGCGCCTCTGGTGCGGGTGGGCGGGTTGCGTCTGCTTCAGGAGTGGCTTCGGCTGTTCGACGCCGAGTCGCGCCGTCTTTGGCTGGAAACGCGCTGGAGATCGCACCTGGGACGGGTGCGGTTTGCGCAAGTGAGGAGCAGGCCATGAAGATTGCTGAGTGTACAGCCATAACTGACGGCCCCGGCGAGGACCTGGGAGTGCCTGCGGCCACTGGAAGACACTATCTTTACGCGATCGTGGCGGGTGACGAAGCGCACACCTATCCTTCTCTGGGCCTCGACGGAAAGGATGTGTACACCATCTCCGACGGTCGCGTGGCCGCCGTGGTCAGCCGTTTAAACAGTTCCAAGATCCGGCCGGAACGCGCCAACTTGAAGGCCCACCAAGCGGTGCTCGGTCGTCTGCTTGCCGACACGACCCCGCTGCCGATGGCCTTCGGCACGATCGCCAATAGCCCGCAGGCCATCCATAAGATACTGATCAAGAACCGGTGCGCCTTCGACGAACAACTCGCGCGCGTAGCCGACAAGGTAGAGATGGGGTTGCGTGTCTCCTGGGACGTGCCCAATATCTTTGAGTACCTCGTCAACATTCACGCGGAACTGCGTTCGGCGCGGGACCGCATGATGAGCGCACGCCACCAGCTCACTCAGGAGGAGAAGATCGAACTGGGCCGGATGTTCGACCGCCTGCTCAACGACGACCGGGAGGACCACACCTCAAAGGTGGAGCGTGCCCTTGCCCCGTTGTGCGTGGAATTCAAGGCGAACCAGTGCCGCAATGAGAACGAGGTCATCAATCTGGCCTGCCTGGTGAAACGCGACGCGCAGGAGGCGTTCTCCGCGGGCGTGTTTGCCGCGGCCAACTTCTTCGACAACAACTTCTCATTCGACTATAGCGGGCCCTGGGCGCCGCATAACTTCGTGGAGCTCGAACTGGAGCAGTAATGCTGTTGGTGGACGACATCCTCTTATTTCCGGTCCACAGCATCATGTGGGTCTTCCGCGAGATCAGCGAGATCGCCCAGAAAGAACTGGACGGCGAGGCCACCTCGATCACCGAGCAACTGCGGGTCCTCTACATGCAACTGGAGACCGGGCGAATCACGGAAGCGGAGTTCGATGCCAGGGAGAAGCTCCTGTTAGACAGGTTGGATGCCATCGAAAGCCGCCAGGAGGACGAAGACGAGACGGAAGTGCCGGACGAGGATAACAGCGAGGAATCCGGCGTGGTGGGGCGGGTAGTCGGCGAGACACAAGGAAGCGGGAGACCGGAATGAACCGGCAGAAGCTATCGTTTTTCGACATGCAGGGCCTCCAGCTTCTGCTGTTCGGCGGCAAGGGGGGCGTGGGCAAGACCACCTGCGCCACGGCTGCCGCGTTGCGCCTCTCCGCGTTGGCGCCGGAACGCTCTCTCCTGCTGGTTTCCACCGACCCGGCCCACTCTGTACGCGACAGCCTGGCTGGGTATGTGCCCCCCGGCAAGCTACAGGTTCTCGAGCTGGACGCTCAGCAATGCCTGACCAAGTTCCGCGAACAGAACGGCGGCATGTTGCGCGAGATTGCCGCCGCCGGCACATTCCTGGACGACGAGGACATCAATCAATTCCTGAGCCTGTCTCTGCCCGGTCTGGACGAGTTGATGGCCCTGTTTGAAATCTCCTCGTGGGTGGAGGGCCGCCAATACGACTGCATCGTGGTGGATACGGCGCCCAGCGGCCATACCTTGCGGCTGCTGGCCATGCCCGAACTGATCCGGCGATGGCTCGGCATGTTGGAGGTGTTGCTGGCCAAGCGCCGCTACATGCGGCGGGTCTTCAGCCGGGATGAGGGGCCGGACCGCCTCGACCTGTTTGTGACCCAGTGGAAGTCCACGCTGCATCTGACCGAGAAGCTGCTGCACGATCCAAAGCGCACCCAGTTCGTTCCGGTCAGCATTGCCGAGCCGCTCAGCGTCTACGAAACCGCGGCACTCTTCCATGAATTACAGAGCCGGAAGATGCCGGTATTCGAACTGGTTGTGAATCAGCTCCACCTGGAGTGCGATTGTTACCCCTGCAAGGCCGCCGGGGCGGACGAACAACTCCAGATCCAGCGGTTAATGACAGAGATCAAGGTCCCGTGCCCGGTGTGGGGCATCGGGTTGCAGGAGGAGGAGGTTCGAGGGCAGAAGTTGCTCATGGATTTCTGGGACCACGCGCAACCGATCGCGCGACGGCCGGAGATCGCGGCCGGTTGCACCATTGTCCGCAAGGCCGCCGCATTGCATGAGCCGTCCGTGCTGCTTCCGGCTCCGGCGCCTTCGGCGCGGATGCAGTTCATGCTCTTTGCCGGTAAGGGCGGCGTGGGCAAGACAACGCTTTCCTGCGTTACCGCCGTGCGCATGGCCCGCGACTTCCCAGACAAGCGGGTGCTGCTGTTCTCCGCCGATCCGGCCCACTCGCTCTCCGCTTGCCTGCAAACCATCATCGGTCCCCAGCCGAAGCTGCTGCTTCCCGGCTTGACGGCCATGGAGATCGATGCCGGGGCGGAGTTTGAAAAACTGAAGGCCCGCTACGCCGAAGACCTGGAGCATTTTCTGGAGACCGTCTCACGCAGCTTCGACCTGACCTTCGACCGCGTGGTGCTGGAGCGCATGTTGGATCTGGCCCCGCCTGGCCTGGATGAGGTGATGGCGCTCACACGCATCATGGATTTCATGGCCCATGACAGCTACGATCTCTTCGTCCTGGATTGCGCCTCCACCGGCCATCTGGTCCGGCTGTTGGAGATGCCAGACCTGATCAACCAATGGCTGAAGGCTTTCTTCAACCTTTTTCTCAAGTACGAGCACATCCTGCAAATGCCGCGATTCGTGGACGAACTGGTTGCAATCTCCCGCGACCTGAAAAAACTTCACGAACTGCTCCAGAATCCCGCGGCCGCCGCTCTATACCCGGTGAGCATTCCCACCCGGATGGCTCTGGAGGAGACCAAGGACCTGGTGGCGGCGTGCGGCAGGCTGGGCATCAGTGTTCCCCTCATGTTCCTGAACCTGTTGACGCCGCCCTGCGATTGCCGCCTGTGCGTAGGCCTGCGCCGACGCGAGTCGGCGGTGGCGAAGGAGTTTCTGAAGGTCTTCCCGCACAAGCAGCAGATCCAGGTTTACCGGCAGCCGGGACTGGGCGGGCTGGAGCAGTTGGAAAAGCTGGGACAGAACCTCTACCAATCCGCCAGACAGGAGATGACCTCCCGTGTCGCCTGAAATCACTCCCGGTCAAGAACCTTTCGCACTTGAACTCAGCGATTTCGAGGAGAACAAGCGCGTCTCGATCTGCGAGGTCCTCGACCGCGTGCTCAACAAGGGCGTTGTTGTGGCCGGCGAAATAACCATCTCGGTGGCGGGCGTGGACCTTGTCTACCTGGGTCTGCAACTGGTATTGACTTCGATCGAGACCGCGCGCGCCAGCCTGCATAAAGGGCAGCCGACAGGCGGTCTCTCCATCGACATCGGAAAGAGGAGTAGCCATGGGGTTGACTTCAACCATGCAAGTGGAGTCTGAATCGATCCAGGACTTCGCCCTGGTGATGCAGCAGGAGGACAGAATCCAGCCGCGCGCGCAAAGCGGAACCCCGTGCCGCGCCCGTCTGGAACTGGACCCGGAGCAAGTGAAGAACGGGCTCGGACAACTTGTCCTCGCGGTCGTCAAGCTGCTGCACGAATTATTGGAACGCCAGGCGCTGCGGCGCATCGATGCCGGCTCTCTTACGGACGAACAGATCGAGAGGCTGGGCTTCACGCTGATGCGCCAGGCGGAAGAGATCGACCGGCTGCGCAACGAGTTCGGGCTTGAAGATCAGGATCTGAATCTCGATCTGGGCCCCTTGGGAACGCTGTACTAACAGAGGAGATGCACCATGCCACAACAATCAGTTCCACACTCGTTGCAGAGTTCCAGCCTGTCGGATGTCCTCGAGCGGGTGCTGGACAAAGGCATCGTGATCGCCGGTGATATCAAGATCAAGCTCGTGGACATCGAATTGCTCTCCATCCAGATTCGCCTGGTGATCTGCTCGGTCGACAAGGCCAAGGAGATGGGGATGGATTGGTGGGTCAACAACCCGGTCTTTTCCAGCCAGGCCCCCCAGGGACAACTGGAAGCTTCTCTGGCAAAGATCGACGAGAGGCTGGCGAGGCTTGAGGTTTCCTCGCCGCGCGAGGCAGTCCCGGCTTGAGTTTCTCTGGCCCCGCGCCGTATCAAGGACGGCGCAACAGTGGACTTCCGGGGCGACGCGTTGCGGATAAAGCGGAAGACGGCTTCTGCCGGGAACGCCCATTCCCTGCCTACGTAATCTCCTCACAAGAGGCCGCGAGTTGTGGCCCGCTAAATTGCTTTCGGGACGAATTCTTACTCCCCACGGAGGTCGTCACAACCCGGTCACGGGAAGCCTCGCATCTGGGCCGTCGCACCAGACAGGATCGCACGTTGCCAATGAAACTCCGTGGTGCCGAAATCGAACCTGACAAAGCCTCAAAGAGGCAGACGGGACCAACAGATTTCAACAACGTGGCTGATGATAAAGGGCCAGCCAGCCACGGCGGGGTGCTGGCATACCCACCGAGCAACCTATCCTGAGATTAGCCATCTTATGATATGTGCGCTCTTTCAGCCGGATGGCTGAGACGAGCGAAGACGGGACACCGCAGTATCCAAGGCATCTACCAGGAGCCGCAGCCACCGTAAATGAGGTTCCATATGCGTGGATCGAAAGTTCTTCTTTGTGCAGCAGCGTTGTTCACCTTCCTGGCTATGGCTTCAGCGCCAACGGCAAACGCTCAGATTGTGGTTGGCATCGGTGTTCCATCAGTTGATATTGGCATTGGGGTTCAGCCGGTCTGTTCCTACGGCTACTACGGCTATGCACCCTATGCCTGCGCGCCCTACGGTTATTATGGGTCGGGCTACTTCTATAACGGCATCTTCCTGGGCATGGGCCCATGGGCCAACTGGGGCTATGGCCACG
>Ga0224554_1000460_pt1 | contig 33932 bp, 27 predicted proteins | sample 714S22024metaG_FD_180666 | JGI IMG/M metagenome (GOLD analysis project Ga0224554, IMG submission 180666) | Peat soil microbial communities from Stordalen Mire, Sweden - 717 S2 20-24 | ecosystem: Environmental > Terrestrial > Soil > Wetlands > Peat | place: Sweden: Norrbotten County, Stordalen... | reverse complement strand
AAGCTGCTGGTGCGCTATGAAAAGACCGCGGCCAATTTTCTGGCGTTGCTGCAATGCGCGGCGGCTTTGATTTGTTGGCGTATGTGCTGACTTTAACATGAAACTCTATTTACGGATAAGCTCTAAGTCGAGCATCAAAAACGGATCAATACATAATGGCGAGTCCAGCCAGATGCATGGATCAAACCATTCTTCTGTATTATTTAGTTTAATACCGAACGTTTTGGCAAATGTTAGAGCCATTGTCGTATTATAGAAATAACGGCCATATCGAGGAAGTAAGAAAGCTAGCCAGCTCATTTGTTTCAAACTGACCGGCCTTCCGATAAGCCCGTTGGTGGTCGCGACGATATGCCGGGGAAAGGGGAAATTTCTCGCTGGCCCGAAAATCCGCCACAAGCTCTTTCACCCGTGCAAAGGCTGCATCAAACCCGGCTGATATGGTGGCCCCGAGTGTGCGCCGAAATTTATCCACGTCAATCACGCCGTCGTGACATCCCCCCGTCCTGAGGGTTTGGTGAACTTGGGTGCCTTTGCCGGCTTGATGCAATTCGGGGAATCGTTCCGGACGTTGTTCAATAGTTTAGAAACGCGGGAAGCCAGTGAAACTGCCGTGCCCAGTTCGCGAGGGGGGGGGTTGCGGCCGATTTTATACGATTTCGTGTTTGACGGCGGGGCGTAGAATGGCGAAAAGAAGCCTGCCCATGAAACTTAAAAACTGGGTTCTGTGGTTGTGTGTGGCGGCGCTTTTGGCCACCGAGGTTTTTCTCTTTCGGGCCATAAGCCAAAGGGACGCGGCGCACGTCCAGTTGCGTGAGTCGCAACAGAAGGTCGCGCAGTTACAGTCGGACCTGGATCAGCTCAAAAGTTCCAGTGTCGCCACGCTAAGCACGGAGAACGCCCGGCTGCGTGCCGAAAACCAGGGTTTAACCCGGAAATTTTCCCAACTGCAGGCTGAAAACAACCGTTTGCGCGGGGTGAGTCAGCAACTAACGCAGCAATTACAGACCTCACGCGATGCCGTGCAACAGCAGCAGGAACAGTTGCAGGCAATGCAGGCGGAAAATCAGCAAGCCGCCACCGCCACCGAGGCGACGGCGGAACAATCAATGTCGCCGGCCGCCCAGCTTAACACCTGCATCAATAATCTCCGGCAAATTGACGCGGCCAAACAGCAATGGGCTTTGGAAAATGACAAAACTGCCGATGCCGTTCCGTCCGCCCAGGACCTGTTGCCGTATTTATCCAACTTGGTTTTCCCGGTTTGCCCTTCCGGAGGCACCTATACGATCAATGCTGTCGGTGGGCCGCCGACTTGTTCAGTCCCCGGTCACGTCCTGCCGCAGTGATCCACCTTTTTTTAATTTTCATTCTTGGCTTTTGCCGTCATTCACCTAGACTTTCCGTTCCATGATTGAAACGGACATTGAATTACTGAAGGGCATCGCAAACCAGTTGCGGATTCACTCGATCACCTCAACCACCGCGGCGGGCAGTGGACACCCGACTTCATGCTGCTCGGCGGCGGACGTGGTGGCCACGCTGTTCTTCGGCCACATGCGTTACGACGCGAAGAATCCCCACTACTACAACAATGACCGTTTCATTCTTTCCAAGGGCCATGCCGCGCCGCTGCTTTATGCCGCGTGGGCGGAAACCGGTCTGTTCCCGGCCAGTGAATTGTTGAAGCTCCGCCAGTTTGGCAGTGATTTCGAAGGTCATCCGACGCCGCGGCTGCCGTTCGTGGACGTGGCGACCGGCTCGCTGGGCCAGGGCCTGAGCGTTGGCGCCGGTATGGCGCTGGCCGCGCGGCTCGACCATCTGAATTACAACACCTACGTCCTCCTCGGCGACGGCGAAATCGCCGAAGGCTCGGTCTGGGAAGCGGCGTCGTTCGCCGGCGTTTACAAGCTCAACAATTTGATTGCCATTGTGGACGACAACCGCCTTGGCCAGAGCCAGGCGACGGCGTTTGGTCACGACATTGGCGTTTACCGCAAACGCTTTGAAGCTTTTGGCTGGCGCGTCGAGGATGTTGACGGCCATGACATCGAGGAAATATTGGAAGTGCTCAGCGGGGTCGGCCTGAACGACCAGCCGCTCTGCATCCTCGCCAAAACCTACAAGGGCGCGGGCGTTTCATTTTTACAGGACAAGGACGGCTGGCACGGCAAGCCGCTGAACCAGGAGGAAGCCGCCAAGGCCATCGCCGAACTTCAGCCCAGTTCGAAATCCGGCATCGGTGTTCCGATTCCCGCGCCGGCCCAATTGCCCGCGCCCAACAACGCCGCGCCCGCAGGTTATCCGCCAATCAATTACAAACCCGGCGACCTGGTGGCGACGCGCGAAGCCTACGGCACCGCCCTCGCGCGCATCGGCGAAACGGATCAGCGCATCGTTGCGCTGGATGGCGACACGAAGAATTCCACCTATGCAGACAAGTTTTTCAAAAAATTCCCGGATCGCTCCATCGAATGTTTCATTGCCGAGCAAAACATGGTCGGCATGGCCACCGGTTTCGGCGCGCGCGGCAAGGTGCCCTTTGCGTCCACGTTCGCGTGTTTTTTCACCCGCGCGTATGACCAGATTCGCGTCGCGGGCATTTCGCAGGCGAACCTCAAGCTCGCCGGTTCACACGTCGGCGTGAGCATCGGCGAAGACGGCCCGTCGCAAATGGCGCTGGAAGACATCGCCATGATGCGTGCGGTTGTGGGCAGCGTGGTGTTGTATCCGAGTGATGCGGTGAGCACGGAAAAGCTGCTCGAACAAATGGCACAGAAAAAGGGAATTTGTTTCCTGCGCACCTCGCGCCCCAAAACGCCGGTGATTTACGGCAACGACGAAAAATTTCCCATCGGTGGTGCAAAAGTGTTGCGCCAGAACGCGGGCGACAAAGCCACCGTGGTCGCTGCGGGCGTGACGCTTCACGAAGCGCTCAAGGCCGCCGACACGTTGCAAGCCGAAGGCATCGGCATCACGGTCATTGACGCCTACAGCATCAAGCCGTTGGGCAAGGACGTGATCAAAGCTGCCGCGCAAAAGACTGGCAACACCGTCATCACGGTTGAGGATCATTACCTCGAAGGCGGTTTGGGCGACGCGGTTGCAGGCGAACTCAGTGTGGATGAAATCAAAGTCCACAAGCTCGCCGTGACATCGCTGCCGCGTTCCGGCAAACCGGCGGAATTGCTGGCGCACTTCGGCATTGACGCCGCTGGCATTGTGAAAAAGGTCAAATCCATGGTCTGATTTGGCGCGAGAGGTGCTTTGAGTTGAAGCAGGCAACGAAGCAAGTGCTTTTCGTTGCTGCCGGAAGTTTTTTCCGCGAAGGATCAAACCATGCCATACCACGGGAGATATCTTTGGATTATCTTGCTGATGGCCGGTTTTTGTTTCGGCCCGTCGCTGTCGGCGCGGGGAGATAATTGTGCCATTTGCGGCAAGCCAATTCCCGGCACGATTTACCTTGTCACTGACAAGGTCACCGGTGAGCAAAAAGATGTCTGTTCCGACTGTATAAAATTGCCTCGTTGTTCCATCTGCGGCCTGCCGGTCAAGGATGGCACCCAATTGCCGGACGGGCGTTACCTTTGCGCCCGCGATGCCAAGACGGTGGTGCTGAAGACGGACGATGCCAGACAAATTTGCGGTCAGGTCAAGGATGACCTCGACCGGTTGTTTTCCCGTTTCACATCGTTCCCGACGAATGTGGATGTCTCGGTCATCGATCGCGTAGATGTGGATTCCATGTTTATTACGGAAGGCAATAATTTTGAAAGCCCCGACCTGCTGGGTTGCATCCGTCCCGAGACGGCCAACGACAAGACCAGATACAAAATGAGCCTGCTGACCGGGCTGCCACTGGCCCAGTTAAAGGAAACTTGTGCCCACGAATATACGCATGCCTGGGTGGGTGAAAATGTGCCCAAGGAGCGGAGGACGAGATTGGGTCGCGACGCCGAGGAGGGTTTCTGTGAGCTGGTCGGTTATTTGTTGATGGATTCACAAAACGAAGAGGTGGAAAAAAAGCGGGTTCTGCAAAATCATTATACCCGCGGCCAGATCAACCTGTTCATTGAGGCGGAGAAGCGATACGGGTTTGATCAAGTCCTGGACTGGATGAAATATGGCGTGGCCGCACAATTGGAGGCAGGTCGTGTGGACGAACTCAGGGACGTCAAGATGCCTTCGGCAATGCCCGTTGCCAATGGTCCCGCCATCTATACAAACAACCATGACCCCCACCCGCCGGCGACTGCCCCGGCCATCATCAAACTCCAGGGGGTTTTGTGGGGAAACCAGCCCGTGACCATCATCAATGGCTGTTCCTTTTTTGCCAAAGACCTGAAACAGGTGAAAGTCGGGGTCACTAATGTGACCATTCGTTGTCTGGAGATCGGGAAAAAATCGGTTCGGATTAAGAACATTGATTCCGGAACGGAACAGGAACTTCCCCTGCCGTCCAATTGAAATTCCCCATGTCGCGACACGGGTTGCCCGCGCCCGAATCCTGGAATTTCCACCCATTGCCAGCAACGCATTTCTGGGGCATATTGACAGTGGATATGAGTGAAACGGGAAAATTCCTGAAAGGCAAATTGCTGCTGGACGGCGGTGTTTTGAACGGCTCCTTTTTCCATCACACGGTGGTGCTGGTTTGCGAGCACAACGCCGAGGGGGCCTTTGGCCTCGTGCTCAACCGCGCCGCCGGCAACAAGGTGGGGGAAGTGCTCGTGGCCAATCTGCCCGACAAGTTTCGGGAATCGCCGCTTTTTCTCGGCGGGCCGGTGCAGCCGACCGCGCTGAGCTTTTTGCACGCAGACAATTTCATTCCCGACGCGAATGTATTTCCGAATTTGAGTCTCGGCCATTCACTGGATGACCTGTTGGAAATCGGTGAATCGTTTTCACCGGAGAAAAAAGTCAAGGTGTTCGCGGGTTACGCCGGCTGGTCGCCCGGCCAGCTTGAAACTGAAATAAAACGCAAGGCGTGGCTCACGTTCCCCGCGTCGCTTGAACTCGTCTTTGAAACGCCGCCCGAACAACTCTGGCAGAAAATCCTGAAAAGCAAGGGCGGCTGGAAAAACAAGCTCCTCTCCCAAATGCCCGAGGACTTGTCGCAGAATTGATTGCCGGCGTATGAAAAACAAATTGGTGGCCGATGGTTTTCACCGGTTTATGCGAGGGAAAAAGGACGCATTGTCGGAATCCATTGAAAAGAAGTACGCTGCCGAACTTGCACAGGCCGATCCGCAGCAAAAGCTTCAAATTCGCGAGCGAATGGTGGAGGAATATCTACGACGCGGAAAAATCGAGGGCCACAAACCGTCGCCGGGAACTTTGTGGTGAAATCAATTCGCTTCGACGCACAATAAAGCCGCGTCTGATTTTGCCAGAACTTCCGTTCGTTCCAGACTGGCTGGAATCAAACTGAATTGTCCGGCAGACAACTTCACCGAAGTCGAACCGCTTGTGATTTCAACTTCACCCCGGGTGGCCGCAACAATTTGCAATTTCTTCGGCTTCAGCCAGTCATGGGCGCCGGGATTGAGCCTCCATGTTTCGACCTTGAACAGCGGGTCGTCCACGAGTGAACGGCGTTGGATTAAAGTGTCGCCGGTGAGTTTGCCTTGCACGAGCGCCGGCTCGAAATCGTTGAAATCAATGCTGGCCAGCGATTGCGCGACGTGCAACTCGCGCGGATTGCCGTCCAGCCCGACGCGGTTCCAATCGAACACCCGGTAAGTGGTGTCCGAGTTCTGCTGGATTTCGAAAATCACCAGGCCGGCGCCGATAGCATGGATACGACCGCTGGGCAGGAACATCGCGTCGCCCGCGCGCACGGGAACGCGGTGGAAACATTCCGCCACTTCGCCGGTCTCAACTTTTTTCTCAAATTTCGCGCGCGTGACGCCGCGTTTGAGGCCGACGAACAGTTCCGCCCCCGGCGCGGCGTCGGCGATGAACCACATTTCAGTTTTGGGTTCACCTTTGAGCTCAGCGGCCTTGCTTGCCGGTGGATGGACTTGCAGTGAAAGTTTTTCCCGCGCATCAAGAATTTTGCAGAGCAGCGGAAAGCGATTCCCAATTGCCGATTTTACTCCACCGAGAATTTCAGTCGCGTGATTTTCCATCAACCAGCGCAGATTTTTCCCGGCCAGCGGGCCATTGGCAATGACGCTGACGTCACCAGGCCGGTCACTGATTTCCCACGATTCGCCAATCGGCCTGTTCGCCGGCAGTTTCTTTTGGTAGAGCCGCTCCATTTCGCGTCCGCCCCAAACGCGGTCTTTGAAAATCGGATGGAAGGTGAACGGATAAAGCACTGGGAATTATGCGGCCGATGCCTGGGGAACAACACCGTTCACGGCCGGCTCGGTGTTTTCGATGAAATGCCCGTGCGCACGGAATTTCTCGTAGCGTTTTTTCAGTCGTTCGGCGACCGGCATCACGGCGAGTTCGCCCAGGTGTTTGAGCAGATGGGTCTTCAAATTTGCGGCGACTTCAGCGATGTCGTTATGCGCGCCGCCCAGCGGTTCGGGAACAATTTCGTCCACGAGGCCGAGTTCGAGCAGGTCTTTGGCGGTGATTTTGAGGGCCTCGGCGGCTTTCGGCGCGGCGGCGCGGTCTTTCCAAAGAATGGCCGCGCAACCTTCGGGGCTGATGACCGAGTAATAGGCATTCTCCAAAATCAACACGCGGTCGGCGATGCCGATGCCGAGCGCGCCGCCCGAACCACCTTCACCGATGACCGCGGTGATAATGGGCACTTCCAACAGCATCATTTCGCGGAGATTGACGGCGATGGCCTCGGCGATGTGGCGTTCCTCCGCGCCGATGCCGGGATACGCGCCGGCGGTGTCAATGAGCGTGATGATGGGCAGGCCGAATTTATTGGCGAGCCGCATCAAGCGCAGTGCCTTGCGGTAGCCTTCAGGATGGGCACAGCCGAAATTGCGCAAAATGTTTTCCTTCGTGTCCCGGCCTTTTTGCGTGCCGATGACGACGACGCAGTATTCGCCCAATTTCGCAAAGCCACCCACCATCGCGCGGTCTTCGGCAAACAGCCGGTCACCGTGCAGTTCATGAAAGTCGGTGAACGTCTTTTCCAGGTAATTCAGGGTGTAGGGACGTTTGGGATGCCGCGCCAGTTGGACGCGCTGCCACGCGTTGAGGTTGGAAAAAATCTGCCGGCGGGTTTCCTCCAGTTTTTTTTCAATGAGCTGGATTTCTTCCTCAATGCTGATGTCCAGCGCATGCGTTTCGGGATGTTTGCGGAGTTCATCCAGCTTGTCTTGCAGTTCGATGATCGGCTTCTCGAAATCGAGCTGGTGTCTCATACGGTGGGAAGATTAAACACTTTTCACTCTGCAATCAATGCGAATTCCATCAATGCAAAAAAAAGGCCGGACTTTCGTCCGGCCCCCGCGGTGACGAGGTTTAAACGCCTTCACCGAGGCGCTCAGAAGGGTGGCGCGACCAACTTGGGGTCGCTGTTCGAGCCGCGCCACGAGCAAAACCTCTATGCCAACCCTAAACGAACAGCGAAATCCTTCATTTGCTACAATTGCATAGACCAAGTAATAATGCAAACGGTTCAAAAATTTGTCAAATATTTTTGCGCGTTTTAACTCAATAAAAAATCGCTGAAAATTTTCGTGTGTGTCTTAAATTGAGTCACTCGTGCCAAAGGCGTACGGCCTTTGGAGATGAGCGACTCGCGCAATGTTGCTTCCTTACCAGTGCCCGACACCAGCACCCAAACCTGCTTTGCCACCGCAATTACTGCATAGCCGAGCGTAACGCGATTTGGCGGCGGCTTGGGCGAATTTTTCACCGCGCGATAAATTGCCCTGTCTGAAATTAAGACATCTGGTTCGCCCGGAAAAAGTGACGCCACGTGGCCGTCCTCACCCATGCCGAGAAAAATCAGGTCCAAAACCGGCTGGCCAGCTTCATTCACCGGCGAGATTTTGGAAATTTCTGCTGAAGCTGCCTTCGCTGCGGCTTCCGGTGAATCTTCGCCACGAATGCGGTGAATTTGGGCGTCGGCAATTTTCAGCGGCGCGAACAGGAATTTTCGGGCGATGGCAAAATTGCTTTCCGCATCGTCGGGCGGAACGCACCGCTCGTCCGCCCAGAAAAAATGGACGTTGCTTGGGAGGGACGGTGTGTCGCTGTCCCCCATTTTTCGTGCCCTTGCTTGTTCCACGACCGAAACAAAAAATTTCTGCGCGATGCGTCCGCCGGACAACGCCACGCAATATGATTTGCCTGCGCGATTTGCCGCTTCGATTTCGTCCAGCCACGCGCCGGCGACGGCACGAGCCAGTTCGTCGGCGGTGGCGAAGGAAATCAGTTCAAAGTTTTTCACAGAATGCTGTGACGTTCATTTACGACGAAACTTCCATTCAGCTGTTTTTTTCGACTCCGAGCTTCAGTTCGAAAAAAGCCACACACATGAGAAACGCTACCCCGAACATCTGGTGAGAACGTGGCGGATTAAGTCCGGAAATAAAGAAGGCCGAATAGCCAACATAAAGTGCTACAGATAAACCTAAAATGCCGTCTATCAGGCCAAAGTATTTCTGCAAAAAAGGAACGATTTTCGCTTTTAGTGTCGGTGTTGCCAACTTAACTCGACGAAGCAACCACGAAATCATTTCCTTCGCCAAAGCGCAAATCAAAGCCGCAACGACAATTTTTATCAATTCGTACTTTGTCATAAGTGCTGATTTCCAGTTACGTTAACTGCTGCGGCTCGTGCCACACGTGACCGCTTTGCGCGAGCAAATCCTCGGCGGCGACCGGGCCCCATGTGCCCGCGGCGTAAAATTCGCGGTTCGTCAGCGGCTTGCCGTCCCAGCCGGCGCGGATGGAGTCCACAATTTTCCACGCGGTTTCCACTTCATCACGCCGGATGAACAGCGTCGCGTCGCCGGCGATGGCTTCCAGCAGCAGCCGTTCGTAGGCTTCGGGCGTGTAGGCGCCGAACTCGGCGTCGTAACTGAAGTTCATCCGCACCGGCCGCACGCCGAGACTCATGCCGGGCACCTTGCCGTTGAAATGGAGGGAAATCCCTTCGTTCGGCTGCAAACGAAGTGTGATGGAGTTGGAGTCGAGTTTCAGATCGCATTGCGCGGCAAACAACACATGCGGCGTGGGACGGAATTGGATCCGCACTTCGCTGGCGCTTTGCGGCAGGCATTTGCCGGTGCGCAGATAAAACGGCACGCCGGACCAGCGCCAGTTGTCAATGAACAGCTTCAACGCAACATAGGTTTCCACGTTGGAATCGGATTTCACCTTCGGCTCCTGCCGGTAACCCGGCGCCGGCAGCCCGTTCACCGTGCCGGCGAAGTATTGGCCGCGCACAATCTGTCGCGCGACGTCGTCGGGACCCAGCGGGCGGATGGATTTGAGCAGTTTCACCTTTTCGTCGCGGATGGCCTCGGATTCGAGCGACACGGGCGGTTCCATCGCGATGAGCGCGAGGACCTGGAGCATGTGGTTTTGCACCATGTCGCGCAACGCGCCGGCCTCCTCGTAATAACCGCCACGCTGCCCCACGCCCAGTTTTTCGCTGACGGTGATTTGCACGTGATCAATTAGGTTGCGGTTCCAGAGCCGTTCGAAGACGGAATTGGAAAAGCGGAACATCAGAATGTTCTGCACCGTTTCCTTGCCGAGGTAATGGTCAATGCGGCAGACCTGCTGCTCGTGCGCGAAGCGGGTCAACTCCCGGTTCAGCGCGTGGGCGGAGGCAAGGTCGTGGCCGAACGGTTTCTCGACGACGATGCGTTGCCAGGCAGAACCTTCCTTGTTTAACAGGCCGGCGCGATGGATTTGCTCCACGACCTCGCCGAACTGGCTGGGCAAGGTGGCCAGGTAAAACAGCAGGTTTTCCCGCAACGGGCCGCTGCCGAACGAGGTCAGCCGCTCCTCCAGTTTTTTATAGGCCGCCGCGTCGGTGATGTCGCCCTGGCAATAAAACAAATTGGCGGAAAATTCCTGCCAGACCTTTTCGTCCACCGGCTTGGTGCGGGAAAACTGGTCGAGCGCCGCGCGCAACTCATTCCGCCACGACTCGTCCGTTTTTTCCCGCCGCGCGAATCCAATGATGCGGAACGCGGACGGCATCTGCTTTTCCTTGCAGAGATGGTAAAACGCCGGGATGAGTTTGCGCGCGGTCAAATCGCCGCTGGCGCCGAAGATGACGATGGAGCAGGGTTCGGGCGCCTTGCGTTCGGAACCCATATGGCAGGGCGGCGAATCGTCCAGTGGAATCGGATTATTCACGGGCCAACCATGGCTTAATTGGCAGCCAAATTCAACGCTTCTTGTGTTGGAGTTCAGCCTTCAGCCGTATCTATTCAATTAAACCACGGATGGACACGGATCCCGCAATGCGGGACGGATTCAGGCCAGGCAAATAGTTTCTTTTGTGAAACCGAAAGGTCTTGATGATTGGTGGACTCGTTTGCATTTCTGTAGCGCAGGTTGGCAACCTGCTGTATCCGCCGACTGGCAGTCGGCAGAACGTCGGATTCTCGAACACGGGCGGATTGCCAATCCGCGATACAGCAGACTGCCAGTCTGCGCTACTTGGGTTGCGGTTCCGCCGCGCCATGTCCATCCGTGGTTAAAAGATTTTTCTGCTGCATGGATACGGCTTCAGCCTGCTTGCATAGGAACAATCCCGCCAAGCGGGATTGAACTCCAACCTTTTTCACTCGCTTCGACGAGTCGGTTTCCGCAAAATTCCGGCGCGCGAGCATGAAAGCAAAAATCATCATCACCCCCAAGAAGGCCGTCGTGGACCCGCAGGGCAAAACCGTCCAGGGCGCCCTCGAACATATGGGCTACAAGGGCGTCACCGGCGTCCACGTAGGCAAATACATTGAAATTGACCTGGCCCCCGGCACCGACCCGGCCACCGCCCAGCGCGCGCTCAACGACGCCGCGCACAAGTTCCTCAGCAACCCGATCATTGAGGACTACCGCCTCGAAATTGAATGAACAGCGAGGATAGAAGATGGAAGATGGAGGATGGCATTAGCCGTCCGAAGTCCTTCGCCATCTTCAATCCTCCATCCTCCATCCTCGTATGAATTTTGCTGTTCTTCAGTTCCCCGCCTCGAATTGCGACCAGGACGCCATCCATGCCGTCCGGCTGCTCGGCCACTCCGCGCGCTACGTCTGGCACAAGGATAATTCCCTCGGCGATGCAGATGCGGTCATCGTGCCCGGCGGCTTCAGCTACGGCGACTACCTCCGGTGCGGCGCCATCGCGCGGTTCAGCCCGGTGATGCAGGCGGTGAAACAATTCGCCGACAATGGCGGGCTGGTGCTGGGCGTGTGCAATGGTTTTCAAGTGTTGACCGAGGCCGGCCTGCTGCCCGGCGCGCTCGTCCGCAACCGTGATTTGCAATTTCATTGCGAGCACATCTTTCTCAAGCCCGCCACATCCGATTCGCCGTTCACCAACAAGATTCCCGCCGGCAAGATCCTTCGCATCCCCATCGCCCACGGCGAAGGCTGTTACTTTGCCGACGAGGAAACGCTGGCGAAGCTCAAGTCGAACAACCAGATTTTGTGGCAATACTGCGACGCGAATGGAAACCTGACCGACACGGCGAATCCAAACGGCTCGCTGCTGAACATTGCCGGCGTGTGCAACGAACGCCGCAACGTGGCCGGCCTCATGCCGCATCCCGAGCGCGCGAGCGAGGAAATTCTTGGCAGCGCCGATGGTCGGTTGATTTTTGAAAGCATGATTGCCGCGTTGCAAAACAAACCTGTCGCAAAGGCGGCATAGAGATTTTCCCCCATGACCGAACCCGCCATCACACCTGAACTGGTTGCCAAACACAATCTGACGCCGGACGAATACGCCCACGCCAAACAAATCCTCGGCCGCGAGCCGAGTTACACCGAGTTGGGCATCTTTTCGGTGATGTGGAGCGAGCATTGCTCCTACAAAAACACCCGCCCGCTGCTCAAAACCTTTCCGACCAAGTCCAAAAAAATCCTCGTCGGCGCGGGCGAGGAAAACGCCGGCATCATTGACATCGGTGACGGCTTGGCGATCGCGTTCAAGATCGAATCGCACAATCATCCGAGCGCGGTCGAGCCGTTTCAGGGCGCGGCCACGGGCGTGGGCGGCATTGTGCGCGATATTTTCACGATGGGCGCCAGGCCGATTTGCTCGGTCAACTCCCTGCGCTTCGGGCCGATTACGGAAGACCGCCCACCTCACCCCGGCCCTCTCCCCCCTCCGGGCGGAGAGGGGGAAGCAATCGGCGACAAGGGAAAACCCCCTGCGAATCTCGCAACGACCTCCGCTAGTGGTCTCCCTCTCCACGGGGAAGAGGGGCGGAGTGAGGGCGAGCCATCTTTCGCCGAAGGCGCTGACTCCAAAACCGAGAATCGCAAATCGCCAATCGCCAATAACAAGCGTTTGTTTGCGGGCGTCGTGGCCGGCATCGCGTATTACGGGAATTGCTTCGGCATCCCGACCGTTGCGGGCGAGGTTTATTTCGACAAGAGCTACGAAGGCAATCCGCTCGTGAATGCTTTCTGCCTTGGCGTGCTACGGCACGACCAGATTGCGCGCGGCGCGGCCAAAGGCATTGGCAACCCGGTGTTTTACGTCGGGCCGGCCACGGGACGAGACGGTCTCGCGGGCGCGGCGTTCGCGTCGCAGGATTTGACCGAGGAATCCGCGGAGCAACAGCGTGGTGCGGTGCAGGTGGGCGATCCGTTCATGGAAAAACTCGTTTGCGAAGCCTGCCTTGAGCTGCTCGCCACCGGCGCGGTCGCGGGCATTCAGGACATGGGCGCCGCTGGATTGACCTGTTCGACGTGCGAAACTGCGGCCCGCGCGGGCACGGGCATTGAAATAGAATTGGACAAGGTCCCGCAGCGCGCGCCAAACATGTCGAGTTACGAAATCATGCTCTCAGAGTCGCAGGAGCGGATGCTCATCATCGTTCACAAAGGCCGCGAAGAGGAAGTGAAGCGCATCTTTGACAAGTGGGATTTGCCTTGGTCGGAAATCGGTTTCGTCACCGACACCGGCCACATGGTGGTGAAACAGCACGGCCAGGTCGTGGCGGACATTCCGGCGAAAAAGATTGCCGACGAATCGCCGGTGTATCAGCGCGATTCCAAAGAGCCGGAGTATTTGAAGGAAGTCCGCGCGTTCCGGCTGGATGGAATTCCCGACACCCAGGACGCCAAAACCGATCTTCTGAAACTTCTGGCGTGGCCGACGATTGCCTCAAAAAACTGGGTTTATCGGCAGTATGACCACATGGTGCGCGACGGCTCGGTCGTTTGTCCCGGCAGCGACGCGGCGGTGCTGCGCATCAAGGCGGATTCGTTGCCGGACGTGGCACAGGCCTCCGGCCTGTGTTCCCCGGAAAATCACAGGCCAGAGGCCTGTGCCACAAATGAAAAACTCATCGCCATCTCGGTGGACGGCAATGGCGCCTATGTTTATCTCGATCCTTACGAAGGCGGCAAGATCGTGGTCGCTGAAGCCGCCCGCAACCTGGCCTGCACCGGCGCGGTGCCGCTGGGCGCGACGGACAATCTCAACTACGGCAACCCGATGAAGCCCGAGCTTTTCTGGCAGCTCAAGGAATCCGTGCGCGGCCTGGCCGACGCGTGCAAGGCGTTCAACGCGCCCGTCACCGGCGGCAATTGCTCGCTCTATAACCAAAACCCGGCCGGTCCGATTGATCCCACGCCAACCGTCGCCGTCGTCGGCATCATCGAAAAACCGGAGCACGTCACGACGCAGTGGTTCAAGGACGAAGGCGATGCGATCATCTTGCTGGGCGTCGCGGTGGACCAGGACGATTTATTGCTCGGTCTGGGCGGCTCGGCGTATTTGCAGGTGGTTCACGGTCAAAAAAACGGCACGCCGCCGCGCTGCGATTTGGAAACTGCCAAGACCCTGCATACGACGCTGCTCGGCCTGATTCAAAGCGACCTGGTGAAAAGCGCGCATGATTGCAGCGAAGGCGGGCTGGCGGTTTGCCTGGCGGAAAGTTGCATTTCGCAGCTTGTCGCGCGCGAAACGCCGCGGTTGATGGGTGCCACGGTGGATTTGCAGGCTGTGGCACAGGCCTCCGGCCTGTGTTCAGGGCTCAATCACAGGCCGGAGGCCTGTGCCACGATGCGCCTCGACGCCTTGCTCTTCGGCGAGACGCAAAGCCGGGTGGTTATCACCTGCAATCCGCTTGATGCGGTAAAAGTGGTCGAACGCGCGAAATTGCTCGGTGTTCCGGCCGTTCAAATCGGCAAGGTTGGCGGCGACAAACTGACGGTGAAAACCGCCGCCGGAGAATTTTCCGCCCCGCTCGCCGAATTACACGACGCCTGGTGGCACAGCATTGGGCGGGCGATGGCGTGATCTTCAGGTCTGGCCCGGGTTGGCCGGCAATTGTGCCCCCCTGTGCCTCCAAACACACACTTCCCACCGCCAGCCGGATGGGTTAAATATCACCCGCCCAATGGCCGGACGGGAATAACCGTTTGCAATCGGGCGCCAACAACGTAAACTATGCGACTGTAAATATCGTATCATGCGACAATTTTTCACCATCGCCACCAACGCCTTCATGGAGCTGATTCGGCAGCCGGTTTTCCTGCTGTTGATGACGGCCTCGGTGCTTTTTGAAATTTTTCTGGCCGTGCCGTATTACTTTGCATTTGGTGATGAGACCAAGCTGGTCGAAAACAGCACACTGGCAGTAATGCTGCTGTCGGGACTGCTCGGCGCCGTGTTGAGCGCGTCGGCGTCGCTGGCGCGGGAAATCCGGACGGGCACGGCGTTGGCGGTGCTGTCCAAACCGGTCGGGCGCGCGCAATTTTTCCTGGCCAAATACGCCGGGCTCGCCGCGGCGCTGACGGTGTTGTCGTATGTCAACCTCATCGGCGTGCTGCTGGCCAGCCGCATGGCGTTCGACGCCTACGGCAAAACGGATTTGCCGGCCATCGGAATTTTTGCGGCCGGGATCGTCCTGGCTTATGCGCTCGCGGGCTTCAGTAATTTTTTCCTGCGGCGTCCGTTTGTGAGCGACGCGGTGCTGGCGCTGGTGGTGTTTGCGACCGTGGCGGCGTTTTTGATTTTCCGGTTCACCAAACAAATGGAGAGTCTGGGCACCTTGGCACACGTGGACTGGCGGCTGGTGCCGGCGGGAATCCTGATTTTGTTCGCACTGTGGATTCTGGCAGCGCTGGCGCTGGCCTGTTCGACGCGGCTGGACACGATTCCAACCCTGGCGGTTTGTTCGGCGTTTTTTTTGATCGGGCTGATGTCGGATTATTTTTATTCGCAGATGGGCGGCAAGCTGGCCGGCAGCGGGCCATGGTGGGCTTCAACGCTTTACACCATCGTTCCAAACTGGCAGCTTTTCTGGTTCGCGGACGCTCTGGACATGGGCAAAAGCACGTTCCACTGGGGCTACGTCGGCAAGGCCTTTGCCTACCTGGTCGCTTACGCGGGCGCGGCGCTGGCCGTCGGCACGGCGCTGTTTGAGGAACGGGAATTGAGTTAACGAATGGAACGCAACGTACAAAAAAACGGTCTGGTGAATCTCGTGGCGGGGGTGACGATTTTCATCGCCGCATTTGTTGTGACCTGCTTCGTCAATTCGCTGGCGGGTCAGGCGTGCTCGATTTTCCTCGGCCTCGGTGTGCTGGTGGCCTTCGCCGGCTGGTTCCAGATGCGGCTCGAAGAAAATGAGCGGCTGGAAAAACTGGAAGTGGAGGAACTCGCCCGCGCCAAAGGCGAAACGACACTGTTTGAAGCGAAGGACGCGGAGGTTTTTCCGGCGCAACGGGCACGCGAGCAGTTCGAGAAATTTTTTGTGCCGGGCTTCGGCATGCTGCTGTTTTTGCTCGAAGCGGGCGGCGCGTGGCTGCTCTGGCGCTGGATTGCCAAAACCACCAACGGCGTGGTGCCCGACCGGGCGCTGGCGTCGCTGGCGTTGTTCGGGATTTTCGCGCTGCTGCTGTTTTTGCTGGGACGATTTTCCGTGACCATCGCGCGGCTGGAAAACCACCGGCTGTTGCGCCCCAGCGCGAGTTTCCTTCTGGCGGGCGCCTATGTCTGTTTTTTCACCGCGCTCGGCATTGCCGGAGTCAAAGCGGGATTCCCTAAAGTTGATTTCTGGCTCGCGCGCGCATTGTGCGTGCTGCTCGGTTTGATGGCGGCGGAAATGCTGGTCACGCTGCTGCTGGAAATTTACCGGCCGCGCGTGAAAGGCAGGATCGCCCGGCCCATTTATGACAGCCGGCTCGTCGGCCTGCTCGCGCAACCGGAGGGCCTGTTCACAACAGCGGCCCAGGCGCTGGATTATCAATTTGGTTTCAAAGTTTCGGAGACCTGGTTTTTCCGATTGCTCCAACAAAATCTGCCCTTTCTGGTGCTGGCACAACTGGCGGTGCTGTTTTTGTCCACCTGCGTCGTGTTCATTGACGCGGGCGAACAGGCCGTGCTTGAGCGGTTCGGCAAGCCGGTCGGGGTGCTGGAGCCGGGTGCCCATTTCAAATTACCGTGGCCGGCGGATCGAATTTATCTCTATCACACGGATCAAATCCAGATTTTCGATGTCGGGTTCACGCCGGACGCGCAAAGCGAGCAGACCAAAACGATCTTGTGGAGTGTGAGCCACACCAAGGAGGAAAATTTCCTCGTCGGCAACCGCGAGCAGATTGCGATTAAAGGCGAAAACACCGACACCAATGACACGCTCAAGGCGCCGCCGGTAAGCCTCATCACCGTCAGCATTCCCGTTCAATTTCAAATCACGAACATCCTCGCCTGGGCTTACAACAACGCCGAACCGGCAAATCTGCTCCAGGATCTGGCAACCCGCGAAGTCGTGCATTATCTCGCCGGCGTGGATTTGAACGACGTGATGTCCCACACGCGCCTGGAGGCGGCGCAGGAATTACGCTCGCAAATCCAGGCCGCGGTGGATGAGTATCACCTCGGCGCGAAGATCATCTTTGTCGGGTTGCAGGACATTCATCCGCCGGTGAAAGTCGCGGGTGATTACGAAAAAGTTGTCGGGGCGGAGCAGACGAAGCTGGCCAGAATTCTTGATGCCCGGGCCATGGCCATTCGCACCAATGCGCTGGCCGGCGCACAGGCGTTTACGATGACGAACGTGGCCGATGCCACCCGGCAGCGGCTCAGTGTTTCGGCCTACGCACACGCGGCGCTCTTCACCAACCAGATTCCGGCGTTCGCGGCCGCGCCATCGGTTTACCGGCAGCGCAAGTATTTCCAGGCGTTTGCCGACGCCACGGCCGACGCGCGCAAATACATTTTACTCGTCACGAACACGCAGGACGTGGTGATTTTCAACCTGGAAGACAAAATCCGCGAAGACCTTTTGAATTTGAACGTGCCATCATCCCCCAACAATTCATCGCCATGAAACGTAACGCAATGACCCTCGTCATCGGCGCAGTGCTGATTGTGATTTTCGCGCTGCTGCTGTTTGTTTTTCAAGTCCGCCAATCCGAAGTCGCCGTCGTCACGACGTTCGGCAAGCCGACGCGCAACCTCACCGAGCCGGGCGCGTATTGCAAATGGCCCTGGCCGGTGGAGAAGGTCTATAAATTTGATCAACGCGTCCAGAATTTCGAGGACCGGTTCAGCCAGAATCTCACGGCCGACAACAACAATCTGCTCGTGATGGTTTATGTTGGCTGGAAGATCACCGACGCCAAGGCGTTCTTCCCGAAGTTTGCCGGCGGTTCGACCCTGGCCGCCCAAAGCATGCTGGAAAGCATGTTGCGCAGCGCCAAAAGCGCCGTCGTCGGCAAACATCCGCTGGCTGATTTCGTGAACGCCGACGCGAAGCAATTGAAGTTCGACGCCATCGAAAACGAAATCGAGCAGGCCGTCCAATCCCAGTTGCAAACGAACAATTGCGGCATCGGAATCGCCTTTCTCGGCATCAAGAAACTCGGCCTGCCGGAGAATGTGACGCAAACCGTGTTTCAGCGCATGACCTCCGAGCGTCAAATTCTAATCAGCCGGTTCCGGTTCGAAGGCGAGGCCGAGGCGCAAAAAATCAAGGCCGCCGCCGACCGTCAGGCCGCCGAAACCATTGCCAACGCCGACGCCGCCGCGACGCGTATTCGCGGCGAAGGCGAAGCCGAGGCCGCCAGGGTGCTGCCGGTCTTCCAGCAAAATCCCGAACTGGAGAATTTCCTGCTGCGCATCAGCGCGCTGCAACAGTCGCTTAACCAGCGCGCGACCTTGATTTTCGACGAGCGTACGCCGCCGTTTGATTTGTTCCAACATCTGCCGACCAACGCGCCCAGCCGGTAACTATGAGCCACGATCACGATCACACGCACGAGCTTCCCGCGCCCGCGCCGATGACACCGGATGACGCCGGGTCGCAGGCGCTGGCCGAGGCGTTGCACAGCAGTTTCGCGATTGTCAAAGTCGTGATGGGGCTGATGGTGCTGGCGTTTTTCAGTTCCGGCTTTTTTACCGTCGGACCGCAGGAAAAGGCGGTGATTTTGCGTTTCGGCCGGCCCGTCGGCGAAGGTGAAAAGATCCTGCTCAATTCGGGATGGCATTGGTCGTATCCCTATCCGATTGATGAAGTGGTCAAAATTCCGATCACGGAAATTCAAAAGGTCAATTCCACCGTCGGCTGGTATGCGACCACGGCGGAACAGGAATTAAGCGGCGAGGAATTGCCGGCCGGCGTTTCGCTGAATCCGGCGGTGGACGGCTACGCCATCACGGCGGACCGCAACATCATTCACACCCGCGCGACGCTTTACTATCACATCGAAAACCCGATTCACTTTGTGTTCGATTTCGAGTCCGCGTCCAACACCGTCCAAAACGCGCTGAACAACGCGCTGCTTTACACCGCCGCGCACTTCAACGTGGACGACGTCCTCACGCGCGACGTGGCCGGATTCCGGGACGCCGTGCTTCAGCGCGTCAGCGATTTGACCGAGCAGGAACAGATCGGCATCGTCATTGATCAATGCGAGGTTCAAAGCATTCCGCCCCGGCAATTGCAGGACGTTTTCAGCCAGGTCACGAGCGCGCGGGAAAATCGCAATAAAATCCTCAACGACGCGCGCAGTTACGAAAATCAAGTTCTCAGCCAGGCCGGAGCGCAGGCCTCATCCGTCACCAATGCCGCCGCCGCCGACCGCGCGCGCTATGTCCAATCCATCACCGCCGAGGCGAAGCGCTTCAGTGATTTGCTGCCGAAATACGAAAGTAATCCAAGTCTGTTCGCGCAGGTAACCCTGGTGCAGGCGATGGGGCCGATCCTGACCAATGTGCAGGACAAAATCTTTTTGCCCCAGCGCGCTGATGGCAAACCGCGCGAACTGCGGCTGATGTTGAATCGTGAACCGCCGAAGCCACAAGCGGCGCCGTCAAATCCGTAGGTTTAGATTGTATGCAAGTCACATCGCTTTTAACTCATCATGAGCACGGGCCGGAGTGCGGCTGTGGTCACGACCACGAACATTCCGTCGTGCATTTGTGGCAGGCCGTGCTGGGCGTCGTTTTCGTCCTTAACGCCTTCATCGTGGACTGGCTGTTTGCACAGGGCGACACCGTCGCCAGCGCCAGCGCGTTCATCGGCGCGATCATCCTCGGCTATCCAATCGTCGTCACCGCCGTCAAGGACCTGCGTGTCGGCCGCCTAAGCATCAACGAACTCGTCGCCATTGCCGTGCTCGCGGCGTTCTCGTCCGGCGATTACAAGGTCGCCGGGGTCGTCGCGTTTTTCATGCTGACCGGCGAAATCATCGAAACCCGCACCGCCGAGGGAGCGCGCGCCTCCATCGAATCGCTCATCAAACTTACGCCCACCAAGGCGCGCCGGATCAAAAAGGACGGCAGCGAGGAGGAAGTAGCCGCCAGCGAACTCGCCATCGGCGACGTGATTCGCATCCGTCCCGGCGACAACGTGGCGGCGGACGGGATCATTGTCAGCGGCCAGGGTTCGTTCAACCAGGCCACCATCACCGGCGAATCCCTGCCGGTGGACAAAAAGTCCGGCGACGAGGTTTTTGCCGGCACGCAAAATCTCACGGGTGTTCTGGAAATCAAGGTCAGCCGCGCCGGTGAAGACACGACGCTGGGCCGCGTGCGCGAACTCATTCTGGCTGCCGAAAAAACCAAGCTCCCGATCATGAAGATCGTGGACCAATACATGGGTTTTTACACGCCGCTCGTGCTGGTCATCGGCGCGCTCGTCTGGGCGTTCACGCATGACCTGACCCGGGTCATTGCCGTGTTCGTCGTGTCGTGCCCGTGTGCCTTCATCCTGGCTACGCCCACCGCGATGGTCGCCGCGCTTTCCGCCGCCGCGCGGCTCGGCATTTTGATCAAAAATGTCGCCGACATCGAAGCCGCGGCCAAAATCAACGCCTTCGTCTTCGACAAAACCGGCACGCTGACCACCGGCCAGCTCGCCGTCAGCCGGCTCGTGCCCATTGGCGAAATCAAACAGTCGGAATTGTTGCGGGTCGCGGCGTCGGCGGAAAAATACAGCAACCATCCGACGGCCAGGGCGCTCGCGCAAATTGCGGGCGAAGCCGGTGTGCCGCTGGCCGAGCCGCAGAATTTCGCCGAGACCGCTGGTCGCGGCGTGAAGGCTGAAGTGGGCGGCGCCAAAGTACTGGTTGGCCGGGCACAGTGGCTCAAGGACAACGGCGTTTCCGAGGATTTTGCAAAATCTGTTGACCTCAAAGAAACCGAAGGCTGGAGTTTGATTTTTGTCGCGCGCGACGGCAAGTGCATCGGGTGGGTTGGCCTGCAAGACCAGACCCGCGCCGAGGCGAAGGAATCGCTCGCCGAGCTGAAGGAAGCGGGCGTTCGCCGCATCGCGATGGTTTCCGGCGACCGGCAGGCGGTGGCGACCCGTGTGGCCGCTGAAATTGGCTGCGAAGAGGCCAAGGGCGAATGTCTGCCGCAGAACAAGGTTGAGTTCGTCCGGGCGGTGAAAGCCAAAGGCTATCGGGTTGCCGTCGTCGGCGACGGCGTGAACGACGCGCCGGCGCTGGCCGCGGGTGACATTGGCATCGCGATGGGCGCAGCGGGCAGCGAAGTGGCCATCCACAGCGCGACGATTGCGCTGATGAACAACGACCTGCGCCGGCTGCCGTTTTTGGTGAAACTTTCGCGCAGCACCCGCGCCGTCATCAACCAGAATTTCATGTTCGGCGTCGTTTTTATCATCGTCGGCTGGACGGTGACCGTGTCAGGGTACATTGGCCCGATAGCCGCCTCCATTCTGCACGTTATCGGTTCGTTGATTGTGGTTTTCAACAGCGCCCGCCTCGTGCGCAAAGGCGAGGAACTGGAACATTTCCACCCCGAAACGGAAGAACCGCCGCGCCAGGCCTCCGGCCAACTGACGCCAAAGCTGGCGTGAACTTTTCCGTATGCCGAAATAAATGATTGCGATTGAAGAAAAGAAAACGCGGACGCCAAAAGTCGTGCAGATCGAATCGGCGCGTTTCGTCGCGCCCTACAAACTGCATCTTCAATTTGACGACGGCCACAAGAACACTGTGGACTTCGGTTCATTTCTGAAAAATTCCGAACACCCATCCATCCGCGCGTATCTCGACTTGAAGCGTTTCAAAAACTTTACCGTCGAAGATGGTGTTCTGCACTGGAACGATTTTGACCTGGTTTTTCCGATGGCGGATTTGTATGAGGGGAAAATTTCGTGACGGCCAACTGACGCCAAAGCTGGCGTGAATAATGAAAGCACCTGCGGAACACCGGATTTATCTCGTAAAAACAGATTATCCGTTGAGATGTTCAGCGGAAATTTTTGAAATTGACGAGCTAAATTTGTTAAGCCGTTATGGTTTTTGGATTGAAGCATTGGTTGACGGCGTGATTTTACCAATAACCGACGAGCAAAAACGATTGATAGATGTTCACGCTGGTAAAGTTGAACCAATCAACCTGCAAGAATGTGCGTGGCGAAAACTGGTTGAACGAAGAATGTGGGAGAAGAATGAACGCGAGTCGCCCCATTACAAATTGATTGATGAATCAGAGCAATGGTTTAGCCGGTCAGACTGGAAGAAAATGAGAAGTTGGAAAAACTTGTAGTAAAATTTGAGCTATGCCCGTCGCCGAATTAAATCCGCAATCGGAAATCGCAAATCGTAAATCCGAAGAGGTCGTCGTGTCCGTGCGCGGGCTGACCAAAGTCTTCAAGGATTTCTGGAACCGGCCCAAGGCGCGCGCGGTGGACGGTGTGGATTTCGACGTGCGGCGAGGCGAGGTTTTCGGCCTGCTCGGCCCGAACGGCTCCGGCAAATCCACGACGGTCAAGCTGCTGCTCGGTTTGCTTTACCCGACGAAGGGGCACATCGAAGTCTTCGGCCATTCACCGCGGCATGTGCAGACGAAGTCGCGCATCGGTTATTTGCCGGAGGAATCGTATCTTTACCGCTACCTCAACTCGCGCGAGACGCTCGACTTTTTCGGAAATCTTTTTCACCTCAGCAAGGGCGAGCGCGACAACCGCGTCGAGCAGTTGCTGGAAATGGTCGGCCTGAGCCAGGTCCACCTGCGTTCCGTCGGCGAATTTTCCAAGGGCATGCAGCGGCGCATCGGCCTCGCACAGGCACTTATCAACGATCCGGATCTGGTCATTCTGGACGAACCCACTTCGGGGCTCGACCCAATTGGCTGCCGCGAAGTCAAAGACCTCATCCTGGCGCTGGCCCGGCGGGGCAAGACGGTGATTTTGAGCAGCCATCTGCTGTCGGACGTGGAGGACGTTTGCGACCGCGTGGTAATTTATTACGGCGGCAAAATCCAGGCGATGGGCACGCTCAAGGAATTGCTCGCCACGCCGGACGCGATTCGCATCACCACGCCAGCGTTGCCGCGCGAAACCATGGAGCGCGTGCTGGAAATCATTCGCAAGGACGTGGCGGGTGCCAAGGTGGAGATAGATACGCCCACGCAGAATCTGGAGAGCTACTTTCTCGACGTGGTGCAAAAAGCCCGCCGGGCCGCGTCGGAAACTTCCGGCGCGACTTCGGGCGCGCGCGTGGCGGCTTACTTGCGCGTCGGCGATGATGGGCGCCCGCCCGCCGAGAAAATTCTTGAACGTCTGGCGTTGCCGCAGGTTGCCCAACCTGTTGTCCCGCCAAAACCACGGGCGCCGGTTGCCCCCGCGCCGAAGGTGGACGACAAAAAATTGGAAGCGCTGACAAAAACCGCCGACCCGGGGCCGTCGCTGGACAAACCCAGGCCCGCAGCGGAGGAAAAGCCGGTGGATTTGTCGAAGGCGGATGAGAAACTCTCGTCGCTGCTGGGAAAGAAACCTTAGTTCGAGGACGATTTACTGATGCAAAGACTGCTTGCCATCGCCTGGTTGACTTGGAAAGCCGCGTTTCGATTCCGGCTGTTCCTGGTCATCGCCGGGTTGTTGCTGGCAACGGTGGTGGGTTTGCCGATGATGATCAAGGACGACGGCACGGCGCGCGGTTTCACTCAAATTCTGCTGACTTACACGTTGAGCGTCATCACCGGTTTGCTTGGTCTTTCGACGCTCTGGCTGGCGTGCGGCACGCTGGCGCGCGACATCGAGGAATGTCAGATGCAAGTCGTCGCGACCAAACCCATCGCACGCTGGCAAATCTGGCTGGGCAAATGGCTCGGCATCATGTCGCTGAACGCGGCGCTGCTGGTCTTGTCCGGCGCGTGCGTTTACGGCCTGCTGCAATGGCGGGCGACGAAATTGCCGGCGGCGGAACAGAAAATTTTGCGCGAGCAGGTGCTGGTGGCGCGCGGTTCGGCCAGGGAACAAAACTACAACGCAGAAATTGATGCCGCAACGGAACGCATTTTGCAGGGACGTTTAAAAAACAGCCCGGTGGACAAGGTGGACGTGCCGGAGGTGCGCACGCAGATCCGCGAACAGGTCAAGGCGAATTTTCAACTGGTGCCGCCGGGATACTCGCGCCAGTGGCAGATTGATTTGGGCTTCGCAAAAAATTTCCTGCGCAACAAGCCGCTGCAACTGCGCGTCAAGTTCAACTCCGCGCAGAAAAGCGTGTCCGGCACGTTCTTCGCGCCGTGGCAGGTGGGCGATCCGAACTCTGCAAATTTGTGGCGCAGCGAGCCGATGAGGCTTGCGCCGGACACGTTTCATGAATTTCAGATCCCGGCGAACCTTTTCGACGACAAGGGCGTGTTGACGGTCTTGTTCATAAATCCGAATGACACGGCGCTATTGTTCCCGCTCGCCGACGGGATGGAAGTGTTGTACCCCGAAGGCGGCTTCACGTTGAACTTTGCGCGCGGTCTCGGAATTATTTTTTGCTGGATGGCGCTGCTGGCGGCGTTGGGATTGACGGCGGCGAGCTTTTTGACGTTTCCCGTTGCGGCATTTTTTTCACTGGCAGTTCTGACGATTGGACTTTCCGGCGGCACGCTGGCTGAGGCGGTGGAATCAGGCACCATCATGGGCGGCAACGGGGAGACCGGTGCCATGGGCCATTCAGTCGTGGACGCGATGTTGATTCCGCTTTTCAAAAGTTGCTTGACGGTCATCACGCTGGTGGAAAATTTTTCACCGATTGATTCATTGAGCAGCGGGCGCAGCATTTCGTGGCATGAACTCGGCATGGCCTTCGGGCAAATTGTTTTGCTGCCCGGCGGAATCATCGCCGTCATCGGCATCCTATTATTCAACCGGCGTGAACTGGCGACGGCGCAGGGAAATCAATGAACGCCCGCGCAAAAAAAATCCTCTTGTTGCTGCTGGCGGCGGCATTGCTCTTCGGTTCCAGCCAGATGCAGAAGTCGTTGAACCGCGACCGTGAGCAGCTTGGCCTGACGCGCACGGATACATTGGACAACGCGCCGCCCATGCTGGCGTTCACAACGGTGGCGCTGGGTGGATTTCGCGGGTTGATTTCCAATTATCTCTGGATGCGCGCCAACGATTTGCAAGTGGACGACAAATATTTCGAGGCGGCGCAACTGGCGGATTGGATTACGGACCTGGAACCGCATTTCACCCAGGTCTGGACGTTTCAGGCCTGGAACATGGCCTACAACATTTCGGTGAAGTTCAAGGATTTTCCCGATCGCTGGCGTTGGGTCGAGCGTGCCATCGAACTGCTGCGCGACAATGGCCTGCGTTACAATCCCAACGATGTCCTGATGTACCGCGAACTGGCCTGGTTCTTTCAGCACAAAATGGGTCAAAACCTCGATGATGCGAATTGGTATTACAAGCAGCAGTGGGTCATGGAAATGACGCCGTTCTTCGGCGCAAACGGGACGAATTTCTCTGAATTGCTCCAGCCGCAAAGCACCAACGCCGTGTTGCTCCGCGAAAAATATAAAATTGACCCGGTCTTCGCGGAAAAATTGAACGCGCAATACGGTCCGCTCGACTGGCGGCTGCCCGAAGCGCACGCGATTTACTGGGGCGCTTTGGGTCTGGAAAAGGCGAAGGAAAATCCTGACAAGGTGAAGGCGGACGATTTGATCACGCTGCGCCGCAACATTTATGGATCCATGCTTCAGGCATTTTATCACGGACGTTTCATCGCCAATCCCTTCAACCAGTCATATGCGCTGGTTCCGGACCTCGGCCTGATCCCCAAGGTCAATGACGCCTATGAAACGATGATGCGGGAGGACGAAAAAAACCGCGACCACATCGCCAGCGCCCATCGGAATTTTCTGCGCAGCGCAATTTATTTTCTCTATGAAGAAAATCGCGTTGCCGATGCGGCGAAATGGTTCCGCTACCTGGGCGGGAACTATCCCGACAAACCGATTATTGATGGCGACCCCAATTCATTTCCGCGAAACGTCACGCTGGATGAATACGCCGTCACCCGTGTGCAGGGAGACATCGGCGACACGTCGCAGGAGCGCACGACGGCGGCGGTCCAAGGCCTGCTCGCCCGTTCCTATATGGAACTGGCCATCGGGCAGGACGACCGCTATGCCGGATTCAGGCTGCTCGCCGGAAAAGTTTACGAGCATTACCAGGCTGAAATTTCCCGCATGAAAAGCAACCTGCAACGCATCGGCCTGCCCCCATTCGCCGACCTTAATCGCGCCGTGCTCAACCAATTGCTTGATCCGCAACAAGGCGCCCCCTACGCCATGCGCGCCGTCATTCGCTCGCAACTGGGAATGCCGGGGGAAACCAATGTACCCCCGATGACGGTTTCGACGAACCCACCCGCCACGGCAACTGTTTCCAGCAATGCACCCGCTGCGGGGCCGTCAGATTCCGCCAAATAAATTATCGGGCAGCCGCGCCGAACGGCAGAAGCAAAATGATCAAACTGCCAGGGGCTCGCAACCATCCATGCCCTCCCGTGACCGTCCGTGAAACCATGGCCGGGCGTTGTGCGGCGGTGCAACCCGGCCATGTGGTAAAGACACACGTGGTAAAGACAGTTGCCGGTCTCGCCTTCCTGAGGCAATCTTTCAAAATATGACCGGAGTCGGGCCACGATTTGATTCTTTGCGGCTCAGCAGCCCTGAAATGCGGCGGCTGGGACTGGCACTGGCGTTGTCGCTCGCGGTGCATTTGCTGGGGTGGGGCGGTTATGAAGCGGACAAACAACTCGGCTGGTCGCAGCGATTGCATTGGCCAACGTGGTTGCCCCGCCTGGCCATCATGAAAATCATGCCGTCGCCAGTGCCTCAAAACAACGACGCACAATTGACGTTCGTGGAGGTGGCGCAGCCAGCGGCCGAAGCGCCGCAAAACACGAAATATTATTCCAGCCAGAATTCCCGCGCCGCCGGGCCGACGAAGGGGGACAAGGACGTTCCGCAATTGAACGGCAAACAAACCGAGGTCGTTAAAACCGAGAACGTACCGCGCCCGGACTTCAACAAACTTCAACCGGCAGCTCCCGCACCGCAGCAAAAATTGCAACCGGCGGTCCGGCCGGGCGATTTGACGTTGGGCAAGCCGGAGAATTCCCAGCAGCAGGAACAACCGCGTCCGCGTACCGTCAGCAAGGCGCTCGCACAGCAAGCGCACCAGTTGCCCGGCCAGCAGATGAAGCAGGAGGGCGGGACGCGTCGCGCGGCGCTGATGTCATCGCTTGACGTGAAGGCAACGCCGTTCGGCGCGTATGACGCGGCATTCATTGAGGCGGTGACGCAACGTTGGTATGATTTGCTGGACAGCCGGCAATTCTCGATGGATCGCAGCGGCAAGGTGACGCTGCGATTTCACTTGAATTACGACGGAAGCATCACCGATATGCAGGTTCTGGAAAATACCGTGGGTGACGTACTGGATTATGTTTGCCAAAAGGCGGTGACGGATCCGGCGCCGTTCGCGCCGTGGCCAGCCGATATGCGGCGGATAATCGGCGAGAATTATCGCGAAATCACGTTCACGTTTTATTATTATTGACCGCGACTGGCGGTGAAGGGCAGGAAATTTTATGGAAATACTGGTTTATCTCATGCTGGGACTGACTTCGGTCATCGGGTCGGCGTTCATCGTGGAACGCGCACTGGCGTTGCGCTGGGGCAAGGTTGTGCCGTCGAAAATTACCGACGCGCTCGCAGCCTGCCAGTCGCGTGACGACGTGAAAACGCTCCGCCAGGTGTGCAAACAAAAACCGTCGCCGCTCGGACGCCTGTTGCTGCTCGCCGCCGACCATCTCGACTGGCCGAAGGCGGATAATGTGGACGCGTTGCAAACCGCCGCGCGCCATGAAGTCGTCCGGCTCGAACGTGGCCTGGTGGTGCTCGAAATCATCGTCGGCATCGCGCCGTTGCTCGGGCTGGTCGGCACCATCGCGGGCATGATGACCGTGTTCGGCGACCTCGGCCAGACGGGCCTGAACGACGCGGCCAAACTGGCCCAGGGCATTGCGCTGATTTTGCGGGCAACGCTGATTGGTCTGCTCATCGCCATCCCCTCGCTCATCACGTGGAGTTATTACAGCAAAAAAGTCGAGGTGCTCGCCGTCGAGATGGAGGCGCTTTGCGACGACTTCATCCGGCGGCAGTACACGGAAAAGGACGGCGATAAGAAATCCTAAGCCATGCGTTTCCTCATCCATAAACGCCGCAACACCCCCACCATCATCATCGTGGCGCTGGTGGACGTGCTCATCGTGCTGCTGATTTTCCTGATGGTGACGACCACATTCAAGCAACAGTCGGCTTTGAAGCTCAAACTGCCGGAATCGTCACAGGCCCAAAAATCCGGTGCGAACGAAAACCCGCCGCTGGTCGTGAGCATCGACACCAACGGGGTTTATTATTTGGACAAGCTGCCGAAAACGTATGAGCAACTGAAGAGCGAATTGATTTCGCAGGCGGCGAAAAACCCGAAGCTCGTTCTCGCCATCAATGCCGACGAAAAAGCGCCATGGGGCAAGGTCGTGAAAATCCGGGACGCCGCCGCCGAGGCGAAAATCACGTCCCTTGTCGCCTACACCAAGGAACCGGCCAAGCAATAAAAGTAGGACAGGCTTCCAGCCTGTCTCCATCTTTTATTTGTGAATACGGAGACAGGCGGGACGCCTGTCCCACGGCGCTACTTCATCAACTCTTCCGCAATCTGCACCGCGTTAAGGGCCGCGCCTTTGAGCAACTGGTCGCCACACACCCAGAAACATAGGCCGTTTTCCAGCGCGCAATCCAGGCGGATGCGGCCGACTTCGCAGTTGTATTTTTCCGAGGTGAACAGAGGCATCGGATATTTCTGGTTCGCCGGTTCGTCCACGAGATCGAGTCCGGGCGCCTTCTTGAGCACGGCGCGCGCGGCGGCCACGCTTACCGGCTTTTCAAATTCGGCGCTGACCGCGATGGAATGCGAACGATAGACTGGCACGCGCACGCACGTGACGCTCGCCTTGAACGCCGGGTGATGCATGATTTTGCGGCCCTCGTTTTCCATTTTCATTTCTTCCTTCGTGTAGCCGGTCGGTAAAAACGAATCCACCTGCGGCAGCACATTAAAGGCGATCTGGTGCGGATAAACCTCCTTCGTCACCGGTTTGCCGGCAACGATTTCGCCCACCTGCCGCTTCAGTTCTTCAATCGCCTTCGCGCCCGTGCCGGAAACGGCCTGGTAGCTGGACGCAAAAATGCGTTTCACGCCGAACGCCCGGTGCAACGGATACAGCGCCACGAGCGTGATGGCGGTGGTACAATTCGGATTGGCGATGATGCCTTTGTGCTTCTTCACATCGGCGGCGTTGATTTCCGGCACGACCAGCGGCACGGCATCGTCCATGCGGAACGCGCTGGAGTTGTCCACGACCACGCAGCCGGCCTTGGCCGCGATGGGCGCAAATTCCCTGGAAATACTTCCGCCGGCGCTGAACAGCGCGATGTCAATGCCGTTGAAGGAATCCTTGGTGAGTTCCTTGACGACGACGTCCTGGCCGCGAAACTTGAGTTTCTTGCCGGTGGAACGCGCCGAAGCGAGCAAGGTCAGTTTGCCCACCGGAAAATCTCTCTTTTCCAGCGTTTTAATCATTTCGATGCCGACGGCGCCGGTCGCGCCGACCACGGCCACATGTGGGTTCCGGTTCATAAAAGGGTGAATTATAACAAAAACCAGGCTTACGTCAATCACGCCAGCGACCGCACAACACATTTTCTTTTGCTTTCTGATTGACCGGGATTGTCACCTGTGACGAAATAATAGTCTAAGTTTATTCAGATGTCCAAAATTGCTGTCAGAAACGGAACGGGCACGACGAAGTACGACGCGCACAACAAGGTGCTGTCGCAAACCTACGGCGCGTTCGCTGATTTGCGCCGGGAACTCTCGGACTCGAAGGCCACCGTCAACGGACGCGAGGACATCCTGAAAAGTTTCGCGACGTGCCCCGATTCGCAGCGTTCGTGGCTGTTGCTCGAGGATTATTTTGAAAAACTGTCGCTCTCGCGCCGCGATTTCCCCGACACGCACTGGTGGCCGCGTCTGCTGAATGTCCAGGGCAAGGCGCGCCTGGAGGAACTCGCGTTTTTGTTTCTCCGCGCCAAACGTTCCGTACCGCCCGAATTGCAGGTGCATGCCAGTCCCGACCGTTTCGCCCGGGCCGAGGAAGCCGAGAAGGAACAAAATCTCGTCAAGGAACTCGAAAACTGGCTGTCGCCGCCCGCGCTGCCGCTGCTCGACACGCCGCGCGCCACGCTCCGCGTCGTCTGCCGCGTGCAACCGGACGACGAAGAGCCGTCGCGCCACCGCCTGGCCGTGCAATTTCTTTTGTTGCGCCCGCGCACCGGCGAAAAGGCGCGCACGCTGCGGGATTTGATCGACCTCGTCGTTCGCGCCACGCACGAGCAGGAATTGTTTTCGCCCGCCGATTGGGAGTTCATCCAATGGCTGGCCGACACGCATCGCCACCACAATGACGGCGCGGACACGCTGGTTTTGTCCGACGCCGAACTGCTCCAATGGCTCGCGCGCTGGGGACACTCGCCCCGCCTGGAATGTGACGGCCAGCCGCTCCATTTTCACGGCCAGATCGCCGCGCTCACTCCGCACCTCGACAACGGCGACAAGGAATTGTCGTTCACACACCAGCTCGAATTACCCGGCGGTGAAACCCATTCCATGGCCGACGCGAAATTTTTCAACCGCCAGCCGCCGCTGGCGCTGGTCAAGGGCACGTTCTACCTGCTGCGCAACGCGCCGCCGCCGCCGGTGCTGAAATATCTCGCGCAAAAACCGTCCGTGCCGGTGCGCAAACTGAGCCATCGGCTGCTGCTGCACCTGCGCAAGACGCAGTCGAACCACGGCGTGGATTGGGAGCAGCTTTGCGTCGCGCATCCAGCCCGGCCACAGTTCGTTTTCGAGTTGCTCGACGACACGGTGCGGTTGCGGTTGCTGGCTCGAAGTCTCCGCGACCAGAGCGTCTGGTTTTGGAACGGCCACGAATGGGTCGCGAACGAAGCGAAGAAGCGTCCGGGCGACAAACCGGAAATTCTCGACGATCCGCGCCTCGAACCGGCGATCCAATGGCTGCGCAAACTCGATTGGTTCACACCCGAACCCGGTTTGTGGATTGGCGACGCGAATGAAAATTTTCTCGGCACGCTTGCGGCCGTGTGGGCGGATCGTCCCAGTGAAGCGGAATTTCTCGGCAACCCGGCGTTCCACCGCCTGTTCCTGCAACCGCGCCAGCTCAAACCGCGGCTCATCGTCAAAGGCAGCGGCATTGACTGGCTGGCGGTTTCCGCCGAATGGGAGGCCGAGGGCCTCAAACTCAGCAAGGCGGACCTCGAACGGCTCGCCGCCGCCACCAGCCGTTTCGTCAAGCTGCCGAACTCCGGCTGGGTGGAACTCGACATCAACGCCGTGCAGGGCGCGCACGAGGCCATGGCCGAAATGGGTGTGGACGGCCTTATCGCCGTGCCCCAAAAAGTCGGCCTGGAACACGTCGCACATCTGGACGAAAGCGAGTTGACGCGCTTTGCCGATTCGCCGGAAGCGAAGGCGTTGCGCGAACGCGTGCGGGATTTCAAAGGCGTGCCCTCCGTTGCGTTGCCCGCCGGTTTGCAGGCCGAGTTGCGTCCGTATCAAAAGGACGGCTTCGATTTTCTCTGCCACCTCACGCGAATCAAACTCGGCGGCATTCTGGCTGATGACATGGGTCTGGGCAAAACGCTGCAGGCGCTGGCATGGCTGGCGTGGCTCAAGGAACGCAACCCGAAAAATCCCAAGCCGTCGCTCGTCATCTGCCCCGCGTCCGTGCTGCACAACTGGCGGCGCGAAGCGAACCGGTTCACGCCGGCTTTGAAGGTGCTCGTGCTCGAAAGCGGCGCGGCGCGACACAATTTGCGGAAGCAAATTCCGCAGCACGATTTGATTGTGACGAATTACGCGCTGCTGCGGCGCGATTTGGAGGAGTTGCAAAAATTTGCGTTTCGCGCGGCGATTTTGGACGAGGCGCAGTTCATCAAAAATCCGGGCGCACAGGTCACGCAATCGGTCAAGCAGCTCAAATCCGAATATCGCCTGGCGCTCACCGGCACCCCGCTCGAAAACCGGCTGCTGGATTTGTGGAGCATCGTAGATTTCATCCAGCCCGGCTACCTCGGCAATCAGGAACAATTTGTCGAAACTTACGAACCGCGCGCCCAGGCCGGCGAAGAGATGACCCCGGTGGAGCAGCCGGCGCGCGGCGAGAAAACCGAATCCGTCCAGCGCATCGCGCGCAAACGGCTCTCGGCCCGGCTGCGCCCGTTGTTGCTGCGCCGTTTGAAAAAGCACGTGGCGAAGGATTTGCCCGACCGCATCGAACAACGGCGCGATTGTCCGCTCGGCGACGAACAGCGGAAGCTTTACCTGGCCGAATTGCGCCGCAGCCGCGACCAGATCATGCATGCCGTCGCGGAACAGGGCCTCAACAAGAGCAAGATGCACGTGTTGGCCGCGCTCACGCGGTTGCGCCAGATTTGCTGCCATCCGCGGCTCGTCGGCAGCGACACCGCGTCGGGCAAGACTGAGACGCTGTTCGAGTTGCTCGATCCGTTGATTGAGGAGGGCCAGAAGGTCCTGGTCTTCAGCCAGTTCGTGCAGATGTTGCTCTTGCTCGAAAAGGAATGTCGCGAACGGCAGATCAACACGCACATCCTCACCGGCCAGACCAAGGACCGGCAGCAGGTCGTCAACGCGTTCCAAAGCGACACGCGGCCTGGTGTATTTTTGCTGAGTTTGCGCGCGGCGGGAACGGGTTTGAATCTGACTAACGCCAGTTACGTGGTGCTTTACGACCCGTGGTGGAACCCGGCGGTGGAGGCGCAGGCGATTGACCGTTCGCATCGCATCGGCCAGACGCAGACGGTGAACGCCTACCGGCTCATCGCGCCCGGTACGGTTGAGGAAAAAATCTGGGAACTGCAACAGAGCAAGGCGCAGACGATTGCCGACGTGCTGGGCGAGGAAGGCTTCGCCCGCAGCCTTACGACCACGGACCTGGAATATCTGTTCGCGGAGGATTGAAGCCGGCCGTTGTCGCCGGATTTACAGCTTCTGCACATGAACGCCGCTGCCCGGAGCACGCTGGCCAACTGACGCAGTTCCTCGTCAACCTCTCGCTTCACCGCCGACGGCTGCCACAGCGGGCGGAATTTCATCCAACCTTTTCTCAAACATTTCACGCTCCGCCCCCTTTTTCCGTGGGCGGGCGGTCCAGCGGCGGGTCTGGTTTCCTTTTCAAATAAGCCGGAGCTTGGGGGCTTTCGTGCAACGTTCCGAAGAATCGGCCGGACGGATAGTATTCGGCCCCAAACTGAACTTTGCCGGCGACGGTTTCCCCCGCCACGGACTCTATGAACTCGAGGGTGAGATCAATGCCTGCGGATATGCCGGCCGCCGTCCAGACCTGCCCGTCCCTCACGACCCGCTCCTGGCAAACCTTGACATCACCCAGTTCAGCGAGACGCGATAACGCCGACCAGTGAGTGGTGGCGCGCCGGCCGGAAAGCAGGCCGGCGCGATGCAGAATAAACGATCCCGTGCAAACCGAGAGAACCGCCTGACAAGCCTTCGCCTGGCCGGCCACAAACCGGATCAGGGCTTCGTTGTTTACCTGTTCCCGGGTTCCTTCGCCGCCCGGCACCAGCAGATAGTCAAGCTGCGGGCATTCGTTGAACGTGATCTGCGGGTTGATGGACATCCCTTTGGCACAGACGACAGGATCCCGCGTTTGAGCCACCAACAGGCGCGTGCCGGGTCCCTGAAGGGATTTGCCCCAGAGCGAAATCATCTCCCAGGGCCCGACGAGGTCTAATACTATTTTGCATTCAATCTAATATTAACAATCCAATCAAAACCGGTGAGGGATTGGATTTGGGCGGGTGAGGATTCCAGTTGGCAGAGGCGTTGTTCCAAGGCGTTTTCGACCGCGTCCAT
>Ga0224554_1000457_pt1 | contig 34166 bp, 36 predicted proteins | sample 714S22024metaG_FD_180666 | JGI IMG/M metagenome (GOLD analysis project Ga0224554, IMG submission 180666) | Peat soil microbial communities from Stordalen Mire, Sweden - 717 S2 20-24 | ecosystem: Environmental > Terrestrial > Soil > Wetlands > Peat | place: Sweden: Norrbotten County, Stordalen... | reverse complement strand
TAGCCCCCTTTGTTGTCATTCCGTAGCCCCTTTTGTTTGTCATTCCGTAGCCCCTTTTGTTTGTCATTCCGTAGCCCCTTTTGTTTGTCATTCCGTAGCCCCCTTTGTTGTCATTCCGTAGCCCCCTTTGTTGTCATTCCGTAGCGCAGCGGAGGAATCTGCTTTTGCTCGTTCCACGACGGTCTACACCAATTACTAAACTGCCCTAGTGCGAGAGTTCTCAATCTACCGCGCTTATATCGTGGCAGCCAGTACAGCAACGCGCCGCAGGCGAATCGACCCCTCGCGTTTGCGCGTCACGGCAATGTCGAATGAAGACTGCATCCGCATCAGCGTCTCCATCCGCACTCCGAAGGCCTTCTCGATCCGCAGCGCCATATCGCCGGAGAGGCTTGCCTTCCCATTCAGCAAACTGGACAGCGCAGGCCGCGAGACCTCGAGCGCCGCCGCCGCCGCGGTCACCGTCAACCCCGCAGGCTCGACAATCTCCGTCCGAATAAAATCCCCCGGATGTGGTGGGTTCTTCATCGCCATCGGTCAACCCCCTCTTCTAGTGGTAATCCTCTAAGTTCAGATCGCAAATCTCGCGCTCGACAGCGTCAATGCGAAACGTCAGGCGCCGGTTGCCGGTCACACTGAGACTCCATGTGCCCTTGCGGTCGCCGGTCAAGATATGCGCCTTCCAGGACGGCAATGATCTCAACTCGTCCGGGTCGTCCATATCGTCCAGAAAGGCAAACATCTTGCGCAGCTTGTCCGCCGTATCGGAGGAGACACCCTTCGCACTGTCTTCTTCGTAGAGCTTCCGGATGCCCTTGTGAACGAAGTTGCGAATCCTCATCGCAAACAAGTGTAGCCTGTAGCGCAACACTTGTCAAGCGGACTGGTCCGGTACCACCTGCCGGGACTCCCCGGTTCTTATTTTAGAGACCTGGAGGCGTTGCCCACAGCCTATAGCCCAAAGCCGAAAATTAAAATCGCCTCGTACCCCTCAAAAACCCCAGCAAATCCGCATGTCAAGCCCCTCGAACCAAAATAATCCCACTAACTCCCACCCTATCAATCACTTCCCTCCGAAAAATAGTTGGCATAGTAGTTATGCTCCGCTTGATACAATTAACATATGGATCGAATCCATCGAACCCCACGAGCCCGCACTCTCCGCTTCATCGATACGTCGTAAACGATTCATAATAAGCATTTTAGCTGTAAAGCGTCTGTAATGACTACTTTGGCGGCATTGACTTCCGCCACACGATTGATACGAAACAAGTTCCATGCAAGATACCCCAGGGAGGGGGAGGGGGGGGGGAGGGGGAGAACAGACAACGAACAAACAGAGAACAAACGACGAGAGCAAGCCTCTCCAGCACCAGGCTGAGCGCAGCAGTCCAGGCGCGTGGAACCGAGGCAAGACCCTCTTCTCCGGCATCTGATCCTGGACTTCTCCTATCCCGGGGATGTCAAATTGTCAGTACAATTCGCACATTTGATAGAAAGGCAGGATACAGGCGATGCCCACAAAACGAGTTCTGGTAGCAGGAGCAGGTGGCTTTATCGGGGGTCATCTGGTGCGGCGGCTCAAGTCCGAAGGATTATGGGTTCGTGGCGCGGACATCAAGCAGCATGAGTTTGCCGAGAGCGTGGCCGACGAGTTCCTGCTCGGCGACCTGACGGACGCGAACAACACGCGCGCCGCTGTTGCCGGTATCGACGAGGTATACCAGCTTGCGGCCGACATGGGCGGCGCGGGCTACATCTTTACCGGCGAGCATGACGCCGTTGTTATGCACGACTCTGCGACAATCAACCTCAACATCCTGGAGGAGGGCCGCAAGGCCGGGGTGAAGAAGTTCTTCTACTCCTCGTCTGCGTGCATCTATCCGGAGTACAACCAGATGGACCCCGACAATCCGAAGTGCTCGGAGGGGTCGGCGTATCCGGCCGCGCCAGACAGCGAGTACGGCTGGGAGAAGCTGTTTAGTGAGCGGCTCTACTTCGCCTACCACCGCAACTTCGGCGTGCAGGTGCGGGTCGCGCGCTTCCACAATATCTTTGGCCCACTGGGTACTTGGTGCGGCGGCAGGGAGAAGGCGCCCGCTGCGCTGTGCCGTAAGATCGCCGAGACACCGGATGGCGGTGAAATCGAACTCTGGGGCGACGGCAAGCAGACGCGCTCCTTTCTGATCGTGGATGAGTGCGTCGAGGGCATCCGGCGGCTGGTGGAGTCCGATTTTTCAGGCCCGGTAAATATTGGCTCGGAGGAGATGGTCACCATCAACCAGCTTGCCGAGATCGTCATGGATGTTGCCGGAAAGCGTGTGCGGGTCAAGCACGTTTCCGGACCGTTGGGCGTACGCGGACGCAACTCCGACAACCATCTCATCCGCGAGAAGTTGGGCTGGGAGCCAAAGCTGCCGCTACGCGCCGGCCTGGCAACAACCTATGCGTGGATTGCGCAGCAGGTAGCGCAGTCCATCGTCTTGTCTTCGGATCGATCCTGATTGAACCGTTCCAGCCGCGATCCGACAAACTCAGGTCGCCTGAGAGAATGCTGAACTGCTGAGGCAATTCATCGAGGCCTGTCCGGAGAAGATCCTTCAGCAAGCGTTTCCAGCACCAGGGAGAGTGCAACTTCCCAAGGAGGCATCGTGATCCCGAATGTCTCTGCCACTCGTTGGCAGGATAGGCGTGAGTTGGCTGGGCGTTTGGCGGGACGAGGATATTCGCTGGTCTCGATTGGAATCAGGTTGGGAACCGTAAACCCGAAAGTTCCCGCCGATTGGGTCAACAACGCCTTTGCAAATCCACACCAGGAGGTCTCTCCCGTGCTGGTCAGATTGTAGATGCCACTGCGTCCATCGAGTCCACCGCCAGCGGGCGCAAGCAACTGCGCCAGAATATCGGCGGTAGCCTGAGCGATGCATTCGCTGGAGGTTGGCGCGCCGATCTGGTCGTCCACAATCCGCAGCTCCGTCCGCTCCCTGGCCAGGCGCAACATCGTCAACAGGAAGTTGCTTCCGCGCGCGCCATACACCCAACTGGTGCGCAGGATCAGGTACTCGCCGCCCACCGCCTGGATGGCCTCGTCGCCCGCCAGCTTCGTCCGGCCATAGACATTGACCGGATTGGGTGCATCGCTCTCGACGTAGGCCCCCTGCTTGGTGCCGTCGAAGACATAGTCGGTGGAGTAGTGCACCAGCAGGCTGCCCAGCCGTTTGGCCTCCTCCGCGAGCACCCCCGGCCCCGTGCCGTTGATCGCCAACGCCAATTCGGGGTCGTCCTCGGCCTTATCGACCGCAGTGTAAGCGGCAGAATTGATGATGACCGCGGGCTGAGCCGTTCGCACCGCTTCCCGAATCGAGTCGGGCTTGGAGAAATCGATCTCCGGATATTCAACCGCTGTCACCTGTCCCAGACAGGCCAGCTTGTGGCGCAACTCCCAGCCCACTTGCCCGATGCGGCCAAAAATCAGAATCTTAGTCTTTTGCATTCGCTTCCTTCATAAATACTTATTTTTCAAACACTTCCGCTTCTCGAAAGGATTTCCCCGCAACATCTTTTGAGGAGAGGACCGGCTCACCCGCGAGCGACCATTCAATGCCCAGGTCCTGATCGTTCCACAAAATCGTGCGTTCAAACTCCGGCGCATAATAGTCGGTCGCTTTGTAAACAAAGTCCGCGGAATCCGACAGCACGACGAATCCGTGGGCTATTCCAGCAGGCATCCAGAACATGCGCTTGTTCTCCGCCGACAATTCAACACCAACCCACTTCCCGAATGTGGAAGAATTGCGCCGAATATCGACGGCCACGTCAAAGACCGTACCATCAACCACGCGAACCAGTTTGCCCTGCGGTTGATTGATCTGATAATGCAATCCACGAAGCACGTTGCGTTGCGAGCGGGAGTGGTTGTCCTGTACGAAATGCGCGTCAATACCGATCTCGCGCATCGCTCTCTCGTTGAAGCTCTCCAGGAAGAAGCCCCTGTCGTCGCCGAAGACGGTCGGTTCGACGATCAGCACTCCAGCAATTTGCGTAGGGTTGACTTTCATGCTCTATATCCCAGAATCCCGAAGAATCTCGCGTAGATACTCGCCATAGTCGTTCCGTATATTCACGGCCAGGGCCTCCAACTGACCCGCATCGATAAAACCTGCGCGGTAGGCAATCTCTTCCGGACAAGCCACCTTCAGTCCCTGCCGTTTCTCAATCGTCTGAACGAACGCACTGGCTTCCAGCAACGATTCGTGCGTGCCCGTGTCCAGCCATGCGATGCCGCGGCTCATCACCTCAACCGACAACTCTCTCTTCTCCATATAGATCCGGTTGACGTCCGTGATCTCCAGTTCACCGCGTGGCGAAGGCTGCAGATTGGCGGCGATATCCAGGACCTGGTTGTCATAGAAGTAGAGCCCTGTGACGGCAAGTCGCGACTTGGGCTGCTTGGGCTTTTCTTCCAGACTCACCGCAAGTCCGGAGGTATCCAACTGAACCACTCCGTAGCGCTCTGGATCTTTCACCTGGTACGCAAAGATCGTCGCTCCCGAAGGCCGCGCCGAGGCAGATTTCAGCATCGTCGCCAGTTGATGACCGAAGAAGATATTGTCGCCCAACACCAACGCACACTCGTCCTGCCCCACAAACGATCGCCCCAGAATAAATGCCTGCGCCAGTCCTTCAGGCTTGGGTTGAACCACATACTGGAAGTTCATTCCCCACGCCGATCCATCCCCCAGCAACTGCTGAAAGCGCGGCGTATCCTGCGGCGTAGAGATCACCAGGACTTCGCGGATGCCCGCCAGCATCAGCACGCTCAGCGGGTAATAGATCATCGGCTTGTCGTAGATCGGCAGAAGTTGCTTCGACACCACATGCGTGATCGGGTACAAGCGCGTTCCCGACCCTCCCGCCAGAATCATTCCTTTGCGTGTACTCATCGGTTCGCAGCACCTTCAGGGCTGGAAGGAGTGTACTGCAAGTTGATCCATTCCCGGTAAGCGCCGCTGGTCACATGCTCCACCCATTCAGGATTGTCGAGGTACCACTGAATCGTCTTGCGCAATCCACCGGCAAAGGTCTCCCGTGGCTGCCAGCCAAGTTCGCGCTCGATCTTCGCGATATCCATGGCATATCGGCGGTCGTGACCCGGCCGATCTTTGACGAAGGTAATCAGGCTCGCGTAGGGCTTCTCGGCTGGCTTCAGGTCGTCCAGCGTGGCGCAGATCTGCCGCACCACCTCAAGATTCGAAACCTCATGTCTTCCGCCGATGTTGTACGTCTGCCCCGGTACGCCCCGCTCCAGCACGGTACAAATTCCGTCGCAATGGTCGGTCACATAGAGCCAGTCGCGCACATTCTGGCCGTCGCCATACACAGGCAGCGGCAGCCCCTTCAGAGCATTCTGCACCACCAGCGGAATCAGCTTCTCAGGAAACTGGCGCGGCCCGTAGTTGTTGGAGCAGTTCGTCGTCAGCACGGGCAACCCGTAGGTGTGGTGGTAAGCACGCACCAGATGATCAGAGGCCGCCTTGGAGGCCGAGTAAGGGCTGTTCGGCGCGTAGGGCGTCTCCTCGGTGAAGGCCGGAGCCGTTGGCGTAAGGCTGCCGTAGACCTCATCGGTGGAGACGTGCAGGAAGCGAAACTTGCTTCGCTGCTCTTCGGGCAACTCCATCCAGTATCCCCGTACGGCCTCCAGCAACTGAAACGTTCCCTCGATGTTGGTGCGAATGAACTCAGCAGGGCCGAGAATGGAGCGGTCCACGTGGCTCTCCGCGGCAAAATGCACGATCGCTCGCGGACGCTGTTCATCGAGCAAGTGGCGTACCAAAGCACCATCCACGATGTCGCCGCACACGAAGCGGTAGCGGCTGTCCCGCTGCACCGAAGCCAGATTCTCTAAATTTCCGGCGTACGTCAGTTTGTCCAACACCGTTACAGGTGTCCGCTGCTCGGCCAGCCACTGCAACACAAAATTGGAGCCAATGAAGCCTGCTCCACCGGTCACCAAAATAGGTGAATTCAACGACATCGATTCTCTCCATTCCCGCATATCGATTATCAATCATAAACACTGATCAGTGCCGGTGCCTTCAACGCGTTCTATCGTTGTTGGAACGCACGTTTCGAGGCAGCCTGCATGGCCACTACTTGACCCCTTGGAATGCTTTTGCGAGTTCGATGACGCCGATGGCATCCGTCCGGTCGTCAAGCGGAAATCGCTCGGTGCCTGGATACACATAGAATCGCTTCCGCGGATTCAGATCGGCGCAGGCGGAATGAAAGCCGCGCTCGATCTTGGGCGCCATAGTGCGTTTGACCTCGATGGCCCATAGTTCCCCGCCGGGAAGTGTGAGAAGAAGGTCCACCTCGGTCCCGTTGGAGGTTCGATAGTAATGCGCTTCGGTTCCGTCCGGCGCCGCAGCGATCAGAGTCTCAAGAACAAAGCTCTCCCAGGTTTGGCCAACGACCGGATGACCGAGCAGTGCTTCCTTATCCCGAATGCCGAGCAGCGCGTGCGCGATGCCGCTATCGCGCACATAGACCTTGGGAGCCTTGACTAGGCGCTTGCCAACATTCCGATGCCAAGCCGGCAACCGCCGAACGAGCAAGAGGTCAACCAAAAGATCAAGATAACCGGCGACCGTTTTGCCATCGACGGCCAGACCGCGAGCCAGATTGGCGGCATTCAGAATCTGAGCCTGATCGTGCGCCAACATCGTCCAGAATCGTCGAACCGTCTCAGCCGGTATACGGGGTCCGAATTGCAATATATCGCGCTCCAGGTAGGTGCGGACAAAATTGCGCCGCCAGAGCAGACTGAGATCGTCGGACTCAGCCAAAAAGCTGCGTGGAAATCCCCCCCTGACCCAGAGTGTCTCGATGGAAGCCGGATCGATCTCTAGGGCATCGAACGGGCCGAGTTCCAAATAGGAGATACGCCCCGCCAGGCTTTCGCCGGATTGCTTGAGCAGATCCATGCCGGCTGATCCAAGCAAGAGAAACCGCCCATTGGCTTTTCCGTGCCGCCGTCCCAGGTCGATGATGCCCCGCAACTGCTGAAACAGTTCCGGTATGCGGTGAACCTCATCGAGGATGACCAACTGGTCTTCGTGGTCCGCAAGATACTTGCTGGGATTGGCAAGTTTGGCGCGGTCATTCTCGTCCTCAAGATCGAGGTAGACCGAAGCTGTCTGCTCGCCAATCTCCAAAGCGAGGGTTGTCTTTCCAGCTTGGCGCGGCCCCAAAAGGACGACCGCCGGTGAATGGCGAAGCAATTGTTTCAGATGGGAACTGAGCCGCCGGGAGATCATCTATGCAATTATAGAACATTACTCCATAAATACAATGTTTGAGCGGCCATGCGGTTTTCCTACCCACAGTGGTCTGCCCGACGAATCACCAACCGATGCAACGGCTCATAAAGCCACTCTGCGAAGGCTGGCTCTTGTACCATCGCTGTCCTGCCGATCCCGCAGCGTCCCATGGACTACTTTCCTCCGACGCGTGAATCTGCTGTGCTTTATTGGGGTCGTCCTGGATCCTCTGAAGGCAGCGGCATTAAATTGTTGATAGAATCTGCAAGTTTGGGAGAACGGGAGCACACAGGCAATGCCCACAAAGAGAGTTCTGATCGCAGGCGCGGGCGGTTTTATCGGTGGCTACCTGGTGAGGCGGCTCAAGTCCGAAGGTTTCTGGGTCCGTGGCGCGGACATCAAGAAGCATGAGTTTGCCGAGAGCGCGGCTAACGAGTTCCTGCACGGAGACCTGACGGACGTGAAGAACGCACGCGCCGCAGTCGCCGGTATCGACGAGGTCTACCAGCTTGCGACCGACATGGGGGGGCCCGGCTTCATCTTTACCGGCGAGCATGACGCCGTAGTGATGCACGACTGGGCGACGATCAACCTCAATATGCTGGAGGAGGGCCGCAAGGCTGGCGTGAAGAAGTTCTTCTACTCCTCGTCGGCGTGCATCTATCCGGAGTACAACCAGATGGACCCCGACAATCCGAAGTGCTCGGAGGAGTCGGCGTACCCGGCCGCGCCAGACAGTGAATACGGCTGGGAGAAGCTGTTCAGCGAGCGGCTCTACTTCGCCTACCACCGCAACTTCGGCGTGCAGGTGCGGGTGGCGCGCTTCCACAATATCTTTGGCCCACTGGGTACGTGGTGCGGCGGCAAGGTCAGGCGTCAACCTGTCTTGGACAAGAGGGCTCACCGTATAAACAGATCTGCTTCATCTGTTGGATGATATCCGTAATGACAGTGTCTTTACATGCTGCTATACTGATGAAGTAGAGGAGGTGTTTTATGCCCGTTGCAGAACCCCATGCCAAAAGCAAAGTGCCAGTTGTCAAACTCTTGATCAGGAAGCCCACATGTGCGAAGGGTTCGGATACTCGTGAGGCACTGAACATGCGTGTTCGCCCTGAAGTGCGCAGCCTGATCGACCATGCGGCCGAGCTGGCAGGCAAGAACCGGACGGACTTCGTGCTCGATGCGGCCCGGCAGGCTGCACAGAACATTCTTCTGGATCAGACTCTCATCCCGATGAATGCCAAGTCGTACACTGCGTTTCTTACGCTACTCGATGCGCAGCCGCAGCTAAATAAGCGTCTGCGCAAGAGCATGCAGACGCTGGCCGTGTGGGACTAAGCCATGAAGCTATCCGCGCCAGCAATGCTGGCCGAGCATCACGATCTCGTCTTGTTCGATTCGGGAGAGCAATCTCTCGACAACTGGCTAAAAAAACGCGCCCTCGCCAATCATGTCAGCGGCGCAAGTCGCACCTTTGTCGCCTGCGAGGGCCGCCGGGTCGCAGGCTACTACGCCTTAGCCTCAGGAGCCGTGACCGTAGCCAGTGTGCCGGGCAAGTTCCGGCGCAACATGCCTGATCCGATCCCTGTTGTCCTGCTCGGTCGATTGGCCGTCGATCGTGCCTGGCAAGGTCAGGAACTTGGCCGATCCCTGTTTCGTGATGCGGCGATGCGCGTCTCTCATGCCGCCGACACAATCGGCATCCGGGGTATCGTCGTACATGCGCTGTCCGACGATGCCCGCAAGTTCTATCTCGCGCTTGGCTTCATGGAATGTCCAGGGGAGCCGCTAATCCTCGTTGTCAACTTGCAGGATCTGCGGGTTGCTTTGGCATAGGCGAGCCAACTCCCATGGAGATCATCCTGGCCACACGACCGGACATGATCGTCAAGGGCGGCGACTACGACGTAGAGACGGTCGTGGGTACCAGCGAGGTGATGGGCTGGGGCGGAGAGGTCAAGATCGTGCCGCTGGTCGAAGGATTTTCCACGACACAGCTCATTGCGAAGCGCATTGATACATGATGCGAGTGTGGTCTTTCGAAACCAGCCTGCGAATCGACGGATAATAAAGGCTAGGATTGCGTGGAATCAAACACGGGAATGGCTGTACCTGCAACATGTCCCTGCTCCACTCATAAGCGATGGGAGGTGGATTGCCTGGACAAGACTAATCTCGTGGATGCCTTAGCTCTGCTAAACCACAAGAAGACAGTCGAGGCCTGAGTGTAGGGTGGATGCGCGTTCTGAAAACGTAATAACCGGATCGATGCATCACAAAACGTGGTCCAAAGGGAAGATGAAGAGGAATTGTTCCGTTTCTCGTACCGGTTGCATGTTTGGATTTTCGAAACTAGCCTGTGGGCCGTACAATCTGATTACACACGTGAAACCATCTTGAGCAAATCCAGACAAGATATGTGACTCACGCGACGTATTTTGATTCCGGAATCTTCAGTGATGGAAAAGTCTCAATGTTCGCTGACGGAAGGGGCGTAAGTGTGAACAGACGTTTGGTTGAATCTCATGTCGTTCGCTGGACAACTCTGTTGGCGGGACTCCTCGTGATGACCGCCAACCCGGTTGCCGCCCAGCTTCCGGCAGCGTCACAGGATGCGAGCCTGGGAAGTCCACCTCCCGTGAGCGCAACGAATGCCTGCGAGTCTGACACAGCAGGTTCCCCATACATCCCGGTCGACAGTTGGGTCTATCCGGCTGTGATGCGTCTTTACTCTCTTGGCTTTGTTGATTCCGTCTACCTGGGCATGCGCCCGTGGACGCGCTCCAGCGTGAGCAACCTGCTCGACGAGGTGGGCAGCCGCATCGAAGACTATGATGCGGCCCCCCCCCCGGACGAAGCGGAGAGGATCTACCAGGCGCTAACCCGCGAGCTGCGCTACAATCCGCAGACCTCCTGCCAGGCCTCTGAGGATCATGTGCGTGTGGAGTCGGTCTACTCCGTGGCGCGCGGCATCAGCGGCACACCGCTGCGCGACAGCTATCATCTCGGCTCGACCATTATTAACGACTATGGACGCCCTTACGCCAACGGCTTCAATAACTACTCGGGCGTCAGCGGCTACGCCACCGCAGGCCGGTTTGTGCTTCATGTGCGCGGCGAGTTTCACGAAGCTCCCACGGCCACCGGCTACTCGAACGCACTGGCCCAGACGCTGGCAAATCAGGATGTAGGCGCCTTTCCGGTCACCAACAATCCAGCCACGGGCAGCCCTTATATCCAGACCACGATACCTCAGGGACCCATTACCGCAATCTCCGATGGGCGCTTTATCGAGGCATACGCCTCCTATCGCCTGCTCAACCACGAGATCTCGTTCGGCAAGCAGGACGACTGGCTCGGTCCCGGCCTCGGCGGCGGCATGGCCTACTCCAACAACGCTGAAAATATCTACTCCTTCCGCATCAACCGCACTGAACCGCTGTATATTCCGCTGCTCTCCTATCTCACTGGCCCCTTCCGTTACGAGTTTCTGGTTGGATCGCTTAAAGGCCACACCTATCCCAACGACCCCTGGGTACATGTTGAGAAGATCAGCTTCCGGCCCACCGAGAACCTCGAGTTCGGCTTCGAGCGCACCGTGATCTGGGGCGGCAAGGGCCATGAGCCGATCAACCTGCATAGCTTCCTGCGCAGTTTCTTCAGCCTCACCGCTGCCACTCCAGCGGTCAAGATCACGAGCGCGGACCCCGGCGCACGCTTTGGCGCCTTCGACTTCTCCTACCGCCTCCCCTTCGTGCGCAACTGGCTCACGCTTTACTCGGACTCAGAGGTGCATGACGACCTCTCCCCCATCGACGCGCCCCGGCGCGCCTCCTGGCGCCCCGGCCTGTATCTCTCCCATGTGCCCGGCATCCCCAGGCTCGATCTGCGTCTTGAAGCCGCCTCCACCGATCCGCCCATCACTAACAGCAACGGCGGACATTTCATGTACTACGAATACGTCCAGCAACAGGGGTACACCAACCAGGGCCAGCTCTTTGGCGACTGGATTGGACGCGAGGACAAGGGCGGCCAAGGCTGGATTACCTATCACCTGAGCGGCAACGAGTGGCTTCAACTAGGCCTAAGAAATCAAAAAGCCGCCAAGGATTTTATCCCTGGCGGCACCACTTATATTCCCGGCACCACCACCTATCCCACTGGCGGTACCACGTTGAACGACATCAGTTTTCAAGTAGTCAAACGAATCGGCAAGGACTTCGAGGTCAATGGCAACTTCGCCTACGAGCGCTGGAAGGCCCCCATCTACCGTTCCACCCAGCAAACCGTAACCACCACCACCCTCCAACTCACCTGGTTCCCAAAGCGCAAGATCGTTTTCTAGAATTCAAGCCAGCTTTCGAGGATACCCGGCTCTATGGATTGCCAGCACAAACTCGTCAGCAACAATATTTCTCAATGCTGTATTCCATCACCACATACAACCTTGAATGCCGTTTTGTAAATGATATAGAGATCGAACTTGAAAGACCTTCGCTGTAGGTATTCATAGTCGAACTGAACCTTGACCGGTATCGGCAATTCATCACGCCCGTTGATCTGCGCCCAGCCGGTCAGTCCAGGTACTAGGTGTTTAGTCCCGGCATTTGGTGGTGCATTCTTTCCCAGAGGATGGAAGGAGGCACTATGGGACAGGTTCTTCACGGGAGCGCCCGCACGACAGCGCCGGTCCGTCGAGCGATACAACATAGTCAAGAGAGCATGAGGGCTCTTTCGCGGCGCTACGGCATCAACCCGAAGACCGTCGCCAAGTGGAAGAAGCGCGAGTCCACGGTGGATCACCGGACGGGTCCCACCGTTCCGAGATCGACGGTTCTGACGGTCGAGCAGGAAGCCATCGTAGTGGCGTTTCGCAAGCACACGCTCTTGCCGCTCGACGACTGCCTGTACGCCTTGCAGGCCACGATCCCTCAGCTCACCCGCTATTCTCTTCATCGTTGTCTTGAGCGCCATGGCATCAGCCGCCTACCCGAGGTAGAGGGCACGAAGCCCAGAAGGAAGAAGTTCGACACATATCCGATCGGCTTCTTCCACATCGACCTGACCGAGGTGAGAACTGCCGAAGGAAAACTCTACTTGTTCGTGACCATAGACCGGACGTCGAAGTTCGCCGTGGTCGAACTCGTCGAAAAGGCAGATATGCGGGCTGCTGCCGCCTTCCTCCAAGCGCTCGTGGAAGCCGTTCCGTACCGCATCCATACCCTGCTCACAGACAACGGCATCCAGTTCGCCGACCTGCCGAAGAACCGCCAAGGGCCAACCGCGCGCTTCCGCGGACACCCCTTCGACCGCACCTGCCATCTTCACGGAATCGAACACCGCCTTACCAAACCCAACCATCCCTGGACCAACGGGCAGGTCGAACGCATGAATCGCACCATCAAGGAAGCCACCGTCAAACGCTTCTTCTACGACACCCACAACCAACTCAAAGGGCACTTGACCGACTTTCTGAGAGCTTACAACTTCGCCCGAAGACTCAAGACCCTCAAGGGCCTCACACCCTACGAATACCTCTGCAAGCTCTGGACGCAAACCCCAAACAGTTTTACCCTTAACCCAATCCACCAAATGCCGGGACTAAACACCTAGCACATGAATGCCGCGCTCGGTCCGGAACGCCACCAGATCGCATCGGGACCGCTGGACATGGTTCTCTCGCTTCCCTTGCTTTTCGTTTCAGAACCGGATTCCACGCCGGACAGGTGCATAACCTTCAATTACTATCATAAAGGGATGACAGACTCTGGAAATAACACTCTCCCCAGTAGCTTACGCACCATTTTCCTGGACCGCAACGGGGTCTTGAACGAAAAGATGCCGGAAGGGCGCTTTGCCGCGTCCTGGAGCGACTTCCATCTGCTGCCCGGCGTAGCGGAGGCGATTGGCCGACTCAACCGTGCGGGGTTGCGTGTGGTGTTGGTGTCGAACCAGCGCGGCATTGCGCTGGGACTCTATACGGCGGCAGATGTAAATGCCATTCACTCCGCTTTCCAGAACCTTTTAGGGTGCCACGGCGCTCATGTGGACGGCTTTTACTTCTGCCCCCACGACAAGCGGCAATGCAACTGCCGCAAGCCCTTGCCTGGTCTCTTCGAGCAAGCCGTTGCGGATTTTCCCGCCATCACGGCGGCAACTAGCGCGATGATCGGCGACTCGCTCTCGGATATTGAATTCGGCCGCCGGCTGGGGATGACGACCGTCTTCATTGACAGCAACCGTGAGCGCCAGAAACCCGGCGCTGAAGCAGCCACCGAGTTGGCCGATTTACGCTTCTCGTCCCTGGTTGAAGCCGTCGATCATATGCTGGAAAAACTGGGGCCAGGAAAGCCGGCCTGACCTACTCCCCAATCTCCCGCAACGTGGCGTAGGTTTCCACGATACCGCTCTTCGAGCGGGGTCATCTGTAGGCTGTAGCCGAGTTGGCGCAGACCGGTAAGGTCAGCCTCAGTGAAGTGCTGATAGCGGCCATCGAGATCGGCGGGGAACGGGACATATTCAACGGTCGCCTCGCCATGCACCGCCATCAGCGCCCTGGCTACGTCGTTGAAGCTGCGGCTGACGCCGAAACCTGCATTGACGACGCCACTATACGTTTTTGGAGTCTCGCCGGACTGGGGCGCGTAGGGGCCGATCTGGGCGAAAAACATGTTGAGCTGGGCCAGGTCGTGAACATAGACGAAATCCCTGCGCTGTTCGCCGTCGCCGTAGCCGCCACTGCCGGAAAAGAGACGGACCTTGCCCGTCTCTTTCATCTGTTTGGTGAAGTGATGGATGACCGAGGCCATGCGCCCCTTGTGTTGCTCCCGGGGGCCGTAGACGTTGAAATAGCGAAGGCCCACGGCGGTAATCGGCACCCGGTCCAGCGCCAACTGGTTGCGGAAGTAATGGTCAAAGACGAGTTTGGAATAGCCGTAGACGTTGAGCGGCGCTCGTTCTCGATGGCGGGCGTGAAGTGCCCCGATCCGGAGAGCCCGTAGACCGCTGTACTGGAAGCAAAAACCAGCGGCGCACCAACGCGAACGGCAAAGTCCAACACTTCCTTGGTGTACTGGAAGTTGTTGTCCATCATGTAGACGCCGTCGTCCTCAAGCGTGCTGGAGCAGGCGCCCTGGTGCAGGATCGCCTCGATCTTGCCGGCTCCCAGCGCATCTTCTCCAATGACGCGGCGCAACTCACGCTTGTCCATGTAGTCCACATAGCGCGCACCGTCCAGGTTTCGGAACTTCTTGGCATTAGCAAGATTATCTACTACGAGAATGTCAGTTATACCTTGGGCATTCAACTCGTGAATCAGGTTGCTACCTATAAATCCCGCACCACCTGTAACGATTAACATCTCAGAAAGTTCTCCTGCTTATCCTTGGCAAAATGTAGCGTCAGTGAGATACACCTTCACGTCGGGCCACCTTGAAAATGGTCATCATGAGGATCTTAAGATCAATCCAGAAGGAGCGTGCTTCCAGATACTCGCGATCCAGCCGAACCTTCTCGGGAATCGACATATTGTCACGACCGTTTACCTGCGCCCATCCCGTGATACCGGGGACGAGTTCATGGACGCCATTTTTAGTCCTGAGAGCGACCAGATCGTCCTGGTTAAACAGAGCCGGCCGCGGCCCTACCAGACTCAAATCCCCGCATAGAACGGAAAACAACTGCGGCAACTCATCGAGACTGGTAAGGCGAAGGAAGGCGCCAATCGGAGTGAGATAAGTGTCTGGATCGCGAAGCAGGTGGGTAGCAACTTGAGGCGCATCCGTCCGCATGCTTCGAAACTTCGGCATCCGAAAAATGCGATTGCCGCGTCCTACGCGATCGGACCAATACAACACTGGCCCTCTCGACGTAAGCTTGACTGCTACTGCGATCAAGACCATCGGCATGGAAAATATCAACAACAGAAGGCTGCACAGAATCATATCAAATAGACGTTTCATCGTATCTTACCTGACGTGTATGTCGGATTACTTTTGTCTCCGATCGAAGAAACCCGCATTTACCTCCGCCTCTATGATACCCGGGCACTCCAAGGCCCAATCGAATCGTTGATCAAATCGCGGCCACGATCTCTTATCCATCCCCATTTGTTAAAGTATTGAACCGCGGAACGGATACCGCAATAGAGTAACCAAAAACTCTTATAGGATCCCTTTTCATGTCGATGGACGATCGTGGCTCCAGGATAATAGAGAGTATCATATCTCTGATAAATACGTCTGGTCAAATCGAGATCTTCGAAATACATAAAGAATTGTTCGTCGAAGCCTCCTACATCGTGCAACGCCGCATTTCTCAGCAGCATGAAACACCCTGACAAATACGGCACGGAAAGCACCTTTCCCATATCCATACCGCTGAGCTCGAAAGCAGCCATGCGCTTTTGGAATATCTTCTGTAGCGAGCCAGATAAGACGCGCCTAACCAGAATATCGAATGGACTTGGCAGTCTCTTGCAAAGATTTTGCTCGGAACCGTCGGGATAAATTACCCTAGGCATTACCAAGCCTACAGACTCATTCAACTCAAGAAACGAAAACAGCTCTTCCAAAACATTCCGCTCGAATTGGACATCCGGATTCAGGACAAGATGATATTTCGATGGTAAGGCATTGCGGAACGCCACATTATGCGCAGCGCCAAATCCAACATTCTTCCCCGTACGAATATACTTCACTCCCCACTCGATACAGAGAGCTTTCAACTCATCCGATGTAGAGTTATCTACCACAATCACTTCAGTGCGCAGAGCCGAACCCAGGCAGCCGCTGACCGCGCGTTCCAGTTCAGCAAGATCTGTCTTGTAGGCAACAATCGACACAGATATGTCATACACTTGGTGCGACTTATTCATTCTCTACCCCCCCGAGAGATCCCCGTGGTCGTCCCCGCATCACTGGTTTTGCTTAGCAGCCCGTGGTGCAAGTCGGAAATCAACAAAAGCCTTGATGAAGGAGACTATAAGTGATTGATTTCATGTATCGCGATTCTCGAACAAAAGGCTGTTTTCGAGGTCGAGTTACTTCTACCACGGCTGTTAAGCGCACATATGATCCGAGCCCGTCCTTCCGGATAAACTACCAGGCCATGCTTCGCCAAAGTATACACTGTTATCGAGCAAGCCTACTCTGATCGGATTTGTCTAATCAAATCATCTGGCATCTTCAAGCCGCAGGCTGCAACGTTATCCTCTAAATGTGCCAGGCGAGTTGTACTGAACATCGCGCTGCCAACTTGTTTGTTCGATAGAACAAATGCGAGAGCTATCTGTGCCCGTGTCCATTGCCCCCACGTCCCTAAAGATGCGAACTTCCTGGCTTGGAATAATTCTTGCCGGTAGTTCTTCACAGCACGCAACGAGTACCATACATCTGCCATACTTTTTGGCCAGAGAAAACTTGGGGCGTATAGATGATTCGCCATCGCCGCGCCCGCCACAATGAACTTGCCTGCTTCAGCGAGCTTTGTAATGAGCGGTTCACGGTAGGACCTAAGAACATTGTAGTCAAGCATCACCACATCAATGACCGGGATTGCCGACAATGACTCCAAGACTTCGGTGTCAAAGCTGTTAACACCTAGCCAACGAACCCACCCCCTGTCACGAACCTCAGCGAGGGTATCCAGCAGGGGACCGTTCAATTCATTGCTGCGGGGCCCATGCAGATATAACAGAGGAATTACATCAAGTCCCAGACGCCGTCTGCTAGCCTCCAGACTTCTCAAGACTGCTTCTCGCGTCAGATCGTGATACAGCTTCCCATTGGGCGCAATATGAGTTCCCACTTTGGTGGAAAGAAAGAGGTTGTCGCTTCCCACACCTTTAAGTGCCTTTCCTAATCGCGGTTCAGCATTTCCGTGTGAATAACTCGAACCGGTATCAAACACCGTAACGCCCAACTCAAGCGCGCGCCTTACGATCGCGATAGCCTCTGCCTCATCAAACCAAGGCTGCCCCCATGCGCTTGCGCACCCCAGACCGACCTCGGATACCCTGGTATTGCTGCCTTGTAGTGTTCGATACGTGATGTGTGATGTGCTTGCCATGATATATTTTAAGACCTACTTTCTCGCTCTGATGTGACCAATCATCGCCTCAACAGCCTCCACTACCGCTTTTACTTCGATGCCTTGCACACAGATATACTTAGCATCTGTGTTTTTGCAGGACCGCCCGTTATAGCACGGAAAGACTCCACACATACTCCCTGCGGAAAGCGGGATTCCCGTTGGGGGAGTCATTACAGAGGGATCAAAAGGCCCATGAAGGACAACCGCGGGAATTCCCACTGCATGAGCAGCATGAGAAGAAAAACTGTCCATGCAAACCAAAAGATCTGAAGTAAGTAGCGACTGCAGAAAACTGGGCATCTCTCCGGCGGCCACCTCTAGCCCAAAGTTGGCAATCTCAGCATGGTACTCCCTGTGCAGTTCTGCGGCCTCCGAAGGTGATCCATAGATCCTCACGCTGTATTCCTTCCTCACCAAGACCTGGATCAACTCTCCCCACTTTGCTGCAGGCCACTGCTTGCTCGGATGAGAAGCTCCAGGATGAATGCCAACTACACGTCTTTTCTCTTGCTGCGGACAATTAATCATCAGTTTCGGCCAACACAATCCGCGGAGACCTAGCTGTTGCGCGAAATACTCGATCGAGGCGTAGTATCCAGCAATTGAACTGGGGATCTCTCCCCCCCCCCCCCCCCGGGGGGTTTGCATTATTCTTATATGCCTTCTGAAGAGGTGAGTACTCTGCCACACCGGGGCTATGACTTCCTTAGCGCCCACGATATGACCAACAAGATTCTCTCTCATATCCCCCATGAGATTAATGCACCAATCATATTTCCGATTCCTGAGCAGGAGAATCTTTCGAATCGCATCCAGAAATGCTGCGGCGTTCCTTCTGTGATGTCCAAACATGGGGAGATCTATCGATATATACTCGCGAACTGTACAAAATGCATCCGTCACACCTTTCAATTCACCTCGGCCGACGACATCAACCTCAATGTTTTTGCACTGCTCCGACAACGCATTGATAAAGCCAGCGACGACGACAGCGTCCCCAAGGTGGCGCATGGAGAGAATTAGGTAGGTCTTATTTTTGCGTACTTCCTGCTTCATTCAATCTCCCAACCGAATGAGATAGTGGCTCTCTGGCCCAAACAACGAGGCGAGAGAATACAATCATAACTGCTGGAATCAAGAGGGAAAATTCAAGAATATTTTTAACGAGCGAGATTGAAAATGGGTCCCTAAAAAACGTAAACGTCAGCCAGCCGCTGCTAAGCACATATGCCACACGTGACCACAGGTCACAGTGGCGCCGCAGGCGCGTTAAGAAGTACCCGAAGAGAAACATAAATATCATTGTGCCGATGAGGCCGAAGTTCCATTGGAAGGAAACAAATGAATTCAAGGCACCCAGCGGGGTATAAACATCTGGCATTTGATTAATAAGGGCTATCTTTCCTGGAAACACCGCGCTCGGTATAAGATTGATTAAGTCAGACGCGAGATACACTGGATAATTCCACAAGAATAACTTATGCGATCCAAGAAATGCCGCGAGCGAAAAGCTGGTAAACATTGGCTCTTCAATCAGATTAGCAATGATGCTGTGCTCTCCACTACCGCCAAGTCGATAGGCGCCGACTGCGCCCATCAGGGTAATCGCTCCGAGAAGGACCGCAACTAGTCGAGCCGCACGAATACGTTGTCTAAAGCTCGTCCAATATACGATCAGCATCAGCAGAAAAGAGATAAAGTAAAGCCTGCTACCACTTAGGAAAAGAATAATATTCGGAGGCAAGAACAGGACCATGTAGCGATTAAACAATAAGCGTTTCAACGTAGACGGGTGCGTCTGAACAATATAGATCACAGCTGGGAGGAAGAGAAAATTACAGGCCGCAGCCACAGTTCCCCGTTCAATTGGGTCAGGGTCGTGGACATATGTCCCCTTAAGTAATATATCTCTTGCCTGAATCATCGCGCCGGCTGCAATTATACCCCCCATGACACCGAATAGAAGGAGGATTTTTCCGCTAACCGGTTTGAGTCTTCCTGCCGACCGGACTATCTTCCTCCGCCCCAGCATATCACCTGCAACAAAGGCCAAATATATGATGCCGCAGAAGATGAGATATTCTTCCATACTCCCTGCTCCGGCATACAGGTTCATCAGGTCGTCCCCCAAAAAATCCTGCACATGAGAACTCAGCAGGGCCACTATTCCTATGGGGAGAATCCAATAAGCCAAGAAGCCTACGGTGAAGAGTGTAACATGGTTAATCTCTACCTTACCTTGGAAATAACTTCGCCGTATGGCGTATATTCCAGGCAGTACCATACATAGAAACAAGAGAGTGTGGATGGTAGCCACGCTACCTACCTTTGAGTGCTTGTGTATGTTGGCATTCGCCAGTGTTCCCACGGTAGAAGTCCAGTAGCGCGAAACAAATTCCCCGATTAATGCTACCGTTTCCTCTTATCCATCGATACAGCGATCCTATAGCGATATAACGAATCGCGAAAACAACGAAGAATAGTAAATTCTGGCTCCAGGGAAAGTTTTTCGTCCGAAGCTGCAAAGCGTTTCTGACAATATAATAAATTTGTAGTCCTGAGCGCGGGACAACAGACTGCGCACTCGCGTGATAGATGACAGCATCGAGCACGACCAGATTGTTCCAGCCATGACGACTAGCGCGAAGTGAATAATCTACATCGTCCATACCAAAAAACAACTGATCATCCTGCACACCTACCGTTTCAATAACTCCACGCTTGATGAGCATACAACAACCATTGATAAGAGGCTGTTCTTTTACTCCTCTCCACTCGGGATGGTCATAACTTTCCGCCTCGATATTGAGCGGCATACCTCTGACGAAAGCATAGCCTCCCAGGGACCAGATTTTGTGCTTCCCCTGCTGGTCGGCCTTTGCATAAAAGATCTTGCAGCCCACAATGCCTGCCGAAGAGTCCGCTTCAGCTGCAACAACCATTCTTGTAAGAAACTCGGGGGTAACAATCGTGTCATTGTTTAGAAACAAAACATAATCGGCGCCGTTTGCCAATGCGTGATTGATGCCAACCGTATTCGCCCCAGTAAAGCCAAGGTTCTTCCCGTTTTCGAGAATCTGAAGCGCGGCGATTCCGCTGCGGCCTTCCTTGATGTGAGTAGCATTCCAGTCCTTCAGAACATCAAGGGATTCTTTGCGGGAACCGTTGTCGGACAGAAGGACATGACAGTTGTCATAGTTGATCTTGAGGAGCGAGTCCAGACAGACAATTGTGTCCCGCTCCCCATTCCAATTGATAATAATGACAAATACTTTCGGTTGCATTGGGTCTCTCATCCTAGGTAGCGTCGTTCTGGGAATTGTTGCTTTGGTGCGGCATAGAGGCTATTGGTGGTGGAGAGTGACAAGTTCTCTGGTCGGTTTAGGTTCGGTTTTGAGTGATCCGGAGGTTGGATAGTTCGGTGGACAGATCGATCCATTTATCTACGAGCATCTTCATGCGTTCATAGTTCTTCAACTGCTTGCGGAAGTCAAGTCCTAAATCTTCTGTAGAATCCCATTCCTCAGGGTAGTTGGTTCTTGTTGTTGTTGGTTGAAAGGGGCCAGCTTGCGGAGGGCGTAGCCCGCAGCAAGCTGGCCCCTCTCTGTGGCCCACTAAGGTACTCATCTTGCGATATTAGTCAGTGTTGAATGTACGTTCTCGAAGATTCCTCTGACGGAGTGGCTCTAGCACTCCGTCAACTTATCACTAAATCAGCTCCCTTAAATCTGGACTAAATATTGTTGTCTGATTAGAATCAGAATACTTGGATACGCTTTATTTGCGATGTGAAGTTATCGCCACGATAGACGAGAGTTTCTGCAATACCAATGAACGAGTTGCAGAGCGTTCATGTCTGCGACAAATAATTGAGGGTAACGATAGCGCAAGCAGCCTACGTCATCTAATGTCGACCCATTTTTTTACTTTGAAATCATATCGTTTTAATGGCCTAGCGGGCAAGCCTACCGCGATGGTGTGTGGCGGGATCGTCCCCGTCACCACCGAGTTTGCTCCGATGACCGATCCTTCACCGATTCTGGAACCTGGAGTAACTACTACACCGTCTCCAAGCCAGACATTGCGTCCAATCACGACCTGCTTGTCACAGGAAAGCGGGCGAAGATTCGGCGGGATATCCGGTGAAGAATGAGGCCCATTATACTCACCATGGTTGTGGTCTGTAATGATTACCTTGCTCCCCATTAGAACGTCATCGCCAATCTCAACGTAGTGAGTGGCGGCAATGTGACTCCAGCGGCTGATGCAGACATTGTTGCCAATCACGATGCGCGGAGAGTACGTCTGACCTGCATGAACTGTGACAGCTTCCAGCCAGAATCCTTCAGAGGCGTGGAAGTTCCTTCCAATACAAATGTGGGCCAGTCCGCGCAGGTGGCAGCGCGGGCCGAGATCGATGTCGGGACAGCCAAGTTTCCTGCCCAGCATCCGCCGCCGGAAGATGGCCCCCGCTCTACGCCCCAATTCGCCGGCAAACAAGTACAGACCATTTACCCGAATGAACCGTCTCGCTTTCATCAGACCGCTATTGCCTGCAATTCGATCGTTCATAATCTCACCAGATGGTTCCCAAGCAGCTTGTCAACCTTATTGATAGCCCTTACGACCAGCAGCCAAACCCTCGCCAATGGTAGCGGAAGCGCGTAAATGGGGTAAACGAATATCCAGTATCGAAAATTATTCCCAAAGCAGGGACGAAGGACCTGGTGAGGATTCTCCTTAACATCTGAAGTTTCAGATAGCCGGGTTAAGAGCAGAAAGTGTGGGAAAAAAGTCTGGATTGTTCCGTTGATGATAACTCGCTGAATGTATTTGTTCTCGACCCATTCGCGTGTGATCCGAGTAAGCAAGGGTCCGAAGGAATGGTAAAGTGCATACGTAACACTGCTGTTGCCCGTGGCAGCAACCAGGGGATCGCGAATGAGGAGACTCCTGCGATGATGATTGAGCGCCGTATAGTAGGGTCCGAGTTGAGAGAGGTTGGTTTCCTGCAGAGAATCAAACGGCCGATGCGGTACTGAAGAAATGAGTTCCTTGTTGACAATCATGCCTGAGAGAAATGTGAAGAAGACGTGGAGATGCAGCGCTAAGTCCTCGGCCCTTGTAAACTCAAGATCAAGAGCCGTGTTGAAGTTTCTATGCTGGACATATTCACCCTCAAAGCCATAGGAACGGATGCATACAAGGTCGTATCGTTGCGAAGCAAGGGCATCGAGCACTCGCTTCAGGGTGCCGGGCGCTATGAGGTCGTCGTCTCCAAATACCCAAACATACTTGCCTGCGGCTTGTTTAAAACATTGAAGGACATTGAAGCCTGCCCCGAGGTTGGTTTCATTGTGCAGATAGCGTATATCGAGCCCTTGCTGTCTGTAATCCTCGACCACAGCCTGCGTATTGTCCGTGGAAGCGTTGTCCGACACGATAAGCTCGACACGGTCCTCGCCACGAAGTTGTAGGAGAAGCGCACCGAGCAGACGATCGAGACATTTCGCCCTGTTGTACGTCGGAATAGCGAAGCTGAGCAGCGGTGGGCCGGACGATTGGCTCGCTAGCGTCATAGAGTGCTCGACTCCTCGAATGCCGAGGACTTGTGCCACTGCCGGCGCTTGGTTATGAAGACGAATGTCCCGTAACCGAGACCGAAGATGCCGCCTGTGCAGAAATAACCTAAGGTCACGCCCCCAGCCCCCCAGAATTTACCCATCAGCAGAGTACTACACGCCGTAAGGATACCAACCGCAATCGAAACAGGGAGAAACGGCTCGCGCTTGTGCGCACGCAGATACAGGGCCTCGCTGAATCCGACATGATTGCACAGGATCGTAGCCAGCAACAGCCCAAAGACGGGCAACGGCAAGACCCGCAAAGCCAGGTGCGGATACCGAATCGTAATGTAGCCGAGGCCGAGAAGCAACGCCACGGCTCCGGCAGCCAGCAGGATGGAGGATTGCCAAAGTGTGCGAAAGAAGAGGTGATCCAAGGTCCCATATTCTCGGCGTGCAACGAGAGTCCCGAATGGAGAGGACTTGGTACTCATCCAGGCAATGGCGAGCGCGCTAAGTGCCGAAGCAATGGTGAGTGACATGCCCATCCGGCCCGCTTCCGCTGCACCACGATAGGCGAACAGGACCGGATTGAAGAGCTGAAAGATAAAGTAGCCGCAGATCCAACTAATCGCAATTCGCCACTGGAAAGGCCAAATCTCTCGACGCCAACTTACAACATTATCGGATGTGTTGTACCGTAACAGCGGCAGCAGTAAGCCACGCTGGAAGAAAAGAAAGCAGCAGCCGACAATCGCCTGACCGGAGATGATCATGGCCGGCGCAAAGAGGCCATGGTGCAGGCTGAGGGCTGTCCAGGCCATCAGGCTTCCCGCAACCGCCTGGATGAAGCGCATGCGCGCCACCTGATGGATGCGTCCGCAACCCTCAAGAAACGCAAACAGCGGATCCATCTGGAAAGTCAATGTGGTGGCCAGAACCGCCGCGATCCATGGCAGTTGCCAGGAGACAGGAACTCCCGGCTGGCGGTGGACAAGGAAAAAGTGGAAGCCCCCAGGTAGCAGCGCCGCAGCCATCAGCAGGGCGCCGACCGTATACCAGCGAACGGCCTTTTGCAGCACGGAGGCAAGGCGCGAGTGGGCGACCCGGTCACCCGCAATCGTGCCGTCGTCCTGAATGTGCAGGTGCGCGCGCTCATGGGCAGCCAACTGTAGAATGACGAAGGAGAAGCCCAATTCAAAGACGATCTGTAGCGCTACGAGGCTTGAAAACGTGTAGTAATAGCCCTGCTGGGCAGGAGAGAGAAAATGGGCGATGAGCAGTACTGTGACGGTGCCCGCCACGGCACCCCACCCGCGCCCAAGGACCGTGAAGGCAATGGCCCGGTCAAGCCCAATCCAATGTTTTGCGCGCGTGCTAAAGGACAACTCCGCCAAACTTCCACCCCAAAGTCTCTTGCCTAGTCTGGTCTGGCATTGACAAGGTATGGTTCCAGAAAACGATCCTACGGTCAACACAACATAATGCCAGCGCTTGTACGATGTACAAGATCGTTCTGCTTAGTTTGCCTAGGTGCCAATTACGTATCTTTACAATTCAAGTCTACTTCATGTGCGCATTGAGGGAGAAATACCAAAGAACAACAGGCAAGACAGAGACCAGTTTCTACGTTGCGATCACAGGAACGATACGAAGTACCATAATTAACTTTGATGTGGTCGTCCGAGGAGCATGTCAATTCAGCAGCCCCAGAAAACGGATCATCTCAAGGTGCCGTTCCGTATGTAAAAAGAAGAAGTTAGTTTCTACCGTATCGTCGGTCATCTCCAGAAAGGGCTGAAGGATGCCATCTGACAAAACAAAACATTGATAACCAAACTGTTTAAAAAAGGAGATGATCTCATTCAGATGATAACCGAACCGTTTAGACCACTTTCGCAACATCTCGGTAAAGACCATCGGTTTACAACGTTCGAACATTCTTGTGCCACCCCGGAACACCTGGAACTCGCCACCCTCGACGTCGCATTTGATGAAGTCGGGCTTGTATCCCGTCCTATCGACAAAATCATCGAGAGTTTCCACGGGACAGATCAGCGTCTCGGTCAAACCAAACTCGGATCCCAGAGGTGCCCCTGACGCCGCTCCCGACACGGTAGCATCAAAATAAAAAGGCGCGTCACAAGCACGATCAGAAAGGCCGATGTTGTAAGTCAGCACATTATCTACATGGTTAAGATCAAGATTGCGTCTGAGTTCCTGGTAAGTTGCAAGGATGGGTTCAAAAGCAACGACCTTGGAATATTGAAAGCGTTGTGCTAAAGCAATACTGTAAAGGCCGACGTTTGCGCCAATATCAAACAATACGCTACACACCTTCGCCAGACACATGACTGCTCGTAGTTCTTCTGACTCATACTGGCGGAAATTAAGATTCGAGATCGCGACGTGTCGATGGTCCTGTGGTGTGCACCACAGCTTGAGTTGAGGGTCCCGCAAACGAAAAACGACGCCATCTTCATTAATTTCGATAGCATCTACGTTAGTGCTGCGCATAAAACCCGTATATTCAAACAAACGTCGATGAATCGTCCAAATATCACGGCTGTAGTCTGCTTTGCACAAGACCCCGGACTCATAATTCATACGCAAGCTATCCAGTTGCTGTGATGAATATTCCTGCTCGACGTTTTGGGTCATATCTTTCATCATTTCTCCGAAATAAATATCAAAATAACGGCTGTTCTCTCAACATTACTTTTCACGTTCATTCTTAACGCTCGTTATGCAGATGTCAAGCAGATGTTTCCTGTCGATAACTGGTAACCGTGCGCTTGAACCCTTCCTCGATTGTCGTGCGCGCCTGCCAGCCGAGTGCCTTCAACTTGTCAACGCTTGGCAACGCCGCGACATTGGGGGTTTGAACGTAAGTTGACTCGCCACGTGCCCTTCGCTCAACTTGCACTCCCTCGTCTTTAAATACGTTAGCCAGTCGGTCAGCAAGTTCTGCAATACTACAATCTCCATCCGGGTTTGCTACGTTGTATGCCTGACCGACCTCTCCCTTTAGCAATACGGTAAAGTAGCCTACCGTTGCGTCCGCAAGATAGCAAAAACATCTGCGAGCGCTCCCATCGGTGTGGAGAACGATTGGACCTCCTTTCAGAATATCGCGAACGAAATCGGCGAATACCCTGCCATCGTCCAATCGCATTCCCGGACCATAGGTATGAAAAGGCCTTACAATGCGAGCTGGAACCCCAAACTGCTGCGCCCATGAAACACACATTGTCTCGCCCATCCTCTTGCTCTCGCCATAGCAAGACCTCACATCGGCAGGGTCAAGATAACCCCCTTCATGCTCTTGTGTTGCAACCGAGCCGTCCTTCACCACTCCATATACCGCTCCACTGCTAAAAAACAGAAAACCTTTACAGTAAGAATGCTTTGCGGCATTCAGCAGGTGATACGTTCCCAGCACATTCGGCAAAAGCGTCCCCACCGGATCTGTCCTGTAAAACGTAGGACTAGCCTGGCTCGCCGCATGAATGATGTAGCTGAACTGAGTTTGCAGCGCAAGCGGGTCGGAGACATTCTGCACAACTATCTCCAGATCGTTTCGCCCCGCGTATGCGGCAAACCGCGCACGAGCGCGCTCTTCATTGCGTACCAGAGCAACTACTCGAGCTGGTTTTGCGAGAACGGACTGATTGAGATGCAGCAGTGTCTCTACCATATATGCAGGCAGAAACCCCGCTGCTCCTGTTACCAGCACATTCGCTCCGGAAAATTCATTCCATGGGAGTTGCTCCTCAATAATGGACTCAATATCCTCTTGGACAACTGACTTCACTTTATCAACTCCTTCATAGCTTCTTCTCTCGAAACTACCGCGAGTTTAAGGGGAGGCTTATAACAGGACATCCGCAATAAGTAACTCAACAATGGTTCATGCGAAGAAGATTCGCTGCGACACGTTCGGCTCGAATATCGCTACTGAAATTTATGCTTTACATACAGTTTGTTAGGGTCTACTTCAGCTTCCTGTCCATGTGGTTATGGGGTAAGACTTGCTGATTTAGGGTGCATCCCTATAAGCATGTTTTCAGCAAACTCCTTCCGGGACAACTGCGGGCTCAGATCTTCCAAAGGAGGCGAGACCAGCTTGCCGTCCTGTAGAACTGCCGCTAGTTTTGGTGCAAATGGCTGTTCCGGATCTAAAAATACTTCACAAATAGCGGGACCCGGCAAGGCCTGCATGCGCGGCATTACCTCATCGTAATCATCCCAGGTCCGAATTTGAAAGGCCGGAATGCCGAAAGCTCCCGCCACGGCACTGTAGTCAGGACACGAAACTCCCGACCTTCTGTCAACAGACGTGTGCCGTCCTTCAAACCAGGCATTCTGTGTATGCTTGATCGAGAGATAGCCGTCATTACTAAAGATGATGATCTTAATGGGGAGCTTGTGATGCACAATCGTTTGCAGTTCCTGAAGGTTCATCATCATGGAACCGTCACAGTTAAGGCACAGCACCTCTCCGCGATCACGGGCAAAAGAAGCTCCAATTGATCCAGGCAGACCAAATCCCATCTCTCCGAGTCCGCGGGATGCCATTAGGCGCTGAGGCGGAGTGATTTTCAGAACCTGTCCAGCACAAACAAAAGAACTTCCGGCATCGGTAACGACCACCTGATCAGGCTTCATATGGAGACTTAGCTTCTCCATAAAACGATAAGAGTTGATAAACCCGTTTTGGACGGTGTTTTCCGGGCCCACCATAGGATAGCGCTCGCGGTAATTATTACAGTGGTCAATCCACTCCGTTGACGCAGAAAACGGTTTATCGAATGCGGACTGAAGCTGGGAGAGAAAATCCCCCGCATCGGCGCAAATTGTGCGATCATATCGTTCCCTATATTTGTCCAATTCGGCTTCGTCGATATCAACCACTGTAATGGATGCAGCCCGCGCCAGTTCAGTGATGTCGTAACCCACCTGAGGTATCGCCAAACGAGTGCCGATCGTCAGAAGATAATCGCAGTTCTGCAATATAAAATTTGCGCTCCGATTACCGCAGACACCTGCTCTGCCATAGACAAGGGGGTGGTTGGAGTCGATCAAATCAATTCCCGACCACGAGACCAGAGAAGGGACGCGAACCTGCTCCAGAAACGCCTGCATTTTAGAAGCTGCGCCTGCCAGCCGAATGCCAATCCCCAGCCAGAGCAACGGACGCTTGGCCTCACGCAGCCCGACCGCGACCGCAGCCACGGATTCAGACAGGGCCTCCTGGGTCACCATAGCAGGCGGCCTCAACAGGGTTTCCCTTTCTTTCGCTGTGAGTAGCAGAAGCTCATCCTGCTCAACCAGCGTTGACTGAATATCCATCGGAATTTCGATCCAGCACGGTCCAGGCCTGCCGCTAGTGGCAAGACAATATGCCTTTTCCAACTCAAACATGATTCGCTTGGGATCAGTTACCCTGACCGCATATTTCGTGACCTTTCGCACCATTTCGACAGCATCAAATCCCTGAACTCCATAGATACGCAACGGATTCGTTTCGCGCGTGTGGCGGGACGCTTCGTTTCCTGCGATAACCAACCCTGGGACAGAGTCCATCCATGCACCCACAACTCCAGTTATGCCGTTGGCAGCACCAGCTCCTGTCGTCAGTATGCTTGCAGTAGGGATGCCACGCACTTTGAAATACGTCTGCATAGCCATAGTGGCAGCCTGCTCATGGTGAACGCAAACGAGCTGGCTCTCGCCAAGGTTTGCGATGGAGTCGAAAATATGAACATTACCTGCACCGATAATTCCAAAAACGTGACTTGCTTTCTTTGCTGCCAGGAAATTTGCAATAACATCGCTAACTTTTATCTTCAAGATTCACCTATTCACATCATCAAGATGTAAAACTTACTTGCACAATTGAGCATGAGATTCTAAAAATGCGTCCGCACAGGTCTCAAGGAGCATAGATTGCAATCTCAGGCCGCTATCAATTTCGCAGATAAAACGTCTTCCGTTCCAGCTCATTCCCAAACCTTCCAGGGAGCCTGACCATTTTTCCAAAGCTCTTCCAGAGTTGATTTGTCATGTATGGTATCCATGGCATGCCAGAATCCATGATGTTTATAGGCGGCGACTTTCCCTTCTCGCGCGATCGTCTCTATCGGCTCTCGTTCCCATACGGTTGAATCGTCTTTGAGGTAAGCGCCGACTTTTGGAGATAGCACAAAGAAGCCGCCGTTCACCCATGTCCCTTCACCCTTCGGTTTCTCGGCGAAATACGACAGGGATTCATCATCGCTGATTTTCAATGCTCCATACTTTCCTATCGGCTGAACTGCCGTAAGAGTCATCAGCTTGCCGCTCCGTTTATGGAATTCAATCAATGCAGCGATATCGATATCTGCCACACCATCTCCATAGGTGAAGCAGAACATCTCTTCATCCTGCACATAGGGCAATATTCGGCGAAGCCTCCCGCCTGTCATCGTTTCAGATCCTGTGTCGACCACAGTCACACGCCAGGGTTCGCAATTATTTCTATGATAATCGATGCTGCGTTTTGCCAGATTGATGGTCACATCGGCCGAGTATAGAAAATAATTGGCAAAATACTCCTTAATCATATAGCCCTTGTATCCAAGACAGATGATGAAGTCATTGATCCCATAGGCCGAATAGATCTTCATGATGTGCCACAAAATCGGCTTACCACCGATCTCGATCATAGGTTTCGGACGCATCGCCGTTTCTTCGCTCAACCGGCTCCCAAGTCCACCCGCCAGAATCACTGCTTTCATCTGCTCTTCCTTTTCTCAGACCTATCTCTGCTTAGCTATAGAAGGAGTTTGCCTGCAATTCGTCAGTCGTTTGTACCGCGAAACCCCACAGAACGAGTCAGTTTGGCGCGACAGCATCGTTACTCTGAATCGAACGCAAAACCGCCCGTCCGGCGACTTTTACCGGATTGGATTCGTCTGTAATTTCCCAGAGCTTACATATGGCAATCCACACGATGCCTGCAAAGGCAGAAGCCAAGACGCCAAGCAGGACGATCAGCAACCTGTGAGGGGAAGACTTTCTCTCTGGCACCTGCGGCTCATCCAGCATCTTGATCGGAGGTATTTCTTTCGCTTCCTCCACTTTGGCGAGCTCATATTGCCTGTTTAGAGTTTCATAGATTCCCTCTTGCATGGCCATTTGCCGGGAGAGATCGGAATAAGTAACTCCTAATATAGGCAGCTCGCGGATGGAAGGGTACAGTTCGTCGGATTGTTGATCGGCACCATCCACTTTTCCACCTACATTACCCATCTTCCGCAATTGACTTTGCAGCTCGTCAATGCGCGCGCGGGCTTCGCGTACATGTACGTTATCATTGCTATACATAGCTTTCAGCCCAGATAATTCGCCTTGATCTGTGATCAATTCGCCTTGTAACCCTGAAACAGCTGATATTAATGCCTGGCCTTGACTTTGCGGATTTATGGTCGCGTTGCGACTCGAGAATTGACTCAATGCAACAGAGCTGGCATCTAGGTCACTCTTGATGGATTTTAGCCTTTGCTCCAGAAACTCCCGTTCACGGCGAGCCGAGGATGTGCTCAAACTGTTGACGAGTTTATCAAGTTCCTCAACATAAGCTTCAGCAAGGTCGCGCGCCCGATTTGGGTCGCGATCCGTCACGCTGATGCTGATGATGCCGCTACTCTTGTCCTCAACTATTGTGGTTTGTGTTGACAGGATACTGCGGGCGTCAATATCGAGCTTGCAATGATAAACGCGCCGCAGATCGAATCGATTGATGATATCGTCCTGAGCGGTTTGGCTGTCCAGAATACCAATAAAGGTTCCACCGGGCGTCCGCGTACTCATCAAGCCACCCACTGAAGCGACAGATCCAGCTCCCGTAATGGCGCTGAGCAATGACCCACTTGGAAGTGACTGCTGGTCGGGTGGCATCAATTGGGCGGTCGACGTGTATCGTTTTGGAATCAACAATGCGATGCCAATTGATATCAACATGCCCAACCCAATTACTCTCGCCAGCCAGAATCGGCGCTGCCATAGTGCCATCAGGAGTTCAGTGAGCGGAATCTCTATTGAATCCGCTGCCTCTTCGTCCGCACTTAGATTGTGTTCTTCTGCGGTACTCAATGTATCGTCTCCTATGGAGCGAAAAGCTAATTCAGCAGAGATTCGGCAGGGCCAGAGGCTTCATAGACTACTTTGGTTAGATGCACCTCAACTGCTATTCTTCAACGAGTGAAGGACTGTGCATCGTCACGTTCTGAACGAAGTTTTGATAGCCTTGAGCGGTTCAGCTACGCTTGTCCTTTAGCTTAAGTAGCATCAGAAGATTCCTGTTACAGCACCAGTGATGGCGATAGACGACATAACCTGCGCAGCACCTATCACGTTCTTCCATATCTCCGAGCCCCCAACGATTTTCTCTGGAACGACGATGGAATCGCCCGGCTGCATGCGGAGGTTCATCACGCTGCTATTAGACCAGATGCTGCCGTGTCCTACGATGGATCCATCAGCGCGAATGACATAAACGCCCCTCTTATTGCCGGACTGGGTCGCTCCGCCCGCCTTATTTAGATACCAATCTGTATCCTTGCCCGGCATGTAGGTGATTGCCTCGGAGTTATATACCTGCCCGGTAACCATCACGAAATTCGGACGCTTGGGGATGACTATGGTATCTCCAGCGCGCAATTCGATGTCGGCGGAAGTGTTCTCCCACTTATTGATGTCCGCCGAGATTCGGATCACCTGGCGTCCGGTCGCCGGGTGACTACGCAGCGAGGCGAGAACTTGATCCCGCTGCTGCTGCATGGACGTCTGTAGGTCTTTCTGGTCCTGTGCGGACATCACGCCCGCATTAATGTTGGCGGGCGTGGTTTCAATTCTCTGAATCATCTGCTGGCGGGCCTGCTCGCCCAATTCCCTGACCTGCACGCGATCCAGGACGGCACCTGCCGGATATGCACTCTCTCGGAAACCGCCGGTCCGCTTCAGAACCGAGCTAAGGCGCTCTCCCTGTTCAATCCCGTAGCTGCCGGCATGTTCAACCTCTCCGGTGATTACCACCGAAGCACCGATGTCCTTCCAGCCGGCCAACTGTCGAATGCTGACGACGTCGCCTGGCTTAAGCGCCACATCTGCATTCTTGTCGCCATCCAGTGCCTTCTCGACCGCAACATTACTATGATTAAGTAGCACCTTCTGGCCATTCTGCACCACATAGCTGGAAAGGTCGGCCTCGTCCCGATAGGCGCTGCGCGTAAAGCCGCCAGCCATCCTCACCAGCGCGGCCACGGTCATCCCTTGAGACATTGGATAACTGCCTGGTCGAAGGACATCTCCCTCAATTGAAACTCTGGGAGAATCGATCTCGTACCGGCTGAAGATGCGGATTAGATCGAACGGCTGAAGAGGGATTGCATCGTTCCCGATCAGCACGTCGGGCAAATTGAAGCTGATAGTCTCTGGCCGGAAGTCCGGCGGCTGTAGGCGAATGAGTTCCGCATGGTCTGCCGGTTCCGGCATCACGTCCTGGTACGACTTCAACAGATCGTTGATGGTCATGCCATCGCGGTAGGGGTACTTGCCCGGACGAAAGACATGTCCCTCAAGATAGACTGCCTGCTGGTTGTAGGGCAGAATCTGCGAGATGACGACGTCGTCCCCTCCCTGCACCTGGAAGCCGGCGATCTCCTTTTTTACTGAGTCCGCATCCCCCGGAAGCTGCAAACTGAACATGGTGCGTCGTTCGTGGGCTTCAACTCGCTGAACATTAATTTGTTTCAAACTCGCCGTAGCAAGCACGCCGCCGGCGAGATCGAGAACCTGGTTCAGCGTCTTCTCACCGTTCAGCTCGTAGATCGCGGGGCGATGCACCATTCCTTCCACCATAACCTGCGCACCTACCGGCGGAACCATGATGGTGTCGCCCGGCAAGAGGCGGTCGGAGTTTGAGCGGACGCCTCGCAACAAGAAGTCATACAGATCAATTTGTCGCACCATTTGTGTGCCGCGGTACTGTCTGAGGATGCGCAGTGACCCGCGGCTGGTTGGGCCGCCGGCGGCGTACAGGGCGTTTAGCGGCGTGGACAGCGAACTGACATCGTAGGGGCCGGGCCGCTGCACGTCGCCAACCACATACACCCGAACGGTGCGCAACCGGCCCAGGGAGATTTCGACATGCTCATCCTGAAACTGTGTACTGAGGGCCTTCAGGATGGCACTCTGCGCCTGGGCGATCGTAAGTCCGTCGAGCGTGATCGTGCCCGCCTCCGGGAGCGCGATCTGACCCTGACGATCGATCGTCAGGCTCAGGCGATCGGAACGGCCACCCCACATGTTCACAGCAATGTTGTCCCCCACCCCAAGAACATAGTCGGGACCGACAGGAAGATCCATCGGCAGTTCGTTCGCATTTCCCGTACCAAGAATGAAAGCATCGCTGCCGAAGCGTCGCAGCGTACCTCCAGAAGATGGAATCTGCGTGTACAGATCGTGCAGCGAGATCATATCTCTATAAGGACTGGGCCGCTGAACCTCCTGGGGTACGTCCGGATTGGTAACGACAACGGGATTTGCAGGGACTGCCGCGCGCGAACCTGCGCCCTGAGCGCTACTACCCTGGGCGGATCTTTGGGCATTGCCACCCTGTGCAGAGGGCGCTTGGGCGTTTCCACTCTGAGCGGGAGCTTGCGCATTCCCGCTTTGGGCGGGAGCTTGCGCATTGTCACCCTGGACTGAGGAGGCCTGGGCGTCACTACTCTGGGCAGCGGTCGCCTGGGCATTGTCACCCTGGGCAGAAGATGCCTGAGCGTCACTCCCCTGGGCGGTCGCTTGGCCACTGCTGCCCGCTGCAGATGCTTGACCGCCACTGCCCGAGCCTGAAGCTGTCCCACCAGCATTCTGGGCAGGCAGGGGTTTACACAGAAGAGCAATCACAACCGCGGTAAACAGCAGCAAGCCGACTCGTCTGCAACGCCACCTGGAGTTAAAACTCCTATGGTTATCAAGCACCACTTCGCTCATCCTTTGACCTTTTGAACATGAATTAACACTGGTGTCCGGTTAGATGTTGAATAGATTCAGTTGGTTTGCGAAGGTCTGTTGGTCGGTTCTGTGGAGATATGGCTGAAGGGCGCATGAAATCTCGGTTTTCTCAAAGATCGAGACCGACAGG
>Ga0224554_1000456_pt1 | contig 34195 bp, 38 predicted proteins | sample 714S22024metaG_FD_180666 | JGI IMG/M metagenome (GOLD analysis project Ga0224554, IMG submission 180666) | Peat soil microbial communities from Stordalen Mire, Sweden - 717 S2 20-24 | ecosystem: Environmental > Terrestrial > Soil > Wetlands > Peat | place: Sweden: Norrbotten County, Stordalen... | reverse complement strand
CGGACACGAACTGGACGTTTTCTGGAACCGCCTGGTTGCCGGGCAATGCGGCATTGAAAAAATCACCTCGTTCGATGCGGCGTCATTCGACACGCAGATCGCCGGCGAGGTGAAAAACTTTGATCCCGCGCCCGCGTTTCCGTCGCCCAAGGAAATCCGCCGCACGGACCGCTACTCGCAATTCGGCATCTACGCCGGCTGGCAGGCGTTGAAAGATTCCGGCCTCGAACTCGGCCAGGAAAACCGCGACGAAATCGGCGTCATCATCGGCTCCGGCATCGGCGGCCTGCACACGACCGCCGAGCAGCACGACATTTTGATCAAGCGCGGCCCCGGACGGCTCTCGCCGTTCATGATCCCGATGCTCATCAGCAACATGGCCTCCGGCCTGTTCTCGATGTATAACAATTTGCGCGGGCCGAATTTTGCCACCTGCTCCGCCTGCGCCACCGCGAACCACGCCATCGGCGAAGCCTGGCGCGCCATCAAGATGGGCGACGCCTCGGTGATGTTCGCCGGCGGCGCGGAAGCGGCCATCATGCCCGTCGGCATCGGCGGCTTTTGCGCGATGCGCGCCATGAGCACGCGCAACGCCGATCCCCAGCACGCCTCGCGCCCGTTCGACAAGGACCGCGACGGCTTTGTCATGGGCGAAGGCGCGGGCGTTTTGGTTTTGGAAGAACTGGAACACGCCCAAAAACGCGGCGCGAAAATCTATTGCGAGATTGTCGGTTACGGAAATTGCGCCGACGCTTATCACCTGACCGCGCCGTCACCCGACGGCGAGGGCGCGGCGCGCTGCATGAAAATGGCCTTGAAAACTGGTGGACTGAACATCGAGGATATTTCCTACATCAACGCCCACGGCACGTCCACGCCGCAGGGCGACGTCTGCGAAACGCAGGCCATCAAGACCGTTTTCGGCGAACGCGCGAAACGCATCGCCGTCAGTTCCACCAAGGGCGCGACCGGCCACATGCTCGGCGCGGCGGGCGCGGTTGAGATGAGCGTCTGCGCGCTCGCCATCAAGCACGGCATCGTCCCGCCGACCATCAATTATCAGACGCCCGACCCCGAATGTGATTTGGATTACGTTCCCAACACGGCGCGCGAAATGAAGGTGAATGCCATCATCAACAACTCCTTCGGCTTCGGCGGCCACAACGCGAGCATTGCGGCGAAAAAGTTTGTCGGATAAAATTGAAAATTCAATTGCTCCGTCTGCTTTCAAGTTTATCATCCAAATCCGATGAGTAAACTTGAACAAGCCCACCATCCTTTTGAAAAGGCGCTGACAGTTTGCGGTGAAAATTTACAGGACGTTCTTCATAATTTCCCTGCACTGCCGTGGCTTGATTTTTGGTTAAACCCGCGTCGCTTGCGTGGCAGTGATTTTCTCATGCGCTGGTCACAGGGCCTATGGAGCGAACATCGGTTGACTGAAGCTGTAAATGAAACTGGCAAGTTCTTCGCTATTCCTTACGGGCCAAGCGGCACAGCGCCAACTGGGAGCGTCCGGGAGTTTGAACTTTATTTTGAAAGGTTGGAAGCTGCTGGACTTGGCAAAGTCAAACGACCCGACCTTTTGATTTTCAAAATTGAGGACAGAAAGAAAATCGAAGATAAAATCTCGGCGGCAGGTGGCTCGACAGAGTTGCCGTTTATACCAGAAACCGATCCGCGCATTGCTTCGATTTTGGGTGATGCAATTGTTGCTGTGGAATGTGAAAACAGCCTTTGGCGCGGTGAGAAGATGCCGGATTTTCTGACACCATTGCGCCCTCAAAAGCGACTCGGTGGAAAGCCTGGATTGAGGAAGGGCGCGGTTTTGCCAAATATCATCATCAAAGAGGAAGATCGGCAACCTTTGAAGGAGTGGCAAAAACTTCGAGGAGTCCCGATTCATGTCTGGCACGTTTTTTATGACCGTGCTTACGGACTTTCTTTTGATCGCGCTGAAGAGTTGATTAAAGAAAATCTGACCGAAGCGACGGTGCAAGTTTTTCAAGCCCCCGGCGGAGCGACGACCAAAAAGGCTCTCTATAAGCACTATTACCATTACGGCTATCCGCTCGGCGTTAGCACGGAAGATCCAAAACTTCTGCCAGCCTGCGTCGAAGATAAGAATGGCCACATTTTGCCTTACGTCACATTCAGTGGTGGACACCTCTCGTTGCTGCCTGAATCCCTTGAGCAACTCCGTTTGCTCGCAGCGAAGCGGAAATAGTTTTGCTGGCCATGCGAACCATCCAAAAACTTCCCGCCAGTGGAGATGAACGAGAAGCGTTGCGAGTGAAAGGACAATTCTGGACGCCGCCGTGGCTGGCAAAAGTCATGGCTGACTGGGTGACACAAACCCGCCCTAAAATTCTCTTTGATCCCGCAGTCGGTCCGGGAACTTTTTTTGCAGCGGCACGGGAATCAGGATTTACAGGCGAGTTTCAGGGTTTTGAACTTCATCCCAATGCTTTTGCCGACAGTTGGAAACTCGGCTTGAAACTAGATGAGTTTCATCATGTGCAGATCGCTGATTTCATCAGCACACCTTTGCCGGAAAAGTTTCCAGCCATCGTTTCAAATCCGCCTTACATCCGTCATCATCGTTTGACTCAAGATCAAAAACTTGAATTGAAACAATTGGCACAAAATCATCTTGGTTTTTCTCTCGATGGCCGTGTTGGTTTGCACATTTTTTTTCTACTTAAATGTCTGACGCAGCTTGCGCCCGGCGGACGGCTGGCGTTCCTCCTGCCCGCTGACGTTTGCGAGGGAATTTCGTCATCTATATTTTGGAATCGAATATGCCAGCAATGCCGGCTGGTTGCCGCCATGACTTTCGCCGATGCCGCCGCGCCATTTCCAACTGTGGATACCAACGCGATGGTGTTTCTTTTCACCAAAGAAAAGCCCACGGAAGATTTTCTGTGGCTGCGCGTTTGTGAACGGGATGGCGAAGCGATTTCTGCCGTGCTGAATGGGCGGAAGCCATCAAGCGCTGTAAGCCTTCACCACCGCAAACTGATAGAAGCTTTGAAAACCGGACTGTCGCGTCCGCCGCGCGCACAGAATAATTTCGGCACGCCGCTTTCTCATTTTGCCAGAGTCGTGCGCGGAATAGCCACCGGCCACAATGATTTCTTTTTTCTTACACACGAACAGCTTCGCTTGCACAAATTGCCGGAGAGCTTTTTTCGGCGTGCCATCGGAAGAACACGCGATTGTCCCAGCGACCGACTTGTGACAGAGGATTTAGATCGTCTCGAAGCCGCAGGCCGCGCCACTTGGCTGCTTAATCTCGCGGACGAGTCCAGCGAAAAACTTCCGGCACAGTTGCAGACTTATTTGAAAAGCGGCGTGCGAGTGGGACTGCCAGAAAAGTCGTTAATCAAAACCCGTCGGCCTTGGTATAAAATGGAAAAGCGCACGCCGCCACCAATCCTCTTTGCGTATCTCGGACGCCGCGATTGCCGGTTTGTTTTGAATCAAGCCAATGTCGTCCCATTGACTGGTTTTCTTTGCGTTTATCCGTGGGACACGACGCGAGCCGGCGTAAAAAAACTTTGGCGGGCGCTCAATCATCCGGACACACTGGCAAATTTGGGCTTTGTTTCAAAAAGCTACGGTGGTGGAGCATTAAAAACCGAGCCACGCCAGCTTGATCAACTCGAAATTCCTCAATCGGTTTTGGATGAAGTTGGTCTTGATTCACTCAAGCCAATCAGCCAGCCAATGCTGCTTGATAAAGCCCAACGCCAAAAGAAACATTCCGTCAGTCGTAATCGCAAGCCGTGAACTTCCTTTCGCTAATCGAAAATAAACGCGAAGGAAAAATTCTCGCGCCGGAACAGATTCAAGAATTCATCCGCGAATTCACCGCCGGGAAAATTCCCGACTACCAGATGGCCGCGCTACTCATGGCCATTTATTTTCGCGGCCTCGACACCGCCGAAACCACCACGCTCACGCTCGCCATGCGCGATTCCGGCGACGTGCTGAAATTTCCCAAAGACAAGCGCCCGCTCGTGGACAAACATTCCACCGGCGGCATCGGCGACAAGGTTTCACTGTCGCTCGCGCCGCTGCTCGCGTGCCTCGGCTTCCGCGTGCCGATGATTTCCGGTCGCGGCCTCGGCATCACCGGCGGCACGCTCGACAAGCTCGATTCCATTCCCGGTTTCAAAACTCTGCTGCCGGTCGAAAAAATCATCGCGCAAGTGCAAAAGGTCGGCTGCGTCATCTGTGGCCAGACGGACAAAATGGTTCCCGCCGACAAAAAAATTTACGCGCTGCGCGACGCCAGCGGCACCGTGCCGAGCATCCCGCTCATTGCTGCTTCAATCCTTTCCAAAAAGCTCGCCGAAAACCTGGACGCGCTCATCCTTGACGTAAAATTCGGCAGCGCCGCGTTCATGCAAACCAAGACCGATGCGCGCAAGCTGGCGAAAGCAATGGTCGCGCTCGGGAATCAGTGCGGCACGAACACGCGCGCCATTTTGACGGACATGAACACGCCGCTCGGTTGCGCTGCCGGGAACTGGCTGGAAGTCAAGGAAAGTGTCGAATGCCTTGAAAACAAAGGCGCAAATGATTTGCGCGAACTTGTCATTGATTCCGCCGCGCATCTATTGGTTCAAACGCGCAAAGCAAAATCCCTTGCCGCCGCGCGCAAGCTGGCGGAAGATTGTTTGAACTCCGGCAAGCCGCGCGCAAAGTGGGACGAGATGATTGTCGCCCAAGGCGCGGACTTGAAGGCTTTCAACCGCAAGCTCACGTTGGCTTCCACGGCGAAAATGGTTGTTGAATTGAAGTCAGAAATGGCCGGCTACGTTTCCAAGTGCGATGCCCGCATCATCGGCGAAGTCATCCGCGATCTCGGCGGCGGACGGTTCACGAAAGATTCCGCCATCAATTACGACGTGGGCGTGGATCAAATCGCCAAACCCGGCGAGCGCGTGGAGAAATCTGGAACACTCTGTCGCGTTCATGCGGCTGATTCAGTCCAAGCCAGGAATGCCGTCGTCTGGCTGAAAACAGCATTTGAAATTTCCGCAAAATGTCTGGCGAAAACTCCGCTCGTCGTCGTAACCATCCGGTAGTAGGACAGGCGCGACGCCTGTCCTACGCGATCTTCTCCCAGATTTTGATTTCCGGCATTCCGACGCACAGTTTATCCAGACGCGGCAACAAAACCTTGATGTGCTTGTTTTGCAGATGCGCGTCGAGCGCGGTCTTGCTTGTCCAGTTTTCGTGGAAAAGAAATTTCGCCGGGTCTTCGGGCGACGCGTGCAAATCGTAATTGAAGCAGCCCGCTTCCTTGTGCGTCGGCACGACGAGGCTGATCAAGGCTTTTTTTAATTCCGCTTCTTTGCCCGGCTTGGCTTGAAACGTGGCGATGACAGTAATTGTTTTCGCACTCATAAATTCAATCCGTGTTTATCCGTGTCCATCCGTGGTTAAAAAATGGATTCCAAAATCTTCTCCGCCGCCGCGCGCGGATTTTCCGCCGCGTAAATCGGCCGGCCAATTACCAGCCAGTTTGCGCCCGCGTCAATCGCTTCGCGCGGCGTGAGCGTGCGCTTCTGGTCGTCGGCCTTTTCCGCGCCGGTGCGGATGCCGGGCGTTACGAGTTGCATATGCGAAGGCAAAAACTCTCGCAAGTCCGCAATCTCCAGCGGCGAACAAACCAGCCCGCGCAAGCCCGCCTTCGCCGCGAGAGTCGCCAGCCGTTCAACTTGTTTGCCAACATTTTGGTCGCAGCCGGTTTCTAGCAGCGTGTGACTGTCGGAACTTGTCAGCACCGTCACGCCCAGCACCAGCGGCGCATTTAGCCCGGCCTGCTGTGCCGTTTGCTGCGCCGATTCTTCCGCCGCGTTCATCATTTCCAATCCGCCGCTCGTGTGGATGGTAAGCATTTGCACGTCGAGCCGCACGGCAGACGCGACGGCCTTGGCGACAGTGTTCGGGATGTCGTGAAATTTCAGATCAAGAAAAACCGAAGCGCCGAGTGCGCGGATTTTTTTCACGATGTCCGGCCCGGCGGCGGTGAACAGCTCGCTGCCGATCTTGAACGCGCCGACGGCAGGCGCGATTTGCTGCGCGAGTTTCAACGCTTGTTCCGCCGTCGGCACATCGAGCGCGGCGATGATGGGATTTTGTTTAGCCACAGATGAACACAGATAAACACGGATGAAAACGAAAGCAAAGCCTATCTGCGTAGGACAGGCGTCGCGCCTGTCTCTATCTGGAATGATGTTTGAGACAGGCGCGACGCCTGTCCTACGTTCACACTTCCTTCCGCCGCGAGTTTTGCCTAGGCTGTCGGCATGAAGATTGTCCGCCACACCGACGCGAATTATGCCGCGAAACTGCGCGAAGCCACGACGGCTTCAAGTTTGTTCGACGCCGAGATTGAAAACCGCACGCGCGCGATTTTGCACGACGTTTATCTGCACGGCGACCATGCGCTGTTGGAACTCACGGAAAAATTCGACGGCGCGAAACTTTCTGCCGGGCAGCTCGCCGTGACGCAGGCGGAATTTCTGGCTGCGTCAATCAAGGCCGATGAATCTCTGCGCGCCGCCGTGACGGAAGCGGAAAACAACATCGCCGCGTTCGCAAAAAAATCCCTTCGAAAAAACTGGCAGATGAAAAATTCGCACGGCGCGGGCGTCGGCGAGAAGTTTGACCCGTTCCAGCGCGTCGGCATTTACATTCCCGGCGGAACTGCGCCGCTCGTCTCGACGGCGCTGATGACCGTCACCCTCGCCAAAGTCGCGGGCTGCAAAGAGATTGTTGTTTGCACGCCGTGCGGAAACGCCGCCGGAATCAATTCGGCGCTGCTGTTCGCCGCGCGGGCGGCGGGCGCGACGGAGATTTACCGCGTCGGCGGCGCGCAGGCGGTTGCGGCGCTGGCTTACGGCACGAACACGATTCGCCGCGTGCAGAAAATTTTCGGCCCCGGCAACGCCTACGTCGTCACGGCCAAGCGGCTGCTCGTCGGCCATGTCGCGATTGATCTGCTGCCCGGGCCGAGCGAAGTGCTGGTGCTGGCCGACGAAACCGCCAATCCAAAATTTGCCGCCGCCGATCTGCTCGCGCAGGCCGAGCACGGTTCCGGCCACGAACGCGTCTGGCTCGTGACGACTTCAGACAAAATTCTCAAAGCCGTTGAAAGTGAAATCACAAGGCAATTGCCGAAACTGGCGCGACGCGAATTTATTTCGCGCGCGTTGCAAAACAACGGCTGGCTGGTTTTGGTGAAATCGCTTGATGACGCGGTTGCGCTGGCGAACCGGCTTGCGCCGGAGCATTGCGAGGTTATGACGCGCAATCCGCGCAAAGTTTCAGAGCGGATTCTGGCGGCGGGCGCGATTTTCCTCGGCGCGTGGTCGCCGACGGTGCTGGGCGATTATGTGGCCGGGCCGAGCCACACGCTGCCGACCGGCGGTGCGGGCGCGTCGTTTGCCGGCCTGACGGTGGATCAATTCCAGCGCCGCACGAGCGTGGTGGAATACAACCGCGCGTCGCTGAAGAAGGCGTTGAAATCAGTGAAAAAATTCGCGGAACTCGAAGGCCTCGGCGCGCACGGGCAAAGCGCGGAGATCAGGAAATAAATTTTCACCGCCGGGGCGCGGCGGTGCAAAGTATGAAATTTTCCGGGCGGCCCGGCCCATTAACAAATTTCCGCCGCTTTTTTTTGGCGGCGATTTTGTTTTGATTTCACGCCGGTTCCGCTTTGATGTTGGCAAATGAACCAAACGCTTTTCATCACCGGCACGGATACCGGCGCGGGCAAAACGTTTTTGACCGTGCGGCTCGTGAAATTTTTGCGCGAACGCGGCGTCCGCGCGGCGGCGCTCAAGCCCGTCTGCTCCGGCGGTCGCGGCGACGCCCGGAAAATTTTTGCCGCAATGAACGGCGCGCTTGCGCTCGACGAAATCAATCCGTGGCATTTTCGCGCGCCCGTCGCGCCCGCGCTGGCTGCGCGCAAGGAAAAACGCCGCGTGAAATTGTCGCAAGTTCTGACGTGCGTGCGCGCGCGGCAAAAATATTTTGACGTTCTGCTGGTCGAGGGCGCGGGCGGCCTGCTGAGTCCGCTCGGCGAAAATTTTGATTCGCGCGATCTGATTTTGGCGTTGCGCGCCATTCCGATCATTGTCGCGCAAAATAAACTTGGCGCGGTGAACCGCGTCTTGCTCACGCTTGAAGCGTTGCCGGAAAATTTACGGGCAACGGCGCGCGTCGTTTTAATGTCGCAATCGAAACCGGATGCCTCGGCAAAGACCAGCGCCAAACTGCTGGCGGAACTTTCAACGGCAAAAATCTTTTCGCTGCCGTGGCTGGGCGAAAAATCATCCGCAGCAAAAAAAGTGCGCGTCCGGCGGACGCTCCGCGAATTGGCCGGAAATTTGATTTAATTCTTCGGCGGATTTTCCGGCGGCGTGTTGGTGGACAAAAATGATTCCCGCCACGGCTGGTGGTTTTTGTAGAGTTCCAGCCGTTGTTGCAGCGGCCCGATGGTCTTTAATTTCAGGATCGTCGCGAGGTTGACGGCGTTTTGCGCCACTTCGACGGCGTTGGTGAAATCGCCGGTGGCGGCGCAGGCCATGCCGAGCGCGTCAAGGACAAGCGGCTGGTTGCCGCCGGTGAGGACGTTGGCCTTGATGGCGAGGATGAGCGCGGTTTTGCCGTCGCGGACATCGGGATTTTCCTCGGCGGCGAGGACGTGGGCGATGTAGGCGAGGATTTGAAAATTATCCGGGTCGAGCTTTAACGCCTTGAAGAATTCATCAACGCCCTCGGCATCGCGGCCTTGTTTGAGCAGCGCCTTGGCCATTGCAAAATGCGGCCATGGATACGCCGGGTCGAGTTGCGCGGCGTTGGTGAATTCGTTCATCGCCTCGGCGAAGCGCCCGAACTCGACCAGCACGATGCCGAGGCTGTCGTGGAGAAACGGCGGTTTGGAATCCAGCCGGATGGCTTCGCGATATTCCGACAGCGCGGCGTCGGGCTGGCCGAGGTTGTCGAGCAGGTTGCCGAGGTTGTTGTGGATTTGATAGCGTCCCGGCGCGAGTTTTTCAGCGGCGCGATATTCGGCGAGTGCGTCATTTAATTTACCTTCCTGTTCAAACGCGACGCCGAGGTTGACATGGGCGACGTCATTGTTTTTCGTGACGGCGAGCGTGCGGGTGAAAAGCGTTTCGCTGTCGCGCCAGTAGCCCAGTTGTTTTTCCGTCAAAAACAGGCACGCGCCCAGGATCAAGACGGAAGCCGCCGGTAAAATTATTTTTGGAAATTGAAGCCGGCCCGCCAGTTCGCGCGCGCCGAAAGCGACGGCGAGGAAAATGCCGGTGGCCGGAAGATAAGTGTAGCGGTCGGCCAGCGCCGCGCCGCCGACCTGCACGAGGCCGATGACCGGCACTAACATTCCCAGAAACCAAAGCCAGCCGACGATCAAATACGGGCTGCGCTTCCGGGCGCTCCAGGCGCCGGCGGAAATCAAAACCAAAACGGCGACGGCCACGGCAACGGCGGGCGCGGAAATTTTATCCGGCAATGGATAAATGACGGCGAGTTTTTCCGGCCAGAAAATTTTCTGCAAATATCCGGCGTAGGCGGTGGCCGCATTTTCCAGGCGGTAAGACAGCGAAACTTTGGCGAGCGAAACGACGGCGTCGCCGTTGCGCTGGGCGTAAAAAGTGACGAGGCAGGAAACGGCGGTGAGCGCGAAGAACGGGATTTTTTCAAGCAAAAGCGGAAAGCGGAAAGCGGAAAGCGGAAATCTTTGCAACGGCCAGTAATCCAAAAGCAGCAGCACAAACGGCAGCGTGACGAGCATCGGTTTGGCCATCAGGCCGAGCGCGAAGAAAACCAGCGCGGACCAAAAACTGCGGCGGCAATTTGCCTTCACATAATTCGCGTAGCTTAAAAGCGACAGCAACGCGAAGAACGTGCTCAACACGTCTTTGCGCTCCGCAATCCACGCGACGGACTCGACGTGCAGCGGATGCCACGCGAACAGTGCGGCGACAAATGCAGCGGGCCAAAGCGCATTTGTCAGCCGCAGCAGCAGCACGAAAAGCAGAACCGCGTTGGCGGCGTGAAACAGGACGTTGACAAAATGATGCGCGGCGGCATTGGTGGCGAAGAGTTCGCAGTCGGTCATGTGCGAAAGCCAGGTGAGCGGATGCCAGTTGCTCGCGTGGACGGTGGTGAACGCCCATTTGATTCCGGCGAACGTCAGGCCGTCTTTGACAACTTGATTGTTCGTGACGTAATCGTCGTCGTCGTAATTGATGAAACCGCTATGCGTCACCGGCAGATAAACCAGCAGCGTGGTGAACGCGAGCAACAGGGCGATGAGGCGCGGACGAGACATCGGCGCATTTTGTATGCGATTTCCCGGCGCGGACAAAGTTTGTTTTTTCGCGCAAAAAGGCTTGGCAATTTTTTCGCGCCGGATAATAATTGGGCGGCGGGAAAAATTGTTCGACCTCCCGCCCTTGGCTGGTTTAATCCCTCACGGCCAAGTCACCGTCGGAATTTTATGGGTGGACTCTATCTATTTGCCGTTGCGGGAACCGCTGCGAAACAGTCGGAACTCGGTTACATCTGGGATGTGGCGACGCCGGAAGCCAAGGCGATCATCGCCTGCCTGTTCATTTTTTCCATCGTCGCGTGGTCCGTCATGATTTCGAAGGCGGTCCAGATGCGCCGCGCAAAAAAATTGAACTACTACTTCGAGCAGGAATTTCATTCGCAGAAAAAAGTGCTGGATATGTTTGACCGCCGGCTGCACGTCGAAGGCTGCCCGCTTTACATGGTCTACCAGACCGGCTGCGTGCAACTGGATTCGCGCCTGCGCGGGCCGGGCGGCGAGCGCAGCAAGCAGCAGGTCTCGCTCAAGAACATGGAGCACGTCAAGCGCGCGATGGAAAATGTCGTCGCGCAGGAATCGTTGAAGCTGGAATCGGGCTTGATTCTGCTGGCGATTGCCGTGAGCGGTGCGCCGTTCATCGGATTGCTCGGAACAGTCTGGGGCGTGATGAGCACGTTTGCTGGCATCGCGCAATCACCGCAAGGCCAGGCGACGATGGCGGCGATGGCACCGGGCGTCTCGGCGGCGCTCATTACGACGGTCGCCGGATTGCTCGTCGCCATTCCCTCGATGTTCGCCTACAACTGGCTCGTGCATAACCTGCGCGTGTTCACCGTCGGCCTCGACAATTTCGCGCAGGAACTGGTTTCCAAAATGGAGACGGAATTTTTGGCCGACGAATGATTTTGAAGCATGAGACGATTTTCACAGCGCAGTCACATGGTCACGTTGAGCGAGATCAACATCACGCCGCTGCTCGACCTCGCGTTCGTGCTGCTCATCATCTTTGTCATCACCACGCCGCTGTTGACGCAGAGCATCGAGCTGCGGCTGCCGCGCGGCGGATCGCCGGAAAAACCAATTGACGCGCACAACGTCCGCACCGTCGAGGTCACCACGACCGGCGTTTATACCCTGGGCGGAAACCGGATGAGCCTCGACCAGGTCATCGCGCGGATCGCGGCGGACTTTCGCGGCAACCCGAATTTGATCGTCTACATCCGCGCGGAAAAAACCAGCCCGTATGAAAACGTCGCCGCCGTGATTGACCGCTGCCAGAAAAACGGCATCACGCGCTACTCGCTGCGCACCGACCCGACGACCCCATGAACCGCCTGCAAAAAAAATGCGTCATTGCCACGGCAAGTTTTCATTTGCTGCTGCTCGTGATTTTAATTGTCGGCCCGGCGTTTTTCAACGCGAAGCCAAAAGTAGACGACTCGCGGGTGCTCGACGTGATTCCCGCCAACCTCGTGGACGCGGCCATCAACGGCGGCGTCAAAAATCCCACGCCGCCCGCGCCGGTTCCAATTGTCACACCGCCGCAGCCGCAGCCAATTCAGCCCGCGCCAAAACCAATTGTTCAGCCGGCTCCCGCGCCACAGCCTGCGCCCGTGCCAGTTGAAATCAAGCCGCACACGCCGCAAGTGGATTTGCATGTAGTGACGCACCCCGCGCCCAAAGATTCCACGCCGCCAAAACCGAAAGACGATCCGCAGGCGAAATTGCGCGCGGATTTGTTGAAAGCCGCGCACGATTTGCAAAACAAACTCTCACCGCCGACAGCGGTTGTCGTGCCGGGCGACGGCGGCGTGGCGGCCGCGAATTATGCGCAGGCCGTCAAAAGCATTTATTATCAAGCGTGGAATGAACAGGCGGCGATGTTGCCGGACGACGCCGTCAATGACGATGCGAACACAATAGTCAGCGTCACGATTGGCAGCGATGGCACGGTGATTAACGCACGCATCATCACTCCGCCAAGCGATGCGCGCGTGGCTGCGGCCGTGCAGCGTATGCTGGAACACGTCAAATTCATCGCGCCATTTCCGCCGGGCATGACCGACCCGGAATGGTCTCGAAATCTCAAATTCAACCTTAAAACCAAGCAGATGCCCGAATGAAAAACATTTTTTCCAATTCAATCAAAATCTGTCTGCCGATTTTTTTCGCGGCTGCCGCGTTGAATTTTTCACACGCTCAAGATTCTCCAATTATAATAACGGGCAACACCGGTGCTTTCGGCCAGAAACCCATCCCCGTTTCGCTCGACGGTTTCAGCGGCGAGGTTTTGGACGTTTTGAAATTCGACCTTTACGTCCAGGGTTTTTCATTCGTCGCGCCGGACGCCGCGCAATATCAAATCAGCGGCAGCAATTCCGGCAACGTCACCGGCAGCGTCAACGACAAGCTGGCGCGGAAAATAATTTTGTCGCGCAGCTACACCGGCGCGGCGTTGCGGCGCGAGGCGCACGCGTTCGCGGACGACATTATTTTTACCATCACCGGCAAAAAAGGCATCGGGCAGACGAAGATCGCATTCAAGGCCGCCCCCGCTTCCTATGGTCCCGGTGAAATTTACGTTTCGGATTTCGACGGCCACAACGCGCTGTCCGTCACGCACGACGGCGCGATTGTCGCCGCGCCCGCGTGGGTTCCGGGACGGCTGGCGCTTTATTACACGTCCTACCAGCCGGGCAACCCGGATATTTTTTACCATAACTTGAGCACCGGCCAGCGCAGCATCATCGCCAAATTTTCCGGCGTCAACACGAGCGCGGCGGTCTCGCCGGACGGCGCGAAGGTGGCGATGATTTTGGACAAGGCGGGCGTCGTCAACGTCTATGTCTGCAACGCCGACGGCACGGGCTTGAAACGGCTGACAACGAGCGAGGAGGATTCGTCGCCGTGCTGGTCGCCGGACGGGCAGTGGATTTGTTTCGCGACAAAAATAAGCGAGCGCCGCGTGCTCGCCAAAGTCCCGGCGGGCGGCGGCGCGGTGCAAAGGATTTCAACGGCGGGCGTTTCCAACCCGACGGAGCCGGACTGGTCGCCGGACGGCAAATGGATCGCGTTCACGTCGCAGATGGGCGACTTCAGCATCTGCGTCGCGCCGGCGGACGGCAGCGCGCCGCCAACGGTGCTGGTGGCGGGCGAAGACCCGTCGTGGTCGCCGAATTCGCGGACGCTGGTCTGCACGCGGCGCGCGGGCGGGCATTACACATTGTCTGTGCTTGACGTGTTCACGAAACAAGTCAAGGATATTGGCCGAATTTCGGGGAATGATTCCCAGCCTGCCTGGGCGAAATAATTTTGACTCCTTAATTTAACTTAACAAATTTTTAACCGACTTTTAACCAAAGGAAAAAACATGAAAACAATGAAGCTGATTTACCCGCTCGCGTTCGCGCTGGCGATCACGCTGGCATCCACTGGCTGCCGCACTCACAAACCCGGACCTATCACGCCGCTATACGGATCACAAAACGGCAATCCGGGCGACATGGGAGGCGGAGACACGCTAGGTGGTGGCGATAAGTTGCCGCCTGAACCTCCAGTAACAACTCAAACCGGCGGCGGCTCGGTCGCTGATCTGACCGGCTTTGACAATTACACCGAAGACCGTGCCGCGCTGGCCGCGAACACGGTTCATTTCGCCTACGACAGTTCCGCCATAAGAAACAGCGAGCAGGCGAATCTTCAGGCCGTTGCCGCCGCGTTGAGCGCGGACGCGACCACGAAGCTGCTCATCGAAGGCAATTGCGACGAACGCGGCACGGAGGAATACAACCGCTCGCTCGGCGAACGCCGCGCGCTGGCGTTGCGCGAGGCGCTGGCGAAACTGGGCATTGACCCGATGCGCATCCGCACCATCAGCTACGGTAAGGACAAGCCCGTTGACCCGGCCAGCACCGCCGAAGCGTGGGCGAAAAACCGCCGGGGCGAATTCGTGCTGCTGCATCCCAAGACCGGCGTCTGACCGCGCAAGAAAAATTGAAACGAAACAGGGCCGCAGTCAAACGCGGCCCTTGTTTTTTTGCCGCTTTACTATTTGGCGGGGCAGGCGTAACCTTGGTCAAGACAGGAAAAATTTATGAACACCATGTTTGCAGCTCTGCTCGGCGGTTGGGAAGTCATTGTGGTTCTGGCCGTGGTCTTGATTTTGTTTGGCGCCAAGAAGATTCCCGAGCTGGCCAAGGGACTCGGCCAAGGCATCAAGGAATTCAAGAAGGCGACGAAGGAAGTGACGGACGAAATCCAGAGCACGCCGGCGGACACGGCCACGCAAACCGGCAAGCTGCCCGCCGCCAGCCCGGTGCCGCCCGCTTCGACCGTTTCCCAAAATCCCAATCCGCCCAAGGCCTGACGCCGGGAAATTTCTCGCATGGCCGACGACCACGAATCGGAACGCCCTGACGCGCACGAAGGCGGTCCGGTCAAAAGTTTTCTCGAACACCTCGAAGATTTTCGCTGGGTGCTGGTCAAGAGTTCCGTCGCGCTCGCCGTCGCCATGCTGCTCTGCTTGAGCGGGGGCAATTACGTCGTCCAGATCCTCAAGTGGCCGCTGACGCGCGCCAAAATCCATTATGCCGGCACGAACCAGATCGCCGTCGTCAGCTTCGGCACGAACCATCTCGGAAATTTTCAACTGACGGCGGAACAGCAAAAATCGCTGGACCTCGGCACGAACCGCTTTGTGGCCGTGCAGTTGGAACCGCTCGTGCTTGGCACCAACCAGGTGCTCGGCTGGAGCGTGACCGAAAACCCGCAGGCCATCGCCGAGGCGCAAAAGCTGCACATCGAACTGGTCAACTTGAGCCCGGCGGGCGGATTTTTCGTCGCGTTCCAGGTCGCGCTTTACGGCGGGATGGTCCTGGCCTCGCCGTTCATTTTTTACTTTGTCGCGTCGTTCATTTTTCCGGCGTTGAAAATGCGCGAACAAAAATATGTTTATCGCGGATTGTTTGTCGGCGGCGGCCTTTTTCTAACGGGCGTGTCTTTTTGTTATTTCATCCTGATGCCCGTGGCGCTGGCGGCGTCGCAGATGTATTCCAACTGGCTCGGCTTCGGCGCGCTGCAATGGCGCGCGGAGGATTACATCAGCTTCGTCTGCCGCTTCCTGCTCGGCATGGGGCTGGGCTTTGAACTGCCGGTCGTGTTGCTGACGCTGGTGAAGATCGGCGTGTTGAGCTACACCACGCTCTCGAAGGCGCGCCGCTACATGATCGTCATCAACCTGATTCTCGGCGCGGTGCTGACGACGCCGGAAGTCATCACGCAGCTCGTCATGTTCGTGCCGCTCCAGTTGCTCTACGAAATCACCGTCTGGATCGCGTGGTATTGGGAGCGGCGGGACCGGAAACGCGCCGCCGACGGATTGTAAAACGCACTTTACAAACGCCCGTTTAGGCGTAGTCTGAAACCAACAACTAAAAAACGTATGCGAAACGTCATTCCTTTTGTCGCGGTCGCCGCCCTCACGGCGTTGTTCACCTCCGGCTGCGCCGGCCCGGAACAAAAGCTGGGGCGCGGCTTCAGCAACACCTATGAAATCGTCCGCATGGGCGAAATGCGCCGCTCCATCGAGCAGACCGCCATCTTTGATTCACCGGGACAAGGCTACACCGCCGGAGTCATCCACGGCTTCGACCGTTCGCTGCAACGCACCGGCCTGGGACTGTTTGAAATCGCCACCGCGCCGCTGCCGCCATATCACCCGATTTTCACAAAATATTTTTCCGCCGAGCCTGCGTTCCCCGCGAGCTACAAGCCGGCGCTGTATTCGGACGCCTTGTTTGACACCGACACCCGCGTGGGTTTCAGCGGCGGCGACATCGCGCCGTTCATCCCCGGCAGCCGCTTCAGCGTGTTCGACAACTGACCGTGGCCCAAATTCATCCGCCCAGCGCGCCGGCGAATTTCCGTTGGCGCGTTTTGCTTTCGTGAAAGCCGTCCATGCCGCTTGAAAAAAAATCGCCCTGCAAGGTCAACCTGCTGCTGAACATCCTCGGCTGGCGCGCCGACGGCTTCCACGAACTTGAAACCGTCATGCAGCCGGTGAATTTCTGCGACGGACTGGTTTTCGGGCGCGGTGCAAATGGCATCCAGCTTTCGTGCAGTGAAAAAAGCCTGCCGGTGGATTCAAAAAATCTGGTTTTTCGCGCGGCGGAAAAATTTCTGGCGGCGGCAAAAATTTCCGACGGCGTGAAAATCCACCTTGAGAAAAAAATCCCGCTGGCCGCCGGACTCGGCGGCGGCAGCGGCAACGCGGCAACGACGCTGCTCGCGCTCAACGAGCTTTTCGGCCAGCCGCTCGCGGCGGCAAAACTTCCCGAAATCGCGGCGGCGCTTGGTTCCGACATTCCCTTTTTCCTGCAAGCCAAACCCGCGCTCGCCACCGGGCGCGGCGAAAAAATCCAGCCGCTCGAAAATTTCCCCGCGTTGTGCGGCAAGGCGTTTCTGCTCATTCATCCCGGCTTCGGCATCTCCACACCGTGGGCTTATCAAAACCTCGCGCGCTTTCCCGCCGCCCTGAACGGCGAAAAAGGCCGCGCCATGGATTTAGTCGAGAAACTCAAAACAAAAAATTTGGCCGGTGCCGCTGACGCCTTTTACAATTCGCTCGAAGCGCCCGCGCTGGAAAAATTTCCGATTCTGGAACTGTTCCAGGAATTTCTCCGCGCGAACGGCGCGCTGGCCGCGCTCATGTCCGGCAGCGGCTCGACGACGTTTGCGATCAGCGAAACGGTTTCTTCAGCCGAATCGCTGGCCGAAAAATTCAAATCGCAGTTCGGGCGGAATTGCTGGACGGCGGTCGTCCCAGTTTGAGTTGGTAAGGCTGCGCTGCCGCGCAGCCTTGGACGACCAGCAGGCCGTCCCTACCTTGATTTCTTAAACCGCGCGAACGCAAACTCCAGCATTTCCTTTGCCGCCGGAACTTTGAACGCCAGCGCCAGGATTCCATAAATCAAACCGGCGGCAATGGCCGGCACAAACACCGCGCCGATTTTCAACGGAATCGTTTCGTGGCCGAGCGAATTTTCCCAAAACCGCCAGCCAAACCACGCAACCATTCCGGCGGCAATTCCGGCGACGGTCAGCGGCAGAAACGTCGCGAACAACGGAGCCATTTCTAGCCGGGCAAGTTTTTTCCGCAGCGCAAAAAACAGCAGCCCCGCATTGGCGACGGAGGTGATCGTATTGGCGATGCCGAGGCCGCCCTGCTTGAACCGCACGACGAGCGCGGCAGCGAGCAGCAAATTCAGCGTGAGGCACGCGAGGCTGATTTTCATCGGCGTTTTGGTGTCGCCCAGCGCAAAAAAGGCGCGGGCGAGGATGTTGACCGTTGAAAACGCCACCAGCCCCGGCGCAAGGCAAATGAGCGCGAGCGACGCGCGGCCAGTTGAATCGGCGGTGAATGCGCCGCGCTCGAACAGCAGCCGCACAATCGGCTCGGCCAGCACGACGAGCAGAATCGCGGCGATCAAATTTGCGAACAACAGCGTGCTGATGCCCTGCCGGAGCGTTGCGCGGAATTCGGGATAATTCTTGTCCGACGCCAGCGCTGACAGCGTCGGCAGCAAAAAGGTCGCCAGCGAAATGCCGAACATCCCCTGCGGCAGTTCCATCAGCCGCACGGCGTAGTTGAACGACGCGACGATGTGCGGGCCGACCCAGAACGCGATGGTCTGGGTGAGCAGCACGTTGATCTGGAACGCCGCGACGCCAATCGTGCCGGGAATCATCCGCATCATGACGAGGCGCACGGTTTCATTGCGCCACGGCGAAACCCAGCGGTAGCGGAAGCCTTCGCGCCAGAGCGTCGGCAGTTGAAACGCCGCCTGCGCCGCGCCCGCCACCAGCACGCCGAACGCGAGCGCGAAAATCTGTTTTGGCAGCCGCAATTCCTTCGGCAGATCCAGCGCCATGTGCTGCGCGAAAAATAAAACGGACGCGATCATCACGACGTTCAGCATCGTCGCGCCCATCGCCGGGATGAAAAAATGGCCGCGTGCGTTCAACATTCCCATCATCGCCGCCGCGATGCAGACGAGCAGCATGTAGGGAAACATCACGCGCAGCAGCCGGAGCATGAGTTCCGTCTCCGCGCTGAACTGATGCACGGCCAGCGCGAGCGAAATGCCGAGCATGGCGAGGCCGATGATGATGGTCGCCGCGATGACGAGCCCGGAAATCACGGCATTGGCCGCGCGCCACATTTCGATTTCGCCGTGCGTTTTTTCCTTCTCCTTGAAAATGGGGATGAATGCCGCCGTGAGCGCGCCTTCGCCGAGCAGCCGCCGGAAAAGATTCGGGATGGTGAACGCGAAGGCGAACGCGCTGGCCACCCAGCCGTCACCCATGAACCGGGCATAGACCATTTCGCGCACCATGCCGAGCACGCGGCTGAACAAAGTGGCGGCGGCCATCGCGCCGGAGGCTTTCAACATTTTTGACACCGGGCGAAGATTAAAGTCCAAAGCCCGAAGTCCAAAGTCCAAAGTTCAGGGATAAATGGAAATTGGCATTTGTCGAGCGACGATTTAATCTTCATATGTGAACATTTTGGAAGAATTGAAATGGCGCGGTCTAGTCGCGGATCTTACGGACGCCGAAGTCCAAATTAAGGCCGTTTCCTATACTGACGGCACAAGCAAGACGGAAGGCGGACTGATGCTGGAAAAATATACAGGCATCTTGAGTCGCAAAGAAATTACTCTTTATTGCGGCTTCGATCCGACAGCGGATTCGTTGCACGTCGGCAATCTCGTGCCGCTGCTTGCGCTGCGACGGTTTCAATTGCTCGGCCATCATCCGATTGCCGTCGCCGGCGGCGCGACCGGTTCGATTGGCGATCCGAGCGGCAAAACTCAAGAACGGCAATTGCTCACCAAAGAAATTCTCGACCACAACATTGCCAGCGTGAAAACGCAACTTGCAAAGCTGCTCGATTTTGAGACCAAGGAAAATCCCGCGCGGCTCGTGGACAACGCGACCTGGACTTCGGAATACAAGTTTTTGGATTTTCTGCGCGACATCGGGAAACATTTTTCCGTCAACCAGATGGTCGCCAAGGAATCCGTGCGCGCCCGTATGGAAGACCGCGAAACCGGCATCAGCTACACCGAGTTCAGCTATATGCTGTTGCAGGCGTTTGATTTCATGGTTTTGGCGCGCGACCACAATTGCGAACTGCAAATCGGCGGCAGCGACCAGTGGGGCAACATCACGGCGGGCATCGAACTCACGCGCAAAAAAATCGGCAAAACCGTTTTTGGCCTCACGCTCCCGCTCATCACGAATGCCGACGGCACGAAATTTGGCAAAACTGAAGCCGGCGCCATCTGGCTCGACCCTAAAAAAACGAGCGTCTATAAATTTTACCAGTTCTGGATCAACACCGCCGACGCCGACGTGATCCGTTATTTGAAATTTTTCACGCTCCAGCGTTCCGCCGGGGAAATTGAGGCGCTGGCGCAGAAGCACCAGAAAAATCCCGAGGCGCGCGAGGCGCATCGTGCGCTGGCGTCCGAGATGACTTATTTGATCCACGGCGAGGACGCGTTGCACAAGGCGCAGATTGCCAGCGCGGTTTTGTTCGGCGCGGGCGGCGACGTCCTGGATTCAAGAATCAATTTCTTCGAGGACATTGACGGCGAGGTGCCGACGAAGGAAATCGAAAAATCGAAACTGGAAGGCGCGGGTTTTTCGCTGGTCGAACTGCTCGTCCATGCCGGTTTATGTTCGTCCAAAGGTCAGGCGCGGAAGGACATTGAAGGCGGCGGCGTCAACGTGAACAATCTGCGTGAAACGGACTGGCACCGCCTCGTGACCGTAAAGGATTTAATCCACGGCCACGTCCTGCTGCGCAAGGGCAAAAAAAATTACGTCTCCATGACGGCGAAGTGATGGGCAATTTTGGAATTTGCCTAACTATTATTAGGCCAAGCGGGTTCCATGCTCAATTATCCGAATGAACCCGCCAAATAATATAACAAATCTGAAACAGAAGAACACTAGCACAAATCCAGCCTAATAACCGGTTACGACGGTAAATATAAAACGCCCAAGCGAAGCAAATCAGTCCAGACAAAAACCAGAGACAAGAAAAAACTATCTGACACGCCTCGCTTCTTGGTCGCACCAGATAAATGCTGGCCAATACCAGCAACGGCAGAGACAAAATAAATATGGTTTTTTTCATAAACGTGTGATGTGGCCTAACGCAGAAAGTTGAGCCATCGCCGAATCGTGGAGGAAACCGCGACCGCAGCGGTTGGTTCCGGCGACTTGTTAGGCCGGATTATTTCGGTAAATACTGATGATTTTTTTAATCTCATCTTTCTTTTCCAATGGGCCAACAGAACAAAGAGACCAGCCATAACCGTTAGCAATAAATATTGTCACCTCATTGTAAACAGTCACGTTTGATATGGTTTTCAGGTATATGAATACTTTTGCCTTATATCCTAGAAATGTCGTTTCTGTTTCCGAAATCTGCGTCGTCTGATTGCCAGCTAACCCTTCTCGGAACCCAGCACACAAATCATCTAGTGTTGAAGCGGATGTCTCTTTTAGAACATATTTGATGGCAATTGACGCTAACCGTTTGTTCGGTGTGTTTGTGTTGACAATACTAGCAGCAATAAATACGCGCTTGTCTGCTGGCTGTGCTGACGTTTCCTTAATTTGCCAATCAGAGCTTGGAACAACTATATGAAATGGCGCGTCATCCAACGTTCCGGCGCACAACAACCATGGCATAATTAACACAACAACAAGAATAAATAAAAATGTGAATCGCGAGCGTGTCATAATTATTGATTTGCGGCCTAATTTATCAAATCATTGTAAATTATTAAACTAACAAAAACGACATTCCGTAAAAACTAAAACTTCGCAAAAATCTGGTTCGCCTCTTCCAAAGTTTCCTTCGAGCCGATGTCGAACCATAGGCCGGGCACGCGCCAGGTATAAACCGGCGTGCGCGGGTAAAGCCATTGCACGAGGCGTCCGGGCTGGTCGGGATTGTTGCCATCGGCGATGTATTGCTTGATGAGCGCGATGGTGGACTTGGGATAATAATACAGCGCGATGCCGGTGAGCGTGCTCGTCGGATTTTTCGGCTTCTCCTCGAAGAAGGTGATCTTGCCGTCCGCGTCGGTGGAAATGGAATTGTATTTTTTAATTTCTTCGAGGTTGCCCACGTCATAGACGGCGAGCGCGGGCGCGTTTTTCTCGCGGCAGAATTTTCCGAAGTCGCCGAGTTTTTCGCTGAACAGGTTGTCGCCGGCGACGACGATCAAATCGTCGTCCACGTTTTGGGTTTTGAGGACGTAATTGATGTCGCCGATGGCGCCGAGCTTGTTGGTGTCGTCGGTCGAGCCGTCATTGACGACGGTGAAATTGAATTTGGATTTGGTGGCGCGATAATTTTCCGACCATTTCTGAAAATGCCCGGCGAACTTGGCGTTGGTCACGACATAGACGCGGTCAATCTCGGTGATGGGCGCGAGGTTGTCGAGGACGTGCTCGACCATCGGCTTGCCGGCGACGGGCAGCAGCGGCTTGGGTTGCGTGAGGGTGAGCGGATAGAGGCGCGTGGCGTATCCGGCGGCAAGGATGATGACTTTCATTGGCGAGTCGTTGAATTGTTAAAAAGTTAAATCGTTGAATCGGAAAACACGGCGGAAAATATAATTAAACGATTCAACGATTCAACCATTTAACGATGCTCACGTCCGGTTTTCGAAGAGGCTGGGCGCGGTTTCGCGCGCGAGCTTCTGGCAGCGCGCGAAAATTTCCGACGGCGATTCGCATTGCAGCGCGAACTCGGCGAGCGCCTGTGTTTCGGCCAGCTTGAGCCGCCGCACGATGTATTTGACCTGCGGCACCACGGGCGGCGCGGCGCTCAATTCATCCACGCCCAGGCCGATGAGCAGCGGCACGAGCGCGGGATCGCCCGCAATTTCGCCGCACACACCGACCCACCCGCCATGCTTGTGCGCGGCGTCCACGGTCATTTTGATGAGGCGCAAAATCGCCGGATGCGTCGGCTCGTAAAGGTGCGAGACTTTTTCGTTCGTGCGGTCGGCGGCGAGCGTGTATTGGATCAAATCGTTGCTGCCGATGCTGAAAAATTTCACGCGTTGCGCCAGCGTGTCGGCGATGAGCGCGGCGGACGGGATTTCGATCATCGCGCCGATGTTTATTTTTTCATCGAAGGGAATTTTTTCCGCGAGCAGCTCCGCCTTGCATTTTTCGACGAGGGCGTTGGCCTGGTTCAGTTCGTCGAGGCCGGAGATCATCGGATACATCAGCTTGACGTTGCCCTCGGCGCTGGCGCGGAGGATGGCGCGCAGTTGCGCGCGGAAAAGCTCCGGCTGCGCGAGGCAAAAACGGATGGCGCGCCAGCCGAGAAATGGATTCATCTCCTGGGCCAGCTGCAGGTGCGAGACGAACTTGTCGCCGCCCAGGTCGAGCGTGCGGATGATGACGGGATTGGGCTTCAGCGCCGCCGCCACTTTCCGATAAACCTTGTATTGCTCCTCTTCGCCCGGCGCGCTGTCGCGGTTGATGAACAAAAATTCTGTGCGGAACAGTCCCACGCCTTCCGCGCCGTTGGCGACGACGGCCTCGATGTCGTTCTGGTCCTCGATGTTCGCGGAAAGGTGGATGAATTTCCCGTCGAGCGTGACGGCGGGCTGGGATTGGATTTCGTGGAGTTTTTCATCAAGCGACGCCTTGATGCGCGAAAGCTGGCCGTATTCAAACAGCGTCTGGTCGGTCGGGTTGACGATGATGGTGCCGTTGTAGCCGTCGAGCAGCGCGTAATCGCCGGTGTCAAACTCATCGCTCGCCGTCTTCAAGCCGACGACGGCGGGAATGCCCAGCGACCGCGCCATGATGGCCGTGTGCGATGTCTTGCCGCCGATGTCGGTGGCGAAACCGAGGACAAGATTTTTGTCCAGTTGCGCCGTCGTGGACGCGCTTAAATCATGGCTGACGAGGATGCACGGCTCGGTGATGTGGCGCAGGTCGAACTGGTCCCGCACGTCGAGCAGGTTGTCCAGCACGCGCGCGGTCAGGTCGCGCATGTCGTCGGCGCGTTCGCGGAGATACTCGTCGTCCACGGCCGCCAGCGCGGCGGTGTAACGCTCGGCGACCGTGTGAAAGGCGTGTTCGGCGTTGACCTTTTGTTCGCGGATGGAACGGATGACTTCGTCCACGAGCATCCGGTCTTCGAGCATGAGCAGGTGCGCTTCAAAAATATCGCCTTCCTTGGTGCCCATGTTTTCGACGACCCGGCGCTGCACTTCGGAAATCTGCTGGCGGGTCTGGACGAGGGATTTTTCAAACCGGCCGACCTCGGCCGTGACTTCCTGGCCGGATAATTCGCGTTTGTTGATGACGTGGCGGGCGCGGTGCAGGACGAGAATTTTCCCGCGACAAATGCCGGCAGAAACGGCAATGCCGCGAAACAATTTTTCTCCCTTGGTTTGCGCTGACATATGAGTCACCCCCAGAAATAGCCGAACGCCCGCGCGTTGAAAAGCAATTCCGCCGGAAAAATGAAAAAGCCCGCCAAATCGGCGGCCTTTGAAAATTACTATCAACCCTCAACTTTCAACTCTCAACAATTTTTACGCCCGCTCCATGTATTTGCCGGTGCGGGTGTCAATCTTGATCTTCTCGCCGGTCTTGATGAACAGCGGCGCCTGCACCGTGATGCCGGTTTCCATCGTGACCGCCTTCTGCACATTGTTCGCGGAATCGCCACGCACACCTTCGGGCGCGTCGGCCACGGTCAGGATGACGCTCGGCGGAATTTCCACGCTCACGGCTTTTTCCTCGACGAACACCACCGTCACCGGCGCGTTTTCCACGAGGAAATTTTTCGCGTCGCCGACCAGTTCCGCCGCGAGCGTGACCGTCTCGTAATTTTCCGGGTTCGTGAAGACGAAATCCGCGCCATCCTTGTAGCTGAATTCCATCTTCGTCGTCATCATCGGCACCGGCTCGATTTTTTCCGTGGAGCTGAAGCGCACGTCGGACGCCTTGCCGGTCTTGATGCTGCGCAGCGTGGCCTGCACGAACGCGCGCAGGTTGCCCGGCGTGCGGTGCTGGAAATCGAGGACGACGGAAATATCGCCGTTGTAATTGATCGCCATGCCCCGGCGAAGATCGCTTGCTGTTGCCATAAAATAAAAATGTTTTGCGCCGGAATTTTTCCTGACGCGAGCCGCAAAGACTAACCGTAAATTAGGCGAAGGCAAGTTCGCTTTTCTCAATTGGCTTCGTATTTCGATTAATCAATTATTCTTAAGTTCTTCTGTTGGATAAAAAATAAAGCCCGACATCAAACCGTTTTCGCCCATGTCATTAATGTAGTCGCCGATGTGATTTGAATTTCCATTAATAGAAGCGCTTGTTGTCATGAGTGAAAGATATTTTTTGAAGTCGGGGCGTTGTGTAAGTTCAGATAGTCTTACTTGACCAACCGTTCCAAGCATAACCGGAATTGAATTAGAGCCTGCGTCAATCCATTTAATTATTTCTGGGTTCGTCATCCCAAAAAGCGCGCGCAAATCCTTTTTTGTGTCTAGTATTGGTTTGGGCTGTCCAATTGAAATATTGATTGGCGAATTGCTTCCTGTTGTCACCGCCGCTGGCGAATTATTGCCGTAGGTAGTCAAAGTAATTTTTTGTTCGTTCGATGGTTTGGTTTCATTGTCAGATCCAAAAAAGGATATAAGCAAATACGCCGCGCATACGACCATAAGAAGCCAAAAATACCATTTTTTAGGAGCCTTCATGGCCTGAAATGCGGCGATAATAAAAAGGCCAAGAGCAATAATGTCTGCGGGATTGAATCGCATGGTCTAGGATGCTTGTCAAAACGCTCTAAACCGTCAATCTTTTCAAGCAACCCGTCCGGCGGAAAATTGTTTTGCGGGATTGACCAGCGGCAGGTTTGTCATCACGGAAAAGTCTGAAAAATTCAGCGTCGCAATCGCGGCGCATTTCGCTTTTTCCGCAGCGGCGCAATGCAGCCAGTCGTGGATGTTCCGGCCCTGGACATTTTCCGCCGCCGCGCGTTCCAAAGCGTCCGAGACTTCTTGATGCGTCAAATCCTTGAATTGAATTTTCGCAAATGTTTCGCGCGCCGCCGCCGCCGCCCGCTTTGGAGAAATCTTTTCTTTTTTTTCCTGGCCTTCCACCATCGTCAAAACGCCGGTGCCGGTGAGCGTGGAATAAAATTCAGCCAGCGTGTGCGAGCGCGTGACGCCTTCAGGTTGAAGATTAAGTTTGCGGGCGCGAATCATCGCGCTGGTGTCCAGATAAACACTCATTCGCGAGCCTCGTCTATCGCCTTCAGGATCGCTTCGTCGGACATTTCAGACGCACAAAATTCTTCCAGCGATACCAGCCGCGTTTCCACTTCCGGCACGATCCGCGCAATCGGCCGTCCATGCTCGGTGATGACGACGCTTTTTCCGCTATGCAAAGGGCGCATCACTTTGCGCGGATGTCGTTGAAGTTCAGTCAATGTTGCTTGCATAAACCTAAAATACGTATTTTCTGTATTTAAGTCAAGTGAATAACCACTGCTTGACCCACAAAATCCAGTATGTTACAAATGTGTAACCACAATTAGAAGTGGTTTTATGCGTTGTCCAAAGTGCGGCTGCCAGGAAGACAAAGTCATTGATTCGCGTGCCTCGCGGGAAGGCGCGACCATCCGTCGCCGCCGCGAATGTTCCGGCTGCGCCCACCGCTTCACCACTTACGAAGAAATCGAGCACGAAGGCTTGATGGTTTTGAAACGCGACGGACGACGCGAAGAATTTTCCCGCGAAAAACTTCTGGCCGGCCTCAAGAAAGCCTGCCAGAAACGTCCCGTCAGCTTGAAGGCGATGGACGATCTGGTGGATCATATCGTCGCCGTCGTCACCGAAAAATTTGAGAGCGAAGTGCCCGGCGAATTCATCGGCAAGCTCGTCATGGACGGCCTGCGCGAAGTTGACGAAGTCGCCTACGTCCGTTTCGCCAGCGTCTATCGCCGGTTTCAAGAAGCCACCGACTTCGTCCAGGAAGTCAAAAAACTGGAGGCCGCCAAATGATCGCCCTGTCATCCGACCACCTGATCTTCCAGCTGACCAACGGCGAAAGCGTCCCCTGCTCCGCCGAGATGATCACCGTCGAGATTGCCGGCAACTCCGACGGGCTGATTGACGCCGAAATGCTGCGCCACGCCTCCGCCTCGGTGTTTCACTATTTCAAGACCGAACTCGAACGCGAAAGCGTCACCGTCGGCGAATTCGCCCTCGCGCTGGAAAAAGTCCTGCGCGGTTTTGGCCTGACACTTTACGCTGATGAACCGCCGCCGCTTGTGAGACAAATCCTCGAGGCCGACCTCCGCCACATCGCGCGCGAATCCGCCGACAGCTTGGAACTTTTTTTCTTCCCGCGCCTACGAAATGAATTGCGAACGCAACTCCGCCAGTCGCCGCAGGTCTTGCGTTTTCGCGGACTGCGCGGCTGCGTCAAGCAGCTCGCCGGCGCGCGACGCTGGAGCGCGCGTTGCGAAAAAATGCAGGAGCAGGTCGTCGGCTACCTCCGCGAATGCCTGACCGCCGAACCGGAGCAGAACGCCTGCGCGCTAGTCGTGGAATAGAAACTGCACACGAACTTTTTAACCACGGATGGACACCGATGGACACGGATGACAAAACCAAACGCAGAGACGCAGAGAACGCGGAGAAACGCAGAGTAAAAATCTCTGCGGCTCTTTGCGGCCTCTACGCCTCTGCGTTTCGCCCCATCCGTGTTTATCTGTGTTAATCCGTGGTTCAAAAAACAATGAGCAAAACGCTTTTCGAGAAAATTGTAGCGCGCGAGATTCCGGCGGCGATTGTTTATGAAGACGATCTGGTGCTCGCCATCCGCGACATCAATCCGCAGGCGCCCGTGCACGTTTTGATTTTTCCGAAAAAAGCGGTTCCGCGAATCGGCGAAGCGAAGGCCGGCGACCGGGAATTGCTCGGACACATTTTGCTCAAGGCCGCCGAGGTGGCGAAGAAGCTGGATTTGAAAAGCGGCTACCGGCTCGTCATCAATCACGGCGCGGACGGCGGCGAAACCGTGCCGCACCTGCACGTCCACATTCTCGGCGGACGCCACATGGCGTGGCCGCCGGGTTGAATTCGCGCTGGACAGAAATTTTTTAGGTGCAAAGTAAAAATGATTTTATCGTGCTTGCTGTGGACAAAAATCTTTTCCAAAATAAAATGAATAATATGAAAATGAGAATCCGCCACATCCGCTTCTTCCTGACCGTCGCAGCTTTCCTGGTCATATCATCCGTTGGCAGAGCCGAAGATTTCACAAAAAACTATGGCCTTAAGTTCAATTCAGGCATCGGATTCTACTACGTCACTAACGGAGTTCCGATTCCCCTCACATGGGTCAAGCATAAAGAAGATCAAGCGAAAGAATCGGACATTGTGCGGATTCCCACCGATGTTCAATTCTATTCGTATGGGCTCGACTTCTCGGTCGGAGATATAACTGGCCCAAAGCCACCTCATATTCTTGGATATGGATTGTCAATTGTCGACACGAATGGAGTAGTGCAAGGCAGATGGGCAGCTCGATTTGTGCCTGTGGCTGGCTACGATCAGAAGGTTTACCGAATAATGTTTGAAGGGCCTTACGACGATCTGTGTAGCGACAAACTCCAATACCAATTTTGGGAATTTGTTTTTCCTGGAGACGATGCGTTTCTATTCCATTTTGCTACACCGAAGTTCGTAGAAGAGCAGGAGAAGCGCGCAGAAGAAGCTCATGCACTAATTTCGCAGGCACTGTCCAACAAAGACAAGGCCTACAACGGAATGTTCAGCCGCCCTGGAGCCACATTTACTGACGGTGTTACGCCATTCCAAATTCACTTCTCATCCTACGACGAGAAGATGGGAAAAGTGGACGGTTATGTTTCTGGCTTTCCGGAAGCGGGTGAGTCGGTCGCATTCGATGGTCAACTGGTCGGTGGCAGCCAACTGACGCTCACGCAAAGAGGAGGAGGCTTCGTATGGGATTTGCAGCTTTCTGGGGGGAAAAATCTGATCGGCACATATCCCAACGGTCTTCTCACATCGCAGGTAGAGATTATGCTTGAAGATGCTCCAACTAATTGAGACGGTTCAACAATTAGATAGGCTGCGAAAATTTCTTTGCTAAATAAATTTCTTCAACACGTTGCCCAGCCGCGCGATTCCTTTGCGGATGTTTTCCTCGTTCGCGCTGCCACTGAAGTTTTAGCTGCCCGGCGGAATTGGCACGGACAAAGTGCGGCAGATGGAACGCGCGAGAAACTTTTTGATCTCGTTGTGGCGGGGAACGGCTTCCTTGCGTCCGGTCTGCGGGTTGCTCCAGATGGAATGGCTGCCGCCTTCGCGAACCGGCACGCAGCCGTGTTCCTGAAGATGGCCGAGCAACGCCCGCCGTTTCATGCCAGCACCAGTTCGGTCGTCTCCGCCTGCGGATCAAGCCGGAAAACTTCTTCGCGTTCGGTATCGAGCAGAAGTTGGATGGCCTCCTTGAGGCTGGCCAGACATTCCGCCTTGGTCTCGCCCTGACCGTTCGCGCCGGGAACTTCCAAGCACGTCGCCCAAAATCCGCCCTCGGCCAACTCGCCCCGGTGAACAATGGCTGTGAATTGTTTCATGTGACTATCTATAATCCAATTTGCCGGGAAAGAAAAATGATTTTATTTCGCCAGCTTATCGGACAAATCGCTTCAAAACTTTTCCAAGCCGCGCGATTCCTTTGCGGATGTTCTCCCCGTTCGCGCTGCCGAAGCTGATGCGCATTTCGTTGTCCGGTTTGGCGCGCGACGGATCGTCGGCGTAACACAGCTCGCCGGGAACGTAGAGCACGTCGGCTTTCAGCGCGGCTTGAAACACTTTTGATTTCACGCCGGCGGAAATGCCCTTGGGCAGCCGCGCCCAGAAATAAAGTCCGCCGCCGGATTCCCAAATCTCCACGTTTTTTGGAAAATGTTCCGCCAGCGCCTGTTTCATCACGGCCGCCTTGCGGGCATAATTCTTCCGCACCTTGGCGACGTGCCGGTCGTAAAGCCCGGACGCCAGCGCGCCGGCCAGAAGTTGTTGCAGCAAATTCGCCGTGCCGAAATCGTGGTTGCCCTTGATACGCTGGACGGTCGTGAAAATCGGTTCCGGCAAAATGCCGAAGCCGACGCGCGCTCCGGACGCGTAGGGTTTGCTGTAAGTGCCGGTGTAGATGACGCGCTCCGCCGCGCCGGGCAACGTGAGCGCGGTCGGTGGCGTGGTAGGGCGGAGCTGCGGCTCCGCCCGGCTGACCGGCAGGTCAGCCCTACCGGGAAAAGACAGTTCGCGATAGGCGGCGTCTTCGAGCAGATAAAGCGGATGTCCGGCGGCACGCTCGAATTTTTTCAACAGCTTCAGCGCGGCGGATTTTTTCGCAAGCGAAGTCGTCGCGCCGGTCGGGTTTTGAAAATAGGTGACGAGGTAGAGCGCCTTCACGCGGTGGAGTTCGCCGGATTTTTTCAAACGCGCCAGAACTTTTTCGAGATGAACCAGATCAATTCCGTCACGTTCCAGTTTCACGCCGCGTGCCTTGATGCCGCGACTTTGAAGAATGCTCAAGAAAACAAAATACGTCGGGTCTTCGACGAGGATGATGTCGCCTTCGTCGCAGAGCGCCTCGAGCGTCATGTAAAGCAACTGCTGCGAGCCGCCGGTGATGATGACGCGGGCTGGCGAATAGTTTTTCTCGTCCTCGTCCTTGGTCCTCGTCCTCGTCCTCGTCCTCGATTTGTTTTCGAGGACGAGAGACGAGAACGAGGACGAGGAGGATTGAAAATCCAATTTGTGCAAATGTTTCGCGGTGAGCGTGCGCAGATTCATTTCGCCGGCGGTGATGCCGTATTGCAGCGCGGGCCGGCCAGTTTTGGGCGAGCGCAAAATTTCATTGAGCAGTTTGCGCGAAATTTCGACGGGCAGCGTGGCATTGTCCGTGAAACCGGCGGCGAGCGAAATGAGCTTGGGCCGCGTGAGCGCGGTTTGCATGAGCCAGGAAATTGGCGGCAGCGCGGTGCGGCGGCCTAATTTGGACAGGACGTTTGGTTTCATCTGGAAAGGCTGGTTACGGTAGCAAGATTTGCGTAGTGCAATCAAGGGATGTTTGCCCTGTATTTCTTCACAATCTTAATCCTGCTCGTAATCATAATCGTCGGGGGAGATTAAGATTTCGATAAAGATTAGGATTAAGACCTGAATCACTGCCGCGAGCCGAAGACGCTGTCAAGGATGGTTTCCTTGGTTTTCCAGAGCAGCGCCATGGTGATGGCAAGCGGCGCGAGGCCGAGGAAAAGCAGGACGGCGATTTCCGCGTGCTGCAGCCAGAACAGGATTTTTGGACTGAATTGCGCCGGCAAATCAAACAGTTGCGGAACGGCGATGGAAGCCGCGACGAAAACCAGCCAGCCCACGAGCAGCCAGCGGTTGAGCGCGGTGAACTGTTTTGTTTCCTGCCGGAGCGTTTCGTCCGGCAGCATCGCGCCGAGTTGTTTGAGGACGACGTTCAGGTTGAACAGAAAAAGGATGGCCGACAACGCGAGGACAAAAATTGCCGCTTGAAAAAAAGGCTGTCCCGGCATCTGGTTGAACCAGAACAAAAACGGCGTGAGGCCGAGGTTGACGAGGCCGAGCAGTTTCGCGCGGTCGAGGGCGCTGCGCCAGGGGCGCTCCTGTTTTTGGAAATCGCCCATCTGCCAGAGGCCGAAGAGCAGCAGCGCGTTCACGGCGAGCGCGGGGACAATTCCAATTGGCTTGAGCCATTCAACCCGCGCGGTTTCCACGCAGACGATGAGTGACGCAGGCAGTCCCCAGAACAGCACGGACAATCCGCGCGCGAGTTTGCCGAGCGAGCGGAGCAGTTCGGCGTTGGGCGGCGTCATTGGGGGAATGATGAAGGAAAAATTTATCGGAGTCGTGCTTTTTATTTGAACGAAGCCCCGCTGTCCATTATGGTTGCCGCATGACAGCAACCGGCGTCATTGAAGAAATCAAGCACCTGCCGCGCGCGGAACAATCGCGCGTGCTCCAGTTTGCGTTTGAACTCGCGCGCGAGCGCCAGCTTCCGGGAAAAAAACTTTCCAAACTCGCCCGGCGAATGGCTGATTCAGACAATCCCGCCGAAGTTGAAAAATTGAAGGCAGAAATCACGCGCGGTTTTTACGGCGAATAGCCATGCCGCGCATCCGCCGCCACGACATTCCTCCGCAACTCCTCGCGCACCTGCTTGACCGTGTCCACCGCCGGAACATTTCCGCCGATCAGCTTGGACTTTTTGCCGACTGGCTTTCCGCCGAACCCGAAGTGCCGGAGGGAAAATGGTTCAAGAAATTTTCCGGCATGACCGTTTGCGGCGAAGGCGAACTCGGCAAAACTTTTTTACAGCCCGGCCAGATCGCCACGGGCGAAGAATTGAATTGAACGGCGAATGGAAAAACAAATTTGCGCGGCGGCTGGCGGATTGACGGTGAAAAGGCAAAACAGAAGGTGCAGCCTGATTTCTTATTAGGCTGATTTTCGATGCCACGTCTCGTTGGCGGTATAAGTGTAAGTATAGCTCACTTCGTTCTTAGCTATTGCCTCAAATCGGCATCTTAGAAAACGCCCCGTCGAATTCCAAAGCGTGCCGAATGATAAAATTCGTCCATCCCATTTGACATCGAAAATATCTGCGACCTCGCCGTCGAATCGGTCAATGGCTATCACTTTGAAACCGCCGCCGTGAGAAGTGACGATATATTCAATCTCGCTCCCGGTCTCTGTGCCGCTGATCCAACTGCCTACGAGAGTATGTTTTCTCATGCTCTTCTTCTTGTGATGAATGTTCGGCATGGCGTGCTGGTCGCGGTTCAAAAACTCAAATAAGTATAAGCCTTCAGCCCGCGTTCGTAATCATCCAGCAGGCGCATGGCTTCGGACGGTTTCATGCGGTCGGACTTGATGGCTTCGTCCATCTGCGCCTTCATCTGGCGTTTGAGTTCGTTCTCGTCGTATTGCACCGCCGCGAGCGAATGGATGATCGTCGCGCCTTCGATGATTTCCTCGATGTAATAGCCGGACGGCTCGTCGGGTTCGAGGAAGACGTGGACTTCGTTCACTCGCCCGAACAGATTGTGCAAGTCGCCCATGATGTCCTGATACGCGCCCATCAGAAAAAAGCCGATGAAATACGGATCGGGTTTGCCGTCGCCGTTGGCCACCAGCTCATGCAGCGGCAACGTGTCGCGCACATCGCGCAGGTCAATGAATTTGTTGACCTGTCCGTCGGAATCGCAGGTGATGTCAACCAACGTCGCCTCGCGCGTCGGGCGTTCGTTCAGGCGCGAAACTGGCATGATGGGAAATAATTGTCCGAGCGCCCAATGGTCGAGCAGCGATTGGAAGACGGAAAAATTGCAAAGATACTGGTCGGCCAGCGTGTCTTCGAGCTTGCGGATTTCTTCCGGCACATACGCGTGGCCGCGAAAGCTCGTCACGACTTCCTGGCTGATCTCCCAGTAAAGATTTTCGATGCGCGCCTTGTCCGGCAGATCGAGCAGGCCGAGCGCGAACATCTGCTGCGCGTCCTCCTTGCGTTCCTGCGCATCGTGAAACGCCTCGAGCTTGTTCGCCTTGGCGAGATTTTTTTTGATGTCGAGCAGTTCGCGGACCAGCGCATGTTCGCTCTCGCCGTATTTGAACGCGTCGCCGGGCCGGATTTTTTCAATCGAGCCAAAAACCTCGACAATCAAAACGCTGTGGTGCGCGACGATGGCGCGTCCGCTTTCGCTGATGATGGTCGGGTGCGGCACTTTCTCGGCGTTGCAAACGTCGGCGATGTAATAAACGATGTCGTTGGTATATTCCTGCAATGAGTAATTCGTGGAGGAATCAAACGCGCTGCGCGAGCCGTCGTAATCCACGCCGAGACCGCCGCCGACGTCCACAAATTCAATCGGAAAACCCATCTTGTTCAGCTTTGCGTAAAAACGCGCGGCTTCCTGCACGGCTTTTTTCACGGTCAAAATGTCCGGCACCTGCGAGCCGATGTGAAAGTGCAGCAGCTTCAAACAGTGGCCGAGATTTTCCGCCTGCAAAATTTCCGTGGCGGTCAAAAGTTCCACCGTGCTCAAGCCGAACTTCGCGTTTTCGCCGGCGCTCTCCGCCCATTTGCCCGCGCCCTTGCTCAACAGCCGCGCGCGGATGCCGATCTGCGGCTCGACGCCAAGCTGTTTGGAAACGGTGATGATCTGCTTCAGCTCCTCCAGCTTCTCGACGACCATGATGACCTTTTTGCCGAGCTTGATGCCGAGCAGCGCCATCTTGATGAACTCGCAATCTTTGTAGCCGTTGCAGATGATGAGGCAGCCCTGCTGGTTTTGCAGCGCGAGGCCGGCGAACAATTCCGGCTTGCTGCCGACTTCGAGGCCGAAGTCAAACGGCTTGCCCGCGTCGAGAATTTCTTCCACCACTTCGCGAAGCTGGTTCACCTTGATCGGAAACACGCCGCGATATTTTCCCTGATAATTAAATTCCGCGATGGAATTGAGAAACGCCTTGTTGATGGCCTCGACGCGATGCCGCAAAATATCCTGGAACCGGATGAGCAAAGGAAATTTCAAGCCGCGGCCTTTCGCCTCCTCGATGACGTCGGTGAGGTCCACGGTCGCGCCCGCGTCCTGCAACGGCCTGGCGACGACGTGGCCTGCGTCGTTGA
>Ga0224554_1000455_pt1 | contig 34300 bp, 25 predicted proteins | sample 714S22024metaG_FD_180666 | JGI IMG/M metagenome (GOLD analysis project Ga0224554, IMG submission 180666) | Peat soil microbial communities from Stordalen Mire, Sweden - 717 S2 20-24 | ecosystem: Environmental > Terrestrial > Soil > Wetlands > Peat | place: Sweden: Norrbotten County, Stordalen... | reverse complement strand
GCCGACCATGCGGGAGAAAGAGTGAAGCGGGCAGGCGGATCGAAAATGTAGTGCCAAGAGCCTCTGCTGTCATTGCAAGTCGTTGATTATCAGACCTCCAGATTCCGAGACTGTAGAAGATGGGTTAGAGTACCGCCCAAGCTGGTCTTTCACCTCAAACAGGGTGCTGCACTTGTCGCAATCACGCCCGGCTTTCCGTCGGCAATCGGCTCGTCTGTAAATTTGGGGGATACCGTGGTGCAATCTTACGGATTCCCCCTCGTTGTTCCAGACGCCGAGGACGAGGAGTTGTCAAACGACGATGAACCATCAAGCGGAGATTTCGCTGTAGAACCTCCGGTTCTTCAAGTGGTGCAACCTTCCGGCAAAAATTCAACTGTTGATTCTTATGGAAACACCGTCCGAATCACACCCGATGGATTTGGCGGATACCGCTCGACGGACAATTCGGGAAACACCGTCCGAACCACGCCCGATGGCTTTGGCGGCTATCGCTCGACGGACAATTCGGGAAACACTGTCCGAACCACACCCGATGGCTTTGGCGGATACCGCTCGACGGACAATTCGGGAAACACCGTCCGAACCACGCCCGATGGCTTTGGCGGATACCGCGCTATTGACAGTTCAGGAAATATAATCCGAATCACGCCCAATAATCTTGGCCCGAATCACTAATCTTGGCGGTGGTTTGGGAGGGGGCTTGGGCAAGTGAATAGAAACAGCACGGCAATGCCCAGCAAGCCAGCTTGCGGGTTTTGCGGGGTTTGTTTTGGAGTTTCGGTAAAAGTCATATATCGCGTACGCGTATTAGGGGTTTTGGGAAAAGTCCGTTTGAAACCCCGCAAACCCCGCGCCGTCTGCCTTGAACGTGAATACAGTCACGCCGTTGCGGTTCGTTTCCTTCCGTGCCGTTGCGATGGCTTTTTTCAAATGCGGCCACAAGGCGGACAGTCGCTTGCCAAGCCGTTTCGCAGACAAGCGGCCTTCCAAGTCTTTGTCGGCTGTAATGAGATGCAGCGCAAGTTCCGCCGCCGTGCCGGTGAAGGATTGCGCTCCGTTCAAGTGGGCCAGCAGCGCCGCGCCGATGGTGTCATTCTCAAGACAGAATGCGGACTTGTCGGCCTCTGCCGTCCGCAAGGCTTGAATTGCTTCCGTTTCCCGGCCAAGCGCCCGTCCGATCTTGACGGCGAACACGGCAAAGTCCGGGTGTCGTTCATTCAACTTAGCAGGCGTCGGCCCGGTGTCCGCCAAAGCCTTTCGCAACGTGTGCGCGATATGAGAAAGCCCGGCGTCGCGGCTGGCCAGTATTTCATCGGTCAAAACGCCGTCGCCCGTTTCATCGGCCCGCCGTTCCATCCGGCAAATCAAAAGCCTGTCGGCAAGCCCGGCGTCATTTCCGAAAGTCGGATTTGCGCTGGTGACGGCCAGCCATGCGTTTGCCCTGAGCAAAACGGTTTCGGAATTTGTGTAAAGTTTCCGCCTTTGGCTGCTTCCATCGGTTGCGGCGCTGGCCACGGCATCGGCAAGCCAGCGGCATTTTGAGTCGGCATTGTCGAGAATTAAAAGGCCGCCTTCGTTGACGTTCGGCCAAAAATTCGATTCAAGTCCTTCCTCGACTTTCGCGGCCCGAAACGGAATGCCGTACAGCTCGGCAATGGCCTTTGCCGTCCGCGTTTTTCCCGCGCCAATTTCGCCGATGATGCCAAGAGGCGGCTTGCTTCGCGGCATGGTTGCAAACGAGTAAAGCCATAGTTGCAGCAAAAGTTTGCCGTGAGAGGCTCCGCAATGAGCATTCCGAAACAGGGCGCAAGACTCGAAAACGTCGCTTGGCTCCGTGAGTGTCCACGGTGCAAGGGTTTTCCCCGCCGCAAACAAAACCCCGTCCGCGCCATTGTCCACGGTGCAGACGGCCCCGGCGGTGATCTTCGCGGCGCTGCCGTCGCCGTTGCTCAAGTAGAATGCGCCCGGCCTCGCGGCCCAATAGCTTTCCGGCAAAATTCCCGTTGTGTGCGACCCGGAAAGCGCGGCGGTTTCCACGGCGGCAAGAATGAATTTGAAAAGCCCGGTGGCCCGGTTGACCATCAGCCAGTCGGCAAGCCATGCGGCAAAACTATCGCCCCGAATGCGTTCCAACCGTTTGCGGTTGCCATCGAAAAACATGGCGCTGTCGAAGTCCTTCAAGTCCTCGTGAAAGTAGAATCGGCCAATCCGCGCCAGCGCGGTTACAACATGCCCGGCAACGGCGCTATTCTTGACGGCGGCGGGTGTTTCGTCATCTTGCAGGGATTCCAAAATCTGGCCCCGAATCCAAGCGGTGACGGGAGCGAAGTCGTTTCCCTCCGGGTCATCATTCGGCACGGCGTCGGTTTCCGGCGGCGGCTGTACCATGGACGCGGCCCGGATTGCGGTTTCAAAGTCTGCCTTGGTTGCCCCGGCCCTTGTCCAGTCGTTCGCGTCTTTAAATTCCGCCGGTGTAGCCACGCGCAGGACTTTGCGGCCAGCATAAGATGCAACGTCGGCCAGCCATATTTCGGCGGCAATTTTCCCCTTTTCGTCAGGCTTGTCGTTTTGGGCAAAAGCAAAAACGGCAGCATCGGACGCACACTGGCCTTTAATAAGTTTGCCGTTGTCCGCGCCACGAGTGATAAAAACGGCGTAATCGGCTGGCGGGTTCAAGTGCCAGCCAAGTTTATCCATGACAGCAAAGGCGTCCCACTGACTCTCAAAACAAAGCACGTAAACGGCGCGGCCAGGATCGCCGAAAATAAGCGGGTGTGTACCGTTGCCTTTGGGGTAATAAAACCAAAGTTTTTCGGCGCGGTCGGCCAGATAATGACAGCCAACAATCTGCCCGGCCTTACGGACAGCAAAGGCGATTTTTCCCTTGTAAATGCCAGTAACCTTTTCGCGGTGTAACCAGTCAATAAAATCAGGCGAAAGCCCGCGCCAGTCGGCCAGATTGCGCTTGGCGGCGGCGGTCAACGCGGCCACGCATCGCGGCCAGTCAAAACTTGTTTTCAGCAGCGCTGGCGATTTCACCGCGCCATTGAAACTTTGCAGAACATCCGCAAGGCTTTTCCCCTGCTCAATCATCATCCAATCAATGACGGTTCCCCCGGTGTCGCAATCGTTGCAATGCCAGATGCCTTTTGCCGTATCCACAGACACGCAGAGATGCCCCAACTTGTGTTGGATTGCGGCGCAACGGTTGGTTGTCTTTTGCGGCGCGGTGCCGTGGAGGTGGATGCCCTTGGCCTCAAGGAATGAGTCCAACGGGTTTGCCTGTTTGATCTCGCTGGCGGTCATCGCGCCCCCCGTTTCTTGACGCCGCCCAGGTAAATGGATATTGTGGTCATAGTGGTAGTTTTCCCGTCGCCGGTGTGCAAATTGGCGGCGGGAATTTTTATTGACTACCCCCACGCTGTAAGCGCAGCAAAGCGTCTTCCACGCTTTTCCAGTGAAACAAAACGCGCCGCCCCGTAACATTAACGAAAGGAATTTTCCCGGATGTTCGCCATGTTGCCAGTGTCCGGCGGCTGATTGGAAGGCGTTGTAACAGAGTTGCTGTGTCAATAAAACCCGCCTCGCTTGGCGGTGCCGATTGTGCAATGTTTTTGCTCATGTTTACATCTTCGCATAATGGCCTTGGGGGACTGTGGACTGAGGCGACGCGCCACTTGTGTCCAGACGGGGAGCAGAACAAAGAACCGGCTCGTTAAAATCGTAAGGGCTTAATACTGTGCGAAGAAAGTGCCCTTACGATTCTGACACGGAACAACACGAGTAAAACGTAGTTCCTGTTGGGGACACTGCTTCAACCCAAACCGCTGGATCGTTTTGATGATGGCAGACCGGCTGATCGGCTGGTTGAGAAAAAAGCGGCAGATTTCAGTCAACGCCCCAAAACTGAAAAAACAGAAACCGGGCGATTTATTCCGTTTTGTGGATAACGGTGGCTCCAAGAGAAAGCGGAGAGCACCCGAACTGAGCCAGCGCGGAGACAGACGGATTCCAGCTTCGGTGAAGAATTGCGGATTGCTCAAATACTCAAACAGCCATGTTCCCCGGAGTCGCGGTGACGGCAGCCAGTGCTCAATCAGGAAAAGGGCAAGCCGCTCTCGCCGAAATCGTTCTATGAAAGAGGCATCGGCTTTCTTCCATCCATGCTTTCCTTTTTTTAAACTCTCCCCGAACTTAACGAAGAAGTCCAAGTCGCCCTTGGCAACTGCGTTTCTGATATCCGTCTCCCAGGGTTCAAGGATGGAAGGTTTAAGATAATCAGGAGTGGAATAACCGTCTTGCAACCCACCGAACTCAGAAATTATTTCGTCTCTTGCTCCCGGTGACAAGGAAAAAACTTTTTCCAAGGCCGTGTCACGGGAAGCTTCAATCGCGGTGCGCTCCGCTTGTGGCAGGTTTCGCCACTTGAAGTGAGCAGGATTGATTCGGCCTTCCGGGTCGGGCAAAAAATCAGACGCGCTACCGGCCTGTCTTGGTGGCAGACGTTTTGCCGCCGTTTCAACCGCGGATCTCGCATCGGCCAAAGCGAAAAAGTCGAGTGGAAAACGGCATAAACTTGCTTCCCGTTTCAACTTCCTAACCGAATCCCTGTATTTCGGCGGTATCACTTCCTCTATGAACTCATCCCGGATGATGCGCTCGAAATTCTCGAATTTCTCTCCTGATTCGACAACATCCATCAACTGTTTTGGCGTATAGCCCGCCCGCCTCAAGTATTCCCAATGCTCCTCAATGAACCTTCCATATAGGAGTTGAATGTCCGACTTCGATTTCTCAAGTTTGAGCCAACAGTCCAAGTAGCCTTGCGGGTCGGCACACTTCTCCGCCCGTGCCAAAACGTCAGGCGGATAAATTTTCAGGTACGCGGGTGTGTTGCGTAGCAAAAAGACACTCGCCGCGTGTTCAGCGGGGGTACACGCTTTTGGCTTGGAGTCCATATTTTTCCCCTCGGCCTTGGTCGCCACCTTTTTGTAATGGCCGTGAATCATGGCGGATTCTCAGGCGAATTCCACGCGGGGTTTGATGTCCAGGTCTTCGGCGATGCTCTTTTCACGCCTTGACAAGTGTTTTTGCGCAAAAGCTGTTAAGACTTTCACCGGCGGCAAGGGCTTTGGCTGCGAGACGACGGTGCAACGCGGGTTCAACACGCAGAACAAATTTGCCGCTGAATTGTTTTGCGGCCAGCGGTTCAGGCAGTTTATGGCCGTCCGTTTCCAGAATTTCAACCCATTCCTCGACGATCCGGCAGAGTTGAGCATACACCCTGGCCTCATCTTTGCCGTGGCAGCATTGACCGATGAGTGGCGGGGCGCTGCCCACAAAGCAGCCATCTTCGTCGCTCCACTCCACGATTTTCATGTAGCGGGCGGCTTTGGCCTTCAATTCGCTCGTTTTCATTGTTTCGATTCCTCAATTCTCCGCCGCACCTGGCTTTCCTGATACGGAAAAGCATCATCGCCCAGGCCGCCGCTGATTGTGACGCGCGGCCCTTTCGGATGAATATAATTCCGATGACTGCCTTTGCCGCCCCGGTTCACAAAGCCAGCCTTTTCCAATTCGGCAATCAGTTGTCGCACCTTGCGCGGCATTTCAGTATCAAATAAGTATCACAATGTCTTGCCGTTGTCAACCCGGCGTTGCCAGTCATTGCGCCTGCTTGCGCGAGGCGGTGTCCAGTGAAATCACGTTCCCGGCCATCGCTGGCGCAACGGTAAACCATTTTTCAGCTTCCGCCTTTGTGGCAAGCCCTTTGTAGTGCGCGTGAATCATGGCCGGGGAGTTGCCCGCTTGCGAGGCGGTCAGATTCTCGTTCGCGTGCGCGGCAAAATGGAAGCTGCAAAAGGCGTGGCGCAAGCCATTGCGCTTGCGGGATACTTTCGCATCGTCGCACAGCTTGAGAAATTGCTGCTGCCATATCACATCGACGCTTGCGGCGGTAATCGAGCAAACTTTGCCCGTGAAGCTGCGGAAGGGTTCAAGCCATGCGGCCAAGGCGGGGCAGACTTCCACGAGGCGGCGCTGGCGTGTTTTGGACTTGCCCGCCGTGATTTCGATATGGCCCGGAACGCGGAAAACGTCCTGCCACGTCAAGCGCAAGATTTCGGCGGTTCGCAATCCGGCAAGCCCGCCAATGGCAACCATTGCCCGCATTGGCCCTTCCGCCGTTTCCAGCAGGGTGCGAAATTCCCTTGGCGTGTAAAACTCAATCTCGCCAGTGTCCGCGTGTTCGCGGCGCATGGAGTCGGCTTCCAAGAGACGATGCGTAACGGGCAGATAATCCTTGCGGACGCACCATTGCAGCCATTGTTTGATTGCGGCCCGATGATGATTGCGGCTCTTGGCGGAAAAGGCCGCCACGGTCTTTGAAGTCAAAACCACGTCAACATGATCTTTGGAAAGCTCGCAAACGGCGTGGCCCGGCAGTGCCTTGGCGAATCGGCGCAACACGATGGCGCGGTTATAGGTGTACTTGGAAGAAAGCTGCGCCCGCCGGCCTTCGCTGGCCTTTGTGCGCGGTTCATCGGCTTGAATGAATTCCTCGACCGCTTCCGCCACGTCTTTGCGCGTCACGGTGGCAACGGTGGATAGATACCCCTCCACCATATCGGCCAAGGTGCGTCCGTTCGCTTTGCTGGAAGCCTCGACGAATTCGGAAACGGCGCGGAGCAAGGAAACGTTGCGTCCTGTGCGCTGGCAGAAGCCTTGCAACCGCTCAATTGCGGCCAGGGCATCGACAGCTTGCGCGGGTGTCAAGGCGGTGCGTTGCGAGCCTTGGGCAAGGTCTTTGACCAGTTCATCGGCAAACGACTTCGCCTTTGAGTACGTGGCGAATTGTTTGATTCGGCGTTGGCCGTTGACATACCACGCAGCGCGGTAAAACGGGTAATTCGGTTTCTTGCCGTAGATTTTGCACTCGGCCTTGCGGTGCCGGATGACTTTTGGAAATTTCACGGCGTCGGGTTCTGGTTCAGATTCAGCCGCATTTTGTGCGGAATCTGTGCGGTTAGCACCGTCTTGACCCTCTTCCGAGGGAAAACTGGTGCGCTTAGCAGGACTTGAACCTGCACGGCTTTCGCCACTACCACCTCAAAGTAGCGTGTCTGCCAATTCCACCATAAGCGCCATCTGTATACTGTCGGCCACTTTGTCAGAATCCCCGTTAAAAAGCAAGCCCTTGAAATTTTGTTAAAATACTTCTTGCAAGTTGCGGCGGAATTTGCATAGGATAGGGGGGGAAGAGAAGGTAGTACGCATTCAGGGAGCCTTTTCTTTGGGGAGCTTCGGGGAAAATCGGAACTTCCATCAAAAACGCAGAGCCTGGGTCAGTTAATGGAGCGTCACTGATAGTCTGTTGTGACGCTTGTTAAAATGTCGGGGTAAAAAACGCTTGTGCTAAGTTTTGATGTCAAAAAGCCCTTTGGGACTTCCGTGCGAACTTGGAGAAGCCGTCTGGGGATTTCGCAGGAAGAGCTGGCAGGACGCGCGGGTTTGCATCGCACCTACGTATGCGATGTCGAACGCGGCGCACGCAACGTGACTTTGCAGAGCATCGAAAAGCTGGCGCGGGCGCTGGAGGTTACAGTCTCAACCCTTCTGGCCTATCCCCGTGAACCGCTTGCCGGAGGAACCGGCGCGGAGGAGATCGTGGCGGACAAACTGGCCGACATTTTATACGTGGAAGACAATCCGACGGACGTGGCGCTGGCCACGGAAGGCCTAAGAAGCATCACCAACCGCATTCATGTGGTGCATGATGGTTTGGCGGCGCTGAATTTTCTATTTGGCATGGGTGAATATTCGGGCCGCAAAGGCCTTCCCTTGCCCCAGCTCATCCTGTTGGATCTGGGTTTGCCGAAAGTGGACGGCCTGGAAGTTTTGCGGCGCGTCAAAGCGGATCCGCGGACATGCGGCATTCCGGTGATCGTGTTGACAGCTTCCATGCGGGACGGCGACCTGGAAAGCAGCAAACGGTTTGGCGCCGAGGCCTGCATCATCAAGCCGGTGGACTTGAAACGTCTTACCGAAATCACCCCGCAACTGAATCTGCATTGGGCGCTTTTGAAAAGGAGCGATGTCCGCCCGGGAGGCGCCGGGGCGGTCAGACCATAACAAGCCAATCCAAAGTTGCGTCCGGCCTGTGTTTGGGGAAAGATTATGGCGATGAGCAGCGCCACCAGTCACACCATGCCCGACGCGCATGGCCATTTCGGCCTTTACGGAGGCCGTTATGTGCCGGAGACGCTGATGCATCCCCTGCAGCAGTTGGAAGAGGAATACTTCCGCGCCCAGCAGGATCCGGAATTCCAGAGGGAACTCGATTATTACCTGCGGCAATTTTGCGGCCGGCCAACTCCGCTTTATTTTGCGGAGCGATTGACGCGCGAATTGGGCGGGCCGAAAATCTATCTCAAGCGGGAAGATTTGCTGCACACCGGCGCGCACAAAATCAACAATGCCATCGGCCAAATCCTCGTGGCGCGCCGCATGGGCAAGAAACGGGTCATCGCGGAGACAGGGGCCGGCCAGCACGGGGTCGCCACCGCGACAGTCGCGGCCATGTTCGGACTGCAATGCGTCGTTTACATGGGGGAAGTGGATTGCGAACGGCAGGCGCTGAATGTGTATCGCATGAAAATGCTGGGGGCCGAGGTCGTGTCGGTCGCGGCCGGCCAAAAGACCTTGAAAGAGGCGGTCAACGAAGCGATGCGCGATTGGGTGAGCAACGTGGGTAATACGCATTATATTTTGGGGACCGTTTACGGGGCGCACCCGTACCCGGTAATGGTGCGGAATTTTCAACGGGTCATCGGGGACGAAGCGCGCCGGCAAATACTCGAACAGGAGGAGCGGCTGCCGGATTTGCTGGTGGCCTGCGTGGGCGGGGGTTCAAACGCCATCGGACTGTTTTATCCATTTTTGGAGGACACTTCAGTCAAGATGCTGGGTGTCGAGGCGGGCGGGGAGGGGATTTTTCCGGAGAAACACGCGGCGCGTTTTCAAGGCGGTTCGCCCGGCGTGTTGCAGGGAACGCGTTCCTTCATTTTGCAGGATGAAAACGGCCAGATTCAATCGACTCACAGCGTTTCCGCCGGGCTGGACTACGCGGCGGTGGGGCCGGAGCACGCCTGGTTGCGCGACCAAAAGCGCGTCGAATATGGCTACGCGACCGATGTCCAGGCTCTGGAAGCCTTCATCAAACTGGCCCGGCTGGAAGGGATCATTCCGGCGCTGGAATCGGCTCACGCCGTGGCCGCCGTGTTGGAGCGATCCTCGAAGATGCCCAAGGACCACCTCGTAATCATCAATCTGTCGGGGCGGGGCGACAAGGACGTGGCCCAAGTGGCGGCGAGGATCAAATTATGACGAACGACCGCGGCAACCGGCTTTAAGCCGGCTGGTTCAACCTCGCGGCGATGTAAGTCTCCAGCTTGACCGCATCGGCCGCAAACGTTCGGATGCCTTCGGAGAGCTTTTCCGTGGCCATGGCGTTTTCGTTGAGCATCCAGCGGAATGAACGTTCATTCAGGGTCAGCCTGTCCAGTTTGGCATTTTTGCCCACGTCCGGAGAGAGCTTGCGCTGCACCGGATCGGCGCTGTTTTTCAATTCGCCCAAAAGCTCCGGACTGATGGTCAGCAGATCGCATCCGGCCAATTCCAGCACCTCCCCTTTGCTGCGGAAACTGGCCCCCATGACTTCCGTCGGATGGCCGAACTTCTTGTAATAGGCGTAAATTTCCCCGACGGACAGGACGCCGGGGTCCTGGGCGGGGGCGTATTCCTGCCCCGTCTTTTTTTTGTACCAGTCAAGGATCCGGCCCACGAAGGGAGAAATCAATTTTGCGCCCGCTTCCGCAGCCGCGACGGCCTGGGCCAATGAGAAAAGGAGTGTCATGTTGCAATTAATCCCTTCCTTTTGCAGGACTTTGGCGGCCTGGATTCCCTCCCAAGTGGAGGCCAGTTTAATCAGCACGCGCTCGCGCCCAATGCCGGCCCTGGCATAACGCTCGATAAACCCGTGCGATTCGGCAACAAGCGCCTCCGCATCGAATGATATTTTTGGGCTGGTTTCGGTCGAAACCCGGCCCGGCACGATTTTTAAAATCTCGATGCCGAAAGCAACGAGCAGCGCGCGAAATATGTCGGCCCCGGAAAGCGACGCCTTTTTGCCATCGGCGATGACGCGCATGACCAGCGCTTCATATTCCGGTTTTTGGGCGGCTTTCAGGATCAAGGTGGGATTAGTTGTGGCGTCTTCAGGCGCGTATTCCTTGAGGAGGGCGAAGTCGCCGGTATCCGCGACGATGCGGGTGAATTTCCTGAGTTGCTCAAGTTGATTGAGCGTGGCGGACGTTTTTGTGGTCGTCTGGGCTTGGGTAATTGTGCTCATAAGCAGTCTCCAACACAAAAACCTGCCGCATTTCGCGCCCTTGCGCAACGGCAAAATCGTCGGCGTTGACAAAGACCAGGTTATCGAGGATGGTTTTAAGCAGGTTTATCCATGAGCACGGTCGCCGAAATACAAGAGGCCATTGCCACTCTCCCAGCACAGGAGCGGGCGGAACTGCGCCACTGGCTTGAGGCTCGGGAGGAAGACGGCTGGGATCGCCAGATCACGGCGGATTCCGCCGCTGGGAAATTGGATTTTATGACAAAGCAAGCCGAGCAAGCCAAGCGCGACGGCACGCTTCGTCCTCTTCCTTGAAATCCAAGACCACCCCTGAGTTTTGGAAATGCTTCAACGCGTTGCCGGATTAGGTCCAGGAACAGGCGCGCAAGTAATTTGCTCTTTGGCTCGCCAATCCCCGTTATCCGTCCATTCGGTTCCGTCCCCATGGTGGCGGAAAGTGGTCGGCACGCGTTGGCGGGCATTATCGGGCGATTGCTCACTTCGATGGCGACACTTACATTTGGACATGGATCGGGAGTCACGAGGATTACAACAAGAAATGAGCCGGGAAGGGAATCGGCGGGGCAAGTAAATCATTGCAGTCATTCGGGCCTGCGCGATAATGGAAAGACTCATGTTAGCGATGAATGAATGGAATCTGCAATCCCGGGCACACGCATGCCAGGCCTGTCACAAGTCTTTTGCCGACAAGGAGCCGTACCATACCCTGCTGTTCGAGGAGAAACAGGAGTACCGGCGCCTCGATATTTGCCAGGGTTGCTGGGACGCTCAATATCGCGAAGGCGCCAGTGACCGCAAAGGCTTTATCTCGCAATGGCAGGGCGTTTATCAAGCCCCGCCCGCCGCGCCGCCCGACGCCATCCAGAAGGAATCCGCCGAAAGCCTGCTGCGCAAATTGATCGAAACCGACGATCCGCAATACGGCCCGGTTTGTTACATCCTGGCGGTCATGCTGGAGCGCAAGCGCCTGTTGAAGGTCAAGGAGCAAGTCCAGCGGGAGGGCCGTCGCGTTTTCATCTATGAGCAGCCCAGGACGGGCGACATCTTCACCATCACCGACCCCAACCTTCAGCTCAATCAACTTGAAGAGGTCCAGCGGGCCACCGCGGAACTCCTGGCGCACGGCGTCAATCCGCCTCCTCCGGTCGAGCCCCCGGCGGTGGATGTTGCGTCCCTTCAACCCGCGCAACCTCCGCCTGCATCGGCGGAAAGCGCCGGCGCAAAGGTGTAGAACTTATGCCTGCTGAGAGTGAGTTCGAGGCGCTGCAAGCCCGGATCGAGTACCGGTTTCGGGACATCAGTATGTTGCGTCTGGCCCTGACCCATCCCTCCGTGGCGCACGAACAGGGCCGGTTGATCCGGCACAATCAGCGTCTGGAGTTTTTGGGCGACGCGGTGCTCGGCCTGATACTTACCCGGGAACTTTACGAGAAATTCACCTCGGTCAGCGAAGGGCCTTTGACCAAGGCGCGCGCGCAGATGATCAATCGCCACACCCTGGCCGGGCAGGCGCGCCGCATCGAGTTGCAAAACGATTTGATCCTCAGCCGCGGCGAAGAAGCCAATCTGGGCCGCAACCGCGCTTCGGCTTTGGCCGATGGTTTCGAAGCATTGATCGGCGCCATTTTTCTGGACGGCGGTTTCGACGCCGCCACGGCCTTCGTCTTGCGGTCCTTCCGCGAAGCTTTCGGCGAGTTGACCTCCATCCCCACTTTGGAAAACCCCAAAGGCGAGCTTCAGGAAATCCTGCAAGCCAAGTCCCCCGAGGCGCCGCAATACGTTGTGGCGGGCGCGAGCGGGCCGGACCACGACCGCAACTTCGAATGCGTTGTGACGCATGGCGGCTTGGAACTGGGCCGCGGCGTGGGCAAGAGCAAAAAAGCCGCCGAAAGCGAAGCCGCCGTCGCCGCCCTCAAGACGCTGCGCGGTCAAGGGTAATTTCAAATCTGGGATTTGAGATTTCACCTTTCGGGCTTACACTGCGCGCATGAGCGATGCTGTCAGCCAGTTGCAAGCCGCCTATGAGCGGCTCAAGCTGCTCTATCAGGTCAGCAATGTCATCCATTCCACCCTGGACCCCCAGCAGGCGCTGCAGCTCATCCTGCAGGAGGCCGTCCGCCTCATGCGCGCTGCCAGCGGCTCCGTCGTTCTGATCAATCCCAATAACGGGCTGCTGGAAATCCATGCTTCGACCGGCCTGCCATCCGATGCCTCGGCCGTCAAACTGCGCTTGGGCCAGGGCATCACCGGTTGGGTGGCCCGGACGGGAAAACCGGCCCGGGTGGGCGACGTGCAGCGGGATGCGCGCTACATCATGTTGCGCGACGATGTCCGCTCGGAACTGGCCGTGCCTTTTGAAGTTCTGGGCGCGATCCGCGGCGTGCTCAACGTTGATTCCCCCGGAGAAAACGCCTTCAGCGAAGCGGACCAGGAATTATTGGAGGAACTGGCGGTGCAGGCGGCCAAGGTCATTCACAACACCTGGCTTTACGAGCAATCGCGCTTAAAGGCCCGCCTCCTGGAAACGCTGGTCAGCGTCAGCCAATCCATCAACTCCGCCCTCAACGTCAACGAGGCCCTGCAAGTCATCACTCGCGAAGCCTGCGCCCTGATGGAAGCGCGCATGTGTTCGCTGCGCTTGATCGATGAAACCGGCCAGTGGCTCGATCTGCGCGCCAGTTCGGGCGCGGGCGAGGCTTATCTCAAAAAACCCAGGCTGAGCGTGGACGAGAGTTTCCTGGGAGTGGTCGTCCGCCGCAAAAAGCCGATGCAACTGGAAAACGTCCAGGCTTCGGCCCTTTATCAGAACGTCTCGGTGGCGAGAAGCGAAGGGTTGGTCTCCTTATTGTGCGCGCCGCTTGTCTTCGGCGGCCAGACCATTGGCACTCTCAACGTCTACACCGGCCAGCCCCGCAGTTTTTCCAACGAGGAAATCCGTGTCCTGAGCGCCCTGGCCGAGTTGTCGGCCATTGCCATCGAGAAAGCCCGCCTTTACGAGCGCATTGTCGATGTCGAGGAGCAATTGCGTCAAAACGAAAAACTCTCCGCCCTGGGCCTGCTCGCCGCCGAGGTCGCCCACGAGATTCGCAATCCGCTCACCGTCATGAAGATGCTCTACCACTCCCTCCGCCTCGAATTCCAGCCCGGGGACCCCCGCGTCAAGGACGATGCCATCCTGCGGGAGAAAATGGAACACCTGAACAAAATCGTCGAACAAATCCTTGATTTCGCCCGCGGCGCGGAACCCAAATTGAGCGAGGTCAACATCAACCAGTTGCTGGACGATTTGGGCCTGCTCACCCGCCACAAATTGCGCAACCAGCAGATTCAATTCATCCGCCGCCTGGCTCCCGATCTGCCACCGGTCATGGCCGACGGCACCCAGTTGGCGCAGGCCTTTCTCAACCTCACTCTCAATGCGGTCGAGGCCATGCCCAAAGGCGGCTCGCTCACCATTTGCACCAGGAGTTTTCGACTGCCGCGCGGCAGCCCCCGCCCGACCCATGTCTTGATCGAATTCCGGGACACCGGCCCCGGCATGCCCGAGGAGCAACGCAGGCGCGCCTTCAGTTCACTGCTCAGCACCACCAAACAGAAGGGCACCGGTCTCGGCCTGGCCATCGTTGGCCGGGTCGTCGAAATCCACCGCGGCAAAGTCAAAATCCGGTCCCGCCCCGGCAAGGGCACGACCATCAGCATCACGCTGCCCGTCTGACTCAGATAAATTCGTTGATCAGATTTTCCAGGAACTCCTGCCGTCCGCTGGCGTTGGCCGTCGGATTTCCCTTCTTCAACATGTACTTCTCCAGCGCCGCGAAATCGCTCTTGCCCGATTCGATGTCCTTCCCGATGCCGGTGTCCCACGAACTGTAACGTTGCTTGACAAAGTCCGCCAGACGGCCGTCCCGCCGGATGGCGCAGGCCGTTTTCAGCCCGCGCGCGAACGCATCCATCCCGCCGATGTGCGCGTAAAACAAATCGATCGCCTCAAAACTCTCGCGCCGCACCTTGGCGTCAAAATTCAGCCCGCCCGTCGTCAGCCCGCCCGTTTTCAGGATTGTGAGCATGCATTGTGTTGTCAGGTAGATGTCCGTCGGGAACTGGTCGGTGTCCCAGCCCAGCAGCAGATCGCCCGTGTTGGCGTCCACCGAACCCAGCGCGCCCGCCGCCGCCGCGGTTTCCAATTCATGCTGCATGGTGTGCCCCGCCAGGGTGGCGTGATTGGTTTCGAGGTTCAATTTCAGATCACCCAGCAGTTTGTATTCCCGCAAAAAGTTCAGGCAGGCCGCTGCGTCCGAATCATATTGGTGCTTGGTGGGTTCCTTCGGTTTTGGCTCGATATAGAATTGCCCCTTGAACCCGATCTTCTTCTTGTAATCGACCGCCATGTGCAGGAATTTGGCCAGATGGTCCAGTTCCCGTTTGAGGTCCGTATTGAGCAAGGTTGAATACCCTTCCCGTCCGCCCCAAAAAACATAACCCGCGCCGCCGAGTTCATGCGTCACTTCGAGCGCCTTCTTGACCTGGGCGGCGGCATAGGCAAAAACGTCGGCGTTGCAAGTGGTGGCGGCGCCGTGGGCGAAACGCGGATTTGAAAACAGATTCGCTGTGCCCCAAAGCAGACGGATGCCGGTCCGCTCCTGCTCTTCTTTCAAAACTTTGGCAACGGCATCGAGGTTCTTGTCCGTCTCGGCCAGGGTCGCCCCCTCCGGCGCCACATCGCGATCGTGGAACGCATAAAACGGCGCGCCCAATTTCTCGATAAACTCAAAGGCCGCGCGCACCCTCAGTTTGGCATTGTCCAGCGACTCACTGTTGTCGTCCCAAGGGCGGTTGATGGTTGGCGCGCCAAACATGTCCACCCCGCGCGCGCGAAAAGTGTGCCAATAAACCACGGAAAACCGGAGATGGTCCCGCATCGTTTTGCCCTCCACCACTTCGTTCGCGTCATAATATTTGAAGGCCAGCGGGTTTTTTGATTTCGGCCCTTCGTAGCCGACTTTGGATATTTCCGGAAATGCTTTTGTCATAATATGACGCACTTCCTACCTGAGAATAGCGGTCACGGCAAACAAAAAGGGATCAAAATGGCATCCGTCATTTATCGGATATCGACACGGCTGCGGCGGAACTGGCGGCCTGTTTACGGTTTGGGGACCACCGTCACATCCGTGATCTCCATTTTCGCGTAATAGTCCTTAAGCACGCAACGCAGAGTGAAGACCTGCCCTTTGCGAACCTCTTCGCCTCGCAGGAATTTGAAGAAAGTCTTTTCGTCATACGGTTTCCCATCGTTGACCGCGCGAATGTCCTCGAAGGGCCTGTTCTCCGCGTATATTCGTTATACACCATGGCCAGCACATCAGCCGGCTTGACTCCTCGAGGCAGCCGCAACCGGGCGACGAAATAGTTGCAGCCCCGCATCCCGTCGTCTCTGGCAGGCGCCAGATATTCAACTAATCCGTCCGCATCGCCTTGGTCGATAAAGGCTTGGAGCTTGGTCGGATCGGGATCAAACATCCTGCCTTGGAGCCTCTCCATGTCTTTGGTCGAGGGCAGGCCCGCGGCGCGCCGGGCGGCGATGACATGACGAAAAAACAGTTCCGGCGATTCGTATCCGCTGCTCTGCTCCAAAACGCGCCCACTCGACGAATCCAGGAAGACCAGCGTGGGGTAACTACTCAGGTCGAATTGGGTGTTAAGGGTCTTGTCTTCGTATGCTTTGACCCAGACGAATTGCTCAAGGCCGGAGAGGACGGCGGGGCAAGGCAAGGTCTCGCTTTCCATCATGTTGCACGCTCCGCGCCAGGTTGCTGTCAACATAAGGAAGAGCGGTCGCTTTTCCGCCTTCGCCCTGGCCAGGGCGCTGGCGTAATCCTTCTCCCACGGCAGCGACTCTGCCTTAACGATCGGTGCGAAGGATAAGAAGGCAAGTGCGACCGGACGATGGTGTCGTCAATGGCAGCGTCAGCTTGTCCCAACTCTCGGTGCAAATAACTGGCTCAGTTGGCGGCCGGTTTCGCGGGGGCGGGCGGGGCGGGGGCGTCCGCCGGCCCGAGCGGCAGTAAGATGCGGACCAGGCCGGGCGAACCGGGGCGCGGCGGGGGGATTTCCATTTTGCCGGAATGGGTCTGGATGATCTTGTGGGTCACGGCCAGGCCAAGTCCCAGGCCCACGTTGCGGGTGGTGTAAAATGGCTCGGAGGCCTTGCCGGCGGCTTCGGCGCTGAAGCCCGCCCCGCTGTCCTGGACTTCAATTTGAGCCCAGCGCGAACCGGCGGAATCAGTTTCGGCGCCGGCGCGGACATGCACTTGACAGGACTGGGTGTTGGCCTGGAGGGCGTTGAGAATGATCTCGGCGAAGGCGTGCTGCAGGCCCTGCCGGTCGCACGACACGCTCAGCGGCTCGCCGGAGTACTCAAATTGCAGCAGGACGCTGGTGGAGGGATGATAGGCCCGCGCTTCGCGGAAAGCCTCCTCGATCAATTGTTTGACCGGCACGGATTCCATCTGGGCGGCGCGGTCGCTGGCCAGGAAGCGCATCTGATCGACCAGGCGGCTGACGCGTTTGACCCCTTCCTCCATGGCCGCGGCCAGGGATTGCTGAAATTCCGCGTCGCCAATGCGCTCCGTGAACAGTTGTTGATGGGTGGAGATGGGTACCACGGCGTTGCCGATCTCGTGCGCCAGCCGCTCGGCCATGTGCTGGACGAGCCGCAGATTGGCCGTCTCAATTTCCAGATTGCGAATGCGGTCGGCCGGCGCGCAATCCTCCACCAACAGCAGCACCGCGGGCGGCGCGTCGGCATCATCCCTGCGGAACGGCGTGACGGTGATTTGATAATGTTGTCCGGGCGCGCCCGGCGGCTGGTAATGGAAATCGGCGATGGTCTTTCGCGTTTTCAGCACTTCAAAAACCTTGCTGCCGATGCTCTGCGGCAGGTCGTTGAAATCGAAACTGTCCGCCGCCCGGTTGGGTCGCGGGAAACAGCGCCGCGCCATTTCGTTGGCGTGGAGCACCTTCAAATCCGGCCCCACCACCACGCAGCCGCTCTTCAACTGGCGGAGAATGTCAAACATCATCTCGTGGCCGGCCGCGACCTTGTCATGCAGCCAGATATTCTTGACAGCAAGGCCCAGGGGTTCGAGCAAATGGAAAATCAGGGCCAGCTCCCCGTTGCTAATCGGCTCGCCGGTCACGCGTCCGTCCAGCGCCGTCACGCCCACCAGGGTTTCCCGGTCCAGAATCGGGATGACCACCTGCGCGCCCAGCAATTCAAATTCCCGGCGCGTTTGCGGATCGGCCGCCGCTTCCGGGCTGTCCCGGCGCAGGAGCCGCCCGGAGCGGAAGAGGTAGCCGCCCATGCCGCTCTCCAGCGACAACTCAAGATGTTGCAACAACCCGGAGGTGAGTCCAATGGCGCAGACCGAATGCAACCGCCGCCCGGCAGGCGGAGCCAGCGCATCACCGCTCTCGACCGGCGGATCGCGCAGGAATATCGCGGCCCGATTGACGCCGAGGATTTCACGCAGCAGCAGCAAGAACTCGCGCAGCATGGCTTCAGCGCAAAGAGTGTGGGAAAGGATGGCCGAATAACTGCGCAGCGTCTCAAGTGTGCGGGTTGAAATCCGGTCCGGGTCCGGCGCCAGCCTGGCCCCGGGGCGCGGCGGCTCGGCGGGGCGCGGCTGTTCCGGCGCGGCCGCGCTGAACAGGCCGTCCAACAAGCAATTGAGCAGCCGCGCGCGCACGGGCTTGCTCAAAATATGTTTGATCCCAAGGAGAAAGGCGTCCTCCTCCCAGTTCCGCTGCATTTCCGAGGCGTAAATGATGACAGGGCAAAGCGGCAGGACGCGGCGCAACCGCTCCAGTTGGCGGATCGGCTCGATCGACGTCAGGTCGGCGTCCAGCACACAGGCGTCCAGGGCGGAAGCAGTCAGGCGCAAGTCATCCTCGCGCAGGGCGGCAAGTTCGATGACACGGTAGCGGTCCGCCGCCAGCGCCTGGCGCACCGCGGCCGCGAGGGCGGGGTTGGGGGCGATGACCAGGATGGTTCTCATGCGGGCACCACCCCCCGCTGCGGGCCGGCACTTGTGGAAGGCTGATTCTGTGGCGGGTTTAGCTTGCCGGGCAAATCCACCTGCACGGTGGTCCCTTTCTTTTCCGTGCTGGCGATGCTGAGATTGCCGCCGTGCAACTGGACGATCTTGCGCGCGATGGCCAGGCCAAGGCCAAAACCCCGCTTGCCGTCCCCGGTGTTCTTGGTCGTAAAATAGGGCGTGAAGACCCGCCGCAGATTTTCCTGGTTGATGCCCTCGCCGTGATCGACAATTTTGAGCCGGTACCAGTCGCGGCTCAGTTCCGTCTTGGGCAGCGCGGCGAGTTGGACTTGTATCTGCGATCCGCCGGGCGAGGCATCGACGGCGTTGGAAAGCAGGTTGGACACCAGGCGCTTGATCAGGATGGAGTCCATTTCGATGACCGTTTCACTTTCGCGCTGGAAAGAAATGGCGATGCCCTTGGCTTGCGCACTGGCCTGCACCAGCGATATGGCTTCTCGCACCGTTTCATCCAACAAGCCCGGTTTGCCTTGCAGCTTGGACTCGCGCGAGAAAAACAGCGCCTCGTTGACATAGGTGCGGACGGTTTCCAGGTTGCGCAGGCCCATGGGCAACAATTCATCGATGGCCTCCTGATTCAACTTGGACTCCTGTAATAGCTGCAACAAGGTCTGCACCGGGGTGAGCAAATTGTTCAGATCGTGCGCCAGCCCGCGCGACATGCGGCCCATCAAATCCTGCTCATGCACGGCCTGCAACTGTTGCCTTAACCGGATTTGGTTGAGCAACAGGCCCAAATTGGAGGACAACTCCGTCAGCAACCGCAGATCGTGCGGCGTGAAGAGGTCGCCATTGTCCTTCGGCCCCAGCAACATCAGGCCGACCAGCTCGTTCCCGGTGAAAAACGGGAAGCAGAACTCCGGCTCAAAGGGTTTCAATTGCTGGCGCGCGTCCCGTTGCAGCAGCGATTCCCGCTCCGCGTCATACACCAGATTGCAAGGGAGCGACTGCGCGCGCGTCTGCTGGAAAAACCGGAAGACGGGCGAATCGACACTCAACTCCGACAAATCAATCGCCGCCCGCGCGGGATGGGAATGCAGCAGCACGAAGCCCCGCGTCGTGTCATCCAGCAGGATAATCTGGTAACTTCGCACCTCCATCGTGCCGGCCAAAAGCGCGTCCAATTCCTGCATCAACTGTTCCGGCTCGGGAAAGGATTTCATGGTCTGGAGAAGATTCTGCACGCGCGTCTGGCATTCCAAACGGTCGCCCAGAAGCTGCCGTTCCAGGGCGTCGGTGCCCTTGCCGAAAAACTGCGGAAAGAAAAGTGACGCCGCCGCCGCGCTGGCCGCCAACACCACCATCGAGACGACAAAAGAAAACGTCGAAAAACTTCCCGGCTCAAGGCGGGACAAGAGCAGAAGCAGGCAGAATCCCACCAGCAGCATAAAGACCAGGCGCACAAACCGGGCCGCGAAACGGCTCAAGGTCACATGAATGTCAAGCAGTTGATGCCGCATAACGCCGTAGCCGACGATCATCGCGTAAAGGATGGCCGCCAGACTGCTGGTGGGATAAAACTTGATATGCGTAAGCGGATAGGTGTCGAAACCCCAAATCGGCAGCATGTCGTTGCTGCCGAACACCCACAAGACCACGATGGCCAGGAGCAAGGCCCGCAGCCGTGTGCGCTGGATCGGCGGCGCTTCCCTTTGCTTGCGATATAAAAGCACGAGCATCGCCGCGGAAATCACCGGGTAGATGCAACTGAAGATTAGAAGGCCGGGACCGGGGACCGGCCAGTAGCCCGCGTCCAGTTGCCGCACGCCGATGATGAACCAATTGAAGAACACGCTGGCCGCAAGAATGATATGGGCCACATACAAAACCGGCAGGACCCGGCCCACCCTCGTCCTGGAAATCGCCAGGGACAAATGGAAGAGGCTGATGGGCGTAAAAATCACCCCCACCTGCAACACCTTGGCCCAAAAGAAGGCCTGTTCCTGCGTGATGTTTTGATGGCTGAGTTGAAAGATGCCAAAATTCCATAGCGTGATGGAAGCCCCCCACAACATATAGACGCGATGCAGGGTCGAACGAAAATCCCGCCCCAGCACCAGCAGCGTCAACAAGATATTGAAAATCGTCGCGGCCAGGGCGGTTACTTTGATGACATCCAGGGTGTTCATCAGCTTTCAGCCGTCTTCAGCGCCAGGCAGGAGTGGCGGAGATCCGTCCCGATGATCACGACACGGCGTTGGATGGAAGCAGTCCTCATGGCAGGAGGCTTTCGCAAGGGGGGAACGCCATCGTTTCTACACAGAAACAGTCCATGACGAGGCTAGAAGCCGTCCATTTCTTCATCGACCCCATCACCATCTTTGCCCGGAACACCCTACACTCCAGGCTGGCCCGCCAAATGGCAACCAGTGTCATCGCACTGTTTTTAAGCCATTTCGGCCCAAAACTCAATAAGATTCGGCAAGAATCGAGGCCGGCAGAAACCCCCGAAAAACCCTGATTTTACGCTACTTTTGTGCATTTTGACTGAGGCCGGGTCGCAAGTGGCTGCAACTGGTTGTCAATAAAGCCTTTACGAACCGGCCACCGGTCCCTCGCTGTGTTCGGCGGGACAGAAACCCGGATCATCAGCGACTTCTTGGGAGCGCGACCGTCTCGGTCGCATCCGTCGGCGTCTCGCCGACGGAACTCGTGCTTTCGGCGCGTTTAGGGCCGCCGAGTTGAAAGTGTGGCAAAAGCACCGGTTTGAAAATGCGGTAAAAATGCCGGTTTGAGAATTCGAATGGACCGAACGAGATAGGCGGCATTAGGCGTGATTTGGGAAAACAACCCGGTGGGGCGAGACTCTGTCGAGCCTTGCCTGGATCGGAGTTGGGGTTCAACAGACTGCCGCCGTGCCAAGGATTCTTCTCTTCGTGATCTTCGCGTCCTTCGTGGTGGAATTCGGCTGCGGCTCGACTTGTTCTTAACCCTTTGCCGCCCAAGGCCTTGAACATCGTTTGCATCAGAAATCATAGTTTTCTTAAAAATTCTTTCAGAAACCTGTTGACTAAACATATATGTTAACTATATTGTTCGTTTAATGAATAGTTGAAAATGAAGAAACTGAGGAACAGGGGAAAATGGGGTGGCGCGAGCTTCCGCCGTCGCTCCGCCAAACAGAGCCTTGGAGGAAACGATCGCGGACTGGCCCAATACAGCCCCCAACCCCGCCCCTGTCTTTTCGGTCCTGTTCGTGGTGATTCGTGCTAAATCGTGCAAAAAATCAAACTGAACTTCACCCCTTAACACTATAAATCATATGAGCCGTATCGGAAAAATCGCCCGCTTGCCGGAACAAATTCGTGAACAAATCAACTGCCGCCTTCAGGATGGTGAAGGCGGGCCCTCCATCCTCGCCTGGTTGATTTCCACGGAGGAAGTGAAAACCGTCCTTGCCCAACAGTTCGGGGGCCGCAAAATCACCGCCAGCAATCTCTCCGATTGGCGGTTGGGCGGTTATCGCGATTGGGAGACGCAGCAAATCACATTGGACGAAGCTTGCCGCGTTATGTCCGAGGGAGGGCAATTGGCCAAAACCGGAAACAAAGCCATGGCGGACAACCTGGCCGTCTGGCTGACGGGCCGCTATGTCGTGGCCACGCGCAAGTTGATGGAAAATGCCGGCGACCCGGCTGTATGGAAAATGTTGCGCGAACTGTGTCACGACGTGGTGGCATTGCGCCGGGGCGATCACGGCGCGGAATGGTTGCGCATCGAGCGTGAAAAGTTGAAACTGCAGCGCAAGAAGCAACAATCCGACCGCGAGAAGCTCAAGCAGGAAATCCTCGACGAAAACCCTCCCCCGAAGAAGTTGAGCCCTGATGAAAAGCAGCGTCGGGTGGCCGAGATATTAGGGATCAATCTGGACACGCACCCCATGTATCGGAACCCGGAGCCTGATTCCGACGACGAAGCAATGCCTCCGCCCGAACCATCCCCCACCGCCTCCCTTCCTAATCATAATCTTAATCCTACTCTTAATCTCCCACCTCCGGCAGATGTTTCGAGTCCTCTGTGTCCCCTCAGTCCGACAGGTCCGACTTCCCCCGAGGAAGCCCAGGCCCGGGAGGTCCAACACGAAACAGAGTTGGCCGAACAAGGCCATGCCTATAGTGCCTATTCCCTGGGAGCGCGCTATCGGGATGGCTTGGGAGTTCCCAAGGACTTGGCCAAGGCGCGGCAGTGGCTGGGCAAAGCAGCATCCCAAGGCATCGGCAGCGCCAAAATCGAGTTGCGTGCCCTGGTGTTGCGGTTCGGGGACTGAGATTTGAAAGGAGAAATGCACGCCTATTACCGCAACTTCATGGCCCCGCTTATTTGCCCGGCGTCAGGAGGCTTGCCTGGCGGCGGACTTGAGCGCCTCCAATTCCCCCCACCGCGCATAGAGCCGGGGCAGCTTTTCCTTCGCCGCCGCCAATTGCGCCAGCAGTTCATTGGTTTGCGTCGCGTGGGTGCGATGAAAATTCGGCGACGCAAACAATCCTTCAATCCGCGCAATCTCCGCCTCCAGGGAGAGGATTTGCGGCTCGATCCCTTCCAGCTCGCGCGCCTCTTTGAAGGAAAGTTTGCCCGGTTTGGCCGGCTTCGGCGCGGCTCCGGCGGGGCGGGAGGGTTTTACCGCCGGTTTTTTCACCTCCATTGTCCAGCGCGCGGCGGCTTCCGCAGCCTTCAATTTTTTCTCCAGGTAATAATCGTAGTCCCCGGCGCTGTGATGGATGGCCCCGTCGCCCTCGAATGCCAGTATGTCCGTGCAGACGCGGTTGAGGAAATAACGGTCGTGACTGACGACGCACACCACTCCCGGAAACGCCAGCAACGCCTCTTCCAGCACGCGCAGCGTCGGCAGGTCCAGATCGTTCGTCGGCTCGTCCAGCATGAGAAAGTTTCCGCCGCACTTCAAAATCCGCGCCAGCAACAGCCGGCTGCGCTCGCCGCCGGAGAGATGTTTCACCTGCGTCGTGATGCGGTCATCGGCGAAAAGAAACCGCTTGAGGTAGCTGCGCAGGGAAATCTTCGACTCGCCCCATTGCACAAACTCCGTGCCATCGGCGGCCTCGTCCAGCACGGTGCGTTCGTCGTCCAATTGCAGCCGCGACTGGTCCACATAATTGAATTTCGTGAGCTGGCCGACCTTGATCGTGCCTTCCGTCGGCGCAAGCTGGCCGAGGATGAGTCTGAGCAGGGTCGTTTTGCCCAGTCCATTTTTTCCGCAAATGCCCACCCGTTTTCCATTTTCAAACGCAAAATCGAATCCGCTGAACAGCTTGCGACCTCCAAGTTCCATTCCCAGGCTCGTCAATTCCACAACGCGGTTCCCAAGCGGCGGCGGCGGCGGAATGACCAGTTCCATGTCTTCCTCGACCGGCGCAACCTCCCCGGCCGCGGTCTCATAGTAACGCTCGAAACGGTTCTTCTGCTTGCTGCGTTGCGCGCGCGCGCCTTGCCGGACCCAGGCCAGTTCCTTCTTCAAGAACATCTGGCGCTTGTGCTCGATGTTCGCATCCGCCGCCTGGCGTTCGGCCTTGTCCAGCAGGTAATCCGTGTAATTGCCCGCGTGACTGAAAAACTTTCCGTTGGACAACTCCACCATGCGGCCCACCACCCGGTCCAGGAAATAGCGGTCGTGCGTAACCACGAGAAACGCGCCGTGAAAATTCTCCAAAAACTCCGCCACCCATTCGATGGACTCCGGGTCGAGATGGTTCGTCGGCTCGTCAAGTATAAGGAGTTCGGGCTGCGACACGATGGCCCGCGCCAGGGCCACCCGCCGTTGCTCGCCCCCGGAGAGCGAGTCGATCCGCCGCCCGCCCGGGGGACAGCTCAGATGAGACATCGCTGTATCAACCCGCTGATCCAGTGTCCAGCCCTCCAGCGCCTCGATGCGGTGTTCCAGCTCCTCGTGCCGTTTCGAGTCGGCGGGCAGCGACTCGAATTCCGCGATCAAATCCAGCGTGCGCCACGCGCCCCGGCGGACATTGCCCCGCACGTCCAGCGAAGCGTCCAGCGTGAAATCCTGCGAAAGATAACTCACCACCAAGTCGCGCCGGGCCGTGACTTCGCCGCCATCGGGTGTTTGCAAACCGGCAAGAATTTTCAGAAACGTCGTCTTCCCACAGCCGTTGCGTCCGACCAATCCAATGCGGTCGCCCTCCTCGATGCCCAGCGTCGCGGCATCCAGGATCGTCCGTTCATCGTAACGGACGACCAAATCAGTGGCGGTGAGAATGGCGGACATTTCAGCATGATGAGTATTCCAATTCAGGCGCTAAGTCGAAAGCAAAAGCAAAAAGCGGGGTTTTTGGCCCGGACTTTTTGCAGGAGGGCGTAGGCATGCCCAAACACGACAAAAGAACGCCACTTGTCAAAATATGTGCTTGATTGAACCATGAGTATTTATAATCTTTTATATTATGAAAAATACGCTCATCGCCATTTTTGGTTTTTTGCTCCTGGCGGCGCCGGCAACGGTGCCGGCCCAATACGGTTGCAGCACAAATGCCGACCACACCCTCACCATCACCAATTACACCGGGCCTGGCGGGATTGTGGCCATTCCAACCACCATCAATGGCCTCACGGTCACGATCATCGGCTTCCAGGCATTCTATAACTCCACCAATCTGACCAACGTCACGATTCCCGACAGCGTCACCGGCATCGGAGATGCTGCGTTCCTGCGCTGCTACTCCCTGACCAACATCATCCTCCCCAACAGCGTCACCACCATTGGGGATTCAGCGTTCCAGTTCTGCGGCAATCTGGCCTACCTTACGATCCCCGACAGCGTCGCCATCATCGGGGATTATGCGTTCGAGTTCTGCTACGACCTGCAAAACGTCGTGATCCCCAACAGCGTCACCAGCATCGGCTACGATGCATTTTTTGACTGCGGCATGACCAACCTCTCGATCGGCACCAACGACACGCCCTCCAACAAGGGCTGCGTTATCCAACAGTACGCGTTCCTTGGCTGCTTCAACCTCACCAATATCACAGTCGGCAACCACGTCTCCAGCATCGGGTACGGGGCGTTCCAAGGATGCGCCAACCTGGCCAACGCTACGATCGGCAGCGGCGTCATCCAGGAGGCTGCTTTCGATGGCCTCTCCGATCTTGCCACCCTCACGCTTGGCCCCGGCGTCACCAGCATTGGGTACCAGGCGTTCTATGAATGCTCCAACCTGCAAAACGTTGCAATAGGCGCCAATGTCACCAGCATCGGGTACTCGGCGTTCGAAGGATGCGGCAAAATGACCAACGCCACGATCGGCAGTGGCGCCATCGGCGAGTTTGCGTTCTACGACTGCTACGACCTTGCCAACGTCACGTTCGGCAAAGGCGTCACCAGCATTGGGGACACTGCGTTCAATTACTGCACCAACCTGGCCGCCCTCTATTTCCAAGGCAACGTCCCCTACGCGGATTCCGAGGCGTTCTATGATGACACCAACACCAATTTGACGGTTTATTACTACTCCGGCACCACTGGCTGGAACACCACATTTGACAATATTCCAACCGTGGAGTTGCTGGCCGATTCCCTGCAGGTGACCCTTGGGCCGACCGCCGCCCGCGCCGCCGGAGCGGAGTGGCAATTGGACGGGGGCTTGGGCCAGAACGGCAGCGTGACGACGTTGGACAATCTGCTGGCTGGCAGTCACACGGTGTCGTTTACACCTGTTCCCGGATGGATTACGCCTGCAAATCAAACGTTCACGCTCACCAACGGAAAAGCCGCGGTCTTTGGCCTCTACACGCCAGCCAACACACCGGTCAGCGGGCTGGTTCTCCTCACCAACGGGTACGGAACAATCCATCACACCGCCTGGCCAAAAACGCTTGTGATCGGGAAAAAATATACGCTGAAGGCGGTGCCCGGTTTGAACAATACCTTTGCCTTCTGGGCGGGCGGCACGAACCATCACTATTCCGTGCTGAGCGAATCAGCCCACTACACGTTTATCATGGAATCAAATTTGGTGTTGGAAGCCAGTTTTGTCGCAAATCCGTTTGCAGCGATCGCTGGAGTTTATAACGGTCTCTTTGGCGGGTCCAACGGCGTCACGGAAGAAACGGCGGGAATGCTCAAAGGATTGGCCGTTGGCGCGGAGGGAACCTACAGCGGCACATTGTTAATCGATGGCGGCTCCCATCCTATCCAAGGCCGCTTTGATTTTTCTGGTCAAGCCACGAATCTGATTTCACGCGCGGGCAGCCAGAGCCCGCTGCTGTTGGAAATGGCGTTGTTGACTCCGGGTGATTCAGCGCCGCAGGTGACGGGGAAAGTTTCCGGCGCCAATAATGGAGTTCCATGGGCGGCCACCAATCTGCTGGGCGATCGGGCTGCCAACACCCTGCCTTCGACTCAGTACACCATGCTGATCCCGCCTGACCCCAACAATCAGCCGCCTGTTTCTTCACCTGGTGGCGATGGCTATGCCTTGATCACCAACTACGCGGGCACGGTCAACAACCCGGCCTCGGCCATAGCCTGGATCAGCGGGGCCTTGGCCGATGGCGCCGCCTTTAGTCAAGCGGTGCCTGTTTCTCAGGACGGCTACATTCCAGTTTACGCCAGCCTCTATGCCGGCAAAGGCCTCCTCATGGGCTGGATTAATCTGGACTCGATTGACGACAGCGGCGTTGGCTTGACCTGGATACATCCCCCAACGCATACAGGGTTATACACAAATGGGTTTACCAATACTCTTCTCACCAATCAAATCCAACTGTCGCCGTGGACCAATCCTCCGGGCGGCCTCGCTCTCCTGACAGGTTTGTCAACACGGGCATCTGTCAATGACACGAGTGGCGTGACCAATATTGCCGTAACGACCAGCGCCGCGGGTGTTGTGACGGCGGCATCGCCAACCGTCAGCGGCTCCATTAGCCTCAAGACCGGCCGGTTTAAAGTGACCTTCGCCAGCGGAACATCCAATGTGATTGGTTACGGCGCGGTTTTGCTCAATCCCACCAATGGCATTGCCGCTGACGGCGGCGGTTATTTCGTGACTCCGTACGACGCCCAAGCCCTGGAATTGGTACCCTGAGCCGCGGACAAAACACCCGTACAACATGGCTCTCGCCTCACGCCAGACTTGAATAGTGACAGTGGGCGGCGGAGTTTTGGCCGATTTGAACCGGGAGACGGGTTAATGCCACAGGTTCGCGCCACAATCTGGGAAAACAAAAAGAGCCGGGCTTTTGGCCCGGCCTTCGTGTATGAGAACAAAGTTTAAAATCTTTGTGTTTCTGGTGCGGCGCCGCAGACATACGCCTGATTTCACACACACGGAACCCTGCATTTCGCACCGTCAACAAGGAAACCATACCCCATCCCCTGAAAACGGCCAGTCACCAATACTGGTTACATGCCCAAACTTCCGCCCTCACGGCTTCGGGGCAGGGATCGGGACCGCAAGCGCGGCGGGTTCGTCTGTTTCTTTTCCGGGGAAGACGAGGGCGTTGTGGCGGGCGCGAAAGGCGCGGGTGGCAGGCCCCAATTTGACCAGGCTGCCCGTCTCATCCACCCCGTTCGAAGTCCAACCCATCGCGCCCTGCCATCCGTTTTCATAAGCGCTTTCATAGTCCTCCGCCGTTGTATGGCTGGCGGTCCCTTTCGACGGGAATTCGCCAAAGAGGGCGGGCCGGGCGCCGGGCAGGCCATAAGCAATCGGGGACATGTAAAAGGGATTGTGGTTGTACCGCCCCTGCCAGTCGTAGTAATGCGGAGCATAGAAATCAACGTGCGCGCGCGGATCCCCGCCGGCCATGGCCCGCAGCGCGTTATCGCTGAGCACGTTGGCAGCGCGCTTATCCGAAAGGTATTTGGGGGCCATGGAGATCCCCACCGTCACCAGAATCCCGCTGTTGGCGTGAACGGCAGCCGACGCCTTGCCAAAGTAAGCTTGAATCGGCTTCCAAGGCAGCTTGCCGCATTTCGCATTCTCATAAATCCAGTCCGGCTCGTTGCAGAGATCGATGCTCCACAGCCAGGGGTTGCCCTTGTAGCGGTTGACGAACGGAACCACGTAATTCGCCACAAGCGAATCCACATTGTTGCTGTCCGTGATCATGTTCCGCCAGCGCTGGTTCCTGGGGTACTTGTCGGAAAAATGATCGAACGACATCAATGTCGCCATGACGTAAATCTGCCGTTCCTGCGCGATCCGGAAAAGACTGTCGAGGTCCCTCCAGAAGGCGGGTGTGCAACCCGACACGTGGCCGTTGGCGGATATCTTGATTCCCACGTCGCCACTGCAGGAAATCCAGACCCGCGTGGCGTTGATGCCGTTTTCGTGCAGTTGCTGGAAATGCTTGTCCCACCAAGCCGCATCGAAACCGCCTCCAAAGTCATTCCATTTATGCCAGGGGGTGTTCGCTCCGTTGATCCAAATCCGATTGGTCCCGGCGCGAAATTCAGTATCGGAGATCGTGATCCGGTCGCCAAACCCGGCTCGGGCAGGCATGACACCGGCAAGGACCGCGACCGTGCCGGCAATCCAGTACACGGACAGCACACCTCGCAGATCAGCCATAACGTTGGTCGTCGTTCGCATCTTTATCCTGTGCCTCCTCTGACATTTCACCTGGGACAAGGATTGGGCGGATTCTTGTCTGAGGCGTTATCTTCAGGTGATGACGAACGAAAGGCAATCACGGAAATACGGGCGGGATGTTCTCAAACATTATTCTTCCCGCCTCTCGCGTCCCGGCCGCCGGATCATTGTGAAATCGGCGCCATCAGTTTCCGGTTCATCAGGAGCGTGGCTTGACTGCTTTGGATCGCGTTGGATCTGAATTGCTGGAACTTGCCCAGCTCCTCCGGGTTGAGAAAACTGCCGGCGTTGGACGCCACCTGTCCGTAAATGTTGTCCAACAACTGGATGCTTTGCGCGCCTTCTTCCTCCGAAGCGATGTTGCCGAAATTCAGTATTGGCAGGGTCTGGTAATCGGCGGGCAAACCGGCTGCGGCCAGGGCCGATTGGGTCGCCTGCTGCATGGCTTGGGTAAGCTGGGTTTTCTTATCGGCCAACTCTTCCGGATTGCCGGTCAGGCCGCTGGCGAATTGGGAGGTGGTCAGCGTGCTGGCCAGATTCTTTGTGTAATCCTGATATTGCGCCAATCCGTCCGGGCCGAGCAGCGCTTGCACTTGCTCCTGGAAACCCGAATTCAGGGCGGAAAACATTTGGTCAACCTCGCTCTGTTTTTTGTTGTCGTGCAACGCCTGGGTGATGAGATCAATGCTGTTCATAACGTTGTCCGCCAGCAGGTCATTCATTTGGCCTGCCTTTTCCGGTGGCAGGTTCAAGCGTTTGGCCAGGTCGGCGTAGATAGCGGTCATGCCCAATTTCTGCTGGTCTCGCAAAACTTTCCGCGTCTCCGGATTGGCGGTCAATTTGTTCAGAGCGCTCTGGCTGCCCGCGTTGGCCTTTTCCTGGCGCAACGCCCCCACTTCACCGCGCAATTTGATCACTTCGGACGGATTCTTTCTTAGCTTGGCCACTTCGCCCGTCAAAACTTCGACATCATTCGTCGCATCGTCGCGCTCCTGCTGCAACTGCTGCAGGTTTTGGGCCTGGGCGTGGACTCGGTCCTGCAGAATTGATACTTGATGAGCTTCGTATATTCCCGCGCCCGCGACAAGGGCGAGTGCGGCGGCAATGAGTGATTTTTGAATGGTAGTCATGGCGATGGTCTCCGTTGCGGCGATTATAGTTGAAGTGGCTATGGCGGTTCCGGCCAGTGCGGCGGAAGAAATCGTGGCGGCAAGTCCGACCGGCGCAGCCTCAACGGCATTGGCGGAAATCACGGCGGCCAGTCCGCTCGCGCCGATGGTCACATTGCGTTTTGCGAAAAACTCGCGCAGCCGTTCCACGGCGCGGCTGGCACGCTTCTGCGCCGTGTCGTCGGAAGTGCCAAGGGCCTGGCCGACTTCGCGCAGGGATTTGTTCTCAAAATAACGCAGCAGGACGACCGTGTGGTCTTCATCGCCCAGACTGTCCATCGCTTCGTCGAGCAGGGGGCGAATGGCTTCCCAGTCCGGGGCGAATTCAGAATCGATGATGAGTTGTTCCATGGCCTGCCTTTCGTTCGCCATCCGGCGCCGGATGTCGCGCATGAGATTCAGCGCCGCGTAACGCGTGCTGCGCAGCAACCAGCCGGTGAGCGAATCCCCTCCCGGCATTTTCTCCGCCACTGGCCGGGCCTTGCGCGCGAGGTCGGTAAATACGCCTTGGGCGAGGTCGCAGGCGAGGTCGGCTGATTCCACCTGTCGCAGCGCGGCGGAATACACCAAATCCGTCCGGCGGGCGACCAGCTCACCAAACGCGGCTTCATTGCCGCCTTCGGCATAGTCGCGGAGCAATTGAACATCGGTTTGTTCTTGCATCTCACCCATTAAACACCCCGCCCCCGCAAAATCCGACAAGCTTTTTCCGCCAACCCAAAAGAAACAAGCGCGCTACAAAATGTAAAAGCCACTGGGACGGCTGCGCTTCGTGGCGCAGGCGTCCTCGCCTGCGGGTTCTGGCAGCGTCCCGCTGCCAAATCAGTGGCAATGTCCGGATTCGCCAAAAACAGCCGGCCCCATCAACAAAGGATGGACATGCCGCCGGCAAAGCGGTAACAATCCGGCTTCGTCATTGGCTTGTAAACAGAAGGAAGGTTCTATGAAAAAATTGCTGCAAATAGTGTGGGCGATCATCAGGTGGACATTGTTTGCCATCGGTGGCATGGCGGTGCTCCTTCTCTTGCTCATCCTGGCGGTCGCTGTGGCGGGTTCACGCGGGCATAACATCATCGCGGACAAATCCGTTTTGGTGTTCAACCTGAACACGCAGATCACCGACCGCGCCGTGGATGAAAGCGCCCGGGCCTTGGCCCGCATCTTCGGCAACGGCAGCGCCGCCCTCCAGTTGCGCGCCGCGACCACCGCCCTCCGCGAAGCCGCCACGGATGCGCGCATTTCCGGCCTGTACCTCCACGGGAACCTGCTCGCGGGCAATTACAGTTCAGGCTACGGCGCGCTCAAGGAACTTCGCGAAGCCATCCAGGATTTCCAGAAAAGCGGCAAACCCGTCATCGCTTATGTCGAAAACGCCGACAACCGGGATTACTACCTCGAGTCCGCGGCGGATCAAATTATTTTGAATCCCTTGGGCCTGCTGGCCTTCCGCGGCCTGGCGGCGGAGGGCACCTTCTTCAAGGGCGCAGGCGACAAATACGGCGTCGAGTTTACCCCCATCCGGCACGGCAAATACAAGGCGGCTATCGAGCCTTTGACCAGGGAGAACTTCAGCCCCGAGAACCGCGAACAAATCGAAGCGCTCCTCAAGACAATCTGGGGCGAAATGCTCAACACCGTCGCAGCCTCGCGCAAACTTGAGCCGGACAAACTCCAGTCGCTGGTGGACAAGGAAGGCTTGATCAGCGCCCAATCGGCCAGGGCTGGTGGCCTCGTCACGGAACTGGCTTACGAGGACGAAGCGCTCGATAAATTGCGCCACTTGACCGGCCAGACCGACAAGGACAAAACCATACCGCAAGTGTCGATCGCCGCCTACGCTCATGAGGCTCGGCGGGCCGACGTCCTCCAGCAGTTGGGCAGGGACAAGATTGCCGTCGTCTATGCCGAAGGCACGATCATCAACGGCGAAGGCAACCCGAGGGCGGAAGGACAGGTGGCGGGCGAACGCTTCGCGCGACTGCTTCGCAAGCTGGAACATCGCAAAGACGTCAAAGCCGTGGTCCTGCGGGTCAACAGCCCCGGCGGCAGCGCTCAAGCTTCCGAGGTCATACTGGACGAGCTTCGCCGGGTTAATGCCAAAGTGCCGGTCATCGTGTCCATGGGCACAGTGGCGGCCAGCGGCGGCTACTTCATTTCCATGGCCTCGCGCCGCATTATCGCCGAACCGGACACCATTACGGGATCCATCGGCGTGTTTGGCCTGGCGCTCAACTTGCAGAAAATCGCCAATGACCACGGCATCACCTTCGATGCGGTCAAGACGGGCGCCCTGGCCGACCTCGGCACTGCCTCGCGTCCCATGACCCCCGAAGAGCAGGCTGTGATGCAGAACTTGGTTGACCGAATTTATGACCAGTTCATCGAACACGTGTCCCAATGCCGCAAGCTGACAACCAACCAGGTGGATGAAATCGCCCAGGGCCGTGTCTGGTCCGGCGCGGATGCTCTGAAGCACGGCTTAGTGGATGAACTGGGCGGTCTGCAAAAGGCCATCGAAGTCGCCGCAAGAGAGGCCAAACTGGGCGACAACTATTCAGTGGCCGAATATCCCACGCCGACCACCCTGGCCGACCGGATCACCGAAGCCTTGCAAGGACAAGCCCATCCCGTGGGTCAGGCCAATCTGGCCAGCCGCGTCAGCGCAAAAGTGATGCAAGAATGGAGCCTGCTTTCGGATCTAAACGACCCGCAAAACACCTACGCCCTCCTGCCCTTCGATTTGCAGTTGAACTGACTGCCCAATAATGACTTTGTGTACCGTCGAGCCTCCGGCTCGAAATTCGCTCATAGCGGCGACGTTGGCTGAGTCACTATTGCGTAATTTTGGCATTGGCGCGGCCCCTGTAACAAATCCTCTTGCCACAAGATCAAACCCATGTTACAAGGGTTCGTAATGGCACGGTCATCGACCTCTTTTCGGCCTAAATGGAAGCTCGGTAACACCTCCGTTATCCGGGTGCCGAAAGCGCTTGCCCCGGCAGTGCTGCAATTCGCGCACGACCTTGACCAGAAATCAGAGCCGTCAGAACTCTTAATCGGAAAAGATTTGTCCTGGCTCAGGCGAGCGGCAAACGGTCGCGAATCTGCTTCTCGAAAAGGTCAAGAGACATTGGCGTTCCACCCGTAAGCCCCTCGACGGCGTTGTCGAGCGTGGTGAAGTGGCTTGCATGCCGCTGGAGTGAGAAGCGCCCTTCCTTCGCCGGCGCGAAGGAAACAACAAACCACACAATTTCGCAGTTGGACAAGTCCCTCACTTCGCGCATTCGCTCAACGAATCCCAAAATGAACTGTCAATGACAACAGTCATTTTCTTCCCCCACCGGCTGATAGTTGGCACCTTGATTTGCAACTGCGGCATCAAACGTTTTGGCCCGGACGAACGGAAATCAGGCCTCCTTTGAACCTGCGGGAATGGCACCCCCAGCCCTATCCATTCCCGCATCAACTTGAAATCATTCTCCATGCTCATCCCGGAGAAATACACCGCCTGGAACTCCAATGCGCACCACCTCAATTCCCCGCCTTCCGCGTTGACCGCACTTCATCAATCTTGCCAACCGCGTCCGGGTCCGCTTCCTCCTCAGCCTGAGCCTTGCCCATTAAAAACGGCAATTCGGAGACCACCGATGGCTTCGACGTTCCCGACAAAGTTTCGCCAACCCATTCCGCAACCAGGTTCCCTTCCAGAAAACGATTCGGGCATGTCGTCACGGGCTCGCCTTTTGGTGTCACCATTCCCTGATCATCCTGCACGAACTGCCGCAACGAGCATACTACTCAAAGTGACTCAAAGTGATTTTATTTCCATGTGGCTGACGGCTGAAGCTGTAAAGAATCTCGACGGAAGGCCCCCGGCAGGAGCCTCATCCTAACCCCAATGCCGTATAGGAATTCAGGCATAGATGACGCCTACCGAGTATTGGACAGTTCCTTTGCGGCAAGTGTTTTTGCGTAGCCGTGGCCAACTGCTGACCGGTTGGCGCAACGCTCGCGGGCAGG